>Ga0335394_10003041_pt1 | contig 18980 bp, 18 predicted proteins | sample MAT03_FD_205741 | JGI IMG/M metagenome (GOLD analysis project Ga0335394, IMG submission 205741) | Freshwater microbial communities from Lake Fryxell liftoff mats and glacier meltwater in Antarctica - MAT-03 (spades assembly) (version 2) ... | reverse complement strand
AACCGCCAAAGCCACGTGCCCTAACGGAGGCAAAACGGCGCCAGCCGTTGCCGACACGGCGGTAGCTCCGCCGTCGTTTTTCGAATCCTTCGCCCTCGCCATTCAAATTGCGAAGGCGCCCCAAGCCGAAGCATAGGGGCGAATTTCAAAGTCGCGGTCCTCGCAAAAGCGCGGCCCGCCCGCTCTCCTGGCCTAGCTCAAGCCCTATTCGGCCAGCATCCAGACGCGTGTATTCTCGCGTCCCGATATCCCCAGGAGACAACTTATGCTTCGCATTTTGCGGCATTTCGCCGTTATATCTACCATTTTTACCGCCGTTGCGCAGGAAACAATCCATCGCGCCAGCCTTAGCGGCCGGGTCACAGATCCAGCCGGCGCCGTCGTCGAAGAAGCTCAGATCCTTACCCGTCATCTTGATACCAATGTGACGCAAACTGTCCCCACGGATCGCGACGGACGCTTCCGCCTGACCTATCTCAAAGTCGGTTCGTATGAAATCAAGGTTCGCAAGACCGGCTTTTCGGATTCTGTCCGCACGCTGACTCTCGGCGTTGGCTCCGCCTACGAAATTGCCTTCGCACTCGCCGTCGGCTCAACAGAAACAAACGTTACTGTGGAAGCCGAATCCTCCCTGCTGGAAGCAGCCCGTAGTCAAATTGCCGGAACCGTCACCCAAACCGGGGTCCGCAATCTGCCATTGAATGGCCGCAATTTCCTCGACCTCGCTCTCCTCATTCCCGGCGTGTCTCCGACAAACACCGGCAGCAATCAACTGTTCGCTGAGACGTCCGCCGTTCCCGGACAAGGAATTTCTGTTGGCAGTCAGCGGAATTTTTCCAATAGCTTCATCGTCGACGGACTTTCGGCCAACGACGATGCCGCGGGTCTCAGCGGTGTTTTCTACGGTCTCGATACCGTCCAGGAATTTCAGGTCGTTACCTCCGGCGGCCAGGCCGAACTCGGTCGCGCGCTCGGCGGCTTCATCAATGTCGTCACCAAGAGCGGCACAAATACCCTTCATGGCGACCTCTACGGTTACTTTCGCAATCAGCGTCTCAACGCCGCCAATCCTCTCGGCAACGCCAAGTTACCAATGACGCAGGCTCAATATGGCGCGAGCCTCGGCGGTCCGCTCATCGCCGACCGGACCTTCTACTTTGGAAACTTCGAACAGCGCCAACTCAATCAAAGTGGCCTCATCACCATCTCGCCGGCCAACGTCACCGCCATCAATAATCGGCTCAACGCGATCAATTTTCCCGGCGCCCGTGTCTCGACGGGAATTTACCCGAATCCCGTTCGGATCACCAACGGACTGGCGAAGCTCGATCACCAGTTTTCCACGCGCGATCAGTTCACCCTGCGCTACAGCCTTTACAAACTGTCCAGCCGGAACGCTAGAGGCGCCGGCGCATTGAACGACGCGTCCGCATCCAATCGGCTACCAGTACCTGCGCGGCGTCAAACTCATCAATTCGATAAATCAGAATGTACCCGCCTGTATCGCCGCCGGGACCAATAATGGCTGCCGGCCCAACCCAGCCTACGCCAACAACAGCCCGTTCAGCTCCGCCGCCGACTCCAGGTACAACGCGCTCCATATCTCGGTCCAACAGCGCGCCGCCAAATGGAGCAGCTATCGCCTCTCCTATGCCTATTCAAAGTCATTCAACAATGTGGGCGAGTTCTTTTTCAGCTCACCCATTGACCCGTCAAATATCTGGCTTGATTACGGCCGCTCCGATGATGATCAGCGCCACCGCGTAGTCTTCAACGGCGCACTGCAAACCTCGGCGGCCGCGGCTCAAAATAACTGGGAGCGCCTCTCGCACGGATTCCAGCTCAGCGGCATGTTGCAGTATTACTCGGCGCTTCCCTTCAACATCACCACCGGCGCCGCCACCGTTCAGGGAACTCCGGCGCGGCCCATGGTCAATGGCCAGTTCATCCCCAGAAACGCCGGCATCGGCAACGATCTTTTTTCCGTAAACCTGCGCCTCAGCCGCACGTTCGCGCTCAGCGAACGAGTCCGAATGGAAGCGCTCGCCGAGGCCTTCAACGCGCTCAACCATCGCAATAACCTGCTCCGCAACGGCAACTTCGGCACCGGGGCCTACCCCTCTTCGCCATCACCCACATTCGGGCAGATTACAGCGGTGAATGATCCTCGTTCTCTCCAACTTGCGCTCCGTTTCCGGTTTTAAAGCCACCGGCCACTCCTGTATACTGATTTCCTGCCTCGCCATGCAAAATTGGGAAAACAGTTCCTCTCGCCGCCATGCATTTCGCACACTTGCCGGAATGCTGGCGGCGTCCCCGCTTCTCAAAGCTCAACTCGATCCCTTCCGGGAACACCATCGTATCCCTAAGCTCGACGAATTGATTACCGCGCTCGACTTTGAGCCCGTCTTTCACGCCAAGTTACCCCGCCAAGTCTACAACTACACCGCTTATGGCGTCGACGGTGAGTTTACGCTGCGCCGCAATCGCCAGGCGTTTGACTGGGTTGACTTAGTACCCGGCGCCGGTAGTATCGCCGGCACGCCGGCCACCGCCACCGAGTTATTCGGCACTAAGATGGCCTATCCGCTCTTAGTCTCTCCCACTGCCGCGCACGTCGCCATCCACCCCGAAGGCGAAGCCGCCACCCGGCAAGGAGCCACGGCCGCTTCCAACACCCCCATGATCGTCAGCAACGTGGCCAGCCTGCCCATTGAAAAGATCGGCGCCGCGGCCACTGGGCCCTTCTGGTTTCAGTTGTACGCGAAGGAGGATCCGGCCCTGAACCGGGAAACGCTGGAACGCGCCCAAACCGCCGGCTGCCGCGCCGTAGTCGTTACCATCGATCAGCAGGCTTCCGTCTACGATCGCGCCATTCACGATGCCAACCTCTCCCCCGTTTCCCCTCGCCGCGGCGCCCCTCGGGAAGTAAAGGTTCGCAACCCCTACCGCGTTCGCGACTTCCGCCTCTTCCAGGATTGGAAGCTCTTCGCCGAGCTTCGGCAAATGGTGAAAGTTCCTCTCCTCGCCAAAGGCATTCTCACCGCCGAAGACGCGCTGCTGTGCCTGGAACACGGTCTTGACGGTGTCTACGTCTCTAACCACGGTGGCCGCTCCCTCGATTACGGTCCTTCCACCCTGGAAGTGCTTCCGGAGATCGTCGACGCCGTCAAGGGCCGCGTCCCCGTCCTGTTCGATAGCGGCGTACGTACCGGATCGGACGCATTGAAAGCGCTCGCCCTCGGCGCCAGTGCGGTCTGCCTTGGCCGCGTCCCGCGCTGGGGACTCGGGGCATACGGCGCGCCCGGCGTCCAACGGGTACTCGAAATCATGCAAGCCGAACTCGTCCGCGCCATGACATCCACAGGCCGGTCCAGCCTCGCCGCCATCGACCGTTCGCTCGTCAGGACCGACTTCCCATGACCCGCCGCCACGCTTTGCTACTAACTGGCACAACGCTCGCAGCCCAGCAACTTACTCCCGTCGACGAGTTAGTGAACACCCTCGAAATAGAGGCCATGGCGCAACGCAAATTGGCCCCCGCAGTTTTCGCGGAAATCTCTGGCAGTGACCGTTCCGCGTTTGATCGAATCACCCTCCGGCCCAGGCTCATGGTGAACACCCTGGGCCTCGATCTGACCGCCGATCTCTTTGGCCAGCGCCTGTTCGCGCCGATCCTGATTGGCCCCACGGCCCAACAAGGTCGCTTCCACGCCGGAGCGGAAAAGGCCTTGCTGGAGGGAGCCGAAGCCGCCAAAACCGCTGTGGTCGTTTCCGCCAATCCCAGCGTTCCCATCGACCAGCCCGTCTGGTTGCAAATCGACCCGGCCAAACCAAGTATTCCCGCCTCGGCCAAGGTCCTCCTACTCACCGCCCCCTTCGATTGGGCAGCCTTTGATCGCCTACGCAAATCCACCAAACTCCCCTTACTTATAAAAGGCATCATGAGCGCGACGGATGCGCAACTCGCCCATCAACGCGGCGCCGATGGCATCGTCGTCTCAAACTACCGGAATCCGGCCATTCCCGGCCTCGCCCAGCCGATCGAAGTTCTGCCGGCCATTGCCTCCGAAATCAACAAAAAAATCCCAATCCTGATTGACGGCAGTTTTCGCCGCGGCAGTGACATTCTGAAGGCCCTCGCTTTGGGCGCTCGCGCCGTGTTAGTCGGCCGGCCGCCGCTGTGGGGTCTCGCCGCCTATGGCGCCAAAGGCGTTCAGCAGGTCATGGAACAACTGCAAATCGAGCTCGCCCGCGACATGGCAATGTGCGGCAAGGTAACGCTGCGGCAAATCGCCCCGGACCTCGTCAAGATCCATCGGCGCTAAGAGAATCCATTCCGACCATGGACGCTATCCTCGAAACCAGCATCGCCAATCGCCGGCGGCAAACCATGTTGCTCGCCTCCTTCGCCGCCCTCGCGCTGTTGCTCGCGGTCATTGGAATCTACGTCTCCCAGCGGACGCGCGAGATCGGCCTACGCATGGCGCTCGGCGCTTCTCGTTCTAACGTCCTCGGCTGGGTCCTCGGCTCCTGCCTCCGCCTGGTCGCTATCGGACTCGGCATTGGCCTCGTTGCCGCAATCGGAACGTCGCGCCTGCTGCGCACCATGCTTGTGGGTACCGGCACATCTGACCCGCGGGACTACTCCGTCGTGGCCCTGTGTCTCCTCGCAGTCGCCGCCGTCGCCAGTTACATCCCCGCCAGTCGTGCGGCGCGAACGGACCCTCTGGTGGCGCTTCGCGAGCAATAGCTGTCAGTAACTCAGGAACCCGCCATCGACTAGCAGGGTCTCTCCGGTGATGAAGGATGCCCGGTCACTCAATAGGAATGCCACGGCTTCGCCGATTTCCTCCGGCCGGCCCTTCCGGCCCAGCGGAGTCGCTCGGGTGTAGCGTCCGGGTGTCATGTCCTTGCTCGCTGAAGTTCCGATATCGCCGGGTGCTACTGCATTGACACGGATTCCATGGGCCGCCAACTCGAGGGCCATCCCCTGCGCTAGCGATGCCACGGCTGCCTTGGAGGCGCAATAAAGCGCGGCGTTCTCCTGGACGGCGAAACTTCCCACGCTGGCGATGTGCACAATCGCGCCCGGCACGCCCAGCCGCACCCATTCCCGCGCCGCCAATTGCGAGCACAATACCGGGCCTTTCACGTTGACGTCCATCATCGTGTCTATGTGTTCGCGGGATGCTTCCAGAAAGGGAGCGATGGCGATGGCCCCTGTCAGGGCGGCGTTATTTACTAATCCATCCACTGCGCCATAGGCTTCCAGGATTTCCCGGAACCAGCGTTCGGGGCTCCTGACGTCGCCCAGGAACAAGCGCGCGCCTTCGACGTCGATTTCCAAGGCCCGCGGCTGAACGACAGCCACCTTTGCCCCGTACCCGCTAAGAACCCGCGTGATGCCCAGCCCGATCCCGGTTGCCCCTCCGGTTACTACATAGACCCGTCCGTCAAGCATTTCTCAACCATCCTTCCATGTCACCGGCCTCGACCAGCGGGGATGGAATCAGCTCCGCGGCAGTTGCGATTGAAGCCGGGTCCTTGCCTCCGTGTCCAGTCACAAGACACACGGCCCGCTCCTTCGGGTCGACGCGGCCATCCGCGACGGCACGCCGCCAACCCGCTGTGGCGGCCGCTCCGGCCGGTTCGCAGAACACACCTTCTTCTCGCAACAACCGGCGCTGGGCCGCGAAAATCTCTTCATCCGTCACAGCAATTCCCTGACCTCCGTTCTCGCGAAGCAGTCCCAGAGCGAGCGTGGCGTCAATATCCACCGGTACTGAAAGTCCGCTGATCGTGGTGCCGCTCTTCGCCGCGGCGGCTTCCCGCGAGCCGGCCACCCAGGCATCCACGACAGTTCCACACCCGGCAGGTTGCACGGCGTGGACAAGCACCGGCGTTCCGATTCGAGCAAACCCTCGCGCAACTGCCGCAAACAAACCGCCACCGCCGATCGGCACAAAAACATGTTTCGGGGAGAGTGGCAAAAGTTCATCGGCGATGTTCGACACTCCCTCCATGCCGATCGGGCAATATCGAAATGCCGACACTACCAAAGGCACTCCTCGTTCGGCGCTGAAGTCGCGCAACGCATCCATTACACGCTTCGTCACGGCCGGATCCGCGGTAAAGTTCGGTACTCGAACCACGGTCGCACCGTGCGCCCGCATTTGGGCGATTTTGCCCTCCGGTGCGTCCGGCGAAACCACGACCACACAACGAATTCCAGCGCGCGCGCTATAGGCGGCAAGAGAAGCCCCTGTATTCCCGGATGACGTCGCCACCACCATCCGCGCCCCGGTTGCGACGATCCGCTCCATTTCCCGGACAATGAAGCGGTCCTTGTACGACCCGGTGGGCTGGCACAGTTCCAGCTTGAACCATAAATCCGGGCCTAACTTCACACTCGGCAGGCAGGGCGTGATCAAAAGATCAGGTCTCCCTGCCCGATGCAGCGCGGTACAAAACCTTTATCGAGTTCCTGCTGCGCCACATCGATATGGCGCTGCCCCCCGGCCATCGTGAACAATCCGTGCCCAGGCAACAATGCGTCAACACGCAACCCGGCGAGCTTCGGCATATCCTCCCGATAGGATTGGAGCGAAGAATCCGGGGTATTGATCATGCCGACGATGCCGCCGTAGAAAACGATATCTCCGGCGATTAGACAGCGCTTCCCGCCCTCTTCGAAGAGGAATGCAAAGGAGTCCGCCGAGTGGCCTCGAACGCGGATCGCCCGCAGCGAGAACCCTTCCAAGTCGAGGATATGGCCGTCATCGAACGTCCGCGCAACCGGCCAGGCGCCCAAACGCATGTCCGCCGGATAAGCGCCCTTGGACTGGGCATCGGTCAAGCCGCAGCCGGTCTCATCGCCGGCAATCAGGATTGGCGCGGTGTGAATAGAAGTGACTACCGGCCACCCCAGTTCGGCAGCCAGACGGGGGGCGCCGCAGATGTGATCCGGGTGACGATGTGTCAGCAGGATGGTTCCGCGAGACAAATCATCGCCAAATTCGGCCTTTAGGTTCGCCATTACCGCCTCGTGGCCCAGGCCACTCCCGGCGTCGATCAACAGGATGCCCGCCGTGGACCGAAGTGCGTAGACGTGGCAGTCAAAACGGCTGCTCAATCCGAACTGACGGCTGCCGGCGAGATAGAGCCAGGGAGTTACTCGCATTATTGATAGAACCAGTTAAGCGGGAGCGCCTTCACCCGCAGGGACCAGCCTCCATTCGCGCCAACGTAGTAACTCAAAAGCGCACGGTCGCGGAGCCATTCCAGGCTGGTGTAGGCAAAGGTCGCCTCCGGCATTTCGTCCAGCACCTTGACCCGTTCCCAGGTCAGCCCTTCATCGCGCGAGACCGCCGTGGAAAGCGGCGTTCGCAATTTCGGAGAGTTGTTCCAGACGAGGATAAGATCGCCGCTTTTGGGGTGCCGTTTAATCGATTGCGGGGAGAGCGGAGATTCGAGCCCAGCCACCGGTTGGAGCGCTGAGAATGTGCGGCCTTTGTCGCGCGAATAGGCCCGATAGATTCGGCCCAAATCGGTGCGTACCCAGAGCATGACACGCCCATCGCGAAGTTCAATCACGCCCGGCTCCTGGGCTCCGGCTTTGGAATGGGGAAGGTCAAGGATGGTTTCGCTGGGTTTCCAAGTGGCTCCTTCGTCATCGGAGTAATAGACGCGCGAACGGATGTGCGGGTCCGTGCGGTAATCGGACGTGAAGAACACTGGCATCAGAACGCGGCCGCCGCGTAACTGAATAGCACGGTCGTGGTTGAAACCGGTATAGGACGGGGATGGCGAAATCGTCATGGGAACAGGGGGCGAGAATGTTTTCGCGTCATCCTTGGAGAGCCGCACCATCGGGGCACAATCGGCGGGCGAGTTCTTGCGGCAGAAAAGAAAGAGTACTTTGCCCGACTTGAGGCGCAGCAGGTCGGGCTCCATGACATTCATCGCGCCGATGTTTTCCTGCAGGGTAAAGCGCTCTCCCCACGTCTCACCCTGGTCCGGCGAGATGCGGGCCGAGAGACGCGCGCCGGACCAGTCCGAACGGCCGTCACCGGTGAATTCGGTCCAAGCGAGCATCACCCGGCCATCGCGAAGAACCAGGGCGTCGGCCTCCGAATTTCGCATGTTTCCCGGAACCGCCGGTGCTAAATCCGCGCCCCACGCGGCGATGCCCGCCGCCAGCCAAAACCGCATCATAATGAGTGGACCCGCCGCACTGTTTCTTCGATTACATCCTCGCCGTGGGCCGCGCTGAGATACCACCGGCCATCCGGTAGCGCCAGCACTCCAGCATCCAATAAGGCCAGCAGGAACCCGGCATAGAGCCCTTTGTCGGAGGGGATCGTGTCCCGGTATTCGCGAGGCGTTTCCGCTTGAAAATGGAGCTGAAAGACCGCGCCTTCGCCAGTGGTTACAACCGGCACGCCTTTGGCCCGCAACGCTCCCTGCAGCCCCGCCCGCAATTGGCGGCCGAGCCTGTCCAGACGCTCATAAACCTCTGGAGTCAGGCAATGCAGAGAAGCTACCGCGGCCGCTAAGGAGAGCGGATTGCCGTTCAAGGTGCCGGCATGGACAACGCGGCCGTCGGCGATCCAGCTCATGTACTCATCGCGCCCGGCCAGCACCGAGAGGGGCAATCCGCCGCCGCAGGCTTTTGCAAATGTTGCCAGATCCGGGGTGACCCCGTAGAACTCCTGGCCGCCCCCGCGGGCCAAACGAAAGCCGGTGATCACTTCGTCGAAAATAAGCAGAGCGCCGTTGTTCGTCGCTGTTTCGCGAAGGAACTCAAGAAACCCGTCAAGCGGTGGCAGGCAACCGCTGTTGCAGAGCATCGGCTCGCAGATGATGGCGGAGATTTCTCCAGCGTGCGCCGCGAAGGCCGCGGCTACGCTTTCACGATCGTTCCAACGGGCCACCACGGCTCCGGACCAGGGCCGCTGGCCGATACCGACCGGGATCGGCGACATGGAACCACACGCATCCGCCGCCGGCTTGTAGCTCACCAGAACGCTGTCGTCCCAGCCGTGGTAGTGGCCTTCAAATTTAAGATACAAAGTGCGTCCGGTCACGGCCCGCGCCAAGCGCAGCGCGACCTGGACGATTTCGGTTCCGCTATTGGCGAAGGCGACCTTATCGGCGCAGGGAATCGCCTCGCAAAGTAATTCGGCCGCTTGATACTCCAGGCTGTGTTGGGCGCCGAAGGTGTGCCCCAGCGGCAACTGCGCGGCGAGCGCTTCGTTTACCGCTGCCGGAGCATGCCCTAAAATCAGCGGCCCCCAAGCGAGCGTGTAGTCGATGAAACGGTTTCCGTCGACATCGGTGATCCACGCGCCCTCGCCGTGGGAATAAAACATCGGATACGGCTTGGCCGAGCGGCGCAGCGCCGTCGACACGCCACCGGCGAGGCTTCGCTGCGAGCGTTCATAGGCGGAGAGAGAGCCGGGCGTGTTTGCCCGGATGCGCGCTTCGCGTTCAGTCACTTGAAAATCGTAAGAGTTCATTCTTCGTCCGCTAACAAGAATAGGGTATCGCCCCTTGCGACAACCGGCATTTCGTGAGTCAATGCCACGGTCCCGGAGCGGGGCGCGGCATACGTTTCGATTGTCGATCCCTGGAGGTCCACGAGCCGCCCTAACAGTTGCCCGGCGATCACTCGATCCAGCAGCAAAACATCAAGCATCAGGAATCCGTCGGCTCCCGCCGCCAGTCCGTCGTCGGTGTTGCCCGCGCCCGAGAGCACGCGCGGCGGGGCTGGAATATCGGGCATCCCGGGGAGCATGCCGAGGTGCCGCAAAAGGTTCGTAATGCCGCGGCGCATCATGAGCAAATCCGCGGGCGCGATCCGGCCGGAGCCCCACGCCTCGCAGTAAAGAAACGGAATACCCAGTTCAAGCGCTATCGAAATGGTACGGCCAGGCTCGATCGCCGGGTGGCCCCAGATAACCGGCGCGCCGAAGGCTTCGGCGGCGGCCCGTCCGCGCGGGTCGAACGCCGCGTATCCGGCCATGGAAGGCATGGCGTAGCGGACTCCGCCACTATGTAGATCGAGATAGAAATCTGCCTTTCCGATCACTTCCCGAGTGAGTACGGCGGCGATCTGTTCGGATACTGTGCCATCGTCGCGGCCGGGGAAGACACGGGCGAGGTTGACGCCGTCGACCGGGCTCGTGCGGCGGCAGGCGCGGTGGGCGGGCGGGTTAGCAACGGGTACGGCGATCACGGAGCCGCGGAGAGCACTGGTATCGAGCGAGTTGAAGAAGTCGAATAGAGCGCGAACACCCTCAAATTCGTCGCCATGGACGCCCGCGGTGACGGCGAGCGCCGGGCCCGGCAAGGCCCCCTTCGCCCTTAGCAAGGGCAACGATATCTCTCCGCTGACGGCCAGCCATTCGCGAGCAATTCCGGACGGCATCGTTATGCCTTCCGGCTAAAGGTGTGTTCGTGGACGGTGACGCCCCGCACGTCGCGATGCCGCATGCGGAGCGCGCACGTCCCCGACTCGCCTCGGGACACTTCGATGCTGAGATAGCCGCCGCGTACCCGGTGAAATTTGTGGCGCAGTTTGTCCAGGCCGGGCGTGCCGCCGGCGTGCTCATCGGAGGCCGCGCCGCAGCCAAACTCGTGCAGCCCGGATTCCGGATCGACAGAGTGATACTGCCAGTGCCGATCGCCGCACACCGAGATCACGTTGCCATCGAAATTGTTCTTCAAGAACTGGCGAATTTCCCGGCTCTCGTAGCTGAAACCAATATTGGCGTGGTTGTCGTTCTTGGTCTGGCGGTCCGGGCCGACGATCGGATTGGGGTTTACCAAAATCTTCCATGTCGCCTTGCTGGCCTGCAAGGAGGACTTCAGCCAGTGCTTTTGCTCATCGCCCCAAATGGACTTTGCCGAGCCGTCGGGGATGTCGTTCGGGGACCGGTAGTCGCGCGACTCGGGCAGCCAGAGTTCTATATCGGAGCCCGCCTTGACGGTTCGATACATGGGCGCCGGAGCGGACGGCGCTGGAACTTGCTGACGGAAGATGCTCTGCCCCTGCGCGAAAGTGAGCGGAACCATTTTCTTGTCGACGAACCCGGGCCACGCGTCGTTGGAGAGCGTATCATGGTCGTCCTTTTGCCAATAGCCGCCCATCGAGCGCAGCGAATCTACGAGGGTGGGAAGGCTATACATCCGCTGCCAGTGATAGCGGGCAACGGCTTCGCTATTCGCGATAGGATCCTCGTTGTCGTAATAGACATTGTCCCCGCAACTCAAAAAGAACCGCGGTGCGTCGCGTTGAATGCTTTCGTAGATGTGGAAGCCGTCGGGGCGGTCCATGTGGCAATACATCTGGCAACTGAGCATCGCGACTTGAACCGGGGCCGGGGCGCTGGCGACAGGAAGGGTGCGGAACGCGCCCGTGAGTTCGCCATCGATACGGCCATTGCGTGCGGCGCGGGTTTCAACAGCGTAAGCATAAACGGTATCGGGGCGAAGGCCGGAAAGAGTGGTTTGTACGGCGTAGTCGGAGGCTTCGTTCACATCCAGCCAGGCTGTGGCGCCGGACTGGCGGCCTCGATAGACGACGCGGATGTACCCCGCTGCGCCGGAGGCCGAGCCCTCCAGTTTCTCGGTTCCGGTGTCCGGCGAGAGGAGCCTCGCCTCTTTGGCGTGGCCTTTGCGCACGATGCCATTCGCCAAACGCTGCGAGGAAGCGGTGCGGCGAAGCCAAAAGCGAACCGAGTCGGTCGTCATCTCGCCGGCCTTGCAACCGGTTGCCTGGTGAGTTTCTCCCGGAACGGCGGCGGAATAGGATGGCACACCAATTCCAAGTGCGAGAAGTTCTCGTCGGCTGAGCATTCCTGATCAGGCTATCATGGCGGGCATGAGTACTCTTTTGCAAAACAAGCGCGCGATCGTCACCGGCGGGACGCGTGGAATTGGGCGGGCAATTGTGGAAGCCTTACTGGCGGAAGGCGCCATGGTGACCCTGTGCGGAAGGACGGAGGAGTCAACGGTGGTCGCCGTTGCGGAACTGGCCAATCCCGGAGTTCATGGAATTGCGGCGGACGTGTCGGATGAAACGGACGTGGCGGCGCTGTTCCGTTTTGCGGTTGACCGTATGGGAGGAGTGGACATCCTGGTTGCCAATGCGGGGATTGGGATCTTTCAACCGGCCGGAGAAATGTCGCTGGCGGACTGGAAGCGAACGATCGACATAAATCTTACGGGGGCGTTTTTGTGTTCTCGGTATGCAATTCAGACAATGCGAACCAGCGGCGGCGGATTCATCGTGCATTTGAGCAGCCTGGCGGGGAAAAATCCGTTCGCCGGCGGCGCCGCGTACAACGCATCGAAGTTTGGGCTGAACGGCATGAGCGAAGCGATGATGCTCGATCATCGTCATGATGGAATCCGGGTGACCACGATCATGCCGGGAAGTGTCGATACGGAGTTCTCGCCACGATCGGCCGGGAAGGATGCGGGATGGAAGATAGCCGCGTCCGATGTCGCGGCAATGGTTGTGGCCGTGCTGTCGATGCCGGAGCGGACACTCGTGAGCCGCGTGGAGATGCGGCCATCGCAACCGCCGAAATAGGCCGGTAGGGAAATTCCGGCCCAGTAACCTGGCCGAATCGGCCCGCAAGTTGCTCATACTTCCAGTGCCTCCGCCGAAACGTAAAGTAGGCGGACAAAACTCAAATGACGCGATGGCTGACGGATAGGAAAGACCCGGATAAAAAAGATGTCGAGAAGACCAGAAATTCTCCCGCCAGGAGTTCATCCCGCGTCAGTGCGGAGAGCACCCAATGGCCACCATGGGAACTGCGGAACCCGCCGCGCGAAGACAGCACTCGGCCCTCGGGAGACAGGACAGGCCCGTCGGGAGACAGAACAAGCCCGTCGGGAGACAGAATAAGAATGACCGTCGAGACAAGAATTGAATGCGGTCCGATGGGGCCGGTGCCGTTGGATCCGTCGCGAACGGGACGGGAAGCAGAATCGCTCGACGCCAGTCTACGCCGGTTAGTGGTCGGGCAACCGGAGGCGATCGAACAGATTGTAAATATGTACCAAATGCATTTGACGGGGATGAATCCGCCAGGTCGTCCGATGGGTAATTTTCTGTTTTTAGGCCCAACTGGAACGGGAAAGACACGAATTGTGGAGGCGACCGCGGAGGCGTTGATGAACAATCCGCGCGCGGTGATCAAGATCGACTGCGCCGAATTCCAGCATTCGCACGAGATCGCGAAACTCATCGGTTCGCCTCCCGGTTATCTGGGTCATCGAGAGACGCACCCTCTCTTGAGCCAGGAAGTCATCAATCAGCACCACACCGAAAAGACCAAGATCAGTTTTATCCTGTTCGACGAAATAGAGAAGGCCTCCGACGCCTTGTGGAATCTCTTGTTGGGCGTATTGGACAAGGCGACCCTCACATTGGGGGACAATCGAAAGGTCGACTTTTCGCGAGCCATGATCTTCATGACGTCGAACTTAGGCGCGACCGAAATGAGTTCCATCTTGAGTCCCAGAATGGGATTTGGACTCAGCGCCCTCGCGAAGGCCGTGGAGGGTGACGAAGCCCAAAAGACGGTTGCCACAAAGATCGCCCGCAGCGGGGCCGATGCGGCGAGAAAGAAGTTCACCCCGGAATTCATGAACCGTCTGGACAAGGTGGTGGTGTTTCAGCCGCTCGGCGAGGACGACATGCGCCGCATTCTCGAAATCGAACTGCGGCATGTACAGCACCGGATCTTCACATCGTCAGCGGAACGATCGTTCGTGTTCCATGCATCCTTAGAGGCGAAGGGGTTTATCCTTTCGCAGGGAATTGATGCCAAGTACGGAGCCCGGCATTTGAAAAGGGCGATTGAAAGGCTATTGGTACAGCCCCTATCCAATTTGATCGCGACGTCGCAGATTCGGCCGGGGGATCTGGTCCGGATCGATTTAGAAGACGGCGTATTGCGGTTCCATCGGGACGCCGAAGGGATGTCGCCGGCGACGATGGTGCAGTACGGAGAGTCCTCGATATCACTGCCTTCAGGCGCAGCGACAGCAGCCGCAATCTTTGAAAGCTCCAGGGGCCAGGTGGCCAAATCATCGAGAAGAAGTTGAGAGTTTAACGTTGCAACCTGTTTATTGATGTAAGTTAAAAGGGTAGGTCTATCGGCTTCGAAAGGGGGCCGCCTTCCTGAAGACTGCGGAGATCGTTCGAGCTTGGGGTAAAATCCTGCGGGGACAAGTCCCGTCCCTTTCAATCGAGGTCACTCGTGAATGTCCGCTACGATGCCCGGGTTGTTATGCGTACGACGACAATCACCTGGGCGGCGAAACAACGCTTCGGCAACTCCGGGACCGCAAGGGTCAGGAACTGATCGATGGCGTCCTAGAGATCGTCGACCACCACCGCCCGCTGCATTTGTCGATCGTCGGCGGAGATCCCCTGGTGCGATACCGGGAAATGGAAACGCTGATCCCGCTGATCCTCGCCAAAGGCGTTCATATTCAATTGGTGACGAGCGCATTTCGCGCGTTGCCGGCAGCGTGGTCGGACGTGCCTGGACTCAGCGTCGTCGTCTCGATCGACGGCTTGCGCGAAGAGCATGACGTGCGCCGAACTCCGGCGACCTATGACCGGATCCTGAAAAATATCGAAGGCCAGAACATCACGGTACATTGCACGGTTACCGCGCAAATGATGCAACGGGATAGATATTTGGAAGAATTTCTGCAGTTTTGGACACCGCGGCCGGAAATTAAGCGGGTGTGGTTCTCGATCTTCACGCCACAACGCGGGGATGTATTGCCGGAGATTTTGACGCCGGAAGAACGCCGGAAGGCCGTCGGGGATATGTTATCGCTCTGCAAACAGTTTCCCAAACTGGACATGCACCCCAAATTGATCGCCGAATACCTTACGCCGCCGAAGTCGCCGGAAACCTGTGTATTTTCGCAAACGACGAAGACAATATCGGCGGATCTGACTACGCTGATTCAGCCTTGCCAGTTTGGCGGCGATCCGGATTGCGCTTCCTGCGGCTGCATCGCTTCGGCGGGTCTGAAGGCAATTGCTGATCACAAAATCGGAGGGCTGGTTCCGATTGACGCCATTTTCCGGGCCTCGATTGCAATCGGTCGCCTTGTGTCCGGCGAAGCCCGTCCAACGACGGCGCCCAAGGCGAATTTCCCGATCCTTCGATAGCGAACGAGAGCAAGAATGAAAAGCCGGCCCCAAAAGGCCGGCTTTTTCGTTCTTGCTTACTGAAGTTATCGACCGGTTTTGCGGGAGCCGCCGAATTTGTTGCCGCCGCCGAACCCGCCTTTACGCGGCGCGCCGCCGCGAGGAGCGGAGTTGGACCAGGCGGGAGGCGCGGAGAGCGAGCGCTTCCGGCCCTGCGGCGGAGGGGGCGGGACGATTTCGCGATCGGCGAATCGTTCCATCGGCTCCGGCATAGGATCCAGCTGTGCCACCGTTTGCCGAGTGAGCTGAATGCTCAGCGCGCGTTCGATTTTGCGGACTTCGTTGCGCTCCTGGCGGGTGCCAAACGTGTGGGCGATGCCTCGCGCCCCGGCGCGGCCGGTGCGGCCGACGCGATGGATAAAGTCTTCGGGAACCATCGGCAGGTCGAAGTTCACGACGTGGGATATCCCGTCGACGTGGATGCCCCGGGCTGCTACGTCGGTGGCGACCAGTACACGGTAATCACCCTGTTGAAACCCGGCAAGGGCGCGGTTGCGCTGACCTTGCGTGCGGTCGCCGTGGATGCTGGTAGCCTTCACGCCGACGCGGGCAAGGCGTTTGGCAAGCTTCTCAACACCGTGGCGGGTACGGGCGAAAACCAGGAAGGAGCCCGTCTCACGGCCCAACATATGATGCAGCAGGTCCACTTTACGGTCGTGTTCGATTTCGTAGAAGTGAAGGTCGACGTTCTCGGTGGGTTTGGTGACCTGCCCGAGGGCGATGCGAATCGGGTTGGTGAGATGCTGGGCAATCAGCTTGGAGGCGCTGGGCTCGATTGTAGCCGAAAAGAACAGCGTCTGGCGTTTTTTCGGGATCTGGCCAAGGATCTGGTGCAGAGCCGGGAGGAAGCCCATATCGAGCATGCGGTCGCCTTCGTCTAGAATGACGTGTGTGACCTGGCTCAGGTTGGCCAGGCGCCGGTCGAGGAAGTCACAGAGACGTCCGGGGGTGGCGATGATCACCTGCACTCCGCGGCGGAGCGCATTGAGCTGGGCGGCTTCGGCCATGCCGCCGACAACGGTGGCGGTGCGGAAACCGGTGCCTTGAGCGATCTCGTCGAACTCCTTGGCGATCTGGATTGCCAGTTCGCGAGTGGGGCTCAGAATCAGGGCGCGGGGGCCGACTGGCTTCCCGGCGGGTGCGGGGTGCTGCAGCATCGTTTCGATAAGCGGCAGGCAAAAGGCAAGAGTCTTGCCGGTACCGGTCTGCGCGGTGGCGACGATATCGTGGCCGGCGAGAGCGGGAGGAATGGCTTTAGATTGGACGGGCGTAGGTACAGCGTAGCCCTTCTTATTCAAGTTGCCCAGGAGAATCGGGGACAACGACAAGTCAGTGAAGAGATTCATTTAGTTTTTGAAAGGCGAAGTCAGATCAACGATCCAACTGTCGTCCTTGCAAAAAATAGGCAAGGTAAAAAGTACAGGAACGGGGTTGACTTCTAATCCACTCCAGAATAGCACACCGCAACACCACGCTGCGGTGGAACGCTTCTGTTCCCGGCAGGCTACAATTAAAACCGAAATGATTGCAGCCGTAATTCTTGTGGGAATGGCATTGTCACCGGTGGAACGGGCGGTGGCCTATCTTTCAAAAGAAGTGCCCCGGTGGCGCGGGGAGAACGGGTGCTTTTCTTGTCACAATAATGGGGACGGAGCGCGGGCTCTTTACTTGGCTGGCGTCGCGCGAGCAAATCCAGTGCTGGCTGAAACCACGGAGTGGCTGACAAATCCGGGACAGTGGGATTCGAACAAAGGCAATCCAGCCGTTAGCGACAAGAAACTGGCGCGAATCCAGTTCACGACGGCGTTATTGGCGGCATCGGGCCGGAAAGACGCGGTTTGCGCGGCGGCCGGGGCGATTGAAAATGACCGCGGAGCGGATGGCTCCTGGACTGTCGACGCGGGGTCGCCGGTGACCTATGGGACAGTGTTGGCGACGTTTTACGCCCGTCAAGTATTGCGAGCTTGTGGCCGCAAGACGGATTTGACGGATGCTTGGCTGGCGGCCGTGAAGCCGGAGAGTGTCTTGGACGCCGCCGCGCTCCTGTTGGCGTCGCCAGGCAGAGCGGATGCCCGGGCGCTACTGATTGCGGCGCAGACTTCGAATGGCGGTTGGGGAGAGTATCCGGGGATGCCGGCGCAGGTGTTTGACACGGCGATAGCTGTAATCGCGCTTCGGGGAGAGACCGCGGCGGCGAAGGGACGGGCGTGGCTCGTAGCCAGGCAGCAGGAGGAGGGCGGTTGGCCGGAAACGACGCGCCCGCCGGGGTCACAGAGCTACGCACAGCATATTTCGACGACGGCCTGGGCGCTTATGGCGTTGTTGGATTGAGAAATTTGGCGAGAGAATTTTTCAAGCCTATTCCCATTTACTCTATGAATGTCGTCCCGGAGCTTCCGCACCACTTCACGCTGCGCGGGAATGCTGGCCGAAGCCTCTTTCACACCAACGCCGGCCGCGATACTTTTCTTTAGATCCTGGCCCATTACTCGGGCCGGTATCAACTCGAAGTTCTCGGTTATTGCCTGCTGCCGGACCACTATCACCTGATCGCGGTTCCACTTCGGAAAGAGTCGCCAGTGCGGGCGTTGGCGTGCGTGCGCGCCGGCTATCCGCGGTACCTGAATCTGCGGCGGGAATCGACCGGACAGGTTTGGCAATCCAGGTTTCATTCGGCGCCCCTCGACGCCACCGCTTGTTGAAAGGCTGTCGCGAGCATCGAGCGAAACCCGGTCCGCGCGGGCTTGGCCCGTATTGCCGCGTATTATCCCTGGTCCAGCGCCGGTGCACGGCTGGGCTTAGTGCCTCCGCCGGCTTGGTTACGATTAGGGCCGTGGCGCGAACATTGGACGGCGGCGGAGTGGCGAAAGGAGCTTCAGGCGGGGATCAACTCCGCACCGCCACTGTGTATGCCACGTCGTATTGAACGAGCAGAAGGCGCCTGTTTCATTTGGCATTTCACCCCGCTCGATTTAGAATCGTGATAACGATAAGAGACACCTCGGTCAAATTCCGGTTAGTCGCCCCGACCAGTCGGACATTGATGTCAATCGTCTTCGTTCCGCCCAGCCTCTCAAACGATTTCTCCTGCAAAGCCCGCACGAGCTTTATCTCGCTCGAACAAGGTATGATGGCATCGGTCCGCTTCGCCGATTCTCACCTTGAAAGAAGGATTTCCCGAATGAACCCCCGTTTTTTTGTATCCCTTCTTTTCTTAACCACCGCTTCCTACGCTCAGGAGGCGCGCCTCTCCGGGACGGTCACCGACTCGAGCGGAGGCGTGGTTGCCGCTACGAAAATCACCGCCACCCAATCTGAACGAAATGTCGCTATCGAAGCCTCGTCGAGCACCGATGGGCGCTTCATCTTTCCCCGTTTGCCCAATGGCGCCTACAAAATTCGGGCGGAGGCGGCGGGCTTCAAGATTTACGTCAAATCCGGTCTTTTGCTGACCACGAACGCCGATGTGCTGTTGAACATCACCATGGAAATCGGCGCGGTCACCGAACAGATCAACGTTGCCGGCGAGGCCACGCGGGTGTCCACCGAATCCGCCACCATTCAACAACTCGTGGATTCCAAGCGCATCCTCGAACTTCCATTGAACGGCCGCAACGTCTATCAGCTCGCGCGACTGGCGCCGGGCACCGGTTCCGGCGGCTTCAACATCGGCGGCGGACGAACCGGCGGCCAGAACTCGAACATGGCGAACGTCCGGCTCGACGGA
>Ga0335394_10003035_pt1 | contig 18994 bp, 15 predicted proteins | sample MAT03_FD_205741 | JGI IMG/M metagenome (GOLD analysis project Ga0335394, IMG submission 205741) | Freshwater microbial communities from Lake Fryxell liftoff mats and glacier meltwater in Antarctica - MAT-03 (spades assembly) (version 2) ... | reverse complement strand
CCGGCCGGGTGCCGAACCCGGACGGCGGGAAGTCGGTCGCGCTCAGCCCGTTCAGCGTCGCCGTGTTCGGCAAGCCGCGGCCGTCGCACCTGCGGGCGCCGGGCGAGGTGGCCGAGGTCAGCACGTTCCACTCGGACAAGGCGGTGATGGAGTTCGACCGGCCGGTGTCGGGGTTCGCCGACATGAGCAAGGCGAAGCTGCTGCGGCTCGAACTCGTCAGCGACCCCGAGGCCACGACCGAGGACAAGCGGCGCGGGTTCGTCCACGTCACGAACAACCAACGGTCGGACGACCGGAACAAGTCGCTGGTGATGCGGACCCCCGGCCCGCTGTTCTACCGCGACCCGAAGAACGCCGACCGCCGGGCCGCCGGCCCCGACGTGTGGACGGACGCGGCGATCGAGATCGTGGACCGGCAGAACCTGCCGCGCGCCTACGGCGCGCCCGCCCCGGAGACCGCCACCACCCGCGCGAAAGACCTGCAGGAGGCGGGCGTCGTGCCCGACATCCTCGCCGGCCGCCGCTACCCGCCGCCGACGGTCACGGCCGTGGGCCTGAAGGTGTATCTCGACGACCCCGCCGCGAAGGCGGCCGCGGAGAAGAAGGGCTCGGCCGGGTTCTCCGGCGTCCGCCGGCTGGAACTCGGCGAGAAGGTGCTGCTGAACCTGTGGGTGGATGCCAGCCAGTCGGTGATGGCGGCCCCGGGGTCGGGCGACGGCACCAGCCCCCTCGGGGTGCGCGACGAGCCGCCGGCCGCGGTCGCGGTACTCGGCGGGCTATTCACTGCCGCGCAGTCCATCCGGCGGCTCGACCGGGCATTGTTGCAGGTCGAAACGCTCGGCCCGTTCGCCTACGACGCGGAGCGGAACGTCGGCCGGTTCGACGTGGTGCCTCAGGCCGAGCCGAGCGTGCAGGACTACGTGCAGGTTCACAAGCTGCCGCCGCGCGGCGGTACGCAGCGGCTGTTCAGTCAGGTGCTGGAAATCGAGTTCAACGGCCCGCTGGCCGGCGGCAAGGAACCCGAGGCGAAGGCCGCGGCCGTCGCACCCGCGGCGGGGCCGTCGTTCAAGGAACTCCGCGCCTGGACGTACACGCCGGGTCGGCTCGTCATGGTGTCGTCCGACGCGGACCGACTCAACGCCTTCGGCACCGAGCTGGTTCACGACCAGGGGAAGAACCGGACGGTGCTGAAGGGGTCGCCGGTGACGGCGATCCGCGGCAACGAGGTGCGGGCCGACAAGAAGGAGGCCGGCGAGAGCGTGCTGACCGCCGGCGCCGCCGGCCGCCCCGCGACGCTCACGATGACGACTACGACGACGACCGGCCCCGCCGGCCCGAAGCGGGCGACGGGCTCGCTCATCGAGGGTGCCGGCACCATGAAGCTGTTCGACCCGAACAGCGGCACGCAGTCGGTGGAGGCGGCGTGGGGCAGGTCGATGTCGCACACCCGCGAGGCGGCCCAGGGGCGCGAGCTTGACCTGCTCACGTTCACTGGCGCGGCCTCGTTCGACGACCGCAAGGCCGACTTCTGGCTGAAGGGGAATGTGCTGAAGCTGTGGCTCGACCCGGCGGGGCAGGGCGGCGGCCAGGCGCTGCCTCACCAAGTCCAGGCGCTCGGCGATGTCACGAGCCACTCGCCCGACTACGACATCGAGCGCGCCGACCACCTCAACGTCGTATTCACCGAAGGGACGGCCCGGCCGACGCCGCGCGCCGTCGCCGCTGCGCCCGCCGCACCGGCTCCGACGACCACGCCGCCGCCCGCCGGTGCGCCGGCGGTCGCGTCCGCGCCGGAAGCGAAAGAGGAGCCGAAGCCGAAGCCGCCGATCCGGCTCCGCGCCCGGCTCATCAACACGACGGTCGAACGGGTGGCGACGAAGAACGACTTCGCGGGTCTGGACCCGCCGGGGTCGAAGATGCCGGGGTTGTCGCCGGCCGACCCGGCGTCGCGGCCCGTGACCGGGGGCACCAAGTATCAGCTGAAGCAGGCCAGCTGCGAGGGGGGCGAGCAGGTCAACGGCCGGCTCGTGCCGCTGGTGCATCAGGACCCGGCCGACCCGAGCAAGCACCCGCGCGGCCTCGACATCTACGGCAACAGCCTTCACCTCGACCAGACGCCCGACGGCGGCGTCATGACCGTGACCGGCGAGGCCGGGCGGCCGGGTCAGGTTCACCACGAGGGGATGTCCGTCGTCGGCCCGAAGGTCGTGATCGACCAGCTGCGGAACAAGCTCCTCGTCGAGGGGGGCGGGTCGCTGGCGATGCCGGCGGGGAGCACGCTGGCCGGCGGCGAGCCGCAGAAGGCGCCACCGCCGAAGGCCGGCGAGCCGCAGAAGGCGGCTACTGCGAAGTCCGACGTGCCGCCGCCGCCGCTCGTCGTCCACTGGCGCGACTCGATGCTCTTCGAGGGTGCGCTGAAGTCGGCGGAGTTCATCGGCCGCGTCCGGGCGGTCCAGGGCGAATCGTCGGTCGTTTGCCACACCCTTCAGGTGTTCTTCGACAAGCCGGTGGCGTTCAACCCGGGCCGCCCGTCGGCCGGAGTCGCCGCGAAGAACGACGCCAAGATCGAGCGCGTCCACTGCTACGCCGCCCCCGGCGACTCGCCCGACGAGCCGAGCAGCGCCAACGAGGTTCACTACACCGACGTGGTGCGCGACCCCGCCGGCCGAGTCCTGAAGTGGCAGTTCCTCAAGTCCGCGGCGCTGGAGATGACCGCGAAGGCCGCCGACGCCGTGGGGCAGGAGCCGTACCAGCTCGTCACCGCCGTCGGCCCCGGCGAGGTGCGCATCTGGCAGTACGGCGAGAAGGACGCGGCCCGCACGAAGGCCCCGCCGCCGCCGAAGGACGTGGCCCGCCCGGCTACGGCGGAGGGCGAGATGAAGCTGACGGTGGTGAAGTTCACCGGCCGCATGGTGGCGAAGGACAAGGGGCGGCTGTACCAGGAGGCGGTGTTCCTCCCGGAGCAGAACGGCGGCGCGCCGATCGAGGTCGTTCACGCCCCCGCGTCAGAGCCGGGCGCGGACATCCCGCGCGCCAACCCGCCGGTCGGCACGGTGACGCTGCGGTGCGCCGACCGGCTGGTCGTGTCCACGCACCGGCCGGACGGCTTGCCCGCGGCGCAGCGGATGGACGCCTACGGGAACGTGTTCATCCGCTCCGACGAGTACGACGGCTGGGGCGAGATTGTGAACTCGGACGGCCGGTACGTCACGCTGTCCGCGGCGGGGAACGCGCTGGCGCGGATCTCGCACCGGTTCAACGGCAGCGGCAACACCGCCCGGCGGATCGTCTACGACCGGGCGACCGGCGACTACCGAGTCACGGAGAGCGCCGGGGCGACGATCCAGCCGCCGGGGCGGTAGCTCTGGGGAGTCGCACGTGCGAAAAGCCCGGGGACGGCCGTCCCCGGGCTTTCTTCCCTTCCCGCGCCCCGGTCGGCTACAACCACCTGTAGCCCCGGAGTCGCCGATGCCGCACCCGCTGTTCACCCCCGAAGTCCGGCTGCTGCTCGGCGAGCGGAACGACGCCGGGCTGCGCGAGTTCTGCGAGTCGCTCCACCCGGCCACGGTCGCGGAGGCGCTGGACGACGAGTTCACCCCCGAGCAGGTGTGGGAGGCGATCAGCCACACCGACATCCGCGGCCAGGCGTCGATCTTCGAGTACCTGCCGCCGGCCCGGCAGGTGGAGATGATCGAGAAGGCCCGCCCGCAGGTCGGCCAGCTCCTGGGCAAGATGTCGCACGACGACCGCGTGGACCTCGTCCGCCGGTTGCCCCCGAACGTCCACGAGGCGCTGTTGCGGCTGGTGGACGAGGCCGACCGCCGCGACATCGCGACCCTCGGGCAGTACGGCGCGGACACCGTCGGCGCCATGATGACGACCGACTACGCGTGGCTCCCCGGCACCCTGACCGCGGCCGAGGCGATCGACCAACTCCGCCAACAAGCCCCCGACCGCGAGACGATCTACTACGTCTACGTCCTCGACGAGGCGTCCCGGAAGCCGGACGGCACCCTGGCCCCGCGGCGGCTCCTCGGCGTGGTGTCGCTCCGCGACCTGATCCTCGCCCCGCGCCACGCCCTGATCCGCGACCTGATGGAGAGCGAGGTCGAAACCCTCCGCTACGACGAGGACCGCGAGGCCGTGACGAAGCTGTTCGCGCGGTACGACTTCATCGCGGTGCCGGTGGTGGACGACCGGTTCGGCCTCCTCGGCATCGTCACCCACGACGACGTGCTCGACGTGGTCCAGGCCGAGGCGACGGAGGACTTGCAGCGCCAGGCCGGCGTCGGCCCGATCGAAGGGAATTATCTCGACGCCGCGTTCGGAGTCGTGTGGCTGAGCCGCGTGAAGTGGCTGGCGGTCTTGTTCGGCATGCAGATGTTCACGATCAACGTGATGGCGCACTACGAGGGCCAGCTCGAGGGCGGTGCCGGGAGACCGGGCGGCGGCGGCGGGCTCGCGTTCCTGATCGTGTTCATCCCGCTCTGCTTGTCGGTCGGCGGGAACGCCGGCTCGCAGGCCTCGACGCTGGTGACCCGCGCGCTGGCGCTGGAGCAGATCCGCACGCGTGACTGGCTGCAGGTGTGCCGCCGGGAACTCCTGATGGCGGCCGCCCTCGCCGCGACCCTGGGCATCCTCTCGGTCGCCCGGACCTACTGGCTGACGCCGGCGGAGGTGCTGGCGAAGGTGCCGCCGGGCGGGTTCTGGAGCTTGGTCTGGGTGGTGACGTTCGCCGTCATGGGCATCTGCCTGACCGGGGCCATCATCGGGGCCATGCTGCCGCTCGGGATCAAGGCGGTCGGGTGGGACCCGGCGCTGATGTCCGGCCCGTTCATCGCCACCCTTTCCGACGTGCTCGGGATCGTCATCTACTTCAGCATCATCACCGTGTTCTTCTGACGCGCCGGTCACCCGATCACGTCCGCGACGGGGACGGTGCCGAGCGGCGTGCCGTCGAGGACGAGCGGGACGGCACTCCCGTGCGAGTAGTCGGTGCGAGTGGCGTAGGCGGCGGCGTCGCCAACCCCGTGCGGGTTCGTGTACACCTCGATCTGCCGCTCCTCGATGTTCACGGTCCAATACTCGGGGACGCCGGCCCCGGCGTAGATGCGGGCCTTGTCAATGCGATCGCGCGCGAGCGAAGATACCGACGACTCGACGAGAATCAGGGTGTCTGCGGGACCGGGGTGGCGCGTGCGGTATTTCTCGTCCGGGCCGCGCGCGATCCCGATGTCGGGTTCGGGTTGGCTGTCGTTCAACGTCGTCCCGAATTGACAACTGAGTGTGTAGTGCTCCGGGACGAGTTTTGCGAATCGTCGGTTGAGAACCCGGATGGCGGCGTCGTGTTCGGGCGAGCGCGACATCTTGAGAACCAGGTAGCCTTCGAGGAGTTCGACCGGGTCGGCTTTCGTCAGGAAGCCGATGCGGATCAACTCGTGGTACTCGTCGATCGTGAAGCGGCGGATGTACTCCAGCCCGCCGTACCTCGGGTAAGGTGGCTGTGGTGCGGCCGGTGCGGACGGGCGCGGCGGTGGGGTCAGCGTCGCGGTGGTCATGCCGTCGAGCCTCGGAAGTCATTACCGTTCTACCACACCCACCGCCACCGCCTCAACCCGTGACCACACGCCGGCCCTCGACGCGCACGCGCCCGCCGGCCAGCTGCCGGATCGCCTCCGGGTACGCCTCGCACTCGGCCGCGAACACGCGAACGGCCAGCGAATCCGGCGTGTCGCCGTCCAGTACCGGCACGCACCGCTGCACCACCACGGGGCCGGTGTCGTACGTGTCGTCGGCGAAGTGTACGGTGCAGCCGGTCAGCTTCGCCCCGTAGGCCAGCACCGCCTCGTGGACGTGGCGGCCGTACATCCCTCGGCCCCCGAACGCCGGCAGGAGTGACGGGTGGATGTTCAGCACGCGGTGGCGGAAGTCCGGCGGGATCGGCAGTAGATGGAGCCAGCCGGCGAAGCAGACGAGATCGGGGGTAAAGTTTCGCACGGCTTCCCACACGCGGTCCGCGAAGCCGTCGCCTCGCGCCGCCACGACCGCCGGCACGCCGGCCCGCTTCGCCCGTTCGACCCCGAACGCATCCGCCCGGCTGGATACCACGCCGACCACGCGGGCGGGTAGGGAGCCGTCGGCGGTGCGGTCGAGCAGGTTTTGCAAGGTGGTGCCGCCGCCGCTGACGAGGCAGACGAGGCGTAACGGGTCGGGCATCGGGGGCCGCCGGGCTTGGGGAAACGACCGCGGTGTTTTATGCTATCAGGGAACGGGGTTGACCCCCGGGTGAAAGGACCGACCCGCGGATGGACGGCATCTACCCCGAGATGGCCCGGCGGACCGAGCCCGCCAAGCTCCTCGGCTACATCAACTTCTCCGACGGCCGCCCCGACCCCCGCTTCCAGAAGGGGCTCGCGGACGGCTACGCCCTGCTGTTGGAACACGACGACGCCGCCCCGTGGCTCACCCTACTCGACTGGCTCGGCAAGCAACTCGCCGACCTCGCCGCGTCCGGGGCCGCCGCCTTCCGCGACACCACCCAGGCGAACGGCGTTCTCGCCGCCGCGGCGGGGCTTTCGCCAGCGTACCGCGAGCACCACGCCGACCTCCTCGCACACCAGCCGGACGTGGAACTGTTCACGCCGTTCTTCCTGGCCCGCGGCTTCGAGGCGATTCTGCGGCAGGGCGCGCCGTGGGGCGAAACCACTCGGCTCGTCGGCGGCGCCGTCCGCACGCTGAACGACTTCGTCGGCTACCGCCCGATCGCCGTGCTGGAGACGCGGCCGAACACCGACTACTACCCGCACGAGAAGGTCCGCCCCGTCCCGCTCTACCTGAAGGGGGCCGGCGTCGCCCCCGGCCGGTACGCCGACCTGCTGCGGCCGGCGCTCGAGCTCCTCACCACGACCGCGCCGGAGCTGCTCGACGAGGCGTGCTTCGACCCGGAGCGGATGGACGAACTCGGGTTCGACCCGCGCGCCCACGACCACTTCCACCCGATCAACAAGCGGCCGAACGTGCTGTTCGGCGAATGGGACCCGCACACCATCGACGCGAAGGGATTTTACCGCCGCTTCGTGCTGCGCCAGATGACGCTCGACACCCTCCTGACGTGGGTCCACCCGCCGGCCGGCGTCGCCGTGGGGGACCGCGGCGAACGGCTGTTTGAGGCCTCGGCGGTGCTCGCCGGCACCATCCTCATGGGCGCCGGCGTCAGCGGCACGGGGCCGACCACGTACGACTCGACGGTCACGCTGTCGAAGCTGGTGCCGCGGATCGCGCGCTACCGCGACGGGTTCTACAAGAAGCTCCTGGCGAACCTCCCCGGGGCGCACGGCGAGCGGCTGCGCGACGAGGCCGAGAAGCGGAAGCAGCCGTTCGCCGGCGTCCGCCAGTACTTGAACCAGGCGATTGCCACGCAGCGGGCGGCGCACCTCCAGGACCGCCGGCTGGCCCAGCTGTTCGCCGCGATGGGCTACCCGCGCGCGGCCCGCGAGCAGGCCCAGAAGATCGCCGCCCCCGCGGTCCGCATCGGCACCGAGGTGCGCCTCCGGCAGACCGAAGCCGACTTCGCCGCCGACCGCGGCGACCTGGCGGCCGCCGCCCGGCTGCTCGGCGAGGTCGAAGTGCTGCTCCGCCGCGGCATCGACTGTGGGGCCGTCATCGACCCGTGGAACGTGCTCGGCTACCAGGGGCTGTTCCCGATCTTCCCCGGCCGCGAGGACACCGTCCGCGACCCGCGCGCGGAGGAGCTGATCCACACCGTCGGCCGGCAGTTCGAGCTGTACGCGAAGGCCGTGAGCGCCGCCGCGGTCGCCGACGACCCCGCCACCCGCGACCGGCTCGGGCGGGCGATGCGGGCGCAGGCCGAGTGGTGGGACCGCTTCGCCACCGGCACCGTGAACGACCTGCCGCGCATCCACGGCGGCGACCGCGCCGACGCCGCCGGGCACGTCGCCGCGGCGCTCGCGGCGTGGTCGAAGCGCGACCCGGGCGAGAACGACCTCGCCTTCTGGCGGCAGCACCGCGAGGGCTTCACCAGCCCGGCGGCGTTCGCGCAGGTGATCGCCGCGCTGAACCGCCACGGCGAGTGGAAGGCCGGCATGGGCCTCCTGATGACGTGGCTGTCCGCGAGCGACGCCGTGCCGCTCGAAGACCCGTCGGCGTCGTTCGACGACCTGGCCGAGAAGTGGCTGGCCGGCGTCGTGAACGCGGCCGCGGTTCCGCCGGCGGAGCGGGCCGCGCTGGTGCGGCGCTTCTTCGAGCTGCTCGAGGTGAACGCCGAGGAAAAATTCACCCCCGCCGACGACTGGCTGCCGGGTGACGAGGACGACGACGAGGAGCCCGACGACGACGACGAGGACGACGACGACACGTTTGCGTCGGCCTACGAGGGGATGACGTTCCAGGACTCGGCCGACGACGGCGAGGACGGGGCGGTCGCGGACGGCTCACCGCGGGCGGGCGGCGACTTCTCGCTGGAGGGGGACGCGGACGACCTCGAGACGCGGCTCAAGTTCTTCCACATGGTCGCCCGCCTGTGGCGCGTCGCGGCCCGGCCCGAACTGTGGGGCCGCGGCGACCCGGTCGTTCACGACACGCTCGCCGGCTGGCTCGGCGCCGCGCGGCGGAGTCGGGCGGCGCTGGCGCGGTTCCTCGACCGGGTGCGCGAGATTGCCGTCCCGGAGCCGATCGGCGGGCACGAGGGGATGATCGAGTTCGACCGCCGCCGGGCGCTGAAGGGGCACCTCCTCGACCTCGGCGTCGCCACCTGCGTCGAGGCCGGGCGGGCGGCGCTGGCGCTGTCGGCGGTGCTGGCCGCGGCCGGCGAACTGGCCGCGCCCGGCGGCGCGACCGCGGACGCCCCGGCCGACCCCGCCGCGCCGCCGGACTGGGAACCGTTGCTGATTCCGGTGGAACGCGCCATCGCGGCGCGTGACCCGGCCCTGGTGCGCCGGCTCCTCCCGGCGTTCGTCACTCGTTTCCGCGGCGAACCGCTGCTGTACTGCCCGCCGTCCGACGGCGGTCAGCCCGCGCAGGTGCTGCGGGCACAAACCGCGCTCCACGCGCTCGAAGACCTCCTGACGCGGCTGCCGCGGCTCGGCCTGCTGCGCGAGACGTTCCACCTGACGAAACTCGCCCGCACGATGGAGTGGAACAGCCCGCCGGCCGGCCGTCGCGTCAGCAGCTTCGACCAGCTGTTCCGCACCGCCCTGGTCGGCGTCGTGGACGCGCTCGTCGCGTCGGCCCCGGGTTGGGGGAGCGACGGCGGGGCCGACGGGCCGCTCGCCGCCATGCTGTTCCGCATCGCCGACGAGTTCCAGAAGCTGTGGGTCGAGCACAGCCAGTCGCTGCGGCTGTCGGTGCTCGAGGCCGTGACCGACGACGCCGACTGGGAGGCGGTGCGCGGGTTCGTCGGCCGGTACGGCAGCGACCTGTTCACGGTGCCGTTCCTGGGCCTGTCGAACATGCGCGGCATCCTGGCCCGCGGGGTGGCGGCGTGGCTCGACCACGAGGCCGAATTCGCCGACCCCGACCGCCGCCCGCGGCTCGTGGACGACTGGGAGGACGGCAAGCTCGACAAGGCGCGGACGGCGCGCGCGGCCGAGCTGGTGCTGCAGGCGTTGGTCGAGCACTACGACGAGTACCGCGACTACAACACGACGACGACGCAGAGCGACTACGGCGAGAACATCCACATCCTGCTGGACTTCCTGCGGCTGAAGGTGAAGTACGACCGCACGGCGTGGCGGATGCGGCCGTTCGCGCTGGCCCACGAGGTGCTGTGCCGCCGCGGCCAGGACGTGCTCGCGGCCCGCTGGCGCGAAACCATCCAGGGCCGCACCCGGAAGCACGCCGACGAGATGCTGGACGAACTCGCCAGGCGGGAGGCGCGCTACGCGGTGCGGCTGCGGACCGTGCGCGACCGGCTGGAGGAGCGCTTCCTGCTGCCGCTGGAGATCGACCGCGCCGCGGCGCAGGTCGGCCCGGCGGCGGAGGCGGCGAAGGCCGGGGAAGGGGAGGAGAGTGCGGCGTTCGTGCGGCTGCTGGTGGCGGTGTCGCCGCTGCGAGACACGGTCAGCGGCGTGGGGCTCGAGGTGCCGGCGTGGGTGCGGCGGCTCGAAGACGCGCTGCGCCAGTCGCGCGACCCCGACGCCGAGAGTGAGGGGGGTGTGGTGCCGCTGCCGCTCGACTTCGCGGAGCTGAAGCGGCAGCTCCAGGAGTGGGACCGGCCGCTGGGGGAGTAATGTCTTGCTTCGCCGCTAGCGGCGATGCACGCTCACCACGCTCACCACGGCTTCTCCATCATCGACACGATCTGAATCGCCATCGCGTTCACCGCCCGCTGCGACGCCGTCGTGGTGGACTCACCCAACTCCGGCAGCTCGCGGCCGGTCGCCACCAGCCGCGTCGGCGGCGCGGCCTGCACGACCGCCGGCGGCGGCGGGGCGGGGTCGGTCGGGTCGAACAGCGGCACCGGGTCGCCCGGGAGCTCCGGCACCCCCGTCCGCCCCGGCTGCTGGCCGCGCTTCGGCGCCGACAGCACCTCGCCGCTCCGCAGGTCGCGCCACAGCACGTCCACGCTCAACACCACGTCCGCCTCGCGGATCAGGTTCTGAAGGTTGCGGTTCAGCACCGTCTTGTCGATCCCCACCACGTTCGCCTGCAACTCGGTGTCGGCGCGCTCCGGGTCGGAGACCACCTTGAACCGCGTCCGCTTGCCGATCTCGCGCACCACCGCCCGCTGCAAATCGACTTCGATGGCGCGGAACGGCGTCGTCTGGAACGCCCGGTTGGTGAACGTCGGCACGTACACGGTGCCGATGTTCGTGTCGTAGAGCGCGTCGGCGCCGAGCTTGTAGCCGAACACGGTCGGCGCGCCGCCCTGACAGCCGACGACCACGGCGAGGGCGACGACCGCGACGGCGGTATACCTGCGGGTCATGCGGGCCTCGCCGGGTCAGGGGGCGGCGTTGTAACCGGGCAGCGTCGCCGGCAGCCGGGCGGGCGTCGCCGGGGCCGTCGTCGCGGGCGCGGGCGCCGCGTCCGACGGGCGGGCCTCGGGCTGGAGGGTCGTCGGGCGGCCCATCAGCTCGTCCCACTTCGCCTGCAGGACGCGGATCGGGTCGTTGCCCGGCGGGGTACGTCCCTCGGCAATCGACCGCATCAGGAAGTCCTTCCGCTCCGTGGCCAGGTCGGCGTAGCGGGTGCCGGCGTAGCGGCGGCGGACCAGCTCGTAGTAGAACACGGCCGAGCCGGGGTGGCCGGTCCGCTCGTAGTAGCGGGCCGTCTCGAAGTCCTTCTCGGCCTGCTGGAAGCGGATGGCGAAGCGGGCGCGGTTCATCCGCTCGGCCATGTCGGGGTCCTGCGTGATCTCCGGCACCGTCGCCTCGGCCATCTGCACCAGGTGGAGTGCCTCGGCGCACTTCCGGCCGTCGTACAGGGCGCCGCCGGTGGCGTTGTTCTTCGCCTGCACCGCGTAGGCGATGGCCTGCGGCCGCCACCGGCTCTCCGGGTGGAGCTCGACGAGCTGGCTGAAGTAGTGGTCGGCTTCGTCGAAGTTGCCGCGCACGAAGTTGACGTACCCGCACCAGAACAGCGCCGTGTCGGCCGTCGGGCCGGTCACGTCGTGGGTGTGGATGTTCTCCAGCACCTCGGTCGCGCGGCCCTCCTGCACGAGGAACGGCCGCGACTTGTCGAGCGGGTTGTTCCAGCGCGGCCGCCAGTGGAGCACGCCCTTCTCGCCGGCCGAGCTGCGGGCGGCGATCTCGTCGCGGAAGTCGTCCAGCCAGTAGTCGGAGATCTCGAACATGCGGACGCACGCCTCGCGGCGGTGGGCGCCGGTCGGGAAGTCCATCAAGAGGCGGTGGTACGTATCGACGGCGCGCGGGTAGTTGCTCTGCATCCGGTCGCACTCGGCCTGCATGAAGCGGGCGCGCTCGGCGAGGGCGGCCGAGTTGCCGGTGTTGTCGGCGAGGCTCTTGAACCGGTCGCGGGCGTCGGCGTAGTGGGCGGCGGTGAACTGCCCCTCGGCGTCGGCCAGCTTCTCCTCGGCGCGGGGGTCTTCGTAGCTCTTGGAGAAGCGGACGTTGGCGACCCGCTCCTTGAACTTGTTGAAGCCCTGACAGCCGGGGGCGACGAGGACCGCGGCCAGCGCCCCGGTGAGGAGCTGGAGTCCGCGGCACACCCGCCCGGCAGCGTCGGCCATGACCTCTCCCCCGATTCCGTTCGGTCGCTACCCGTCGGCGAGGAACCGGTGCATCCGCGGCCGGCGGCCGAGCACGAAGCTCACCACCTGCCCGAGGAGCGCCCGAAGCTCCGCCCGCACCGACTCCAGTTCCACCGGCCCGCCCGCCGCGAGGGCGGCGAGCGCCCGCACGGCGTCGCCCGAGAGCGGCCGGCGGTCGGCCTGGGCCGGGCTGCACGGGGTGCACACCACCCCGCCGGCCGCGGCGCTGAACCACACCCGCGGCACGCCCCCCGGTACGGCCTTCCCGCACCCGGTACACACGTCGAGCCGCGGGCTATATCCCAGCTCCTTGAGCCAAACAAGCTCGAATCGCGTCACCAGATCAGCAACCTGCGGGGCAGGGGGTCTGCGCAAAGTGGACGATGCGCGGACGTGGTCAACCCCTCCCCCGCCCCCTCCCCCGGAGGGGGAGGGGTGCTCGCGCGGGGTAACCTCCTGTGACCCCGCGGAGGCCGCGACGTCGCCCTGCCAGTCGGTCGGTTCGTCCCCCCCCTTCCCTCTTAGGGAAGGGGGGCCGGGGGGGTTAGGTGCGTCGGCGCGCGTTCCAGCTCGAACGGGTGCGGATGTGGCAACCCCTCCCCCGGCCCCTCCCCCGGAGGGGGAGGGGTGCTCGCGCGGGGTAACCTCCTGTGACTCCGCGGAGGCCGCGATGCCGCCCGACAAGTCGGTCGGTTCGTCCCCCCCCTTCCCTCTTAGGGAAGGGGGGCCGGGGGGGTTAGGTTGCTCGGGGCTTCTCCCCAGCTTCCGCAGCGTGTCGAGCGCCGCGTCGAACAGATCGGGGTGCGGGTCGTAATCCTGGGTTCCGTCGGACAGCAGCTCGGCGACGTAGTACCCCGCGTACAGCGCCGACAGGTTCTCCCGCAGGGCTGGGAACCGTTCCTCCATCCGGGCTTCGGTGAGGAGGTCGAGCCCGCCGTGGGCTTTCCGGAGGAACACGACGCGGCAGACGGTCAGGAGGTCGAAGGCGCCGTCGAAGCTACTCTTGAGTCGGCGGCCGCCCTTCGCCAGCCCGCGCACCTTGCCGAACTCGCGGGTGAACAGCGTCGTGATCCGGCTGGTCTCGCTCCAGTCGGTGCCGCGGACTACCAGTGCCAGCGCCTGCTCGGCCGCCATCGCTTCCCCCGGGCGTCCTTCTGTGATAGCACAGGAGGGAGGGTGGGGCGAAGCCCACCCGTCGCAACGGGTGGGGGTGTGCAATGGCGTCGCTCGCGGACCTGCGGCAGGAGTACAGCGCCGGCGGCCTCTCCGAAGACGACGCCGACCGCGACCCGTTCGCGCTGTTCCGCCGCTGGTTCGATCAGGCGGTCGTCGCCGGCCTGCCCGACCCGAACGCCTTCACCCTCGCCACCAGCACGCCGGACGGTTCGCCGTCGGCGCGGGCCGTGCTGCTGAAGGGGCTCGACGCGCGCGGCTTCACGTTCTTCACGAACTACGACAGCCGCAAGGGCCGGGAGCTGGAGGCGAACCCGCGCGCGGCGATGGTCTTCCTGTGGCAGGCACTCGAACGGCAGGTGCGGGTGGAAGGAACGGTCGAGGTGGTGACGGCGGCGGAGTCGGACGAGTACTTCGCGGTCCGCCCGCTCGGCAGTCGGCTCGGGGCGTGGGCGTCGCCGCAGAGCGCGGTGATTCCGGGTCGCGCGTACCTGGAACAGCAGCACGCCGAGTTGACGACGCGCTACCCCGGTGGGGTGGTGCCGCGACCGCCGCACTGGGGCGGTTATCGGGTGCTGCCGCGGTTGATCGAGTTCTGGCAGGGGCGGCCGAGCCGGCTGCACGACCGCATCCGTTTCACGCACGATGGGGAAACGTGGGTGCGGGACCGGCTGGCGCCGTGAATGGCGGAATCACAAGGCGAGCCGACCGCCGTCAGGCGGCGGGTGATGGGAACGTCACCCGCCGCCTGACGGCGGTCGGCTCGCCGGCTCGCGTCGCGCGTCACTCCCACCGCCCGAACTGATCGACCCAGCGGATCGCCGCGTAGTACCACACGGCGGCGAGCACGAACCCGGCGCCGGCGAAGAGCGGCCACCACACGAAGCCGGCCGCGACACACCCCGCCGCGAGCAGCAGCGAGAACCAGAAGAACGCCCACATCCCCGCACGGCCCGGGACGCCCCAGAGCGCCAACTTGACCCACGAGGGTCGCTCGCGGGGCGGTCGGGTCGGTTCCATCGGGGCGCCCCTCCCATCACTTCTTCGCCACACACGGTCGGGCCATCACAGCCATGATGAGCGTCTCGCCGTCGCGGGTCCGGTGCGGGGTCACCACGGGGAAGAAGCGGTCGCAGGTGCAGGTGTACGTCACCTCGCCGAGGCCGGGCGGGCGGATCTTCAGCGCCACCCGGCCGTTCTCGTCGCGCGGCCGCTCCACCTTCACTTCCAGCTTCTGCTTGTCGATCAGGTCGAACGTCACGGTGCCGCCGGGGGCGATGGATTTCGCCTCGGTGGCGTGCATCTTGAACCCGGTCAGCGTCGGGTCGCGCTTCTGCACCTCCTTCGCCAGCTCGGCAAGGCGCTCGTCCACGGTCCGGTTCCCGCCGGTGGCCAGGACGGTAACGACGGTGATGCGCACCGGCTGCTCCGGCACGGGCTGACACGCCGGCGCGGCACACGCCGCCACGAACAACGCCGACACGGCGAGCATCAGCTTCCCCTCGGTTGGTTACCGGTTCGCGCCCGGGAACAGGAGCGGCGCGTCGGCCGGGTCGCGCCGCACGCGCGGGCCGCCCATCGGCCACGCCGGGTGCTCCTCGGCCTCCTCCAACTCCACGTCGTCGGCCGTCGCCAGCGCCAGCGGACCGGTCAACGGCATCCCGCCGACCGGCAGCCAGCCCCCGGCCCCGGCGCCGTCCACACGGTGAACGTCGACCTCGGCGTCGGTGGCGATCCGCAGCACCGTGATTCCGGCAAGCGGGTCGTCGGCCGGGGGTCGGACCCGCCCCTCGACCACACGCTGCGGGTCGCGCGGGTACACGACGTACATGCCGATCAGCGGGAACAGTACGACGCACGCCGTGAGCGAGTACGCGGCGGCCGCGATCACGCGGCGGAGTCGCACCGACGACGCGGCACTCGCGCGTTCGGGTTCCGCGAGCCGCGTCGCAGCCAGCCTGATCGCGATGCCGTCGCGCACCGCGTCCCACGCCGCGGGGCCGGGGCGGGGCGGGGCGGCGTCGCGCCACAGCCGCCAGTTCTCGGGCGACAGACCCCGTTGGGCGTCGACGCACGCCCGCGCCGCGGGGTTCGCCGCCAGCCAGCGCTCGACGGCGGCGCGGCCGCGCTCGTCGAGCTCGCCGTCCGCGTAGGCGGCGAGCACGTCCGGCCAGGGGCCGGGGAGGTCGGCGGGGTCGGGCGGCGGGGTCATGGGAGCACGCGGTCGGCCAGCAGCTTCTGGAGTTTCTGTCGGGCGTAGAACAGCCGGCTCATCACCGTGCCGATCGAGATGCCGAGCGTGTCGGCCACCTCGCGGTACGTCATCTCGCCGTCCACGTGCAACACGAATGTCTGCCGCTGCGGGGCCGGCAGGGCGGCGAGGGCGCCGTCGATCAGCCGCCGCAGGTCGGCCCGTTCGAGGTCGTGGTCCGGCGGCGGGCGGTCGTCCGGCCCCACGCTCTCCGGCGTGGCCGGGACCGGCGGCCGGTCGTTCCACCCGTCGCGGCGGCGGCGGCGGCCCATGTCCAGGGCCGCGTTGCTGGCGATCCGCAGGAGCCACGTCTTGAACGAGCTCCGGCCGCGGAACCGGTCGAGGTTCGCCAACGCCTTCACGAACGCGTCCTGCACCGCGTCGAGGGCGTCGGCCTCGTTGCCGAGGAGGCGGTACGCCACCCGGTACGCCACCAGCCGGTAGCGGCGGAACAGTTCGTCCAGCGCGGCCGCGTCGCCGCCGGCCGACCGCTCCAGCAGGGCGGCGTCCGGGACGGGCGGCGGGGCGGGGTAGGCCGGGGCGGCGGGCATGGCGCGGGGGTCACTCCGGGGGTCCGTTCCGTGGGCGCCCGACACCGCGCATTCTACCCCCCCGCGTGGCTAGACGCGACGGGTGTGACCGGAATTCACCCGGCGCCGTAGGGTAGCGCCACCGGCGGACTGACGTCGCGCCGTTCGCCAGGAGTGGTCAGCATGCTGTCGCCCCACCGCTGGAACGCCGCCACCCACACCTACGAGGCGGTGCCGTCGTTCGCCCTCCCGCCGACGGCCCGCGACATGCCGCCCGACGACATGCTGTGGATCGACCTCGAAGACCCCACGCCGGAGGAGGAGGCCCGCGTCTTCGAGCAGTTCCTGCCGCTCCACACCCTCACCGTCGGCGACATCACCAAGCCGCGCCGCGAGCCGGGGCAGGGGGCGCACCTGCCGAAGGTCGAGGAGTTCACCGACTACCTGTTCATGATCGTGAACCCGCTCCCGCCCGGCCTCGCCGACCCGAAAGCCGCCGGGGAGAAGCGGATTCACCTGCGCGACCGCCCGCAGTTGAGTGCGGTCCTCACCCGGCACGTCCTCGTCACCCACCACTACGCCCGCATGGCCTGCGTGGACGACGTGTCCGGGTACGTCGCCCGGCACGGCGAGTGCGCGAAGCGCGGCCCGGATTACGTGTTCCACCTCATCCTCGACGCGGTCGTGGACGAGTACGCGCCGGTCGTCGAGCGGATCGCCGACCGGCTCGACAAGCTCGAATCCCGCATCTTCCGCGACCCGAGTCCGGACGCGCTGGTCCGGCTGCTGCGTCTGAAGCGGCTCGTGTCCGGGCTGCGGAAGACGCTGATCCTCGAACGCGAGGTGCTGGCCCGGCTGACCCGCGGCGAGTTCGAGCTCGTGGACGAGCGCGAGATCGCGTACTACCGCAACGTCTACGACCACCTGGTGCGCTACACCGAGCTCATCGAGTCGGCCCGCGAGATGGTCAGCGACCTGATGGAGAGCCACCTCGCGGCCGCGTCGAACCGGCTCAACCAGGTGATGAAGCTCCTCACCATGATCTCCACCGTCATCCTGCCGATGACGCTCATCGCCGGCGTCTACGGCATGAACTTCGAGGAGTCGGCGGTCCCCGGCTACCACACCGACTCGGGCTTCGGCTTCGCCGTCGGCCTGATGGCGACGGTGGGCCTGTGCGCGTACGGCCTTTTCCGCTGGCGGCGGTGGCTCTGACGGCCCTTGTCGTGACCCCCCCGTGGGCTTAGTTTAACGGCCGGAAACTGCGAACACACGTCGGCCCCGACGGAGGCGATACGATGGCGAAGAAGGTGGGTGGCGGGCGGCCGAGCCGCATGGACAAGCGGCGCGAGAACGACGCGGTCGAGGCCCTGGAGGCCGAGAAGGAGAAGGACGAGGTCGAGGACGAGGTCGAAGAGGCCGAACCGGAAGCCGACGCCGACGAGGGGGACGGCGACGAGGACGGGAAGCCGAAGAAGAAGAAGAAGGCTCCCGCCAAGAAGAAGGCCGCGACCGTCAAGAAGCCGGCGGCGAAGCGCACCCGCACCGCCAAGGAGGTGCGGATGAAGGCGCTGTGGATCGTGTTCGACAACGGGAGTAAAGTGGTCGAGAAGTTCCCGTTCAACCAGAAGGCCGACGCCGAGGCGCTGCTCGCCCGCAAGATCGCCGAGAAGGAGGGGAAGATCGTCTTCTACATCAACCTCGTGAAGGAACCGCTGGAGTAGTGCACGAAGAAGCCCGGGGACGGCCGTCCCCGGGCTTTCGACGGTCTCACGTTACTGGGACACCACCGTCCGCTCGCGCAGAATCTCCTGCACCTGTTCCAGCCGGTAGCCGATCCACAGCACGTTCGGGAAGCGGATCTCCTCCCGCTCCGCGCCGCTCGTCCGCACGATCAGGTCGCCGGAGAAGAAGCCGAGAATCCAGTGGCGGAACAGGTCGTCGCGCTGCTTCTCGAACGACAGGCCGGTCGTGTCGAAGTTGCGGATCGACGCCCCGATGTGCTCGCACACCCGGATCTGCCCGGGGGTGATGATCATGTACGTCCGCTGGTCGAAGATGAACACCGACACCGCCCACAGGATGAGCACGGTCGTGGCGATGAACAGGTAGCCGGCCATGTTGATGTAGATGTGGAGGTTGCCGACCGCCCCGAGGAGGTTGTCCCACCCGTTCGGCACCAGGGTGATGCCCAGGGCCATGATCAGCAGCAGCATCAGCACCAGGAACGACCAGAGCCCGCGGAGCGGGATGTTGGTGATGAGGATGGTGAGCAGCAGGATGCAGCAGTACAGAGGCCCCATCCACGACTTCTCGGACATGCGGGGGCGGAAGGTGTCCGGATTGGCCGGGTCGCTCGAGTTCTGCACCGCCTTGTCGAGGGACCGGGTGATCTGGCCCTTCGGGATGGTCAGGATGTAGCGCTCGTTCTTGTCCTTGTCGTCCGCCACGCGCTCGTCCTTCTGCACCCGCGCCTCGGCCGGGAGGACCGCCATGCGGTGGTTCTCGAACAGGGTGACGAGCGCCATCACGTACCCGAGCAGCCAGATCGGCCACCAGTAGAAGATCGGCGAGTGGCTGACGAGCTTAATCTCGCGTGGCCCGTGGCCGGTCCCGGGCGCGCGCGGCGGGCCGGCGGTCGAGGTGCCGGGCGGGGCGGACGAGGGCGGGAGGGCGCTGGACATCGGTACGGGCTCGTGGGGTGGGCCGCCGCGGCGGCGTTGTCCGGGGTATTCGGTTGCCGTGGCCGGTTCTTGGCCGGGGAGCGCGGCTAGGCTAGACCCACGACACCCCGGTGTCAAGCGCCGACCC
>Ga0335394_10003034_pt1 | contig 18995 bp, 18 predicted proteins | sample MAT03_FD_205741 | JGI IMG/M metagenome (GOLD analysis project Ga0335394, IMG submission 205741) | Freshwater microbial communities from Lake Fryxell liftoff mats and glacier meltwater in Antarctica - MAT-03 (spades assembly) (version 2) ... | reverse complement strand
ATCACGCTGCCCTGCGACGGGTCCTGCGCCAGCATCAGGCTCGAGAACAGTGGAATCAGGGTGCACATGGCCACATCCTACTGCCGGAGCCCGCGGCCCGGCGACACCCCGACCCACGGAACAAGCCGTAGGCCGTCTACGTCTCAGGCTGTAGAACGTCTACAGCCATGGCCAAGACTCCCGACGACTCCCGCCTCGAACTGCTCCAGGGCACCCTCGACATGCTGATCCTGCGCACCCTGCAGTGGGGCTCGCAGCACGGGCACGGCATCGCGCACTCCATTCGCCAGCAGTCCGACGACCTGCTCAAGGTGGAGACCGGCTCGCTCTACCCGGCCTTGCATCGCCTCGAGAAGCGCGGCTGGCTGAAGGCGAAGTGGGCGCTCAGCGAAGCGAATCAGCGCGCGAAGTACTACGAGCTCACCGCGGCCGGCAAGACGCAGCTCGCCCGCGAGCAGGATCGCTGGTCGCAGCTCGTCACCGCGATTGGCCGCATCATGACCCCGGCGACGGGGAAGGAGTAGCCCATGCGCCCCGACGAGCGCGACATCGACGACGAGCTGCGCGGCCACCTGGCCCTGGCGATCAAGGAGCGCATCGACCGCGGCGAAGACCCCGGCGCCGCGCGCCAGGCCGCCCTCGACGAGCTCGGCTACCTGCCGGCCGTGCGCGACTCGGTGCGCCAGGTCTGGTACAGCCGGTGGTTCGAGGCCGGTGCCGACTTCGCCCGCGACCTGCGCGTCGGGCTCCGCGCGCTGGCCGGGGCCAAGGGGCTCTCGCTTGCGGTCGTCGTCACGCTGGCTCTCGGCATCGGTGCCAACGCCGCTATCTTCAGCGTGGTACGCGCGGTGCTGCTCGCGCCGCTCGTGAATCGCGACGAAGATCGCCTCCTCTATATCCGCCAGAGCGCGCCCGGCGCAGGCGCCGAGAACATGACGTTCTCGGTGCCCGAGATCGACGACCTGAAGGCGCGCGTCACGTCGATTGGCGCCTTCGGCGACTTCTCTACCGTGGACTTCACGATGATTGGCTTCGGCGAGCCGCGTGTCGTGCACGCGGGCGTGGTCAGCGGCACGTTCTTCGAGGTGATGGGCCTGCGGCCCGTGCTGGGCCGCCTGCTCACGCCCGCTGACGACGGCCCTGGCGCGGCCGGCGCCGTCGTGCTCACGCACCGTTTCTGGTCCACCGCGCTTGCCAGCGACCCGACGGTGCTCGGCAAGACCGTGCGCCTCGGTACCCGCACGGCCACCGTGATCGGCGTGCTCGAGCCGTCGGTGCCGTATCCGGTGGATACCGAGATCATCGCCAACATCGTGACGAGTCCCCACCACCTCGACGCGCTGATGGTCACCGGACGTACGCATCGCATGACCGAGCTGTTCGGGCGGCTCGCGCCAGGCGCCACGCTCGAGGCCGCGCGCGCAGAGCTCACGGCCGCGCATGCCGCGCTCGAGACCGAGCATCCCGAGGCCTACGCCGGCCGCGCCGACGTGGGCATGACGGTGCGGACGCTGCGCGATCAGATCGCCACGCCGGCGCGAACCATCCTGTTGCTGCTGCTCGCCACCGCAGGCGTCGTGTTCATCGTGGCCTGCTCGAACGTCGCCAACCTGATTCTGGCGCGCTCGGTACGCCGCGAAGGCGAGCTGGCCGTACGCGCGGCCCTCGGCGCGAGCCCAGGCGCGCTGCGCCGCACGCTGCTCGCCGAAAGTCTGGTCTTGTGCGGCGCTGGCGCCGTGCTGGGCGTGCTGCTGGCCGGTCCGCTCGTCACGGCCGTGGCCCGCTTCGCCGCGCGCTTCTCGGTGCGGGCGCTCGACGTCACCATGGACGCGAGCCTGCTGTGGGTGGGTGCGGGCCTGGCCATGGCGGCCGCGGTGCTGCTCGCCTGGATCCCCCGCTTGCCGGCGTCGGACACGTCTGCCGGCGTCAGCCTGGCCACGGGCGGACTGCGTATCACGCCGGGCACCAGCCGGCGGCTCAGGCTCTTCGCCACGGCGCAGGTGGCCTTCTCGTTCGTGCTGCTCGTGGGTGCGGGCATGCTGCTTGCGGCCTTGCTGGCCCTGCAGACGACCAGCTCGGTCGCGAACGTGGCGCAGGTGCTGGCGATCGATGTGCCACTGCCCATCGAGTCAGCCGGCCCGAAGACGGTCACCTTCGTGGACGAGGCCGTGCGCCGCATCTCGGCGCTGCCGGGCGTGACGCGCGTGGCCGCCGGCAACGTCGTGCCCTGGCGCGACCTGGGCAAGTTCGGCCCGTTCTCGTTCGCCGCCGAGGGCTACACGCCGGCCAACGGCGCCGACCCGCCGATGGCGCGCCTGCGCAACGTCACGCCGGGCTTCTTCGCCACGCTCGGCGTGCCCATCCTGGCCGGCCGCGACTTCACCGACGATGACCGCGGCCGCGGCGAACTCGTGGTCATCGTCAGCCAGACTATCGCGACGCGGCTCTTCCCGAACGGCGAGGCCCTGAATCGCCAGATCTGGTGGACCGATGCCGTGTTCGGCACCGCCAAGCGCCGGATCGTCGGCGTGGCGGCCGACCTGAACGACGAGAGCGTGCTGCCCGTGCCCGCGTGGGTCGTGTATCACCCGCTCAGACAGATTCCGTACGCGGGGCGGCTGTTCGTGCAGGCCGCCGGTGGCGACCCGTATGCCCTGATGCCGGCCATCACGCGCGTCCTTCACGAGATCGCCCCGGAGCAGCCGGTGGAACGCGCCGCCACGCTCGAAGACGTGCGGGCGGGCCTGCTCACGCCCGACCGCGTGAACGCGTTCGTCGTGGCCGGATTCGCCGGCGTGGCGCTGGCCATCGCGATCGTCGGCGTGGCCGGCGTGCTGGCCTTCTCGGTGAGCGCCCGCACGCGTGAGTTCGGCGTGCGCCTGGCCATTGGCTCCACGCCGCGAGACCTGCTCAGGACCGTGCTGCGCGAAGGCGCGGCGATCGTGGCCGGCGGCATCGTGACGGGTGCGGGGCTGGGCTACGCGCTGGCGTCCGTGGCGACGAGCTACGTGGAGGGCCTGCGCCTGCCGGGCCCGTGGCCGGTGCTGGGCGCGGCGGTGGTGCTCGCCGTGGCCGCCGTGATGGCGGCGCTCTTGCCGGCGCGGCGGGCCTCACGCGTGGACGTGCTGCAGGCGCTCAGAACGGAATGACCATGGCGCTCATCCCTGAGCGGGTGCCGCCTACCAGGGAGGCGCGGCGTTGATTCGAGGGGCGGAACGCCGTATCGTGGCCACGTCATGTCCACGATCAGCCGAGCGTCCTTCCGCCGTTCCCTCTCCCTCCTTCTCGCGGTCGTGACCGCATCGGCGCTGGCCGGCCCGGCGGCCCGGGCCCAGGCGCCCGCCCCCGGCCAGGTCTTCCGCACGTCGCAGCACGACTTCCGCCTGGACGTCGTGGCGGAACTCATCCACCCGCACTCGATGGCGTTCACGCCCGAGGGCGACATGCTCATCACCGAGCGTCCGGGCCGGCTGCGGATCGTGCGGCAGGGTACGCTCCTGCCGACGCCAGTCGCCGGCATTCCCGACGTGCTCTTCCTCGGCAACGGCGCCACCGCGCAGGACGGCCGCGAGCAGGCAGGCCTGCGCGACGTGGTGCTGCATCCGAACTTCGCCACCAACCGGCTGCTGTATCTGAGCTACGTCAAGCCGGGGCCGAACGGCTACGGCAACCTGGCCGTGGCGCGCGGGCGCTTCGAGAACGATCGCCTGTCGAACGTGCAGGACATCTTTCAGGCCAACGCCTCTGGCAACGGCACCAACCGCAGTTCGATGTGGGGCGGGCGCATCGCCTTCGACAAGGACGGCTTTCTCTTCGTCACGCTCGGCGATCGTCAGTGGCCCGCCGTGGCGGATCTGAATCGCCACCCAGCCCAGGACCTGCTGACGCACAACGGCAAGACCGTGCGCCTGCACGACGACGGCCGCGTGCCCAAGGACAACCCGTTCGTGGGTACGCCGCACGCGCTGCCCGAAATCTGGTCGCTCGGCCACCGCAACGCGCAGGGCATGGCCTTCCATCCCACCACCGGCGACCTGTGGCAGAACGAGCACGGCCCGCAGGGGGGCGACGAGTTGAACGTCATCACGCCCGGCATGAACTACGGCTGGCCGGTCATCGGCTACGGCATGAACTACACGACCGGCCTGGCCATTCACGAAGGCACGCACAAACAAGGGTTCACGCCGCCCGCCTACGTGTGGGTGCCGTCGATTGGCGTGTCGGGCATGATCTTCTACGGCGGCGACCGCTTCAGCGGCTGGAAGGGCGACATGCTCGTGGGCGGCATGAGCGGGCAGCGTCTGATGCGCCTGCGCCTCAAGGCACGGGTGGTGGTGGCCGACGAGATTCTGCTGCAGGGCCTGGGCCGCATGCGCGAGGTGCAGCAGGGGCCAGACGGCGCCGTCTACGTGATGATCGACGCCAACGTGCGCGGCGTGGACGGCGAGGCGACGCCGGTCTACCGCCTCGTGCCGGTGCCGCGCGCGGCCACGACGGCGCGGCGCTGATGGCCTTCGATTGTGCGCACCGCGCCAGGCTCGGTACGCAGGAGTGTCTCACTGGCTGTCCGACGCGGGCGGACGTGGGCGGCTTCCGCTTTGCACGGGTCGAGCGGGCGGGCGACGCGCCGGCGGCCGATCCGCAGGTCGTGGACGTGGCGCTGCTCGACATGCACCACGGCTGGCCCAACCTGGGCCACGAAGCCCTGGTCGACGTGGTGCAGAGCGCGGTGTGCGACATGCGCGACGAGCTGGTGGCGGCGGGCCTCAGCGTGCGCGTGCTCTCCTACGACGTGCGCCGCGGCCAGGCGCTGCCCGACCACGCGCACGGCCGGCACGCGCTCTATCTGGGCACGGGCGGCCCCGGCCATCTCGATCCGCGGCTGAACGACGGCCGCGACGGCTCGCAGGGCATCGTCGAGGATCCGTCGTGGGAAGCGCCGCTCTTCTCTCTCTTCGACGCCATCCGCGACGATCCACGCGCCTCGCTTATCGCCGTGTGCCATAGCTACGGCGTGATGTGCCGGTGGCTGGGCGTGGCCGAGGCCGTGCTGCGCGGTCCGGAGCGCGGCGGCAAGAGCGTGGGTGTGCGTTACAACGAGCTGCTGCCGGCAGCAGGGGACCATCCGTGGTTCGCGCGTTTCGCCAGCGAGCTCAAGGACGGCACCCGGTTCCCAGTGCTCGACAACCGGCTCTACGACCTGGTGCCCACGGGCGACGCGCCCGCGGATGTGCGAGTACTCGCCGTGGACACCAACGCCGCTGGTTCCCCCACCGATGCCATCACGATGGTGGAGGTGGCCGGCGCGAAGAGCGACGCCGACGGCGTGCCTCGCATCCTCGGCGTGAATCATCATCCCGAGATCGTCAACCGCCAGCGGCAGGTAGCGCTGCTCGAGAAGAAGCGCGCGCGGGGCGACGTGGACGACACCTGGTTCAACGAGCGCTGGGCGGTGCTGACCGGCCAGGTGGAAGACGAGATCGACGACCGGTTGGTCCACCTCACCTCGAACTACACGCTCATGGGCCCGATCCGCGCCGCGCTGCACCGGGATGTGCGCCGCCGCGCGGAAGCGCGGAGCGGGGTCATCTCTTCCTCTCGATGATGAGTCTTCCTGCATCCGCGGCAGTCGCACACAGTCGGCAAAGCAGGCTAGCGTCAGCAGCCGCTACTCGGCGCTCGACTCGAAGGGGTCGTGCCGCACGCCTGGACGCCAGCCCTTCATGGCCAGACGAACCCGCTCGTCGACGGCGCGCCACCTTGGCGGCGAGGTTGGCGAGGTCGCTTGTGCCAACAGACGCGTGATCATCTGCTCGCGTAGCCGCACGACATCTTCCGGGGTCAGCGGCCGCGATCCGCGCACGATCTCGCCCGGATCATCCTGCACGACACAGCTGGCTTCGAACGAGTTCACACGACCGGCGTCCATACATCCTCCTCGACCCAATGTCCGGTGATTAGGTCGCGTGCCCCTGGGAAATAAGAAGCGCGTTACCTCATCTGGCTAGTTGCCGCCATACCGTCGGCACGTCGTAGCCTTGTTTCCGGACTTAGCTGTCGTCATTTCAAGGCCCGTGCCACGGCGGCAATCCTTGGCTTCCGACCGGCCTCGCGTCGCTCGGTAACTCGATGTGGGTGACCGGACTTCCACAAGTGGAGTGCGAAGACCGCGTGACAACTTCTCCAGGTCGATAAGACACTGAGAGCGCACTCACGAAGATGGCGCGCTTTCTGCATTTTGCCAGGACGGCCGGCGTTCGCGTGGTGCGACGCCTGGTAGAGGAGGTGACCCGTGATGAAGTACTCATTGCTCGCTGCCTGCGGCGCCGTGACGCTCGCAAGCGCGATGACCCTGTCGGCACAGACGCCCGCGCAACCACCGACAACTCGTCCGCAGACCCCGGCCCCGACACAGCCGGCCACGCGAACCGACCAGAGTTCGGTCACCGTGACCGGTTGCCTCAAGCCGTGGGACAACGCCATGGGCGGCGGCGCAACCGATCCGATGGCGAAGCCCGGTGACCCCATGGCCAAACCCGGAGATCCCATGGGCAAGCCGGGTGCACCGATGGCGAGCACCCGCTGGGTGCTGACCAATGTGCAGGGTGACCGTGCGACGGGGCAGACGCCGTCGCATTCGCCTTCGGCTGGTGGAGCAGCCTCGCCAGCGCATCCGCAGGCCTCGCAGTATGTCGTGACGGCGGGGACGGGCGTCAACCTGTCGGCGCACGTCAACCACCAGGTGCGGATTACCGGTACTGTCGCCGGGGGCATGGACCACGGCAACATGGCTCCGGCCGGCAAGGCGGGGGACAAGCCGATGGCGCGACCCGGTGATGCGAAGCCGGGCATGGCCGCCGACCACATGGGGGACGACAAGAAGTCGGCCACGCTGACGGCGACGTCGGTGACCATGATCAGCGCGACCTGCACGGCCACCGTTCAGCAGTAGGCGCGGATGCTGTGGCGGCTGCGATACCTCCGCAGCCGCCAACTGTCTTCAGGACACTGCCCTTTCCCCTACGCTATGGCTTCAAATCCGACAGATGTTCACGGCGCGCCATGCCCGACGCGCTGGCGATGACGGTGTAGTCCTCACCGATGATGGGCTGCTGTGTGGCATCCCCGATACACTGTTCTGGTTCGATGATCCACCGTCCACCGCATGCCGCTCCGCCCGGCCCCCCCGCGGCCGTAAACAATTCCTACCGGTCGGCGGCGGGGCGCGCCACAGGCCTGCTCGATGCGCCGATCGAAGGGGCGTTCGACCGGACGACTCGCGTCTGGCCGCCGCTTGCGCACCGACGCCGGCCACGCCGTTAGGGGATTAGCAGCGGAGCCGCACGCTGGGAATTGCACGCGAGCGCCGGCCTCGGCATAGGGATGAAGGTAGTGCGCGGCCTAGTCGAACTGCACGGCGGCTCGGTGGACGCCCACCGGAGCGACGGGATCGATCGCGGAAGTGACTTCGTGGTCACGCTCCCGCGCGGGATCCACCTACAGGAACTTCGCGCTAGAGGGCGCGCATCGCGGACGGTCGGCGGCGACGCAGTATTGCCGTCGCCACCGTCAACGCCAATCCGAGCCACGGGGAGCCGGGCCTGAGAACCGCCGCCGCCAGCGCGACCGCCCGACCCGCTTTGGTAGGCATACTTGCTCGACGTAGGCGGCGGCGTGCCAACAGCGCCAGGGCAATCGATCCCGCTCCTCCGGCGATCGCCGTCGCCAGGCCCGGCCGTCGCGCCGTGGTGCCAGCGGCCCCGGTCACCCGCTGCACCGCGTTAGCCATCGTCGACGCCGCAGCCGCCTTCACGGCCTCCACGCCCGAGGCGACGAGCCGGGAGGGCGCTGCCAGCGCCGCTGCTTCCTGGACATGCTGGCCCAGGCGGCTGCGAGTCTTGGCCATCTGAAGTCGAGCCGCGGCGTCCGACCCTTCAGAGATCATGACCGGTCTCCGCGCAGCAACGTGCTCAACCACTCGTGCGTCTCCCCTAGAGCGACGAGCGTCTCCGATGGCCGCGTTGCCCGTTCAACCAGCCGGCTCTTGGCCCACAAGGCCGTACCTACGCCGCCTGCCCCAAGCACGATCGCCACGATCAGGCTGGCCAGCCACGGTGACAGCCCGGCCGCGTGCAGGGCGAAGCCCGCCGCAGTCGCCAACGCAAACATGGCAGCATGCAGGAGCACGATGCCGCCCACGAGGCCGGCCACGTCCACGCCGAGTCCTGAAGTGCGCTCGGACGCTTCCTTCGAGGCCAGCGCCGCATGCTGCCTGAAGAGGAGCGATGCGTCCTGCCACACGTCGCTCACTGCATCGCGCAGTCCCCGCGGGTCATCGACGTCGAGCGGCAGCGCCTGATCGGTCGCCATGTTACTTGGGCACCACGGTGAGGTTGTTGGTGATGGCGTAGCCCTTGGCCTGATCGCGAGCAATGGCCTCGGCGGTAGTGCGCTGCTCAGCCGTAGGAACGGATCCCTTGAGCACCACCGTCTTGGTGGACGCGCTGGTGTCGACGTTGATGTTGGCGGCGTCGACGCGGCCGTCGGCAATGAGCGCGGCCTTCACGTCCATGGTCTCGACCCCCGCCGCCGTCTTCTCCGCGGCGTTCTCGGTGTCGGTCTTGATGCCGCGCATGGTGTTGCCGCAAGCAGCCGACCAGACAATCGCCGCTACTACGATGAGCGCTTTGCAAGTCGTCATGGAATCTTTCTCCTCACCACCGAGAACGCAAGAATCATTCCCCACCAATCCGTCGGCTTTGACCGGTGCCGATCCGCGCTGCTACCGCGAATGGGCCGAGCGCTACCGAAGGTGAGCACTTCAGAACCGGTCAGCTCGCCTCGGAGCCCAGCTCGAGAGCGACTGACGCTGGCCTGGTGTTTGCTTTTCGGTAGGAAGTGGCGCGCGTATCTGCGCCGGTCGAACGCCGACCAAAAAGGAGCTGAGCATGACCGTCCGACTCACCACGATCGGCGCCGTCGCGGCGCTCTCCGTCTCTCTTGCCGCCTGCAAGAGCGACAGCACGCAGAACGCCCCGGTCACCACCACGCCCGCCGCGGGGCAAAGTACTGCACCCGCCGCTGCCGCGGCTGACGAACGCGACAACGCCCTCGTGCGCGTCGTGCATGCCGTACCCGCGGGTTCCACGGTCGACATCTGGGCCGATGACGAGCGGGTCTTCGACGGCCTCGCCTACAAGGCGGTGACGGCCTACCACGAAGTACCAGGCGAACGTTACTCGTTCAAGGTGCGGCCGGCGGGCATGGCACAGGCCGAGCCGATCGCCACAAACTCCGAAGGCCTCGACGACGGCGACCACTACACCGTCTTTGCCGTGCCTGGCGACGGTGCGGGGGCGGCGCTGCGCATCGTGAAGGACGACCATTCGCTGCCGGCCGCCGGCAAGGCCCGTCTGCGTGTGGTGCATGCCTCGAGCGACGCAGGCGAGATTGATGTTTACGCCACTGGCCGCCGCGATCCTTTGTTCGACGGCGTGAACTTCCAGAACGTGTCGACCTACAACGACATCGACCCGGTGGCTGGCACGGTGACGATCCGGCCCGAGGGCGAGACGAGCGCCGTGATGACCCTGAGTGACGTGCGCTTCGACGCTGGCAAGACCTACACCATGGTCGTCGTCGGCCGCGTCAGGACCAGTCCCAAACTCGACGCCTTCGTCATCGAAGACGTCGCCACCGAGGCGGCCACCCGCCGGTGATGGGCGACCAGCGTGCCACACCCAATCTTTGCGCGCTTGGTTCGTGGCTGCTGGTGGCGACACGCGGACCCGATCTATGACCGGGACGAGACCGGCCCACTCTATCGATGCCCACGGTGCTTCACGACTTGGCCCCGTGGGCTGACATTGCCACCAATAGGCAAGGCCTGTGCACCGTCCACTGTGAGCATCCGAACACCCGACAAGCGGTAAGGCCGGCGCCGATCTCGGGCGACGGAGTCGGCTGCTGAATTGCAATACCCACACGCATCGCCACCCGAACCACACTCTGGAGACGCATATGCAACCTGAAACTTACGCCCCGACGTCCACGTCCCCGTCGCAGCCCCACGTCGACGCCGAGCCCGTGCGTCATTCAGAGGGCGTGGTGGCCAAGACCATCGAAGAGCAGACCGCGAAACTTCCTTCTGATGCGTTCCTGTGGGCCGCCTTCGCCGCCATCGGCGTCGCCATGGCCATGCAGGCCTCGGGCAAGAAGCACGGCAGCCTGTTCGTGGGCCAGTGGGTCGCGCCCTTTCTGTTGTTCGGCGTCTACAACAAGCTCGTGAAGGTGGCTGGGTCGGACCGCCTCAGTCGATAAACCACGGGGACCACTGGATCCCCCCAGTGGTCCCCTGGTGGCCAACCCGACAGGCTACCTCTCGAGCAGCTGTTCCTTGCGTTCGACTTCCAGGCGCTCAGCCTTGATGTCAACGCGGAGACGGGCGAACACGCTCATGTAGACATTGGCCACGGCGACCAATGCGAACCAGGCAATGACAGCGCCCCGCCAGTCCCCCAGTAGCAGGTGAAAGCCGGTCGCTAGCACGGCCCCACCGGCGACGTAGTGGCTGAAGCAGTACTCGCAGGTGAACACATAGAAGAACTTGCGGACCAGCACCGCGGAGCTGCTGGCGCTGCGCCTCCCACACGCTTCACGCAGTTCCCTGAACAGCTCTTCGTGCGTGACGGTCCACGCCACAGTGGCCACGGGCAACGCGAGCAGCCCGAGCCACAACAGCGAATCTCCGGCGGAGCTCAAGGGCATACGCGCTGGGATGCAAGACGTTCGCCGGAACTGCTATCTCTCCGATGCGTAGTACACGGCCACGTGTCGGCGTTGCTCTGCGGTGAGACCCGTGGCCACCTCCCGCATCACTCCCGCGAACGGCCCGCCGCCGCGTCGGCTTTCGGCAAAGAGCCGCAACTGCAATTCGACATACTCCGCGGCCAGGCCGGCAATGCGCGGAAAGGCGGGGTTCACGGTCGCCGCCGCCCCAGTGGGATGGCACACGCTGCACGCCGGCACGTCCTGGTCGGCCCGCCCCGCGGCCGCGATGCTCGCGCCCAGCTCTCGCGATGTCAGCGTCTTGGCCGCGTCGCCGCTTTCACGCTCGGGCGCCATGGGAGCCTCGGGCGCCATAGGCGCCAGTGCAGCGTAGTAGGCCCCGAGCGTTGCCACCTCGTTGGCGCGGAGGGACGCGGCAACCGGACCCATGATGCCGCTCCGGCGCGCCCCAGAGGCATACGCGTCGAGCGCATCGCGCAGATATGTGGCCCGCTGACCGGCGAGCCGCGGCACCAGGCCGCGACCCAGGCCGCCCGCGCCGTGGCAGCGCTCACAGCTCTCGCGCGCCGCCTGCTCGACGTCGCTCGCGGCGGCCGGCCTCGCCGTCCCAAGCGCCGTCATGCGCTCATAGGCCGGCCCGTCCAGCGACGGCAAACGCCGTACGAAGGCGACGACCGCCCACACTTCATCGTCGCGATCTGCATATGCCCAGGCCGGCATGCCCGTGAACTTGATGCCGTGCTTCACGAGATAGAAGAGTTCTTCCGCGCTCCATCGCCCCACTTGGCGCTGCAGGTCGGGCGGATGCGGCGTCATCCGTCGCGGTACCAGGGGCAGCACCAGGCCTGGTCGCCCGTGACAGGGGCGACACCCGGCTTCGTAGTGCGCGGCCCCCAGATCCACGAGCGACGGCACGGTGAGATCCGGCGCGGTGAGCGGCGCCGCGCGCAGCGCCACGGAGCGCCGCTTGACGAAGTCGAGCAGCGTGCTGGTGACGCGCCAATGCCCGGAGCTGGCAATCGGGATCACCCCCGATCCAATCACGGCCGCGACGATTATCGCGGCCGCGCTGGCCCAGGTCAGGCCGCGCCGCACGGAGCGTCGCAACGTGCGCGTCACGAGGTGACCTCGTGGCCCGGGGCAGGGCGCAGCAGATGCCGACCCAGCCACACGCCGGCGCCCACGTACGCCGCCGCGCTCACCGCCAGCATGAGCGCACCGCCCGCTTGCTGATCCGCCAGGGCCAGCGACGGCCGGTCGGCGCCGGAATGCGTGAACAGGGCACGCGGGGCCAGCCCGAGCAGTGCACCCAGCATCGTCATGTGCGCAAACGTCAGCAGCAGCGCCACGACGCTCTGACCGGCCACCGCCACCTGTCGCACGGGCCCGCCGCCGAGCACGGCGGCCCACAACCACAGACCGGCGAGCAGGAACGACCCCTGTTCGCCCAGGGCGGCGGCCCAGTGCAGGCGCGCGGCATGATGCAACGCCGGCATGTGCCAGAGCCAGACGACCACGAGGTCGGCGAGCGACGCGACGAGCGGCGAGAACAGCCCGGGCGCGTGGGTGGTGGGGTCGGCGCGCGTGCCCGCCACGCCGAGCACGAGCAGCACTGGCACGAGCGTCACGAGCAGCATGTGCCGCGCCATGTGTGCCGTGAACGACATGGCCGCATCGGCGGAACGCGGGCCGGTCCAGGCCAGCGCCAGCAGTGTCACTGCGGCAGCGACGAGTCCAGCGCGCCTCATGTGCATCGGTCGACCGCCCAGAGCGCGGCCGCTTCGAAGGCCGTGGCGAGCAGGCTCAGGCCGGCCAGCAGCACCGTCGTGAAGGCCATGAAGTGCTGCCGGTCGTGCGGATGGTCGTCGTCGTGGGCGCGGCGCGGCCAGCGAGAGCCGAGGCGGCGCCACCCGTCGCGCAGGCACCACGCCATGGCGGCCACCGCGGCCGCGGTCAGCACCACGAGCACGCCGCGCACCCGCGCCGCCGGCAGCACCTCGGCAAACCGGCCACAGGCCAGCGCCGCCACCGTGTAGCAGAGCATGAAGTGGGTGGACCACACGACTGGTGCCACGACTGGCAACCAGAGACGCTCGCGAGAGGCCGTGACCACGCTGGGCATGATCAGGCCACGAGCGGCGCGCCCGCAATCACCGCCACGGTGAGCAGGGCCGTGACGCCGGTGAAGTGCCAATAGAGCACGACGTTGGCCAGGTCCATGTCGTGCTGCGCCGTCATGCGGCCGGCCACGCGACGCGCCACGCAGTACCACTGCATCACGATGCCGAGCACGACCTGTATGCCGGTCCATGCCACGAGCAGCCAGACCGTGGCGGCGTAGACGCTGGCCGCCGGATCGAGCGCGGTGCGCGACGGACCTTCGATGAGGGCGGCCACACCCGCGCCAGCGAGGAGCGAGGCGGCCAGCAACCCGGCATAACACGCGGACGCCACGTTCTGGCGGTTCCAGCGCCGCGCCAGCGCCGTCAAGGCCCAGGCCAGCGTGATAAGGCCCGCGCCGGCGACGGGCCACGCCACTCCCGGTCCGGGCGACGGCTGCGGCAGGAAGTCGGCCCGCAGGCTCCAGTAGAAGAAATAGCCGAACACCAGCGACAGGAACGCCGTGAAGACGGCCAGCATCGTGATGCACATGGCCCACCAGCCCACGGCGTCGCGACCCGACACGTAGAGCGGCAGCGTCACGCCGAGGCCCACGTGTTTGGTCGGCACAGTGGGAATCTCTCCAGTGCCAGTCCACAACCACACCACGATCGTGCCCGTGGCGAAGACGGCACTCACCGCCATGGCGGTGTAGAGCTTGAAAGTCGGGAAGATGAAGATGCCGCCGACGAACACCGCCGCTACCAGCGTGATGAAGCTTGGCCCGGGGATGCGCATGCACTGCACCGGTACGGCATCGAGGGTCGAGGTCACGAGCATCTCGCGCCGCCCTTCTTCGGCATCGGGCAGGTAGAAGCGCCCCTCGTCGTAGTCGCGAACGAAGTTCGGCTGCTGCCACAGCGGGTAGCGAGCATCAATCTCGGGGATGGTCCGCACGCCCCACGGCTGCCCGGGCATCTCCTGAAGCCATTCGAGCGTGCCGGCGTTCCAGGGATTGCGCGGGGATAAAGACTTCGAACGGCTCGGGCGCAGCACGTCCCACAGCACCACCGCGAAGCCGGCGGCCAGAATGAAGGCGCCGACCGTCGACACCAGATTCCACCACTCGAGGCCGAGGCCGGCCGGATAGGTGAAGACCCGGCGCGGCATGCCGAGCAGCCCGGCCACGTGCATCGGCATGAACGTGGCGTTGAAGCCGACAAAGACCAGCCAGAACGAGACGCGGCCCAGACGATCCGAGAGCAGCCGGCCATTCACCAGCGGGAAGTAGTAGTAGAGTCCGGCGAGCAGCGGGAAGACCGCGCCGCCAATCAGCACCGTATGCAGGTGCGCGACCACGAAGTAGGTGTCGTGGGCCTGGAAGTTGAAGGGCGCCATCGCCACCATCACGCCGGTGAGGCCGCCAATCACGAAGGTGGCAAAGCCCCCCACCACGTAGAGCATCGGCACGGTGCGCGCGATCGCTCCGGCGAGCAGCGTGGCGAAGAAACACACGAACTGCACGGCCGTCGGGATGGCGACCGCGGACGACGCCGCCGAGAAGAGGGCCAGCGTGATGCCCGGCAAGCCGGTGGTGAACATGTGGTGCACCCACAGCCCGAAACTCAGAAAGCCCGTGCCGATGGCGGCCAGCACCACCCAGCTGTAGCCGATGAGCGGCCGGCGCGCGGCCGTAGGCACGATCATGGCGATCAAGGCCACCGACGGCAGGAAGATGATGTAGACCTCAGGGTGCCCGAAGATCCAGAAGAGGTGCTGCCAGAGCAGCGGATCGCCGCCGCCCCGCGGATCGAAGAACGGCCAGCCGAAGGCGCGTTCCAGCTCGAGCATCGCCGTGCCGACGATGAGCGGCGGAAAGGCGAAGAGCACCATGAACGCCGCCACGAGCACATACCAGGCGTAGAGCGGCATGAGGTTGAGGCGCATGCCGGGTGGTCGGCAGCGCAGCACGCCGACGATGAGTTCGACCGCGGCGGCGATGGCCGCCACTTCGATGAAGGAGAAGCCGAGCAGCCAGATGTCTGCGCCGATGTCGGGCTGGAAACGGCTCGTGAGCGGCGGGTACATGAACCAGCCGCCGCGCGGCGCGGCGTCGAAGAAAAGCGAGCCGCAGAGAAAGGTGCCGCCGATGGCGAAGGCCCAGAAGCCGAACGCCGACAGCCGTGGAAACGGCAGCTCGCGCGTGCCCAGCATCTGCGGCAGGAACATGATCGACACCGCTTCGAAGATCGGGATGGCGAAGAGGAACATCATCACCGAGCCGTGCAGCGTGAAGATCTGGTTGTAGTGATCGGCGGAGACGACGGTGTTGCCGGGGGCCGCCAGCTGCAGCCGCATCACCAGCGCCAGCAGGCCGCCGAACAAGAAGAAGACGAGCGTGAGCACGACGTACCACAGACCGACCACGGTGTTGTTGACGGCCGACCAGTAGCGCCACCCCGTCGGGATCTTCCAGGCGGCGAGCAAGCGCGCCGTCTGGGCACGCTGCAGCTCGAGGGGGGGCGCTGCCTCGAGCGGCGCCTCGCCCGGAACGGACGCGCGGGGTTCCGACGCCGGCGGCGTCATCGCAGGGCCGTCAAGTAGGCGGCGAGCGCGTGCAGGTCGGCGTCCCCCACCATGGCAAAGCCCGGCATGTGGGCGCCGGGTTTGGTCCGCTCGGGCGCGGCGAGCCAGGCCGCCATCTCGGCCGGCGCGTTTCGCATCGAGGCCGTCGCCAGGGACGGACGGCTGCCCACGTGCGTCAGGTCCGGGCCGATCGTACCAGCCGCCGTCGTGCCTCGCACGGCGTGGCACGCGCCGCAGCCGTGCCATGTGAACAACTCCGCGCCCCGCCTGGCCTCGTCGTTGTCGACCGGCAGCGCATCAGCGGCCTGGCCGGCCAGCCAGATGTCGAAATCCGCCGCGCTCATCACCTCGGCGCGAAAGTCCATGCGCGCGTGTGACGTGCCGCAGTATTCGGCGCAGGCACCACGAAACACGCCGATCTTCGTGGGCTCGAGCACCAGACGAGTGGCTCGGCCCGGAATCATGTCGACCTTGCCGGCGAGCGCCGGAACCCAGAACGCGTGCAGGACGTTGTCGCTCGCCAGGGCCACCTCGGTACGATGTCCGACCGGCAAGCGGAGCTCGTTGGCCAGGTCGACGGCGGTGCCGTCGGGGCGCGTGTAGCGCACGCGCCACCACCATTGCTCGCCAGAGACGGTGACCGTCGGGGCACCGAAAGAGGCGGCGTCAGCACGCGTCAGCGGACGCAGTCCGAAGAACAGCAGCACGACGAGCAGCACCGACGGCACGATCACGCCGCCGCCGACAATCAGGCGCCACACGAATCGCTCCGGCTGCGGCAAGCGCCGTCCACGAGCGCAGTAGAGACCCAGCCCGACGGCGATCAGCCAAACGCCCGCACTACCGGCGGCCATCCACCAGAACAACGTGGCGATCTCGGCGGCGGCCGTGCCGGCCGGGTCGAGCATCGAAGCGCGCATACATATTGGCTGCCACACGCTCGGGACCAGGATGGGTAACGCGAGTGCTGTATGTGGCGGCGGGAGAGCGATTGTGGGGCATCGTCTACCCACAGGCAGCGCACGCAACGGGCCTGAGTTTTGCTCCCATCCGGGCATGCGGTCTGCGATCCCGTCCGTGGCGTTCGGCCTGCTCGTGGTCGTCAGTGCCGCCTGTGGTTCCAGTTCTGGTCTCGCCGTCTCCGAGGGATTCGGGCCAACTCCTACCCTGCCGGCCCCCGATACTTCACTCATCCCGTCGATCAACGTGGTGACAGCGGTGGGCTGGGCGGGCACGCAGGCGCCGACGCCGGCCGCCGGCCTCGGCGTGACGGCCTTTGCGCGCGGCCTCAATCATCCTCGCTGGCTCTACGTGCTGCCCAACGGCGACGTGCTCGTGGCGGAAACCAACGGGCCCGAACGGCCCGAAGACAGCACTGGCATTCGCGGGTGGTTCTTCAAGCGCTTCCAGAAGAAAGCCGGCGGGGCCGTGCCCAGCGCCAATCGCCTCGTGCTCTTGCGGGATGCCGATGGCGACGGCAGCGCCGAGCTGCAGACCACGTTCCTTTCGGGACTGCAGTCGCCCTTCGGCATGGCGCTCGTGGGCGACACGCTCTACATCGCCAACACCAACGCCGTGGTGAAGGTGCCCTATCAGACCGGTGCTACAACCATCAGCGCCACGCCAGTCGAGGTGGTGGCCCTTCCGGCTGGGCTGCGCAACCACCACTGGACCAAGAACATCATCGCCAGCCCCGACGGTTCGACGCTCTATGTCGCCATCGGATCGAACAGCAACGTTGCCGAGAACGGCATGGACGAAGAACGGGGCCGGGCAGAGATCCTGACGGTCAACCTGAGCTCGGGCACCCATCGCACCTTCGCCACGGGTCTGCGCAATCCGGTCGGCATGGCATGGGAGCCGGAGACGGGCGCGTTGTGGGTGGCGGTGAACGAACGCGACGAACTCGGCCACGACCTGGTGCCCGACTACATGACGTCGGTGCGTTACGGCGCGTTCTACGGCTGGCCCTACAGCTATTACGGCCAGCACGTCGACACGCGCGTGGAGCCGCCCCGGCCCGACCTGGTAGCCCTGGCGGTCGTGCCCGATTACGCGCTCGGCGCCCACACCGCGTCGCTTGGACTCGCGCACGCCGGGGTCGCGGCGTCGTGGCCCACGCCCTTCGGCGCGGGCATGTTCGTCGGTCAGCATGGCTCCTGGAATCGCACGCCTCGCAGCGGCTACAAGGTGTTGTTCGTGCCCTTCAGCGCAGGTGCACCGTCGGGTCCGCCGGTGGATGTGCTGACCGGGTTCGTGACCGGCGACGGCAATGCCATGGGCCGGCCGGTGGGCGTGACCGCCGACCCGCGCGCTGGGTTGCTCGTGGCCGACGATGTCGGCAACGTCGTGTGGCGGGTGCGCAGCCTGACGACACCTGCCACCTCGACCCGCTAGCAGCTAGAGCTAGACCAATCGCGACAGGAACGGCGCCGTTCGGCTCTCGTCGACGTTCTGGGACACCCCGACCAGAGCGTGCCGGCGGTCACCACCCAGCCACCCTCGTCTCCGGCACCGGCCCCGATGCCGATGGCGTCGCGGACCACGCCCAGCGCGCGGCGCCTCTCTCTGCGTAGAGGGTGCCGAACTCCAGCGACGACTTGCCGGAGCCAGGCACGTCCGTGGACACCACCAGGACATCGCGCGGAATGTCGACGTCGGCGTTCTCCAGGAAGTGTTCGCGCGCCCAGCGCGCGCGAACGATCTAGCCTTCCGTCTCGCCCAAGCGCCGCAGCGTTGTGTCTTCTCGCCCCTTGCTCCGTATGGATCTGTCACCTCAGCAGAGCCGGTGACAACCAGCTATCGTCCGACGACCGCCGCCTTTGCCACGGCCTTGCCCTGAATGGCGGCCGCGCGTTCCAGCACCCGCGGATGCCGCACACCCACCGCCAGCACCGTGGCGATCTCGCGCCGCGCATCCGCGCGCCGTCCGTTCTTGAAGAGCGCCCAGGCGTAGGCTTCGCGGGTGTAGACATCGCCCCGGCGGGCGATTTCCTGCTCCGCGAGTTTCAGCGCGTGCACGGGCTGCTTGCCGGCGCCCGCGAAGTAGGCGATGAGCTCGCGGTTGGCGTTGTCGTCGCCTGTCATCTCGGCCCGCGCGCCCGCTTCGAACGCGGCGTAGGTCTTGGCCGCCTTGGCGGTGAGCCCGGCGCGGGCTTCCGCTTCGGCCAGTTCGTAGAGGTTCTCGGGATGCGGCGCCACCGTGTAGCGCTGCTGCTGCAGGTCGGCCGCCTCGCGGTAGCGCTTCTGCGCGGTGCGCACGTCGGCCAACTGCCCGAGCGCGTAGTGGTAGCGGGGAAAGAGCTCGAGCGCCTGCTCGAGCGCCTGCTCGGCGGCCGCAGGCGTGCCGCGCACCAGTTCGAGGTGCCCGATCTGCGTAAGCACCCAGGCGCGGTCTTCGGTTTCCTGATACGGCAGGCGGGTGAACGCCTGCTGCATCAACTCGATCGCCCCCTCGATGTCGCCGAACAGCTCGCGCAAGTAGGCCGTGCGCGTCAGGGCCGGGATGTTGCCCGGGCGCA
>Ga0335394_10003031_pt1 | contig 19002 bp, 11 predicted proteins | sample MAT03_FD_205741 | JGI IMG/M metagenome (GOLD analysis project Ga0335394, IMG submission 205741) | Freshwater microbial communities from Lake Fryxell liftoff mats and glacier meltwater in Antarctica - MAT-03 (spades assembly) (version 2) ... | reverse complement strand
TCGGCAACATAGTCTTAGGCGCCCTTGTCACGAAGCGAATAGCCAACGCCCCGCACCGTGTGGATCAACTTCTCTTCGCCGGCCGCGTCCAGCTTCCGGCGCAACAGATGCACGAACGTATCGAGGGTAGCGTTCTCAACGCCGGCGCCGAAGCCCCACACCGTTTCGATGATCTGCTCCCGAGGTACGATTCTTCCGGCGTTGCGGACCAACAACTCCAGGAGATTGTACTCGGTGCGCGTCAGTTCGATCACCCTCGAACCGCGGGTCACTTCTCTGGTGACAGTGTTCAGGGATATATCGGAGGCCGCGATCAGGAGATTCATCGGAGTGGCGCCACGCCGCGCAACGGCGCGCAGGCGGGCGAAGAACACCTCCAGATCGAAGGGCTTGGTCAGGTAGTCATCGGCCCCGAGATTCAGGCCGTGAATCAGATCCCGGTTGGTGTCCCGGGCGGTGAGCATGAGTATAGGCGTTTGACAGTTTCGCTGCCTTAACCGGTGAACAACGCCAAATCCGTCCAGCCCAGGCAACATCACGTCGAGCACAATGGCGTCGAAGGTGTACGCCAAAGCAATGGCGGCAGCGGCCAGGCCGTTTCGCTCCACCACCACAGCCTCTCCTTCCTCCCGAAGCGCGCGGGAAAGGAGTGAGGCCATCGTCTCGTCATCTTCCACAACCAGGACTCTCATGCAAGCTGAGGCCATTGTTTCGCACCAACCTTTAAAACACCTAAAACGACTTTAAAGGTAATTTGAAGGCAGCCGTGATTTCCTGGAACTTCGATGCGCATTGCCACTCGTCTCGTAGTTTCCATTTCCGTGCTGTCGGCGGGGTGTGCCGTGCGCCATCAGCCCGCTGTCAATACCTTGAGCGGTATCGGCGGCCGGAGCGGGCTTCCCGTGCCGAGGGCGGCCGCCTCCAAGACCCAGTCGACCTGGCCCCCCCATTTAGCACCCGGCGCTCCGCTGCGTTCGGATGACGCGGCGGCGGTTGCCCTATGGAACAACAAGCAACTGCATGCCGACCTGGCCACGATGGGAATCGCGCAGGCCGATCTGATCGATGCGGGCCTGCTGCGCAACCCGCGCCTGGATATGTTGATGCCCGTCGGGACCAAGCCGTTCGAACTGCTGCTCCACTTCCCAATCGAGGTGTTTTGGCAACGAGGGAGGCGAGTGCAAGCGTCCGCGCAAGCCCTGGAACAGCTCGGCAACAGTCTGATTCAGAACGGCCTCAACGCTATACGCGACGCACGCGTTGCCCATGCCGATTTGCTGCTCGCGCAACAAAGGCAGGAAGTGGCGCGCAGGTCCGTGGAGCTTCGCGATCGGATTACCCAACTGACCGAGACGCGCCTGCGGGCCGGTGACATCAGTGAGCTGGATGCGATGGCCGCAAAATCCGACCTGGCCGCGGCGAGGGAACAACTCGCCCGGCTGAGCGCGGATCCGCCGGTGGCGAATGAGCGGCTTCGTTTCGCGCTGGGCCTGTCGCTAGATGCGGCTCCGCTCGCCGTGAAGGCCGATCCGGTCCCCATCGCTACTCCGCCACTGGCCCCGGATTTGCTGGAGAAGGCCATGGCGTCGCGAGCGGACTTGAAGGCGGCCGAGATCGCCATTGCCGCAGCCACGAAGAGAGCAGGCTGGGAACGAACGCGGTTGAGCCTGGTATCGGCGCAACTGAGTTCGAAGGGGATCGGAAGCAATGGAATTCTGACGAGCCCCGGAATCAGCGCCGAACTTCCTATCTTCCACCGAAACCAAGGGCTGATCGTCCGGGCCGATGCCGATGTGGACGTTCAGATGCGGCTCTACCTGGCCTTGAAGCAGCGCGTCGCCTTTGAAGTGCAAGAGGCTCGTGAACTGCTGTTGCAAGCGCAGGCTGGTCTTGCTCGTCTGCGCGGCGATGTCCTGCCGGCATTCCAGAAGACAGCGTCGCTGGCCCAACAGCAGTATGAGAAGGGCGAAGTGGCTTACCTATTTGTTCTGGAGCAATCGCGGGGGCTTGTCGATGCGGAGCTGCGGCTGGCGGACTCCGAAGCGGCTGTCCGCCGCGGCATCGCGCAATTGGAACGGAGTGTTGGATCGAAATGAGAATGTTTTTCGCAGTCCTGTTAGTTGTAATGGCGACCGGTTGCTCGCAAGCTCCGAAGCCGGCGGCAAGCGGTACGCCGCCACCGGCGACGGTACAGAACAGGGTAAAGGAAAGCGACTTAACACGGATAACCTTGACGGAAGCGGCCGAGAAGAGGCTCGGCATAGAGTTGGCGGACATTCGTACCGTATCGACTTCCCGTTCCACCACTGTGATTGGCGATGTGGTGGCGATACCCGGACGAAGTATAACCGTCAGCGCGCCGGCGCCGGGCCTGATCTCGAAGTTTCGCTTCGATCTGGTGCCCGGCATGCAAATCCAGGCCGGCCGGGAACTCTTTGAACTTACGCCGCAAGTAGCGCCGCAGAGAGATTTGAAATTGACTCTTCAGGCGGATCTGGAAACAACGAAGGCCCGGCTGGACAACGCCGGTCTCCAGGCGAATCGCGCCAGACAGTTGCTTCGCGATATGGCGGGCAGTCAACGCAACGTCGACGCGGCGGAGCAGGAACTGGCACAGGCGAAGGCAGCTTTTGAGGCCGCCACGGAACGAGTGAAGCGGCTGGCGGCGGCCCCGCTTGATGCGGACGTGAACATATCCGTCACGGCGCCGGCCAATGGAATTCTGAGACAGTTACTGGTCGCGCCGGGCCAGATCGTTAATAGCGGCGCGCCCCTGTTTGAGTTGGCGGACTTCAGCAAAGTTTGGCTCCGCGTGCCGGTGTACGCGGCGGAGCTGAGGGAGTTGGAGACCGCGGGTGTGGCTGCCATTCGCGACGTGGACGGGACCGGCGCAACATGGCGGGGCCGCCGGGTAAGCGCGCCTCCAACCGCTGATCCGCTGGCCGCCACGGCGGACATCTACTACGAAATTGACAACCCTGGGAACACGCTTCGCCCGGGGCAGCGCCTGGAAGCTTCGCTAGCAAGACGCTCGTCGATTTCCAATGCGATTTCGGTCCCGAAATCGGCAATTCTCTATGATGTGCATGGCGGGGCGTGGGTCTATGTGGCCGAAGGCGATCGCCGGTACCGGCGGCAGCGGATTGAGGTTTACCGCGCCAATGGTCAGAACACGCTTGTCTCCCGCGGCGTGGCGGAGAACATGCGGATCGTTTCGGCGGGTGCGGCGGAGCTCTTCGGCACGGAATTCGGGGCGGGCCATTGAGAACGATCATCCGGCTGGCGCTGGAGCTTCGCATCGTAGTCGCGGCCATGGCTATCGTCCTGCTGGTGGCCGGCTGGCAAGTGATCCAAACCACACCACTCGATGTCTTCCCTGAGTTCTCTCCCATCCTGGTCGAGGTGCAAACCGAAGCTCCCGGCCTTTCGACCATCGAAGTGGAGAGCCTGGTTTCGACACCGATCGAGAATGCTTTGAACGGCGTCAAGGGCATGAAGGTGATGCGGTCCAAGTCCGTGTTGGGGCTTTCTTCGGTGGTGTTGATCTTCGCCGACGGCACCGAACTGATGGCGGACCGGCAATTGGTGCAGGAGCGGTTGCTCACCTTGACAGGGCAACTCCCGGCCCTGGCGCGAACGCCGGTGATCCTGTCTCCGCTCTCCTCGACGAGCCGGGTTTTGAAGATCGGGGTCTGGTCGGATAAGCTCTCCCAGGTAGAACTCACGACTCTGATCCGGTGGAAGGTGCGGCCGAAGCTGATGTCGATCGCCGGCGTCGCGAACGTCGCGATTTGGGGGCAGCGCGATCGCCAACTTCAGGTTCAGGTGAATCCGCAAAAAATGCGCGATTATCGCGTAAATCTCGCGGACATCATTCGCGTGACGCAGGATGCCACGATGCCGGCGGCTGGTGGATTCGTCGAAACTCCGAACCAACGATTGCCGGTTACGCACCTGCCGGCGATACGAAGCGTCGAGGATCTGAAGCGGGTACCGGTTGCCTTTCGAAACGGTGCTCCCGTTCCGCTGGATCGCGTTGCCAATGTGGTGGAAGGCTATCAGGCGCCGATTGGCGATGCGGTGATCAACGATCGTCCCGGCCTGCTGTTGATCGTGGAAAAACAGCTTGGGGCAAACACGCTGGATGTGACTCGCAAGGTGGAGGCCGCCGTCGAGCAGTTGAGGCCCGGCCTGCCGGATGTCGAGATGGACTCGACGATCTTCCGCCCCGCCACGTTCATTGAGATGTCTCTCAAGAACCTGCAACATGCGCTCCTGTGGGGCTGCCTGCTGGTTGCGGCGATTCTGATTCTGTTTCTATTCGAGTGGCGAACGGCGGTGATCAGCCTTACCGCCATCCCGTTGTCGCTGATGACCGCGGCGCTGGTTTTGTATTGGCGCGGTGCGACGCTGAATACGATGGTGATCGCGGGACTGGCGATTGCGCTGGGCGAGGTGGTCGACGACGCCATCATTGACGTGGAAAACGTACTGCGGCGCTTACGCCTGAACCGGAAAAGAGAAAGCCCGCAAGAGCCGTGGCGCGTGGTGCTGGAAGCATCGCTCGAAGTTCGCAGCGCGGTTGTTTACGCGACGATCATCGTGGTTCTGGTCTTTCTACCGGTCTTTTTCCTGGACGGCCTGGCGGGCACTTTCTTCCGGCCGCTGGCGCTCTCCTACATCCTGGCGGTGACGGCGTCGCTGGGCGTGGCTTTGATCGTCACACCGGCCCTCTGCCTGCTGCTGCTCAACAAAATAGCCGACTCGGAAAAAGGGTCCGACCCCGCCTTTCCGCGAATGCTTAAGGCTATCTACCGGTCGATCCTTCCGAAGCTCCTGCCGCGCTGGAAAGCGGTGGTGGCGGCGCTCATCGTGGTCTTCGGCGTCTCGGGATTCGCGGTCCGGCAGCTTGGAGAGGAGTTCCTGCCGCATTTCAAGGAGTACGATTTTCTGATGCACTGGGTGGAAAAGCCGGGAACCTCATTGGACGCCATGCGCCGCATTACGGAAAGGGCAAGCAAAGAGCTTCGCGCGATTCCGGGCGTGCGCAATTTCGGATCGCATATCGGACGCGCGGAGGTGGCGGACGAAGTGGTGGGACCGAATTTCACTGAGTTGTGGATCAGCCTGGACCCCAAGGTTCCCTATGACGAAACCGTGGCGAAGATTCAAGAGGTGGTGGACGGTTATCCGGGCCTCTATCGCGACCTGCTGACGTATTTGAAGGAGCGCATCAAGGAAGTATTGTCCGGCGGCAGCGGCGCCATTGTGGTCCGGCTGTATGGTCCAAATCTGGACACGTTGCGAGCGAAGGCGGGCCAGATTGGAGAGGCGATCGCGGCGGTGGATGGCGTAACGAACCTCCAGGTGGAGCCGCAGGTTGAAGTTCCGCAAATTGAGATTCGCGTTCTTCCCGAGCCGGCGCAACGCTTCGGTTTGACGCCTGGCGACGTGCGGCGGGCCGCCATGACCATGGTGCGGGGCACGAAGGCTGGGGAGATCTACGAAGACCAGAGAATCTTCGACGTTGTGGTGTGGAGCGCGGAAGAGTCGCGAGCCGATCTCGATAGCCTGAAGCAACTGCTGGTCGACACGCCGTCGGGGGGCAAGGTGCCCCTGGGCGATGTCGCGGAGCTTCGGATCGCTCCCACTCCCAACCTCATTCAACACGAAAATGCGAGCCGTAAGATCGATATCTCCTGTAACGCGAAAGGCCGTGATTTGGGTAGCGTGGCCAGGGATATTGCGGCGCGTTTGAAAACGGTGCCGTTTGAGCCGGCCTATCATGTGGAGATGCTTGGCGAGTACGCCGCACGCCAGGCGAGTCAGCAGCGCCTGGTGGGATTGTCGCTGCTCGCACTGGCGGGAATTGCACTCGTTCTATATGCCGACTTCCGGTCGCTGCGGCTGACAGGACTCGTACTGATCAGCTTGCCTTTCGCACTCGTGGGCGGGATACTGAGCGTCCTGTTTACGGGCGGCATTCTTTCGCTTGGCTCGCTGGTCGGGTTCGTGACCGTTCTTGGCATCGCGGCTCGCAACGGGGTGATGCTGATCAGCCATTACCGGCACATGATCGAAGAGGAGAATCAAACCTTTGGCCGGGAACTGATCATGCGCGGGGCGGAGGAACGGCTGGTCCCCATTCTGATGACCGCCATGGCAACCGCGCTGGCATTGCTGCCGATCGTTCTTGGCGGCAACGAGCCGGGAAATGAAATCGAACATCCCATGGCGGTTGTGATCCTGGGCGGGTTGGCTACTTCGACTTTCCTGAGCTTAGCTGTGTTGCCGGTACTTGCGTTGCGTTTCGCGAAATATCATTCGAAGGAAAAATCATCACTGCTGTCCGGTTAGAAGTCCCATAGATTCAACTGCACTAGTGTCCGGCTATAAGTTGAATAGATTCAACTGGTTAGCGTGAGGGTCTAATTCGTCTTCGGAGTCAAGGTTCTGAAAGGCCCGTAAAATGGGCGTTTTCTCAAAAAGTGTAACGCTGACAACCTGGAGAATCTGAAAGAGGCTGGCGTTGAGGCCGAGACGTTTCTTGGCGATGGCAACAAGTACATAGATGGAGATGGCGATCCAGATTTGAGTGCGGACCGTGTTCTCGCTGGTACCGAAAAAGGCCTTGATGCGGAGGTGCTGCTTGATCCACTTGAAGAAGAGTTCCACCTGCCAGCGCCGTTTGTATAAATGGACAATGACGAGGGCAGGGAGCGAGAAGTTGTTAGTCAAGAATTTCAGTCGTTTGTTGGTTTCAAGATCCACATAGTGGATGCGCCGCAGTGGATCCGGATAGAGCTTCGCCGATTCCAGGGCGGTGAGAACCACGGTGTGGTCTGAGCGGAGACCTGTGGCCGTATCGACGGGGTGGGAGTAGCGCCGTGTCAACCGGACGTTTTTCTTAGTGCGCGTGACGAAGAACGCCTCGTTGGCGGTGAACCCGTAGAGGCGGTCGAAGTCGACATACCCTCGGTCCATTACGTAGAAAGCGCCGGGCTCGGGAACCAACTCATCAAGAATGTTGATGTCGTGCAGTTTTCCGTCGGAAATCCAAATAAATGTGGGTATGTTGCCACGAAGATCCAGAAGTGTATGCATCTTGACGGCCGCTTTGTGGTGGCGGAATTTGGCCCACGGAAACAGCGCGAGGCAGAGATCAATGGTAGTGGAGTCCAAGGCGTAGACGGTTTGATCGAGATCGACTCCGATGGCGTCGTTGACGTAAAGCGACCGGGCGCGGTCAATGAGAACGTGGGCGAAGTCAGCGAAAATACGCCAGTCATGAGTCTCATTGGCGTCGGCCAGTGTCGAGCGGGAAACCCGGCCGTGGAAACCGAGGTGATAGAGTTTATCCCCCATCGCCCGAAGGCACGCCTCTATGTCGCGGAGGCTCTCGCGATAAGTCAATTGCGCGAAAGCCATTGCCAAATACTGATCCCAACAAGAAAAGCCCCGATCGCGCCGGTCACCATCATAGCGAGCGACACAACGTCGAAACTCGCGATCCGGAAGTAGACTGAGCAACTGAGAAAAAACGGTCCGTCCCTGGTTCATGCTCCATTCTGTCGCTCCCAGCAAAAGCCCGCTTGAACCGCCCATTTGCCTGACGGGCCGTTCAAATCGCGGCAAGCCACAAATCGTCTGAACCGATTGCTGCCATTGTACTTAGTAGCCGGTGATGTTCCGTTAGCCGGACACTAGTGGAATAGAGGCATTAAACGGTGATCGGTAAATGTATTAGAGGCAGCGCCATAGCAACCTAAAACAGCTGATGCTGTACAAATAAAACTTAGAATGACATAGCAGCATACTCGAAGCACGCGAGAGTCGTTGATCCAGTGTGACATCTCTATCCTGGCCGCACCGATGGTCGTATCATGAGTTATGGTAACACATTGAAGAAAATCAGAGCAGTTTGATTCTTGTCCCCCAGCGATTCTATTTCTGAAGCACTACACTAGTGTTCCAGCTTACTGTAGCTGGGTTGTCAGTTGAAGCGGCGCCCCCCCATTGTAGTCGACAACGAGGAGCCCGGCCTCATAGCGAAGCCCATTGACCAGCCGGACTGGCGCTGGAAGCGCTAGACGCCGGGAGCCGGGAGATCCGTGAACGGTTATCGAAACCTGCCCGGGCTGTATCTCAACTTCCGTGGGTCCTCCGCTAATCAAGATCCCATTGGCAGTGACGGATTGACTCCCGTACGATGTAACTGAGACGCGTGTCGCCGACCGATACGCACAATATTCTCTGTTCAGAATCGTCTCGTCAATAGCCGTTGTGACGATTGTGTCCGATTGGTTCTGTGAAACCGTTTGGTAGTTTGGATTTCCTTTTTGGCGAGCCAACAAGAGTGTCTGTAATGGTCCGGTCGTCCGATGACGAAGGATGTGCTGTTCTTCCCGGAACGCCCTGGCGTTAGCATTGAGGAACTCTGCTTGTTCGGTGGACGGGTGCCAGTCGTGGGCCCAGTTACCGATGAGAGCTTGATCGCCGGCATTGGCCTTCACATAGACATCGAAGTCGATCAGCCACTGGCCGGTAAACCCAAACCGGTTCCATCCCGCCCCCAATGCCATCACCTGGCTGGCCGACGGCATCTCTTTTCTCGTTCCATACGCTTCATACAACCGCAGCGGCGGCACCACCGCGCCAACCGGCGTTTGCACCTCGCCCTGGGCCATCAGGTTGAAACTGAACACCTTCGCCGCGCCCGCATCGGCCCCGGCAAACTCGTCGTTGATCACAATCACTGGCCGGTCCGGATTGGCGTGAATCGACTGCACCGTCCGCGTCCACTTCGTCCCGTTCCCGGTCTGGAAACTGGCCTTCACCAGACTGCTCCGCCCAAACTTCAGGAATGTCTCCTGCACCGCATTGTTCCATGGCGATGGAATCTCATTCCCCACCGGCGGACTGTCGGCGTCCCAGTTCCTTCCCAATACACTCTCCGGCAACACCGCGCTATGCGCATACGCCCCGCTGGCCGACGGCGAATAGAAACTCCCCCAATCCACGCTTAACGGCGCGCCCAGCGCATAGATCGAAACGCTCCCGGCATCCTGATGCCGGTGGTCGGAGTAAAAGTCTCCGTTCACCATCCACGTCGCCGTTTCCCGCGCCGTCCCATACTCGTGCCGCAACACGCTATAGGACCCCGGATAGGTCGCGCTCCCCAGCTCCGGTGACGCCGCCGGCAGACTGTCATCGATCTTCACCACCGTCGTCCCGTGGAATCCCGATTGCGGCTTGCCCATCGACGTCCACGCCCCCATTAAACGCTGGCTCAGCTCCGGCTTGCTCCGCGCAAATCCCGTCGCCATCTGCCCGAATAACTCCGAACCCTCTGTCGACCCATCGCCGATTGACACCAACTTCCGTTTCCCCCCAAACCGGACCTCGTTCGGCGTCAGCAGGTTCATATAAGACTCCGCGAACTTCCCCAGCCTATCTTCGCTGGCAAATATGTCGGTCCCCGTCCCTACCTGCAACTGCTGCAGCGTGCTCAGCAACGGCCCCATCGACGCTCCCGTATAGTGCGGTGACGCCCGGTGGGCTCCATAAGCATTAATCTCATTGCTCACATTGCCTGCTATCCCATTTTGAATGATGCCCACTTGCCCCGCCACCAGCGGATGGCCAGGCAGCAACAGTGCATACAGATACCGGTACTCCTGCTGCTGCGCCGGCATGTTCGCCGTCCCCAGACTCAACCCGCTCACCGCCCACGTGCTCAACGGTACGAAGTCGTCGTCCCACAGCACTCCCAAAAACACCGCCGCCGCCGCCTTCAGCTTCTCTTTATCTCCGGCCGGCACCTGATCGTTCAGCAACAGATCGTTGATGTACACCGCCCGCCGGCTCATCTCCAATCCCCCCATCCAGTAGTGATACTGGAAATCGTAGATCCCCCCCTGATTCGCCAACCGGTCTACCAAGTCCCGCGCAAACCCGATCACCTCTGCCGCTTGCGCTCTCGCCTTGGCTCCCGTCCCATCCCGCCACACGTCCAGTAACGGCCGCGCCGTCGGCTCGGCGTTATACAAATACTGGTAGTAGGCATAGTCGTTCCGCACCCTGTCTACTACCTTCCGGTACGCCTCCGCCGTCATATACAGCCCGCTCTGCCCGCTCCAGCTATAACCGGCCTGGTAGCCCCTTACCTTGTCCAGATTGATCCCACCATGTAGATTCATCTGCCGGTTGATGTTCTGGATCTGATACGGATCTCCCAGATCGGCCCCTTTTCTCCCCACGAATATCCCCCACGACATCCGGCTCGTCCGCGACGTCGTCGCATCCGCTCCCCTCCGCCCTGTCTGAAAGCTGATCCCGGCTTGGTTCTGCCCGCCCGCTCCCGGTATCGTATAGATCCCCGGCCCCGTATCCGACATCCCCACCGCCCGCGACGCTCGCCCCGCAAACACCCCCACTACCGGCGCCTCCGCTCCCGCCTCTTTGTTGTACAGCATCCAGTACCACCCCGCGTTCCGCAACCACGGGCTCCACGCCGACATCCGCTGTATCGTGCTGTCCGACGTGTTGTAGCCGGCCGTTATCGACCGGCTGTACTCGAAATCCCGTAACGCGTCCATCGCCGGCCGCTCATGCATCGAGCGATACTGCCGCCCATCCGGTTCCCGGCCCCAGTCCACCCGGTCGGCTCCGTGACCCCGGTACCGCCCTTGATTCGGCCGCACGCTTGCGTAAAACTCCACGTTGTAGCTGAAATCCATATCGGTGTCGTCTTCAATCAACACCGATGGCTGGCTGGCATCCACCCGGATTCTCGTCTTGTAATACCCTTCCCCGCCGGGAATCGTGCATGGCGCGCTTCCCAACCCCGCCGTCGCGCAGGCACGATCCTCGTTAAACGTCCGCGCCGGCCGGTTGTAGCTATAGCTCACCTCCAACTCCACGCGTACAGGTCCTCGCTCCACCAATCGCGTCTCCACCCGCTTGGCGTTCAACACCTTCCCGTTAAACCACCCGTACCCGTCCCGCCACCGCAACCGCTCCCCTCCCCCCGCCGTCCAACTCCCATCCGCCAACTGAATCCCCTGAATCGCCGCCTTCCCCGTCTCCTCCAATGTCAACTGCCCGTTGTTCCCCGCGCAATTGCTACCTGCAATCCCCATAATCTTCGCTGTTCGCGCCGACGGGTTCCAAACGCTCACCCCCTCCCGCACCGCATAGCTCCGCCCGTTCAAATACGAGCACGCACCCGTGATCCCCTCTACTGTCACCTGCTGCCGCGACGCTGGCATCTGCGCGTCTTCCACTACCGTCTCCAGATTGTGGTCCGCCATCGTCGTGATCGTCGCCACTCCTCCGCTTACGCTCAACGTCCCGATCCCCACCGCTCTCCTCTCGCTCCCGCCCTTATATACCCGCACACCCATCAATCCGTTGCTTACCTCGTAATACCACCCCCCGTCCCGTACCGTCACCCCTCCGCTCAAGCTCCCAGGCCCTCTCCCTCCCTTCAATTTCCATTCCTTTACCTCCCCCGCTCTCAACTCCGCTTCCACCAACACTCGCCCATCACTGGCTACCTGATACGCCACCTCCCCGCCCCCAGGACCCTCCATATACGCATTCCCCGCCTCCACCCCCACTCCCAACTCCCCTACCCCCACCACCTGCCTCCCATACCCCACTCCGTTAACCTCCCCGATTACATAGCTCCGAAGCTGTGGGGGTTGCCCGGCCATGATCGCAACGGAAACGAGACACAAGAACCCGAATCGTAGCCAAAAACCTCCACCGCCTCGCTGGAAACTTCTTTGTTTCATTACGTTTACGATGCCTCGCACCACGATAGCATCTCCCGAAGAGGCCGTTGTCTATCCACTGCGGCACACCCGTTTTACAGGCATGGGTACTAGAACTACTTCGTAGATTTCAGTACTGATTGAGTCTTGCCTAAGCTGACACTTTTGTTTTACGCTCATAGAGTTCCAAAAATTATTGAGGAGTTACACCCAACACCATATGCGTCGTCTATTTTTCACCACAGCACTGCTTTCAGTTGCACTCGCGCCGACACTCTTAGCCTACCCATTTTCTTTCAAGTTCGGTCATGTTGGGAATGCCGGAGTACAATTCGACAAAACCGATATCGGAGTTAACCCCGGGTCGTTCGCTTTCGTCAATTCTACAACAGACCCTATTGTTGGCCAAGACGTCGGCTATCAGTTTTCGATTCAGAGTATGTCCGGGGGCTGGCCGTTTGGAGAAGTGACAACAGGGGATTTGATTGGCTTGAGAGGAAGATTCGTCGGAACGAACACCATTAGTCCGATTACGATCACCGCAGGTAGCCAAAGCGCCGCCGTCACCGGGACAGGCACCTTAGAGCTATGGGACACGAGTGGTGCCGATGTTCTCGTGATGACTGCAAGTACTTCATGGAGTTCTATCAAGACTGAAGGGACTGCAGGAAACCTTAACCTGGGAGGTAACTTCAATCTGAGTGGATTCACGTGCGTCGCTTGCGGGGGACGTCCGAATCTCGTTTTCCTCGCCTCCTCAACAAACGGTGTCGTTTCGGCGTCTTTCGACCTGCCGGATCCACAATTCTCTACAATGGAGACTCTTACGACCCTCACAAGCGGTAGCGGCCTTTCTGGTATTTATTCATTCTCCGGCAGAGCCACCGTTCCTGAACCCGGCTTCTACGGTCTACTCGCCCTCGGCATGAGCGGCCTCGGGTGGATCGCAACCCGTCGCCGGCAGAAACAGACCGTCGCCTAAATATCCCCCGCCCCTCAAAGCGGATCAAGAACCGGGGAAGCTCCAAAATGGAGCATTCCCGGTTTTCGTTTTGTGGCTCAACCCAACACGACCGATACCAGTACGAACTGGCTAGTGACTGGTTTTTACTAAGACCACATAATATAAAGAGTCGCGTTGTACGCAACGCTCCCAGCCCATGCGGATCCTCTGCGTTAATCAGTTCTTCTGGCCGGACAGCGCTCCAACCGGGCTGCTGCTTCGCGATCTGTCGGACGTTTTGATCGGCCAAGGACACAGTGTCGATGTCGTTTGCGGTGACTCCGGGTACGGGACCACAGCGGCTGATAAGGCCAGTTCAGCTGTCATTTACCGTGTGAAGACAGTCGCGTTTTCCAAACGCTCCCTGGTGCGATTAGTAAGCTGGCTATCCTTCCTCATAAGCGCCACCATTCGTTCCATTCGCCTGCCACGCTATGACCTCGTGATCGTCATGACCACGCCCCCCGGCCTCTCCTATCTGGGGTGGATTCTCCGCTGCTTTCGCGGTTCTCCATTCTGGATTTGGGAAATGGATGTGTATCCGGATGTCGCGTTTGGCACCGGCAAGATGCGCCCGGATGGCCTCGCAAGTCAGCTTCTATCCTATTTGATGAACCGCCCGCGGCATGCCGCGTCAGGCCTTATCGCACTTGGCGCCTGCATGCGGGACCGCCTGCTCAGCAATGGACTACCGGCTGACAAGATTATTGTCGCGGAAAATTGGGCGACACTGGACTCGGTAAAGCCCCGCCCTTTGCCGTCAGAGACAAATCCCCTGACGGTTCTCTACTCCGGCAACCTCGGACTCGCCCATGAAATTGATACAATTGCCTCCGTTATGCTCTCGCTCCAATCAGACAGCCGCATTCAGTTTATTTTTGCCGGCGGCGGGGCAAGGTATATCGATCTCCGCAACTTCTGCGAACAGAACGGGATTGGCAACTCCCAGTTCCTTCCTCATCAACAGCCAATCGACTTCGCAAATCAAATCGCCGGCTGCCATATCGGCCTCGTGACGCTGGAACCAAACTGCTTGGGCGCTGTCGTACCCAGCAAACTCTATACCCTTCTGGCTGCCGGCCGGCCTGTACTGTTCATCGGCCCGGCCGCCGCCACCACCGCAATCTGTATCCGCGATGAAAAGTGCGGATGGCATTATGAAGCTGGCGATGCAACTGGAATCACTGCCTTGCTGCAACTTCTGGCGAGTGATCGAAAGCGCGTAGCGGACGCGGCAACCCACGCGCGGATGGCGCACCGGAACAATCATGGGCGCAAGCCGGGTTTGCACCTGCTCGCGGAGTCTTTAGTCACAGGCGTTCGTTGAGAATTACTCTATGCTAGGAGCACGCCGATGTATCTGATTTTAACCCTCGGGCTGCTCTCATTTTTACTCTCTCTCGGCTTGACCCCAATCGTGAGAGACATCTTCCTTCGGCGCGGTATCGTCGATCTCCCGGACGAGTTCCGGAAACTTCACACTCATCCAGTCCCGCGGGTGGGCGGGATCGCGATAGCAATCTCTTACAGCGCCGCGTTTATTATCTCGCTCGTCCTTCCGTTTTCCTACAGCCAGGTTCTCGAAGAGGCTTTACCGGGAATCTGGAAAATGTGTGTCGCCGCCGGGCTGGTGTTCCTAACGGGGTTGTTAGATGATTTGATCGGCCTGAAGCCATGGCAAAAACTGGCCGAGCAGCTAGTTGCCGCCGTTATGGCCTACCTTGCAGGCGTTCAAATTTCTTTGTTCCCCGGCGAGGCATGGGACCCATTTATTAGCATCCCGCTGTCCTTACTCTGGATTGTCGCCTGCACAAACGCATTCAACTTGATTGACGGAATGGACGGCCTTGCCGCTGGCGTCGGGCTCTTCGCCACGATCACCGTTCTCATTGCCGCCCTCACGCACAACAACTTGAAGCTCGCTTTATTAACGGTGCCATTGGCTGGGGCACTGCTTGGCTTCCTTCGCTACAACTTCAATCCCGCCTCGATTTTCCTCGGGGACTCAGGGAGTATGCTCATTGGGTTCCTACTCGGTTGTTATGGTGTATTGTGGAGCCAAAAATCGGCAACCATTCTCGGTATGACCGCACCGTTGATGGCTATGGCCATTCCGCTCCTTGATGCTGGCTTATCGCTTATACGCCGCTTCCTACGCCACAAACCCGTATTTGTCGGGGATCGACGGCACATCCATCATCGGTTGTTGGATCGCGGGTTCACTCCGAAAAAGGCAGCTCTTCTTATATACGGAGTTTCTGGCGTCGCCGCCTTTTTCTCCTTAATTCAAAACGCTCTTGATAATCAGTTTCAAGGCCTGATCGTTGTCTTGTTTTGCGGAGCTGCCTGGATGGGCATCCAGCACCTTGGATACGTCGAGTTCGGTGTTGCGCGCCAAATGTTCGTAAAGGGTACGTTCCGCCGCATCATCGATTCGCAGGCGCAGTTGCAACAGTTTGAAGGCGCACTCGCCAGCGCCAGCACCGTTTCTGAAGCGTGGCAATGTATTGTCTCTGCATGCAAAGAATTTGGTTTTCTGGGTGTTCGTGCAAGCCTTCACGGCAAGATCCACGAAATCTCTTTCCAACCGTCCGATGAAACTTTGCGGTGGCAAGTACGCGTACCACTGCCTGGGAATCAGTACATCAATTTCGAGCGGGGCATCGCCTCTGACCTGAGCCCATTTCTGCTCAATGGATTCGTGCGTGCTGTAGAAACGGGTCTCCGGCATAAACTGAAAACTGAAGCTGTTGTGATGATTCCGTCTGTCGCTGTACCGAAGTACTCTGCGCCAGCAAGCGGGATCGATACAACCCATTAAAGGTACGCGGTACACTCATGCGCATTCAAATCGTTCTGTTCCAGATAGTGATAGCGGGCCTCGCCCTAACCACCACGGCCTGCCGCAAGAGCGCGGCGTTCTACTCGGAACGCGGAAATGCGCTCTATACCGGGAACAAGTTCGCTGAGGCTTCCATTGAATACCGGAAAGCCCTCCAACAGGAACCCCAGAGCGGAGAGATTTATTATCGGCTCGCTCTCGCTGAACTCAAACAGTCGAAACCTGTTGATGCATACCGTTTACTAGTACAAGCAGTCCAATTTGCCCCCACTCATCTCGACGCAAAGATCCAGTTGGCGGATATCGCGTACACCGCCTACGAAAGCGACCCCAACCGCGCCAGGCACCTCTATGACCAGATCGTTTCTCTGGCTGGAGATATCCTCGCCCGCGATCCTCAATCAGCCGACGGTCTCAGATTGAAAGGACAGATCGCGCTGATTGACAGACACGCAGACGAGGCAATCCGGCTCTTCACCCAAGCCAATACCCTGCAACCCATGCAGGTACGTATTGTGGGGCCGCTGGTGAAAGCGCTAATGGTGAGCAACCGGGCTGCGGAGGGAGAAGCGCTTGCTCTGCGATTCCTCGATAAAGACAAGACATCGTCCTCCATGTACGACCTCTTATATCTCTACTACATTGGATCCAACCGGATGCAAGAGGCTGAGCAGCTTCTGAAATCGAAATCCCAGCACAACCCGGGAGCCGTCGAGCCACTGCTCCAGTTGGCGAGTCATTATGGCGCAACACAGAGAGCCAGCGACATGGCCGCCACCTTGGATACAGTTGTTACCGACTCCACCAAATTCCCCGAGGGCCGCCTGAGAGTCGCCGATTTCTTCATGATGCGGAAACAACCGGAAGAAGCGATCAAACATTACCAAGCGGGTATTTCAACCGTCAGTTCTTCGAACTTGGCGGCCTACCAAAAAGGTCTTGCCAGGGCGTTCGTTTCTCTCGGTAAAAGCGGCGAAGCCGAAGCCGTGTTTGCGGAGATTCTAAAGTCCAATCCATCTGATGTCGAGGCCCAAGCTGGCAAGGCGTCCCTGCTGCTCGCCGCGAATAAGAAAGAGGAGGCCTTGCCGATACTGAAACAGCTTGTGCAAGCGAACCCTGGTGTCCTAAAGTATCGTGTAGCGTTGGCTCGAGCTCACTCCGATTCTGGAGACCTGCGGTCTGCAGGCCAGGAATTTAATGAGGCGTTGAAGATAGAGCCCCGTAATGTCACAGTGCTTCTCTCGCTTGCCGAGCTAAGCCAGCGAGGCAATAATCATAAAGACACTATACGATTCGCCTCCGACGCCCTTTCTATTGAACCAGCCAACACCCAAGCGAAACTTCTGCGAACGATCGGACTGTTCGGTCAAACCAGCTATCCGGAAGCGCGTGCCGAATTGCAAAAACTGATCCGGGAACAACCACAACTGCTCGAAGCCCACTTACAACTAGGGCTATTGAATATCGCCGAGAAGCGGTATCAAGACGCGGACACTATCTTTCAGCGCTTCTACCAACCGGGCCAGGGAGATCTGCGGCCACTCAACGGGCTTCTGGAGACACGTATCGCCCAGCGCCAGTTTGACAGCGCTATTCAGATCTTAGAAGCAGAACAGAAACGTTCGCCGCAATCGTTACAGATCAACCTCGCTCTGGCCAGCACTGCGGTTCGTGCCGGAAGATTTGATATTGCACTCAAACAGTATGAGGCGCTTGCTGCACAATATCCGGACCGCGCCGAGTTTAAGGTTAGAATCGGTCAGGTCCACCAATCTACCGAGAACTGGGACAAAGCGATAGCTAGCTTTCAAGCTGCGGAGAAGCTCGCACCGGGTGACTGGACCGCGCCTGCCTATCTCGGATCGACGCTCGATGCAGCTGGCCGGAAAGACGCGGCCATCGCCAGCTATCGCCGAAGTCTGACCATAATGCCCAATAATGGGTCTATCATGAATAATCTTGCGTACCTTCTTGCAGAAACCGGAAAGAATCTTGAGGAAGCGGCCGCCATCGCCGAGGATGTACGGCGACGAGCCCAGGACAATCCGGCCGTCCTCGACACGGTCGGTTTCGTGTACTTGAAGCGGGGCCAATTTGACAGCGCACTCCAGGTTTTCAATCGCTTGGCCCAGAAGTATCCGCAGAATCCTATCTTCCAATATCGGCTTGCCATGGTTTATGTCGAGCAGGGTCAAACAGCTAAGGCCAAGGAGGCCATCCAGAAGGCTATTGCGAACAACCCTCGGAAGCCTTATGATTCCAAAATCCAGGAACTCCTGAAGCGGGTAGGCTAATCGTCTCGTGATATGCAACAAGATTTTGCTGACGTCATTTATTACTGTGGGCGCCCTAGCCCAAAAAGTGCCCGATCGAAACCTGAACCTGTGCGTGCAGGGCTTTTCTTCGTGCGATATTGCCTCTCTTTCTCCATCTGACTTTCAGCTCGTTGGCGTTGCTTCACGCAAACGAAACTTTGAGCGTTGCATGAATGGGTTGGCGCAATGCGACCCGTCACGCCTAAGCAAGGAAGAAACAAAACAGGTAAACGACAAACGCAGAAAGCGGAACGTGGAGAGATGCTCGATGGGCATGGCGACTTGTAATCCACTTGAGCTCGCGTCGGCCGACGCGGCCGCTATCGCAGCCACCGCTCATAAGAGAAATGTGGAAAACTGCATGAACAGTCTGGCCACATGCAATCCTGTCGATCTGAACAAAGACGAACTCGCCGCCGTGCGAGAAGTGGCAAAGCGCCACAATCTAGAACACTGCAGGCAAATGTCGGCCTCTTGTAATCCACTGTTGTTGAGTAAGGATGATCTCGCCTTGGTACTGACGTTGATGCGAGACAAAAATATACGCAGTTGCTTGACCGGTTTATCTAGTTGCGATCCTCTTCTGCTGGGATCTCAGGAGTTAGCACTGGTTTCGGTCGCATCTAAAAAACGCAACTATGAAAACTGTCTGACAGGAAATTCAAGTTGCGATCCTTCTCTACTATCAGGACCGGAGATTTCGGCCGTAGCCCAAGCCGCTAAAACCAGAACTCGTAAGACTCCATAATCCCAAGTCCTTACTTTCGACTGTACGCCACCCAACCTGGCAGTTGTGGATGCTGAACGACGACGCTGAATTGGGGTAAAAGTTCGAGGGTACATGATGGTCGTGTCCCTTATAAGCAACATACTTCATTCCTGCTTGCGGGTATGCCCCAACATTCGTCGGATTTATAGGAATTCCTGCTGCAATGCGATCTCATATCCCTAACTCAAAATGATAGATCTTCCGTAACTGTTCAGGCCCTTGTATTTGCGAGTCTGGCTGAACCGGTCTGGCTGATTTCTCTGGACATTTCCCGGGCGATCAATTAACGTATGGTG
>Ga0335394_10003029_pt1 | contig 19005 bp, 14 predicted proteins | sample MAT03_FD_205741 | JGI IMG/M metagenome (GOLD analysis project Ga0335394, IMG submission 205741) | Freshwater microbial communities from Lake Fryxell liftoff mats and glacier meltwater in Antarctica - MAT-03 (spades assembly) (version 2) ... | reverse complement strand
ACTGCTCGTTGGGATCATGAACGGCAACCTTTCATTGGCAATGGCGCATGCCCGCACCGATGCTTCCACTTACGTCGCACAATCAGTAAACTGCATGGCTCAAGCGGCTGCGAAGCAAGAATGAAGAATGCGAGTGCCCAAGCAGTGTTGTTATTGCCATCGCGTTAAGAGGCTATCGGGGCTGAGACGTCAGCCGGAAAAACCGATGATAGTCCCGACTCTTTTCCGGCAAGCCGGCTTGCCGGACAGGTGCGGGTGGGCGGCAGCTTGCGTGCCCCTGCGCGACATGGCGACGGTTGCCTCAAACTCCGCTCCTTGAAGCCGCCGTTCCGCCTTACGTGCGTTAAGTTTTTTCAACCCGATCCATGACATCCTCCCAGTCGTTTTTTCGGCCCCGGTCCGGCGGTCATGTCTTGCGCGCACGCATATGCTGAACATCGTCATACCCATGGCGGGCGCCGGCAGCCGTTTCGCGCAAGCCGGCTACGAGGACCCAAAACCGCTTATTCCGCTGAACGGAATGCCGATGATCAAGATGGTGATCGACAACTTGCGTCCGCGCTGCGACCATCGTTTCATCTTCATTTGCCAGGCGGCTCATGTCGCCGCGTTCGGATTGCGCGAGAAGTTCGTGCAGTGGGCGCCGCACAGTGAAATGGTTGAGCTTCACGGAATCACCGAAGGGGCGGCATGCACCGTCCTGACGGCGAAACATCTGTTTGACACTAACGCACCGCTGATGATCGCCAACAGCGACCAGTATGTCGACTGCTCCTTGGACGACTACCTCGAGGCAATCGAGACCCGCACACTCGACGGCCTCATCATGACAATGCATGCCGATGACCCGAAATGGTCGTTCGCCGGCGTTGACGCGAATGGGTTGGTCGAACGGGTAGTCGAGAAGCAAGTCATTTCAAACGAAGCGACCGTCGGTATCTACAATTTCCGTCGCGGACAGGATTTCGTGAAGGCCGCCGAAGCGATGATCGCGGCGAACGAAAGGGTCAACGGCGAGTTTTACGTCGCCCCCGTCTACAACCAGATGATCGAACGCAAGGCAAGGATAGGCGTCTTCAATATCGGAGCGGTGGGGGCAGGCATGTATGGGCTGGGCACGCCATCGGACCTCGAACAATTCATGTCCCTGCCGATTTCGAAACGCGCAACCGGAGCGTTTGCTTGAAAGTGTTGTCCCATCGCGGGTACTGGACCTCTCCGGCCGAGAAGAATACGGTGCAGGCGTTCAAACGGTCTTTCGAGCTCGGGTTCGGCACCGAGACCGACGTGCGCGATTGCGGCGGCCGGCTCCTGATCTCGCATGACATGCCGCGCGGCGACGAATCGACCTTTCGGGAATTCGCCGCGCTGGTCGACAGGCGCGACCTACCGATGGCAATCAACATCAAGGCCGATGGTCTGGCGGACGCGGTCGCGCGGGAGGCGGCCGCCGCCGGGCTTTCCGACTGGTTCGTCTTCGACATGTCGGTGCCGGACCTGCGGGCGCATCTCAAGGCCGGCAATCCTGTTTTCACCCGGATGAGCGAAGTCGAACAGGATCCCGTCTGGCTGGAGCAGGCGCAAGGCGTTTGGCTCGACGGATTCGACGGCACCTGGTTCAACCTCGGCACGATCGAAGCACTGCTGGGCCGCGGAAAACGCGTTTGCGTCGTATCTTCCGAGTTGCACGGGCGTGATCCGGGTTTGCTTTGGCAAATGCTCGTGCCGCTGGCGCCTAACCCGGCATTGATGCTTTGCACCGACCTGCCGGAAATTGCGCGAAACCGGTTCGCTGCCGATCGGTTATCGCCAACAACATGACAGCCGCACCAGAGGCATGCTTTTATCATGGCGCCTGCGGTTACATAATGGATCATCAGCTCCACGGCTTCCACCAGAAAAGCAATCCAAGATGCCCAACCGGATCAAAGCCATCATTTTCGACATGGATGGCGTGCTTATCGATGCCAAGGAATGGCACTACGAGGCGCTCAACAAGGCGCTCGCGCTGTTCGGATTCGAGATCAGCCGCTATGATCATCTCACCACCTTCGACGGGTTGCCAACGCGCAAGAAGCTCGACATGCTGACACTCGATCGCGGCCTGCCGCGCGAGTTGCATGAGTTCATCGGCGAACTCAAACAGATCTACACCATGGATATCGTCTATGCGCGCTGCAAACCGAAATTCGTGCATGAATACGCTCTTTCGCGCCTGAAGGCGGCCGGATTGCGCCTGGGGGTTGCCTCGAACTCGATCCGCAATTCGGTCGAGGTGATGCTGCAAAAGGCGGGCCTTGCCCCCTATCTCGACCTGCAGTTGTCAAACGAGGATGTGATGCGCGCCAAACCCGATCCCGAGATTTACCAGAAAGCCATCGCGCATTTCGGCCTGGACCCGCGTGAATGCCTGATCGTCGAGGACAACGAAAACGGTATCAAGGCGGCGACCGCCTCCGGCGCGCACGTGCTGGTCGTCAGGGACGTGCACGATACCAATCTGGCGAATATCGAACGTCGCATCGCACAGGTGGAAGGCAAAGCCGGATGACCAACGTACTCGTTCTCGCGGCCGGCGACCCCGGCTTTAACACCGAAGACGGCGACTATCCCTTGTGCCTGACAGAACTCGACGGCAGCCCGCTGGTGGAGAAGATCGCCGTCTCCTGCAAGGCGCTCGATTGCGGCCGATTCGTTTTCGCCATGCGTGAAACCGACGCGACCCGTTTTCACCTCGACAGCGTGGTGAGGCTGCTGGTAGCGGACGCGCAGATCGTCAAGACCGGGAAGACTCGCGGCGCCGCCTGCACCGCATTGCTGGCGGCGCCCTATATCGACAATGACGACAGCCTTCTGGTCATGAACGCGAACCAGCATGTGGATGTCGATTTGGCGGCGGTGATTCGCGAGTTCGCGGAACGGCGGCTGGACGCCGGCGTGGTGACTTTCCGCTCGGTGCACCCGCGTTACTCGTATGTGAGCATCGACGCGTGCGGGTTTGTCGTGGAAGCCGCCGAAAAGAATCCGATCAGTCAGAATGCGACCGCCGGCATCTACTGGTTCGCGCGCGGACACGACTTCATCGCCGCACTCAAGGGCATGATCAGGCGCGATGCGAATGTCGACGGCGCATTCTATGTGTGCCCTTTGTTCAACGAAATGGTGCTCGCGCAGGCCCGCGTCGGGGTCCACCCGATCGAGACATCGCGATACCGCCCACTAAAAACCGAACGTCAACTCCATCAGTTGGCGCTCTCACCGGATGGCAGGCCCTATCGATGAAAAACTTCCGTCTCGACGACATGACAAAAGGATGGTTCGTTGGCGCGTTCGCGCCGACCGCGCATGCCACCAACGATTGCGAGGTGGCCGTCAAGTCCTACAAGGCGGGGGCCTACGAAGCGCCGCACTTTCACAGAATCGCCACCGAAACCACCCTGATTCTTTCCGGCAGCGTACGCATGGCCGGGCGCGAATGGTCGGCCGGCGACATCATCGTGCTGGCACCCGGTGAGATCACCGATTTCGAAGCGCTTACCGACGCCGTGAACGTCGTTGTCAAGACGCCGGGCGCCCTTGTCGACAAGTACGCAGCCTGACCATGGCACTGATCCAGTTGCGGCACGAACGAAGGCTGAACTACCCGCTCACCAACAAGCGCGCGCTGCCGCCGGTCCCGTCAGACCTGGTCGTGCGCGCCCGCACCGACACGCTTGTCACCTTTCGCCCTCTTGAGAAGGGACGGCCCGACCAGATCAGGAGCAGGTTGCATGCCTGCGTGCGTCTCATCGATCTGCCTCCCACCGACCTGATCCTGCACGGGATTGAAGGCGACTCTCCGCTGGGGCCGCTGCTGGTCTGGGATGCGGCGCATTTCCTGCCGGTCGGGCGTACGCTTTCAATCACTGGCGAGGTCACCGGTAGCAGCTATCTCGAAAGGAGCTATTTCAGAACCGGGCTTGCAATCGAGCGGCGCGACGGCGCTGGAATCGTCTTTCGCAAGTTCGCCCCGTTGCCGGCCGAACAGGACGCGGGCCTCGACAGATGGACGTTCGGGATTCCGGTCGGGCCTGAAGACGCCACTCTGCTCAACGTTGTCGTCAAGCGCATCCTGGAACTCGACATACCCCACAAGGAAATACTCCTGTGCGGGCGCCCCGGCGACAATTTCGTCCATTGGGACAGTGTACGCATCGTAGGCGAGGACATAGCGGCGCCGCCGGTGCAAATCTGCAAGAAAAAGAATCGACTCGCCCGGGAAGCCAAGTACGAGAACCTCTGCATTTTGCATGATCGAGTATTCCTGCCGGCCAATTTCGGCGCCGCCGTCCGCAGGTTTGGCGACCGCTTTCCGTTTGTCGGCTTCCAGAGCATTTTCTTCGACGACAAGAAAAACTTCGTGCCGCGGCGTTACTCCGACAGCGGCTACTCACCTACTGCGGCCACGGTCGCCATCCATGGGCTGCCGCGCGACAATGACACCTCGCGCGCCGGGCCATTCACCAAGTCGGTACTGGCGGCGACGGAAAAAGCCGGTTTCTACTTTGCCAATCCATTGCGCTACTCGCCGCATTCCTATCTGACCGGCAGCCTGTACCTCTGCAAGCGCGCGGTCTGGCTCGCCTGCCCGCAGGACGAACAACTTTTCTGGACCGAGTTCGAGGATGTCGAGCAGGCGTTTCGCGCTTCCGCAATGGGCATTTCATCGCGCATCAATCCATACTCCCTGACACAGTCACTCGTCTCCAGACCGCTCCTGGCTATCGGCGGCATGGTCCGCTACGAATCAACCAACGGTGCCATCGCGAGCTATCGCCCGCCACTGGAAGCGCTGCCTTTCGCGCGCAAGCCTTTGCTCAAGGTGACGCGCGACAAAGTGCTGGAAAACGCAGCCTCTTTCCAGACAATGTATGTGCCGGAACTGGCTCGGTCGACCCTATCAGCGGGGATGGCGATGAAAACCGACACCAGGCTGGCAACGCTGTACCGTTTGGCCAACGGTGTGGCGCTGCCGATCCGCCGCAAGGACGTGATCAAGTTCGCCAAGGACGTCGAGAAACTGCTGATCCTGGACCAGTTGCCAGAAAGCCTGCTCGACTACTTCGAACGCGACATGCTCGATCACGGCATTCTGGCGGTGCGCAACGTGATCGACCATGATGTTTTCGTCAATCACACCTCCCAGCGCCCGTCCAAGGGCCAGTTTCCGATCTCCCTCCATGACTATCTGGTGCCGCGGTCGCCATGGTTGTATTTCGGCAGCCTGCTTTCGGCCTTTTCATTGAGCCGGCAGCATCGCAAGGCCTTTTTCCTGCCGGGAACACCGTTCACCACATTCCTGAACATTCTCCGCACCACGCCGTTCCGCGACTACGCAGCCGGAGGGAAGGCGTGAGGCTGGCGGTTGTTTCGACACGTGGGTGGCAGGCCAGTCCGCAGGCGGCTCTCGCTCTCGTCGCCCGGCTGATCGAGAGCCCGAACCCGAACCACGTGTGCATCGTGATCGACTCGGCCGCCGTCCAGGTGGCCGCGCGCGATACACCTGTTTCAGCCGCCCTTCCCCACACGTTGATCGCGTTCGCTGCCTGGCTCAAGCCCGGCGCGGTGGAAGACAGCGTGATAGACACACATCGCATCCGCGCGGCGCCCGCGGAAATGGCGCTTGATCGCCCGGTGATTCTTGACGGTTCCGGCCATCGGTTTGAATTGATCGCGGCAGCGCTTGCACAGTGTCGGCATGCATGGTTTCCGCTCGATCAATGGCACCCCGCGTTTGCCATCATTTGCGACGAGATCAACCTGCTGCCGCTGGCCGACGCCCTGGCCGGAACATTCTATTGCCAGCCGGGCAACATAAGCGATCGCGACCTCAATCGGCTGGTCTCCGATCATCAGTCCCGCGCGTTCATCTTCCGCTGGTTCGGCTACACCACCGGCCGATACTCCAGGGCGCTCGCGCTTCGCATCAAGCGCTTGCGACTCGCAGTGGAAACCAGAATCCGGAATATCTGAAAGCGGCGCTCAGCGACGCCTGCCGCTTTTAGGGGCGGCTTGCGGTCCCGGCGCGGCAGGCAGGGTCATCGTGCGACGGGCCACCCGATAGCTTCTGCAAAACCTTGCGCACCCGCGGCCGGGTCGAGAAACCGGCGCGCCCAGGATGCAGCCTTCGCGCTTGTCGCAGCGGCGTATGCGCGGTCCTGGTAGAGCCTGCGCATGTGACTGGCCGCGTGCTCCAGATTCGGCTCCGCCCAGACTTGCCCGTCCGCGAACGGGTATTGTCCGGCGCCCACGGGAATCAGCCGATAGTCCACCAGGCAGGCATTGTCAGGCAGGGTGAAATCGACATTGCCGGAATAGTTTGTCACCACCACCGGCTTGCCGGCGCACATGGCCTCCGCGGCGCACATGCCGAAGCCTTCCGAGCGGTGCAGGGACACATAACAATCGGTGCACCGATACAGGTCCGCCATGGCGTCGAAGTCGATTACCCGGTCGAGCACGACCACCCGAGCGTCTCCTGCGCATTCTTCCAGCAGACGCCGCCAAACCGCATTGCCCGCGCCGACATTCATCGCCTTGACGACCAGGCCGACATTCGCGCTGCGGTCAGGAAAAGCTTGCCGGAACGCGTGAAGCGTGGCGAGCGGATTCTTGCGCTCAAGAAACGAAAAAGTGTCGACAACGGTCAGAAACAGAAACGCCCCTTCGGTCAATCCGAAAAACGCGCGAGTGCGTCCCGCGCTCGGCGGAAGCTCTATACAAAGCGGCACGCGAATCACGGGGCACTTGACATGCGGCTTGAGCGCTGCTTCGACAAAGCGGGTGGGAACCCAGATTTCGTCGAACAGTTCCAGCAGGTCACGCCATGGCTCAGGCCAGTTCGCCAGTTCCCAGACCGCGAACAGCACGTTGAGACGATTGGCGAAGAAGTCTTGCCCAAAATGACAAAAAGCATCGGGCACTCGCGCCGGCGACATCAGGAAAACGTTGGTTCGATAGGGGTTGCCCGCAGGCAGGATGCGGTGTCTGGTAGCCGCCTTTTGGCGTCCCGGAACGCCGATCCGAAAATCGACCAGCCCGAAAGGCAATGCCGCCGCCTCAAGCGCGGCCGCGGTATGACGCAAATGTTGTCCCAGACCGAATTCGCCATGCACATGTCCGACGAGATTGATTCCCTGCACGGCCGCCGAGCGCCGCACCGCCGCTGCAGCCGGGGTGCGAACGGGAGCACAATCGGCCGCGGCGCGGGCTGCGGCGCGCGCCGCCACGCGTGCCGCTACCCGCGACAGAATCCGCGCACCCTGCCGTGCCCGAATTCGCAGTGCCTCGGGCAACCAGCGCGTCAAGCGTCCGATACGGTCGACCACGTTCGCCACCAAGCGATCCAGGTTGCGCCCCGGCCCGGCTGGCGTGAAGCCGGCATTGCCACCGACAATAAGCGCCGTGGGTCCGGCGGTCGGCCCGATACATGTGGTCCGGTACCAGCCCACCAGTCCCTGCTGGCCTGACGCCTGCCCCAAATCGAAGGCCTCACGCAAATCCTCGCGACTGCGCCAGAGCAGAAACATCAAGCGACTCACCGGCGGCTTGGCGAGTTGCGCGATCGACTCCTCGGCCCGGATCAGGTCTTCAATAGCCATCGATATGAAACCCAAGTTCGCTCCGCTCGCTGTTCCCGCGCTCCACCATTGAGCGTCGGCAAAGAGATGGCGCGGAAGTTGCGCAATCGCATGAAGAACAACCTCAATCAGGCCGGCGCACTCGCACCCGCCTGTCGATCGCGTTCGTCAACCGCTCTGGTGTAGGCGTCACAGACTTCGGAAGTAGGCCCGTCGAGCACCACGGTACCACCTTCGAGCCAGATCGTGCGATCGCAGATCCTCGCCACACCTTCAATCCCGTGGGTCACGAAAACAATGGCCGTTCCGGCGGCACGGTATTGAAGAATGCGGTTGAAACTCTTGTTCTGGAAATAGGCGTCACCGACACTGAGGACTTCGTCGACTACGAGCAGGTCTGGACGCTTGGCAGTCACCACCCCAAACGCGACCCTGGCCTGCATGCCGGTCGAATACGTTCGTATCGGCTCATCGAAAGCGTCGCCGATCTCGGCGAAAGCGCGAATCGAAGGCTCCAGCGCGGCGATTTCGGGCGGCCCCATGCCAAGCAGTCCCCCATAGAGTTGCACGTTCTCCGCACCGGTCAGATCGGCGTTGAAGTTGAGGCCAAGCTCGAGTATGGCAGCGGTACTCCCCGCCACCTCGATTCGACCCCGGGTGGGTGCAACCGTACCCGTAATCAACTTAAGGAGCGTGCTCTTGCCCGCGCCATTGCCGCCGATCACGCCCACGGATTCGCCGCGGGCAAGCGAGAAGCCGACGTCCGCCAGTGCCCAGAATTCACGCAACGGTCGTGCCGGAATGCCGACCCAGGTACCGAAGCGGGCCAGTTCGGATCGATAAGTCACGTAATTCTTGGCAATACCCTCGACGACCAGCGTCGGCGTGTTCATAGCGCGTCCACTATGTCGCTGCTGGCGCGGCGCAGCAAGGCCACCGACAGCAGGCACATCAAGACAGCGGCGAGAAGCGGCAGGCCGAGGTCCTCGATCGCCGGGTAGGCATCATGGAGCATTGCGTCCTGGTAGATGCGAATGATCGGGGCAAGCAGATTCACCTCCAAGATCCATTTGAATTTTTCCGGAAGGACTCCCGGGACGTAAACGATGGGAGTGAGCCAGAACCATATCTGCAGGACGATTCCGGTGAGTTGAGCCACGTCGCGCTTGAACACATTGAGGATGCCAAGGATCAATCCCAGTCCTGCCGCAAAGACGGTGATGAGCATCATGCCGGGAACAATCCCGAGCCAACTCGGGCTGGGCGCTTTTCCGAGCAAGGCGAACACGACCGCCAATGCCAGCAAAAGCAGCAGGTGGTTGAAAATCGACACCCCGCATGCGATGGCCGGCATGCAGAAATGCGAAACCGGGATTTTTTTCATCGTTCCCGCATAATCGACGAAGATAGTCGAAGTACGGGTGACAATATCATTGAACAAGCCCCAGGCGCACATTCCGGCGATCAGGTAGATCGCATAGCCTGCGGAGTCGCTGATCCCAGGCATGCGTACGACCAGAATCTCGGAAAACACGATAGCGAAAATCGCGGCGCGCGCCAGCGGGTGCAGAATCAGCCACAACGCACCAAGACGCGAGCGGGCCAGTTGTTGCTTGAATTCTCCGCGAATCGCATTGACTACGAAGGAGCGGTACGGCCATGGATTTTCCAAACCTCGATACATGAATACTTCCTATTGAGAATTGCCGAATTCATGACAAAAACATGCCTCTGCCGAGACCGTCATGTTTTTGGCAACGATCGCCGATCGCTCTCCGCGATTTTCAAAAAGGCTACACCGACCGCACCACCCGCCCGTCCGGCGCGTCACAGCTGCCAAGGCATCCGACCCATTGCGAACGACCAGCGCTATAGCGCCTTCAGCAGTTTCGCAACTTCCGGCTGGCCGCTGAATCGGTCACCCAGTTTGGCGAGTTCCTCGAGTTCCTTGCGCGCCTCCGACTTTCTTTCGGCCCTGATCAGCGCGCGCGCGTAGTTGAGCCGAATCATCGGGACCTGGGGGGCACCCTTTGTGGCCTTGTTGAGCAACTCGAGCGCCCGCGCCGACTCACCCTTTTCGGAAAGCATGACACCCAAGGTATCCATGAAAGCGGGTTCGTTCGGCGCAAGCTTCACGGCCTTTTCCGCATACTCGAGCGCATCGGCTTGTTTCAATTGCGCGGCAGCCATCGCCATGTTGTTGAGCAGCGGCGGATTGTCCGGATACGTCGCGTGAAGCCTCTTGTAAATCACCATCGCCGCGGCATGATCGCCACGCGCGTTGGCGGCATCAGCCACCAGGAACCTGAAGGCCGTGTCCCTGGGCTGCCGGCCCATCCATTCATCGGCATGCCGTTCGGCTTCGCGCAGCTTGCCGGCGGTTACCAGGACGCGGTAGAGCCTGGTCGCCAGTTCGCTGGACGCAGGCAACCGCTTGAGTCCGGATTGGTAGGCACCGATGGCATCATCAAGTTTGTTCCGCGCGACGCCGATATCGCCTTGCAGGATGTAACCGATCGGATCGTCCGGCCGTTGCTTTTGTATATCGCGGGCGGCCGCCAATGCGTCTTGCGGCCGGTCGCGGCTAAGGTCGATCGCAACCAGTCCGCGCTGCGCGGCGATCAAATCCGGCTTGATCGACAGAGCCTTGCGCAAACTCTGCGCCGCGCCGGCAAGATCCTTGTTCGCGATGTGAACATCCGCCATCAGCATATGCGGGAACGGCGAATTCGGCAGCGCCGCCGCCATCCGCGCATAGGTGGCAAGCGCCTGATTGACTTCTCCGCTTGCCATCTGCGCGCGTCCGAGCGCGTCGAGCAGATCGGCCGAATCGGGAATCGCCGTCACGCCTTCCTGGGCCGCGGTGGCCGCGCGCCGGGCGTCGTTGACAAAGAGGTAATACCTGACCAAGGCGACGCGCGGCTCAACTACCGTGGGCGCGGCATTGACCGCCTTCGTCAACAGGCCCACCACCTCATCGGCCGCCGCTCCGGCGCTCGCTCTTATTTTCGCCAGCGCAAGCAATGCCTGATAGTTGCCGGCATCGGATGCAAGCACCTCCTGGAAACGCTTTTCCGCCGCTTGCGCATTCCCCTCGATTACGTCCAGGCCAGCGAGGCGCGCTGCTGCGGGATAGAACCCTGCACGCAAGACCATGGCGCCTTCAAAACTCTTGCGCGCTCCCTTGGCATCCCCCTTCGCCTGCAGGACATCGCCGTGCAGAACAAGCATCTGTGGATCGTTCGGACGTTTCTTCGCGAGAGCGTTGGTCGCCTGCAGCGCCTTGTCGAAGTCCCTCCTGCCCATGCTTGTGGCCAACAAGGCCATATCGGCGACTGTGCCGGCGTCCTCAGCGGATATTTGCGTCAGCTCCAACTGCGCGGTCTGAACCTCGCCCTTGACGAAACGCGCCATCGCCAGCGACGTGCGCTTGCCGGCATCCTTGGGATCGAGCCGGGTCGCCCTGAGGAAAAACTCTTCGCCTTTCCTGGCGTCGCCCAACTGCATGTACACATCACCCGCCAGGGCGAGCATCGCGGAGTCGCCCTCGATCGAGGCCAAGGCCGGTGTCAACACCGCCAATGCCTTCGCCGGCTGACCGGAAGCAAGATGAGTCAGTACCAGCCAGCGCCGGCCGGAATTGCTGGCCGGTGCGATAGCCAACGACTTGACCAAATAGTCCTCGGCCTGCACATACGATCCCAAGTTGTATTCGATGGCGCCCGCGATCTGGTAAACCTGCGCATTGCTGGCGACCTTCTTTAGCAGCAATTGCGACTTTTCGCGCGCAGCCTTGTAGTCGCGCTTGACGTAGGAGAGCAGGGTATCGTTGAAATCGGTCAATGGGCTATTCGGGGCGGCTTTCTTCATCAATGCGAACTGCGCCGACGCGTCGTCAATCTTTCCTGCCCTCAGAAACAAGGCGATAAGGGATCCATACGGCAGCACCAGATCCGGCCGCACTTCGATGGCTTTGCGGTATGCCGTCGCCGCCACGTCGGTCTGATCTAGCGCCGCCAGCAGGTCGCCGGTGAGCTTCAGGCCTTCCCAGTGATCAGGCACCCTGGCGACCACAGCCTGTGCATCTGCGAGGGCGCCCACGAAGTCGCCAGCGGCAGCCTTGATTCGGCTGCGCATGATCAACGCGTCATGGTGTCCGGGACTGTTCGACAGTGCGGTGGCGACGGCTTCACCCGCTTTGACACGATCGCCGAGGGCGGTGTATGCGCCGGCCAGACTGACATTCAAAGCCGCCCGCGCTTCAGCAGAAATGACCCGCGCCCTGGGCACCTCGTCCACCACCTTGTTGTACTGCCCGAGCGCCAAATACGCACGGACCAGTAGCGGCAACACCTCATCGGCGGAATGGCGCATTTCAAGGGCCTTGCGCAGTTCCAATTCGGCGGCCGTGAAATCGCCCGCTTCAAACAGGGTTTTGCCCAGCAGGAACCGGGCCTCCGGAAGATCCGGATTTTTCTGCAACGCATTCTTTATCAGGATCAGGGCGGCGCCGGTTTCCCTCTTGGCGAGGGAAGTTCGCGCCGAGGCGAGCATTTGTTCAGGGCTCTGGCTGGTGCAACCGGCGAGCAACAACAGTGCAGCCAGCGGGACAGCCGGCCAAAACCAGGCCGCTGCGCGGCGCAGCGGTAGCGCGTCTTGGGCATGGTCAGTGCCGGGGCGGCGCACTGGCAGCCTGTCGGACTTGGGGAGCGCCGGCTGCAAATCGGCCGCAGCGGTCCATTTTTCACCGCCTTCTTGTCCCATAGTCGGGCTATGGGACTGCGAATGCGGCAAAAACTGTCGTCGCCGGGGCCGATTTTCGCTTTCGACGCCCCAAGTCCGACAGGCTGCCAATAGCGGGCGAAATTGAATCAGCCACGGGATCGTCATTGCATTCTCCACACACAACACAAGTGCCCCCGCCAGGCCGACTCTGTCGAACTGCCATTGAAGGCATCCGGCACTTTCGCCCGATCAGGTAGAGGCGACAAAGATATACATCGGCCAGCCTTGACCATCCCTTTCACGCAGACACTCTCCCCGGTTCGGGTCGGCCCTGTCAAAACAGAGCAGAGCGTCAACCCATTCCCCCGCCTATAGCTTAGCGCAAAGCGTGATGTTCCTCAGCGAGCGCCAGCCATCTTGCGAATAGCGCGGAACCAAGCAAGAACTGCAACGCGAATGCAGGGCGCGGAACATCGAACACGCTGCCGAAGCTTCCCACGAAGGCGCGGACCATCGATCACGCTGCCGAAACTTCCCACGACCATGAGCGACAGAACGGATGCAAGAAACCAGGGGCTTGCAAGGTCGATTGCACCGCTTGACCGGTGCCATTCGTGAAAGGCCGGCGCCAGCAGGCCGAGCCATATCGCAAGGCCGGCAATGCCCCGCTCCACCAGCAATTCAAGCCACAGGCTGTCCGTATGCCATGGCAGGAAAAAATAGCGTCCGCTGCGAATCCAACGCGCACCGCCGCTGGCGAAATTGCCATTGGCGAGAATCGAACGACCGTTTGGATCAAGCAATCCCAGTTGGGCGACCTCACTGGTCCGGCGGCTCTGCTGGACAGCTAATGAAAACCAAGCTGGCCGTGTCAATCCAGTGGCAGCAGCCAGCCCCATTCCGTCAAGTTTCATTTCGACGCGACGCCAATGGTCAGCGCCGAGCATGACAGATTGACTACTGCATGCCGCCTCGTAGATAAAAGATGGCGTTCGCAATCAGCTGTTACGTCCGTCGAATTCCTGGGCGCTCAAAGCCCGGTTGTCCCGTGATCATCGGGCGTGATTTCCGGAAGATCGCCGCGAGCAGCGCGGGATGAAGGGTAGATGAGGTAGGCCGGCGTACTTTTGGTAACGTGTGAGGTTCTCACACCAAACCCGCATATCAGAAGGGCCGGACTATGTTACGGATTACATCCAGCGTCACGACGTTTGCGCAGCACCATCGTGCCATGACGCAGAGCGCGCATGACTACCGACTGCACGCCTGCCCGCAATGCGGGCTGGGCAAGCCGTGGCGTCACGGCTATTACCAGCGCAAGGTCGAGCGGCAAGCCAAGGTAAATGGGGCGCGACAGCTTTCCCGGGTTTGCCGGTACTTCAGTCGAGGTTGCCTGCGCACCCATTGCCGACTGCCCCTGTGCATCGCGCCGGGCCGGTGGTAGGACTGGGCGGTGCAGCAACTAGTGCTGGTGTCATTGCTGGCCGGAACCTCGCTGCGCGCGGCGCCGAAGTGTGTTGCGGTGGATCGCCACACCGCACGTCGCTGGCGCGATTGGCTTGATGCCCCGCACGCCACACGCTTGGTGTTTCATCTTCGCAGCCACTGTACGGCGCTGGGGCGCACCGCGGACGGCCCGCCATTCTGGCGAGAAGTCCTTGCCCGCCCAGGCCTGGCGCAGGCTATGGCCTACCTGGATCGCGTAATGGCGGTGGTTGCCCACCACATGCGCAGCCCCGCCGTTGGGGAACTCGAGTTCTTAGCAGCACCGTGACCGATGAAGTACGAACACCACAACAGCAACCAGAACAACAGCATCACACGGGGCGAGTTCTGCGCGCTGCCCAACAAACCGACAACCAGGCCGCCGACCATGGCCCCGGCCAATGCAGCACCCTGCGCCTGCGCTCGACCGCCATGCATGCGCAAACCGGAAAGCCCCATCGCAAGCAGCGCCAGCAGCGGCAACAATCCGGCCAGCCCCTGTCCGACGAGCGCTTCGAGATACATGTTGTCGATGTGCCAGGGAAAGTAGTAATACCTGCCGATTGGAAACCAGCGCGCGCCTGCCGCCTCGAACCCGCCATTGACAAGCTGCGACGCAGCGTTGCCTGCCCGCACGGCCAGATTGTCAACCTCAATCACCTGCCCGGCGCCGGCGCCGACGGAAAAAAATGCCAGGCGCGGCGCGTACCATGGTCCACCCGCAAGCCGGGTGCCATCGACGTCTACTTCGACCCGGTGCCAGGCGCCCGCTGCCACCGGCAATCGGCGGCCAGCGCAGTCCGCCTCGTAGATCAGGTGCCGTTCGCAGATGCGGATGAAAAGCTCCGCCGCGCCGGCCGAGCGCACATCGAGGCTGACGCGATAGCCCGCGCCGGGGCTCGGGGTGATGCGCTGCGACATGGTGAAAACGCCGCCAAGCTTGCCGATGCTGCGCGGCCCGAACACTCGGGCGAATCGATTGCCATCCGTAGCGATGATGGAATAGCCGCCCGGCACTTCGACTTGGCGTGGCGGCAGCGGGAATTCCGCCGGAAAGCGCCCGATACCGCGCCCGAACAGCCAGTCGAAAGGGGTCTGCAGCATTTCCACACCGGCTTGCCAATGCGCAAGCCGTGCGCTGAAATCACGGTCGGCCAGTTCGATGCGGCGCGTCAGGTAGGACTCGCCGGAAGCCAGGGCCGCGACTTCGGCCAGGAGTGCGATCGCGAGGGTGAAGGCGCGTTGACCTTGCACCGCCGCCGGCCACAACGTCCAGCGGGTTGAGACGTTGCAAGCCAGCGCCAGCCACACCAGTGCTACCGCACAGAACGCATCGCGCAAGGCGGCGCCGTCGGCGCCGCCCAGTGCCGCGATCGCCGCCGCCGAGAACCAGCCGAAAAGGAGGGCCGGCAAGTTCTGCGCCCGCCCCGGTGCACCTGCAGACACTACGCCCAATACCAGCAGCACGCCAAGCGCAAGCAAGTGGGTCCATGCGCCGACCGCCAACGCGCTTGCCACCAGCACAGCCACGCTGCCCATGCACAAGCCAAGCCCGATCCATTTCCAGGGCGGCCTGCCGCAGCCGAATGCGCCACGCGTGCCGATCGGCATGGCCGTGCCTGCCAGCACCAGGATGGTCAGCCCGCCGGCGTAGGCCTGCGCACAAAATGCCAGCAGCAGCGCCACCAGCGCCAGCAACAACCAGACCAGCCCGCGAACCCAGGATCCGCGCAGCCGCGTCACCACAGGTGCGGGCGTTGACAAACGCAGCGCCAGCATCACCACTACCGCAACACCGATGGCCAGATACAGGCCGCGCGAATAAGTGGCGACGCAGGCATAGGCTGCCAGCGCCAACAGCACCGCAGCCAACCAGGCCCACCTGCGCGAGCGCGCGTCAATCAGCAAGGCCAGCGCAAAAGGGACAGTCAATGCGAGGTAAAAGTCGAGCGCCGCACCACCCAGATGCATCTCCCAGAACAGCGCCGTTACGCGGTAGAAGCGCGAAAAATCGAACAGCCCCGGAAAGGCGGCACGCTCCCACAACACGCCACCGCAGGCAAGTGCCAGCCCGCAGCAAATCCCGCTGGTGAACAAGCGCATGGCGCCGGCTGGCGAGCGCGTGAATTCGACCTGCATCAAGGGCAATAGCAATAGTGCCAGCAGCAGGCTCTTGGCCACCCGCAGCGGATTGAGCCAACCGGCATAGTGCTGGTATAGCCCAAAATCAAGTGGCCCGGCGCGCGCGAGGCCGAGTGCCAGCGATATCAGCGTGCTGACGGTCAACGCGCCCAACGCGATCCGCGCCATGCCGGAAAAAGCCGCTGCCGATGGCACAAGCGCGGCGCCGCTTGCGGCGAGCAGCAGGCGCGCGTAGCCGCCGGCGACAGCGCCCAGCACCAGTAGATCGAATTCGTCGAACATCAGGGCCCCGGTCCAGGGCGACAAATTGGCCACCGGCAGCAATGCCGGCAGGCCGATGAGCCAGGCAGCAGGCCAGCGCCACACCAGCGCGGCCCACAGCACCAGGAGCGCTGGCGCCCCCCACGGTGCCAAGGCATGCGAGCCGGCCAGCACGAGCGCGAGGCCCAGGCTGCCGACGGCGGCGAAGAAGCATGCGATTCGAAACCACGGCCAGGCACGCCCGCTGCCCGGTGCCCATCCCGCAGTGACCACCCTCAACGGCCGGTGGTTTGCAGCGCCCCTGGCTGCAACAGCGGCGCTGCGATCGGCCGCGTGCGCCGCGGGTGCGCGTAATCCAGGCGCGGCGTCAGGTCGAACCCGCCCTGCGCTTCGATGCGCAGCGCGCGCCCGACGAAGGCCGAACTGCTGCGCAAGCGATAGTCATGGCCGTCGGCATCGACACAGTCGCTACGGCCGACGAACAGATTGTTGCGATAGTCACCGGCGCCTGCGGATTCAAGGCCGGTGCTCCCCAGCAACAGGTTGTTGATCGCCACCAGCGTGCGCTCGCCCGCCCTGAGCGCCAGAAACACCCCGCCTTCCACGCGGTCATCAACCAGGGTGTTGTTGACCAGGTAGAGCAGGTTACGGCGCGCCAGGTAGCCTTCCGCACCGTAGGAAACCAGCACCGGGTTTTCGGTGCGGGTGCCCTGCCCGATGATGTTGCCCAGCACGCGCGCGATACCGCCATTCGGAAACTCGAGCTCGTAACTGGCGCGCCCGCCTTCTTCATCGGTCAGGCGGTTGTACAGAATGTGATTCTCGGCGGCCCGGCTCTTCAACAAATGGCCGACCCGCGCGTGATGGAAATAGCTGCCGCTGACCGTGAGCTTGCCAATCGGGCCGACATAGAGATTGTGCGAATAGCCATCGCCGAAACCGTTGTGGCCGAACTCGCAGCCCGTGATCTCGAGTTCGGCCTGCGGGTCGCCGGCGGTGAGGATGCCGTTCTCGTTATCGAAAAATCCGCAGTCGCGCAAGCGCAACCGGCCGCGCTCGAAGCGGATGCCGGCGCCGTTGCGATGTACCACGCGGGCACCGCTGAAATCGATGCCCTCGACCTGCATGTCGCCGCCGCGCACCACCCAGATACCCTTGCCTTCGACATGACGGCCGTCGGCTATCAGCCGCACGCGGCCGCCGCTGGCGCGGATGGTCAGGCGATCCTGCGTCCACACCGCGACATCGCCCATGTAGTCACCGGCGTCCACCTCAAGTGTGTCGCCGTTGCCTGCGACGCGCGCCGCCTGTGCCAGGCTTTTTACCGCACGCGCAGGGCCCACGGCGATCACGCGGCCAGCGCGGCGCTCCGGCTCCGGCGCGACAAGCGCCCCCTGACCGCGCGCAGCGCCTGTGCCACCCAATGCCGGCCACAACAACAGGCCCAGGCAAGCGCGGCGCGAAAGCTGCCGCCGCCGTGCAAGCCAGGCCGCTGTTGCAAGCGCATGCGGCGGGCCGGCGCGGACTTCCCAAGCAGCCCCGGCAGGCAAGCGCGGCAATGCGGCCATGCAGCGCCGCTCAAGTTCCATCGACGGGCGCGGCCAGGCGGACAATCCAGGCGCGCGTGGCCTCTTCGACCGCACTGCGCGCCGCCGGCACCGTAAACGTATGGTCGGCATCCGGCAGGTCCAGGCGTGTCAGCCGCGGACGCTGCAACAGGCCGGCCCACTGCGGATCGGATTTCGCGCAATCCAGAAACTCCTGTGCGGTGCCATCGCAGCCGCTCAGAATCATCAGGATCTCGCCGTCGAAGGCGCGAAAACCGGCTGCCATCAGGCTGCGAAACGACTCTGTCTGGTCAACCTCGGCAGCCCGCGCCGCGCGTGCAAGGCGCCAGTTGCGCACCAGTTCGGCCACCGACGCAGCAAGGTTGGTGCGCCCGCGCAAGAGCTTGCTCCAGAAATTCGGCTGCAGCAGACGATCGCCGTAATAGTGCCGCAGCCGCACCCGCGCCAGGCCATGTTCGGAGCGTACCCAGGGGTTGAGCAGGCACAGGCCGCGCACGCGGGCATCGCGCTGCCGCAGCCAGTACATCAGCGCCGCAGACGCGCCATCGCAGAGCCCCCACAACACCACCGAGCGCACTTCCGGGCAGGCAGCGGTCAAGGCGCCGATCGCCGCCCCGATATCCGCATCGACCTCTTCGAACGAGCGCACCGCGCCGTCACTGTCGCCCATGCCGCGGTAATCGAAGCGCAGCACCGCATGGCCGGTCGCGGCCAGAGCGCGCGCCAGCAGCAGGAATTGCCGGTGGCTGCCGACCCGGTATTGCGGGCCGCCGACGATGATCACCACCGCGGTCGCGGCCGGCCGCAGCGGGCGCGACAAAATCCCCAGCAGGCGCTCGCCGGCACACTCGAACCCGAGCGCGCTCTCCGAATAGTCTGGGGTCAGTGCAGTCACTGGACCACCCTCGCGTCAGTGCGCGTCATCGTCCCCGGGGGAGCGCATTGGAGCACCCTCCTGTCACTGCGTGACATCCTCCCCGGGGGAGGATATTGGAGCACCCTCCTGTCACTGCGTGACATCCTCCCCGGGGGAGGATGAGCGCGCCCTTCGGGCGGCCGCGCGGGCGCGCATTGGAAGACCCTCCTGTCACTGCGTGACATCCTCCCCGGGGGAGGATGAGCGCGCCCTTCGGGCGGCCGCGCGGGCGCGCATTGGAAGACCCTCCTGTCACTGCGTGACATCCTCCCCGGGGGAGGATGAGCGC
>Ga0335394_10003025_pt1 | contig 19017 bp, 13 predicted proteins | sample MAT03_FD_205741 | JGI IMG/M metagenome (GOLD analysis project Ga0335394, IMG submission 205741) | Freshwater microbial communities from Lake Fryxell liftoff mats and glacier meltwater in Antarctica - MAT-03 (spades assembly) (version 2) ... | reverse complement strand
TGTTGATGAATGTCGATTGGCAAATGCTCATCACGGCGGAGCGTGATGGCTACTTTGCTCGGGCACCTCCCGATTTTGCAACAGCACCTGCCGTGGCGGGGCACAAGGAAAAATATGAGCGACGCTCAACAAACGTCATTTGAAGATCAAATCCAGGCCGCAGTCAGCGCCGTCGATTATCGACCGGTGACTCAGGCCGTTCTCGCCAGATCATTGGGCGTTAAAAAGAAGGCGCTCCGGGACTTTCGCGATTCGCTGGCCAATCTGATTGAAGCGGGAAAGCTGCGACAGGACAAGCAAGGTCGACTTCGACCGCGAAGCTCCTCCGGATTGGTTTCCGGCGTGCTGCGAAAAATCAGCAGCGGTGCCGCATTCGTAATCCCGTCTGAACGATCGAAAGATTCAAAAGATCCCAGGGAAGAGGACATTTATGTCTCCGCACGCGATGTTCGCGACGCACAAACGGGCGATGATGTCCTCGTGAGGCTGACGGAGAAACGACGTTCCACTGGCCAGCGCTGCGGAGTGATTGAAAAAGTTGTCGATCGTGCGACCAGCGTGTTTGTCGGAACCTATTTTGAATCGAGTGGTCAGGGCTTTGTGCGCGTTGATGGAACTGTCTTCGGGGCTGCGATTCACGTCGGAGACCCTGGCGCGAAAGGCGCGAAACCGGACGACAAGGTTGTGATTGAGATGTTGCGGTTTCCGTCTCCGGATCGGGTCGGCGAAGCAGTGCTCACGGAAGTTCTGGGCCAGCGCGGTGATCCGGGCATTGACACGATGACGGTCATCCACAGCATGGGGTTGCCCTTTGAATTTCCGGAAACGGTTCATGCTGACGCTCGTCGACAGGCCGATGCGTTTGACGAAACCAATCTCAAGGGACGCACGGATCTGACCGGCACAACAGTCATCACAATCGATCCTGTTGATGCCCGGGATTTTGATGACGCGATTTCTCTGTCGCGATCGAAGGACGGTCATTGGCATCTGGAAGTTCACATTGCAGATGTGGCCCACTTCGTGCCATCGGGAAGCAAGCTGGATGAGGAGGCCGAAAAACGTGGAACCAGCGTCTATTTGCCAGGACATGTGATTCCGATGCTGCCGGAACTGATCAGCAATGGATTAGCCAGTCTGCAGCAGGGACAGGTGCGATTCACCAAGACAGCGTTGATTGAATTTGACGAAACCGGCACCGTCGTCGGCACAGATGTCGCGAATTCTGCGATCAAAGTGACCCGGCGATTCGCGTACGAAGACGTGATGCCGATTTTGAACAATCCGAAGAAGGTTTTGGACAACGTCACGTCAGAGGTCCGGCACCTGCTGCAGGATATGTTTGAACTGGCCATGCTGCTGCGACGTCGCAGGTTTGCTCACGGTGCATTACAGATGGGCATCCCGGAAGTGGCTATTGATTTTGACAAAGACGGTGCCGTCGCAGGTGCTCATCAGCGACATCATGACGAGAGCCATGAGATCATTGAAGAGTTCATGCTGGCCGCAAATGTGGCTGTCGCGGGGCTGCTGGACAGTCGCGGGTTGCCATTCCTGCGACGGACTCACGGTGATCCGGATGAAATCAAAATGCGAAACTTTCAGCAATTCTGTCAAGGCCTGGGGCTGACGCTGACGAAGTCACAGGATCGAAAAGAGATTCAGGAACTCATTCTCAGTGTCGCAGGGAAACCAGAGCAACGAGCGGTCAATTTCGCTTTGCTGCGCAGCATGCAACAGGCCGTGTATTCACCCGATGACACTGGGCATTATGCACTCGCGGAAACCGACTACTGCCACTTCACCAGCCCCATTCGACGCTATCCCGATCTGACCGTGCATCGACTGATCGGCCAGATCGCAGCGAAACGATCGCCGGCGCCACAGCCGATTCCGGAATTGATTCAATTAGGCAAGCATTGTTCGATCACTGAACGGCGTGCTGAAAAAGCTGAACGGGAATTGATCCGCATCAAGTTGCTGCGGTACATGTCTGAACGCATCGGCGAAGAAATGGAATCGGTGATCACAGGGGTCGAAAGCTTCGGCATGTTCTGTCAGGGTGTGGCAATTCCGGCAGAAGGGATGATTCATCTGAGTTCGCTCAGTGATGACTTTTATGTCTTCGATCAGGCCACGCGCAGACTGACGGGAAGTCGCACGCATCGTGAGTTTCGATTGGGGGATCCGATCCGTGTGGTCGTGGCGGCAGTCGATATTGATCGTCGGCAACTGGATTTGCGAGTGGTGGAATCTGCACCGGGGAGCGGAAAGAAGAAGGCAAGACCAACTCCCGGCGGCGAGCATCGTCACGCCGTGCATCCAGCAGGCAGGAAGCAGCCTGATGTGAAGAATTCAGCGGATCATCGCGGCGGAAGGAAACCAAAGGGGGCGACGAAGAAACCGAAACGTGGACGAAAACGGTGAGGTGCCGCCATTCAGCATCAGGTTCGAATCGGACGTCGAAGATCAGCGAGAGGCTGAAACACAACGCATGATCTACCTGCTGCGAAGCACGCGATCACTCATTTTGCCAGACCAGCAATGGCCAGCGCCGCCTGATAGTCTTCCGGTTGATTCAGATTCAGCAATGTCGAAAGCGTCGGATCGAAACCGCGAAGATCCTCAACCGGAACCTTCACGGTGCAGACTTCTTCAAACAGAAACATCGGACGCAGACGATCTGAAGCCAGAAGCGATTCAACAACTGCCAGAACTTTCGGGCGATAGACTGACGCCAGCGGATGACAGTACCGGCCGTCCCAGGGGACTGCGATGTCGTGATGACCGAGCCGCCGAAACATTTCACGCACGAAATCCGGGATCAGAAGCGGAACATCACAACTTGTCGCGTAGATCGCATCCACGAAGTCCGGCATTGCACGAAGTCCGGCAGCCAGACCTTCAAGAGGTCCACGATCAGGCCGTTCATCCCGTGTGACAATGACCGTTGCCGGAAGTTCCGGCAGCAACTGGTCTTGAGCGGCCACGACAACCACGGCCGCCGGATCAACCACCAGACTGACAATCCGCACCACTCGCTGCAGCATCAGTTCGGGACCAAACGGTAACGTCGCTTTGTCTTGCCCCATGCGGCGCGATTTTCCACCGCACAGGACAATTGCACCTTTCTTCATATCGACTCTGAGATCCGTACCTATTTCTTAAGTGCCTGCTTCATGGCGTCACCCATGCCGCCGGGGCTCGCAGAGACGATGACTCCGACAGCTCGCAGGGCTTCCATTTTCTCAGCGGCACCGCCGCCGCCACCGGAAATAATCGCACCGGCGTGGCCCATACGTTTTCCGGGAGGTGCCGTCTGACCGGCAATAAATCCGGCAACGGGCTTCTTCACATGGGACTTGATATATTCAGCGGCCAGCTGTTCTGCATTGCCACCGATTTCACCGATCATCAGAATACCAGCGGTGCCTGGATCGTTCTGAAACATCTCAAGCAGATCGATGTAATCTGTGCCGTTGATCGGATCACCGCCGATGCCGATCGCGGTGCTTTGTCCCAGACCAACTCGCCCAAGTTGCCAGGCGGCCTCGTATGTCAGCGTGCCGCTCTTGCTGATAATGCCGATCGTGCCCGGCGTGTGAATGTAGCCCGGCATGATTCCGATCTTCACGATGCCAGGAGTGATCACGCCGGGACAATTCGGTCCGATGAGGCGTGACCTGGAGTTTTCCAGTCCACGGCGGACGCGCAGCATATCCATCACAGGAATGCCTTCGGTGATCGCCACGATCAGATCCATGCCTGCGTCTGCCGCCTCGAGAATCGCATCTGCACAGAACGGCGGCGGTACGAAGACCATGGACGTATTCGCGCCGGTTTTCTCGCGGGCTTCAATTACGGAGTTGAACACCGCGAAACCATCGACAGTTGTGCCACCCTTACCTGGTGTGACACCGCCGACGAATACATCCACACCTGGCTGACATTCCGCCGCGTACGCCCGGCATTGCTGGCTGTGGAAAAGACCTGAAGTCCCGGTGATACCCTGAGTGATCACACGCGTTGATCTGGAAACGAGAATACTCATCAGTTTGGATTCACAAATTTGAGATCTGAGATTTGAAATTCACAATTCACAATGAACGCCCAGTGCCCGGTCAGATCTTCATCATGGGTAGGATGGGCATTCTTGCCCGTCGCTCACCAGTCGGACAGGAATGTCCAACCTACGATTCAAGGACTAAAAGAGCACTAGACACCCAGAGATTTTACAACCTTCTGCGCTGCATCGGTCAGGTCACTGGCACTTATAATGGGGCGACCGCTGGCCTTCAGCATCTCGCGGGCTTTCTCGACATTTGTGCCTTCCAGTCGCACGACGAGTGGCACGTTGAAGCCGACCTTTTCGTACGCATTGAGCAGCGCCGAAACAATCACATCACACTTCATGATTCCGCCAAAGATATTGACGAGCACGGCCTTCACATTTTTGTCGGCCAAAATAATCCGGAACGCCTCGGTCACCTGTTCTTCGTTCGCTCCGCCCCCGACGTCCAGGAAATTTGCCGGCTCGCCGCCGTGGATCTTGATCAGATCCATTGTGCTCATTGCAAGTCCGGCCCCGTTGACAAGACATCCGATGTTTCCATTCAGCTTGACATAGCTCAGCCCCGTATCGGCAGCTTTCACCTCGGACGGATCTTCTTCTGACAGATCGCGCAGCGCCACCACGTCTTTGTGACGGAACAAAGCGTTGTCATCAAACGTGACTTTACCGTCGAGTGCCATCATCTGACTGTCTTCGGTGATGATGAGCGGATTGATTTCGACCATGCTGCAGTCATAATTCACAAAGAAGCGACAAATCTGAGGCAGGAATTTTTCGGCACAGCGAACAGCTGTGGCGTCCAGTCCCAGAGCGTATGCCATTTTGCGTGCCTGGTACGGATACAGCCCGGCGATCGCATCGAATGGCTCTGACAAAATCTTTTCCGGGGAGTGCTTTGCGACCTCTTCGATGTCCATGCCGCCTTCAGACGACATGATGAGCACTGGTCCGCCGACTTCACGATCGACAACAATGCCAAGGTAAAGTTCGCGCGCGATCTTCAGGCCCTGCTCGACGAACAAAGTGCTGACCAGCTTTCCCTCGTCACCCGTTTGAATGGTGACAAGCGTATGGCCCAGCATGCGCTTTGCATTGTCAGCCGCTTCTGCTGCAGACTTCACGAGCACGACACCACGCTGTTTTGGCGATTCCTTGAACGTTCCCTTGCCGCGCCCGCCTGCATGGATTTGCGACTTGACGACGGCTATTGGTCCGCCAAGAGTCTCAAAAGCCTGCGCGGCCTCCTCTGCCGTCTTCGCCACAATCCCCTGCGGTACCGCCACGCCTGCGGCACGAAACAGCTGTTTGGCCTGATATTCATGGATCTTCATGGAGCGCGATCAAATCGGAGAGTCGAGGAATCGAAATCAGTCAACACGCCCGGGAAGTATAACCTCCAATCATTCAAGGTTCGAGTAACGCCAATACTGCCCTTTTGGATTTTCCGCGAAATTATTGGCTAGCTGAGTCAATCCGGTTTCAATTCATTGACGCAACGCATTCTGCGTCATTCACTGCGGCGACTTGTCACCACGTATCCTGGACGATGTCGATAATCTGCAACACTCTTTCAGGGTGATGCATTAATGCGACATCCGGTCGAAATCCTGCAACATTCACTGGTGTCGTGGGGAAACACTGTACGGCGATTGTTGCCTTCGCGAATCAATGTGTTGTTGTCCGTGGATGCAATTCCGTGCGACCTCCGACAGTTCGATGCACCTTCGCTCTTGTACGCGACTTTCTACAGCGCACTCTGTGATCAGGAGCCAGGCTACGGCAGCGTTCCGTGTCACGTTTTTCAACGCGCTTTCCTGCTCCTGGTCGTGCATCCGGGACAGTCGCACTACTCCGGCGCGGGGGCTGACGGAGACCTTGGTCCGGCAATTTGAGAATTGCGGAACTAAACCATTCGAGAACTTAACTACCTTATCGAGCCAAGACCTGATGCAACCACGAATTCTGACAAATAGAGCTCACACTGGCACTGTTCCACGAATTGTCATCAGCGCTGTATGCCAGGGCGTCGCATTGCTGGCCGCGGTAAGCATCGCGGCTGCCGGTAATGAGCCTCGGATGATTGAAGTCTCTGACGACACTCAGACCTACCGGGGCATGATCGTCGCCAAGTCCGCGCAGGAATGCTTCATCGTCGATCGATTTGGCCGACAGGCGCGTTTGCCGATCGCGAATCTGAAATCATTCAGTGTGGTCGCAGAGAGTTTTCGTCCTGCGTCACAAAGTGAATTTCGCCGTCAACTGGAAGCCGAATTGGGACCGGAGTACGAAGTCGCAACGTCGAAGCACTACGTCGTCGCGGGTACACGTGGTCATGGCCGCAGCTATGCCGCTCTCTTCGAAGAGATCTTTAATCAAGTCGATGCGTTCTACGCGTTGCGCGGTTTTCGAACATCAGAACCCGACGCACCACTGGTCGCTCTCGTCCTGATAGATCAGGCCGCATTCAAAAAGTATTGCGAAGGCGATCAGATGGCATGGACCGACGGTCTGCGCGGCTACTATTCCTTGAAATCAAATCGCGTTGTCATGTACGACCTTCCGGAGTTGTTTCAGGCTGTACGTCTCACGCCCGAGGCTGATTTGCAGACTCGTGAGAAAACAGACATCGCAGATGCGAGTCCGTCAGATGGTGGGGGCTCGTCAGACAGCTTTGAAGATCGAGGGGGAAGCAGTCTGACGCGGCTTCAAGAGGCCGGATCCGCATCAGCCGTCGGTGGTGAAACGGCGGATACGATCATTCACGAAACAACACATCAGGTTGGCTTCAACATCGGCATTCATTCGCGCATCGGCGGAACGCCCTTGTGGGTCCTGGAAGGCATGGCAACCGTGTTGGAATCGCCTGGCATGCGAACTCGCAGCGGTGCCAGCGGAAACCTTGAGAAAGTGAATGCGGAAAGACTGGAATGGTTCAGGAAGAAATATTCCGAGCGACGTCAGCCCGGCGATCTTGCAAAACTCATCGCAGCCGATGACATGTTTGGAAGTCAGACTCTTGATGCCTACAGCGCGGCATGGGGAATTACCTGGTTTCTGACCGAGAATCCCGCCCGCGCTCGACTGTTTTCAAAGTATCTCAAAACTATCAGCGAACACGATCCACTCCGGCAGTACACCGCAGAAGAGCGACTCAAGGATTTTCAGACGATCTTCGGCGATATCGCTCGTCTGGAAGTGGATTACGTGCGAGCGATGGATCGCTTGTGATCTACGCAGCTGTTTCGGATTTCAGTGCGCGGGATTCGAGCTCACCAAACATCAACGCACCACGGACGACCGCGGTCTCGGGGTCGGATGCGATGCGAACGGACAGAATTCGATCCGCAATGTCATGCTGAATGAACTGTTCCGTCAGCAGTTTAACCACCCCATCCGCCATCACAGCTCCGCCAGCGAGCATTACGGACAATCGCTGCTTGCTCAAAGCCAGTTGAACGTGAGGTGAATCCAGCAATTGAGTCACTGTGCGAGACACACGATCCAGCATGATTGTGTACAGCCGCACTGTCATTCGCTCCCTGTCACCGAAAGGATTCATCAGGTTCACTCGGCTTTCGATTTTCCACTGACGAATGCTCTCGATGTCCAGGTACGCTGTTCCGGCTTCGTCAAACATCTGCACGCGGAAGTCCTTCGCCAGTTCCGTATCAATCCAGTTACCACCGACAGCGATCGTTTCCGACGCAATCACCATTCCCAAACGGGCGATACAGATCGTCGTCGTCTCGGCACCCATGACGAGGCTGACACCGGTAAATGCCGCATCGCTGCACGTTGCCAGCAGAGCCGCTTCAGCCGAATTCACAACGAGCGGTTGATATCCCCGCATCTGTACCAGACGGTGCAAAAACGCCTGGTTCTTCATTGCCTGATCCGAACCGTCGCGCAGACCGGGCACAGTCATCACACATAGGTTGCGAGTACTGCTATTGACTGGTAGCATGGACTCCGTGAGCAGACCCAGCATTTGCCGCGCAGGTGCGTCGTCGGAGGGTACGAGACCGCCAGCCAGCAGGGCAGTGCGCGGAACTCGGCTGAGCCACTGCGCACTGGCAGCCTGGTTGCCGAAGACAACCAGAGCCTGATCGCATTCTGCATAGGGCACTGCCTGCGCTTCGAGCGTCAACCGATGTTGTTCCGTGTTCGTGAGCAGTGCGTATTCCGAGCGTTCTGAAAACATCTTCAGGCGTTCGGGCGTCTGCGGGTTGCGAAACACCGAACGAATCCGGCAGCTGCCAAAGTCGATCGCACAAATCATGATTCTGTCCGTTCCTGCATGAAATGAAGGGCTCGATCAAGGCAGCCGGATGACTCGGCAACCGGCTGCATGTGTGCTACCGCCGACTGTCCGGCGGCAACGTTCGCCGCGACCGGAGGGAGTTCGCGGCGCTTAACCGATGACAGATTCATATGCGGAGCAGGTATTGCCGCATGCGCAGCATCAATCCGCAGGCGTCGTGGACCTTTAGGTTTTCCGAAAAGAGCCGCTCGAAGCGGAAATTGAACTTCACAAAGGTCAATCGGCAATCGATTTTGCAGCAGATCTTCAAAATCCGAAAAGCTCTGCTCGTCAGCTGACAGAGTTTTCACTGATAGCACTTCAGACACTGGTTCGGAACGTTCGTTGCCAGGCAGTGCGACTAGAGTTTCGCCTTGCGATGGAACTGCGCTGGAGACGACTTGTCCATGCCAGTCGCCGCTGAACCATTCATGGCCTGCGACCAGCGCCTTCGCAGCTCGCACCCCGGCACGCACTCGAATCTCCGGTTCGTTCTTTGCCAGTGTTTCAGAGGTTTTCGACAAAGGCATAGCGACGTTCCCCGGTCGAGGCGACTCGGTCCACATTCGGCGGGAGGCTGCCGCCGAACCAACGTGCATTGCATCGGATGTCGTCGTGCTTGATGACGTGCTGCTGAACTCCGTATTGTCGTCTGGTTCAGGCTTCAATGTTCCTGCAAGAATCAATGTTCCTGCCAGCAGCAGTCCACCGATGAAGACCAGATTCCACGGATTGAACGCCGTCTCCAGGGGATTTGTGACAGCCTCCAACTGTATTTCCGGTGGAGCAATCGGAGCGACAGACATGGATTCTGAATCGGAACCTGTCCTGTTGTCCGCCGCGCCTGCGTCCGCAACATCCTCAGATTGACTGATGGATATTGCGGGAACGAAATCCGTGAGAGCCTTCCCGTTAAGATCAGACACAAGATTGTCCGCTTTCGGCGATTCACCGTCCTGCACCGGCAGGATCATCAAGGGTTCCTGTGTTGTTGGCAACTGCGATGACTGAAAAATCGACGGACTGCCGGTCAAAGTGGAATTGCTCAATGGCACAGTATCTGGCATGAAGGGATCCCGCGCCGCAGCGGCACCGCCACTCTTCCATTCCGAGACAGTGGGTGACATGCTGCCGAAGCCTTTTGGAACCGTGCGATTGTTGCGTGAAATTGAAATCACATCGCCATGTGCAATCGGATGATACAGTTCTGCTTTTGAGATCGGTGTTTGTCCCGGAAACCGGCAAATCACCCTGAGTTGCCCGTCCGTTGGCGGCGGGTTATTCGTTTGCTCTAAGACATCGCCAATAACGATCCCGTCCTGTTCAAGGCTAACGACAACAACACCAGAGTTCGATCGAAGTGCGGCGTTTTTCCTGACTGCAGCGGTCAGCGGCGACATCGCTTGAACAACCAGCACATCGCCGCTCTCGACAGGTTCGCCGTTGTCGGTGGATGTCGCTGAGACCGGCTGCGTCCATTGAGGGCGATCCTGAGCTTTCCGGATCACCGTCACATTGACAGACTCGGACAACAGACCAGCATTGATGACTGCCTGCCGGACGGTCAGAGTCGTACCAGTCGGCACGGGATACGTATTGCAGTTTCCAACATCACCGACGACGGCGACGGTGCCGGCGAGCGGGTCGTGCGGCGCGGCCTGCTGACCCATTGCGGGCACCGCTGCTAGCACCGCTGCGAGCACAATAGACGCCAGCAGGTATATGGATTTGAGCCGTTCCATGGCTTGAGCCCCGTCGTCTCGATAGAAAATGTCTTCCGGCAAAACCCCATTAAAAAAGTGGTCAGGAACCAATAGTGCGGAGCACTCTTTGGGCCATTCAGGCGAGCGGCAGATTTCTGGTTACCGTGGAAAACCGGGGGCTAGCGCCCTGCGGCTCATAAAATCAGCCGCCACGCGCTAGCGTCCGGTTGTTCGGCTTGGTAGTTCCTGATCTTCCGCTCGCCTTAGCTATTAGTTCCTGACCCCTCTTTTTGATGACAAAGCACTCGTCCGTCTTAGCGGCTTGATCTGCGCAATTCGTCCTTGAACGCTGATCCTGCAGCTTCTTCTGAATCGACATTCGATTGGCGTAGAATCATTTTTTCCTCGCTGCTCATACATCCTGCCCAGATCCCCAACATTGTCACGGCAGATTCCTGTGCAAATCACTCCCTATTTTCTCCCGACATTCGTCTTGAGTCGAAACGCACAATTCTGCAATGCTACGGCTTCTCCTCTCATTTCCTGCCTCATATCAATCCACCGATTCCGGTTAATTCTGCCGAATTTCCTTCCGGGGCTGGACTGAAACCACGCAGTCTCATCCCAACTCATAGGCCCGAACATGCCCGGTTCGCACGTTCAGATTCAGCGAATTCGATGTCACGGACATGCGTCGCTGAGGTCGTGCGTTCTGTCGATTGCGGCTTTCACTACATTGTTGATCTCACAGCCGCAGCTGGTTTTGGCTCAGCAGGAAGGTGAAGTGACGATTGCGGATATTCGCATCGAAGGCAATCAGACTATTCCAGAATCGGTCATTCTGCAGAAAATTCAGGCTCAACCGCAGCGACCCATTTCCGAGCGGCTGATCCGCGAAGACATTCGTTCAATGATGTCGACACGCTGGTTTTTCAACGTTAAGGAACGCCTCGACGATACGCCGGATGGGCTGATCCTCGTTTACACAGTTCACGAAAAACCAATCGTACAAAGCGTGGAATTTCGTGGCAACAAAAAGGTCAAGGTCAAGCATCTCAAAGCATGGACCGGCCTGAAGGCCGGCAGTCCGTTCGATGCCCGCGCGAATAACGAAGCCGTCTATCGCATAGAACGGGAATACAAGGATAAAGGATATTACTTTGCCAAAGTCACACTGCTCAAAGGCGGCAATTCCGGCGATCGCGAAGTCATCTTCCAGATCGCCGAAGGTCCGAAGGTTCAGGTCAAGGATCGAACATTCGAAGGCAACAGTTTCTGGTCAAACGGAGACCTCAGAAAGAATCTGATCAGCAAGGAAGCCTTTCTGATTTTTGGAGGAATCTATAACCCCGACACGATTCCAGCGGACATCGAGGCTCTAAAACAGTACTACCGCAGCGTTGGTTTCTTTGACGTGGAAGTTACGGGCAAACCGTTGTTTTCAAAGGACCGCTCGGATGTCAATCTGCACTTTGTCGTGACCGAAGGAATTCGCTACAAAGTTCGTGAGATTCGCTATGAAGGCAATGCCACTATTGCGACGAACCGCCTTAAGCACGAATCGAAACTGAATAATGGTAACCACTATAGTGCCTATCCGCTGGCAAAAGATGTACGCAGAATGCTGGAGTATTACGGTGAGAAGGGTCACTTCTTTGCCACTGTCACACCTGTTCCGCATTTTATCGAGCAGCCTGGCATTGTTGATCTGGTCTTTGAAATTGACGAAGACCGACCCCGCTACGTACGCGATATTAACATCACTTACGATGGCGATCATCCCCATACGAAGCAGACAGTCGCCTTAGATCGCCTCCAGATTCAGCCAGGCGACCTTGCAGATCCCCGAATTATCAATCGCGGACGTTCGCGACTTAACGGATCCCAGTTGTTCGAGGCAGGCATCGGGTTTCAATTTGAACCGGTTGAACCTGGACAGTCTGGATTCTCGGCCGATTCACGCACGTATCGCGCTCAGGGACCACCATCCGGTCCGGATGACTGGACTCAGGAATTCTCGATCGCAGCTCAACGATCTGCGTTGCAGAGTGCAGACGAAGGCTATCAGTGGCTGACTCACCGAGATGAATCAAATACGGCAACCAATGGAGAGCCAGGCTTGCAGGCAACTCCTGAGGCAGAGCAACTCAAGAAAAACTTTGTTCCGCCGCATCAGGACGCACGCACCGCCATCGGCATTCACGCAGATGACGTGGAAACGCGACAGACCCAACCAACTCGACCGCGGTATCAACGTGAAGTTAAACCGGTGGCCACACCACCTGCTGATTTTGATCAAAACGTTGCCCATCCTGTCTACGAATCGAACCTGATGGGATTTCGTGCCGTCACGCCGTCACGATTCTTTTCTCTTGAACCAGGGGCATTTGAGACATCACAGAATTTCGAGGCTGAAGAACCAGTCGTGCGTGCCCAGAGTCCCGATCAGGTTCCAAAGCGAACAGACGCGATTCTCGACGGAAGCCCATACCAAGGCCAGTTCCGCGAAGTCCAGCCCGGCTGGCTGGACATCAATGTGAACGCGGCTGAAGGTCGCACGGGGCGATTGATGTTTGGTGCTGGTGTTAACAGTAACTCCGGTTTGGTCGGATCGTTTGTGTGGGACGAATCGAACTTCGACATCCTTCGTCCGCCCACAACCCTCTCTGACATCATCGAAGGCCGAGCCTGGCGCGGCGGCGGACAGCGTTTTCGCATCGAAGCAGCGCCTGGTAATCAAGTCAGTCGTTACGCAGTCAGCTGGACTGATCCGTATTTTCTGTACACCGACTACAGCTTCGGGGTGAGTGGCTTCTACTTCAATCGCTTCTATCCGGACTGGACTGAAGATCGATTCGGCGGTCGTCTTTCGCTTGGAAAACAATTTACCCCGGAATGGTCGGGTGCATTGGCTTTGCGTCTTGAAGACGTCCAGATGCGCAATCCGCAGACTCCGACGCCCGCAAGCGTCACACCATTAATTGGAAGCAATTTCCTGTCCTCTCTGCGGACTTCAGCGACGCATGACACGCGGGATTCTTCGATGATGCCGACAGAAGGTCACTACCTTGACGGTGGTTACGAACAGGCGTTCGGCGAATTCACTTTCCCGAAAGTTGAAGTGGATGCGCGGCAGTACTTCACAATGTACAATCGACCTGACGGAACCGGACGGCATGTCCTGACAGTGGCTGGGAACCTCGGCGTCAGCGGCAATGACACGCCCACCTTTGAACGCTACTTCGCTGGTGGATTTCAGTCATTTCGCGGGTTTGAATTTCGCGGCGTGACACCACGCGAAAGCGGGTTCACCACCGGTGGTACGTTTCAGGCACTTGGCACGGTTGAATACCGGATTCCCGTGACTGCAGACGACATGATTAACGTTGTGGCGTTTTCAGACTTCGGTACAGTCGATGAAAGTGTCTCGCTCAGCAAGTTTCGGACCAGCGTCGGTTTCGGGTTTCGCGTCGTCATTCCTGCGATGGGCCCCGTCCCGCTCGCGTTCGACTTCGCCTTCCCCATTCTGGCACAGGACGACGATCAGAAGCGCATCTTCAGCTTCTACGTCGGCATCAATCGTTAAGACTGCAACGCGGTCACGGCTGAGAGAATTGGCGAGCGTCATGCGTCAGCTTGCCGGTACAAAAATGAGGTACAGGAGGGCTCACGCCGCTCCGCTCGCCGGACTCATTTCTGGCCGCGCGACGCGGAATCATAATTCATTGGTGTGTGCAAAAATGGGTTCATCGACAAATGATGTGCGCGGTGACATTTGTGCAAAAAATGTTTTGGCGTTGATCGACGATGTGAGTGCTGCGACTGAGCCTGAAAGGCTCGCGCATATCAGCCTGGGGCAAGAGAATCCGCGAATGCGGATGAACGCCGCCCCAGGTTGATATCTTTCAGGGCAAAACGTGTTGCCGCCGTGAAAACCTGGGGCGTTGCCCCAAGCTGACTTGCGGAGGTCCGTTGGGCCGAATCACAGTGGTTGAACGCCACAAGCAGGCTCAACTCCCCCCAGAGTCCGCTATTTCTAAGTCGCGCACTTCATTTGTCGATGAACCCAAAAATGCTCGCGCCACAACATCTTGATAGCGGAGTGCGAATTAAGCTTTAAGGGCAGCGATAAGAAGCAGGGCTCAGATATTCCCATCCAGCTTTTCCACGATCTCATGCAACGCATCGCGCAGGCGTGCGCGCACGGATTCTGGCTGCGTGTCAATTGCTTTAAGCAGCTTCGGCGTCAGTGCCTTGTTGAGCTTATCCATCATTGCAGATGCGCGTTTCCAGAATTGCTCCGGTGTCAGTTCCTGGCGATCTGCTCCTGGTTCTGAATCGCGAACTTTCGGCGCTGGCGAAGCGGCATCCGCGCGAAACGGAGCGTAGTTGTCCCCGGCATCGCGCGCGACCATGTCCATCGTCGCAGTTCCCGCACGCTCGCCAGCAGCCATCCCGGCGCGGTCACCCATTCCGCTCGCTGTGAATTGCGACGGATCGACAACTCGGGACAATGGCACACTGGACGTGTCAATTCCCAGTGGTGCAGCCCATTCCGAATAGCCTTCTGAGGATTCTGCGAACAGATCTTCTCCTCGTTGAGCACGCCGCCATGCGCGCATTTCTGCAACTGTGGCGTCGGAATCCTGAGCCCAGTTGAGACAGTCTTCGGCGTCATCCCAGTTCAGGGCCACGTAAAAGAACGACCATTTGAGCCCGGTAAATTTTTCGTGTGTGTTTCCAAAGGCTTCCCAAACACGGCGACGCTGAAAAATCTGGTCACCGCTGAGTCCCACCATCTGACCAAATTCCGCATCCGTCCGACCACGCGCGTATCGCTGCGTCCAGTCGGCGGCGCATTCACCGACGACCCAGTTGCACCGGCTGACGGCGTCACGTGCTTTGGAAATCAGGACTTCCTCAGTTTCTTTCACGACACTTGATCCTTTTGAATTTGGTTCATGACAGCGACTCTACCGACCTGCCATCCTACGCACGGAAATTCCGACGTTCTACCAATGAGCCCGCGAACCCGTCGAAATCCCGGATGTCCTTAAATTTGCCCGATTCTCTTTCTCAAACTGCACATGAATCGGCGGAAACTTCCGCCAGAACTCGGGCTACATCATTCCAGGATCTGGCGTTGCCACGGATTTTCAGCAGGATTTCAGTACAGCAGAGTAGACCACTTGCCGATACATTCGGTATAAAGCGTGCAGGCAGTTCTGGCGTCAAAGTTTGCTTAAACTGCCTGGTTGAAAAATGAAAGAACTCCAGAAATTGGGGGGATAGCCAAGTGGCTAAGGCAACGGATTGCAAATCCGTCACGCGTGGGTTCGACTCCCACTCTCCCCTTTGAAAGCCCGGTTGTGCCATTTTGGTCAACCGGGCTTTTTTTAAGTTAAATTGGATCGTTTCCACTGCTCCTGCTTTGTCAAGGCTTGGAAAAGGGGTCCGGAATCAATAGCCAAATGGCCCGAAGGGTTCGGCACACTATTGGTTCCTGACCCCTTTTCCAGCCACTCCCTTTTCCAGCCACGACTCTTCGTTTGATTGTTGACAAAGCACTCGCGCGTGCTGAAATGCTTTGGATCGAGAACGAAATCGATCCACGTTTGAACCTGAGCACGCAGGTTGCTATTCTTCGCCCCTTCCAACTTGGCACTCTGTTTGAATTTCGGAGATTACTGGCTCATGGGAACGAAGAAGACGGGTAAGGGTCGGCGAAAAATTGGTCGCAAGAAGCGACGTATGCGAGCCAAGATTCGGCACCGCAAGGGCTGATGCTTGTACGGGTTGAATCGATGGTACCATTCGTGCGATTTTTCAGATGCTGAAGTTTGCTGATTCCGGTGAGCTTGACATCGTGTTGAATAAGTTGAATCCTAGTGTTGATTGTCATGTTGCGGTTTTGCAACATGACGATTCCCGCCTTCCTTCTGGGGATTCATCATGCCTCGATTTGACCTGCCCTGCCGTGTGCTGACCACCGTTCTGGTCTTCTCCCTCTGCTTGCCAACAGCGATCGCAGACGATACATCGTCGGGGGTCGCGCGTTTGCCCGGCGCAGCCCAGGTGCGACTGCAGATTGAACAGGCTGCATCACAGCAGCAGAACGCTGAAAAAGATTTGACGCTGCGCAGGGGCGCGGCGACTGTCGCGACGGAACGTGTGCAGGAACTGCAAAAACAACTGGATGAGGCCCAGCAGCGGGCAACCACCGAAACTGCACAAGTTCAGGCCCTTCAGCAAACGGTGGACGCATGCAGCAAGCAATTGGGTGACTTGACGTCTGCACTTCCACAGCACGAAGCTGCCGATCAACTGGTGCTCACTGCTGGCAGAGTGTCGCTCCGTCTTGGTAGCATGACTGCCGCTCAGACGCAGTTGCAGAATCAGCTCGCCACACTCCGCAAATCTTCTGTGGAATGGCGGAGTAAGACGTCCGATGCGGAGCAGAAAATCGCGGCAACCACAGCGCAGCGCCCGGAACTTGAAAAGAAATCGAACGAAACCAAGGCCGCTCTGGACGCTGCCGACGCGGCTGTCACTGCGGCCCAGGTTGCCATGGCGGCTTCACAGACAGGTCTCGATGCGATGAATGCATTTCTCCCCGGACAGGAAGAACAACTGAAGACGGCTGCCGCTTCGATAGAATCACTCGCCAAATCCGTCGCTTCACTGGAAAACTCCCTGACGACGCTGCGTGAAGCCTCAAAGCTGACGGGAACCGATGCTTCAAGTGCGATTCAAGGATTGGAAAAGGCAATCGCCAGTTTTGTGCCGCTAAAAGCCAACACCGACGCTCTGTTGACTCAGGTGACCGCCCGACGTGACGATGTTGTTGCTAAAATTGCAGTCGCAAAAACGGAACTGGAAGTCAAAACTGCGGCACATCAGGCAGCCATCGCTGCCGCAGAGCCGATGCGAGCCACATGGAAAACAGCAAGTGATGCGCTGGCGGCGGGGGACACTGAAAGCTTCGCGTTGAAGATCGTCACAGCGGACGGCGAACGATGGCAGAAGATGCTGAATGCTCAGTTGACAGGTCTTGAGCCGTCATTGCAGAAAATTCAGGCTGAATCTCAGATCATCGCCAGTGAATCTCTTGTTGCCAGTCGGCAGGCAGAAGCGGCGCTGGAACCACTCGGTCGGTTTGTTTCGTTCTCACGCGACGTCGCACCGATCCTGGCGGAACGCTGCGTCGCCTGTCATAACACTCGCAGCCCCGGTGGGCGACTGAATCTGGATTCATTTGCGTCACTCCTGAAGGGCGGCGAATCAGGTGCGACCGTGAACGCTCATAGCAGCGCGGAATCACTGTTGATCACGATGGTTGAAGATGGCTCGATGCCAAAAGACGCAGATCCATTGTCGGCAACGGAAATCGCAGTGGTTAAGCACTGGATTGATGTCGGAGCACCATTGGATGCCGGCGTTCCCCTGACAGCCGATCTGTTCGATGTCATGCCGGAGAAGACTCAGCCGCTGCCACCGGCCGAATACCGCGTCGCGATCCCCGTGACGGCGATCGCGTTCAGCCCCGATGGCAATCAACTGGCCTCTTCCGGATACCACGAAGTGCTCGTCTGGAACACTGCCGACAGCACACTCATCCGTCGCATTAGCAACGTCGCTGAACGCATTTATGACATTGAATTCAGTGCTGATGGAAGCACGCTTGCTGTCGCCGCCGGCACGCCAGGGCAACTTGGAGAAATGAAGTTGTTCGCAGCGGCAGACGGTCAACTCATCCGGACACTCGTGCGCGCCCGTGACGCTGTGTTTGCACTGAGCTTCAGCCCGGATGGCCAGATGCTGGCGTGTGCCGGTGCCGATCGCTCGATTATTGTCGTGAAAGTCGCTGACGGTTCGGAAGTGGTGCGGATTGAAGATCACGCTGACTGGGTCATGGACGTCAACTGGTCTGCGAATGGACAGCGTCTGGTCAGCAGCAGTCGCGACAAGACCTGCAAGGTGTTTGAATCTGCGACTGGCAACCCGGTCATTACATTCAGCGGACATGGCGAGCCTGTTTATTCCGCCGCCTTCCTTGCCGACAGCACGACCGTTGTCAGCGGTGGCAGTGATCGTAGTCTGCGCGTCTGGAATTCGGCTGATGCGAAAGAAATCCGGGCGATCGGCGGTTTCGCCGGTGATATTTTTCGGATTCAGATTCTGCCTGGCGACCTGATTCTGTCCGCCAGCGGCGACCGAGCTGTCCATGAACACAAAGCTGTCGATGGTGCTGAACTTCGCAAAATGGAAGGTCACAACGATTGGGTTTATACGCTGAGTGCCAATCCCGGTCGCAAACTGATCGCTTCCGGCAGCTACGACGGTGAAATCCGCGTCTGGAATTCCGAAGACGGCAGCATGACCACTTCGTTCCTTGCCATCCCCAAACAAATTTCTGACCAAACTGTGGCCGCCCAGAAGTAGAAAAAGATGCCAGCTCCGGCCAGAGAGAGATCCAGAGTTCCGGAGTCAGGGTGGGAAGCAACCTGAGGCGAATGAACAGTCCGTAGCGAAAGTGAACTCGATCCGGGCGAGCCGGATGGGGTCGTGGAGGTGCTCCCGGACGATCTGAAAAGAACAAAGTGTCACGAACCGGATACGACATTTTGGTGGTAACGGTTCCGGGCACCTTCATGCCAGTGGGCATAAAAAATTCGGCCATCGACAGCACTCGCGCACATGATTTGTCGTTGAAACTTATTCAAGGGTGATCGCGGCGTGATTGGAAAGGAGGCGGCTGAAAAACTCACGGGCTTTAAAAAAGGGGTCAGGAACCAATAGTGCGGAGCACCCTCCGGGCCATTTGGCTATTGGTTCCTGACCCCTTCTTTTAAGACACTCACAACCGCGCGGGGTATATTGTATCGTGAGTTAAGCACCCATGCACAAGTTAAATGGCATAATCGCAGGAATCACAATCAGGG
>Ga0335394_10003022_pt1 | contig 19022 bp, 11 predicted proteins | sample MAT03_FD_205741 | JGI IMG/M metagenome (GOLD analysis project Ga0335394, IMG submission 205741) | Freshwater microbial communities from Lake Fryxell liftoff mats and glacier meltwater in Antarctica - MAT-03 (spades assembly) (version 2) ... | reverse complement strand
ACGACTTGCGTAAGACAAATGCACGGGTAAAATTTCTTTCCTGCGAGCCCTTAATTGGTTCGTTACCAAAAATGAACCTCAAAAAAATAGATTGGGTTATAGTAGGTGGCGAAAGCGGAAGAACACCGAGAAGCATGAATGAAGATTGGGTGCTGGACATACAGGATCAATGTGAGAAATCAAAAGTGGCATTCTTTTTTAAACAATGGGGTGGCACTAATAAAAAGAAAGCGGGAAGAATATTAAATGGAAAGACTTATGACCAAATGCCAACTATCGAACATTTGGAGTCGATAATATTCTAGTTGTGCAAGTGTCGGGAATAAATCATGTCATTTTAGCCCACCTCTTAATAACCTCTCTGGTCTCTTCCCCGAATCCTGCTATATCTTCTTCTGCGATATAGCCTTCCTTGTAAACACTTGCAACTGTTATTAGGTAATTGCCGCCTGTAAGTCCGTCATATCGCCTGCTGATGGCACCGTCTTTATCATCCACTGCTTTAAACATTTTATGATACGCTTCTTTATTGGTTTCAAATTTACCTGCCCACCAATCTTTAAGGATGGCTTCAAAGTTTTCTAGTCCTTCTTTAAATTCTGCATCCAATCCTTTATCGATGGCGGCCCGGGCAATTTTCTTTTCGGGTTTTGATAATTCGTGCATAGCAAAAATTTTAGGCAAAGGAACAGAAAAAAAAGGAACAGAATCTTTCAATTCATTTATCAGTAAAAAAAATTATTTTATCGAAATACTATGATCCTTAAAAATAGTTTTCTATTTTTCTCAAAAATTAATTTATGGAGCAGGAATATGAGCATCTCAGCGATGAAGAAAAACTGAAAGCGGAAAACGAATTTTTGAAAATGAAAATGATGCTGGAGCAGGGCGCAGTATTTGGTAAAGGAACAGAGAAAGAAATTTCTCCCACAGTGGAAAATAATTTTCTCCAATACACCATAGCGTTTGAAAAATAGGAGGCCGATCCAAAATACATAAAGGTTTACGATAAAATTAAACAACCAAACCATTTTAAACCGGTAGATGAAATAGCTGACGAGGATATCGAATCAGCATGGGAAGATTTAGCTGGCTACATGAACAAATATGATATAAACCTGAGCGTTTGTAGTCCGAATATCTCTGACAGAGAACTGTACCGTTTTGCAACAGAAGAGCTATTTAACCATGATACAAATGACATCCATTATCCCGGTATGAAGACATACTTTACTTATGATGAATTTTACCCGGATCCTTATTATGAAAATACGCAGGCTGCTACAGACGAATGCATCATGTACATACTACAGCAAGATCCGATGGAATGGACACATCATTTTAGAAAAGAGAACCTGCGGCTAAACAATCACTACCCAATCACCCAGGTAAAATTAAAGGAAATTGTAAACCAGTTTAAATCCGCCTATGATAGAATTACAATATCGCAACTAACAGACACGGAATGTATTGTTGATGAAGATATAAGCACGGTAAAAGGGATGTATGAGATTACCGCAACAACCTATAATGAAACTATTCAATTGTCCGGTGCCTGGCAGGTTAATTTTGAAAAAGATAAGGATCTTGGTTACTGGTACATCAACGCCATAGACATTGAGGAAATTAATTTTTAGGATAGTTGTTTACACCATATTAACAAAACAGACCACTTGACAACCAATATTTTAAAGCAGTGTGGAAATAACATAAATTTGCTTTCTATAAATTTATCATGGAGATAGCAATACAACTTAACGAATTCATAAAACAACACGATAAAAAAATATTAAAAAAGGGAACTGATTTATTTTTTACCATCCATGATGAAATTGAATTAATTGGAAAAAATGGTGAAGACTATGTATTAGAAGTACCCAGCCAAACATACGATCAGGTTTACAAGGTTTTGCTTACTCCCGATGAGTACGAATTTACCGGTGAGTGTGAATGTGTGGCTTATGATACCGATTTTGAATGTAAGCACTGTGTTGCCGCCGCATTGTATTTGTTAAATACCGAATGCGGATTTTCTTTTTTCCAAATACAGCAACTACTAAAAATCACAAACCCTATCCAGGAAGATATTTTTATTGAACTTATAAGTAAAAGTCAGAAAAATAAAGACCCCGCAAAGCTTATTGCTTTACCGGCAAGCAAAAACAGCTCTAACGAATGGGAGTCATTTACTGAAACAGGAGCCATCAATCAATATAATCTGCATAGATATTCTGCTAATTATTACACTAACCAGAGCGATATCAATAAAGCAAGACAAAGCAATTTTGATGAACCGACACGGCATTGGCAATTTATATTTCAGGTAAATAAAAATGAGTTATACAACCCCGAAATTAAATTCGATTCAAACGAAACGTACACTTACAAATGCACTTGCACAAACACTACAAGGTTTCCTATGTGCAAACACGTACGCACTGTTTTTGATAAACTAACCTCAGAAAAGGGCTCCGGATATTTTTTGTCTTTTAAAGACTGGTCAACTCAAAAAAATGAAATGTTGAAGCCCTATGGTATTTCATTGAGGGATGAAGAATCAAAATATTTTGAATTTACTGTTGATTATTATAACACCCTTCAGCTAAAAGTACCAAAGGGATTTTACAAAGCAGATGATGTTGAAGGGCTAAAAAAGTTATCGGCTTCCCTACGGGTAAAAAGCAATAACAGCAGCCATTTGCACCGGCCTCTGCCTTTGCCCAACACCATCATAGATTTTGAAATTGGCTATGTGCTTAATTTAAAAAGTAAACGCCTGGGTTTAGGCTTTGAATTAGAGCTGGCAAAAGTGACTGATAAAGCGGGCAAAACTGATATTAAAAAACTATCCTTGAATACAGCCGTAAACCTACCGCTGTTGCGCCAATTCAACGATGAACAGTATGAAATGGCATTGGAGTTATCCGATCAGAAACTTTTAGCTTTTTTAAAATCAAAAGGCCATGGGTATGTGGGTAGTTACAGCAATCCTTTTAATCAAATGAGTGATGCCGCTACAAATGATTTGCAAACACACTACATTGAATACATCATAAAATTATGGCCGCACATTGTAAAAAGTAACAAGGTTTTTCTACTGGAAGATGGTAATTACAGCGTAAAAAACTGCAGACCGATTGAAGTAAGTGATCATAAAGTACTGCTATCCTTTAAAATAATAGCAGATGAAAAATTTATTACCATCTGGCTGATTCCTGTGTTTGAAGACAAATCTTATATTACTGAGATTGATAAGATAGTTTCTTTTTTTAATTTCCTTTTTAAAATAAATGAAGTTGTTCATGTTTTAAAAAACACGGAGGATATTCAGGTACTGGAACAGTTTAAAATTGGATTTATAAAAATACCGGCAACCCGGAAATTACAAGCTATAAAAAGCATTATATCGCCATTGCAGGAAAGATATGAAGTATACCTGCCACCTAATTTTGAAATTGAGACTGTGGAGGCAACGATGCAGCCGCAGGTGTTGCTAAAAGAATTTAATGAACAATTTTTAATGCTACAGCCACAGTTTTTGTATGATACTTCATTGGTTGATTATGATACCACAGCGGATGATATTGTACTTCAAAAGGAAGATGGCAGTTTGCAGATAATAAAAAGAGATTCAGACAGGGAAAAACAGTTTTATGAAACCCTGCGACCCTTGCACGAATCTTTTGATAAACAGCACCAGAACGATTTCTTTTTTATGCCGTTTAAAGAAGTAATGAAAGGCAACTGGTTTTTGAATACCGTGCGATACATGCAGGAAAATGGTTTTGTAGTAAAAGGTATGGAAAACCTGAAACGCTTCCGATACAATACCAACAAACCCACCTGGGAAATGAAAACCGGCAGCGGTATCGATTGGTTTGATCTTGAAATAAAAGTAAGTTTTGGTGATGAAGAAGTGCCGTTAAAAGATATAAGAAAGGCCATTATCAGCAATCAGAATATAGTAGTGCTGGGCGATGGTACTTTCGGCGTACTACCCGACGAATGGCTGCAGCAATACGGCATGATGTTCAAAATGGCAGAACAGCAAAAAGATGGCTCCATGCGGTTGAGCAAACTCCACTTCACGTTGATAGACCAGTTGCATGACCAAATTGACGATGAAGCTATTTTTAAAGAAATAGAAAGTAAAAAACAAAAATTAAAAGACATTGAAAATATACAACTGATAAAGCACAGTAAAAACATCAAAGCCAAACTACGTCCTTACCAGCTAAGTGGTTTTCAATGGATGCAAACGCTGGATGAGCTTGGCTGGGGCGGCTGTTTGGCTGATGACATGGGCCTCGGAAAAACCTTACAGGCCATCACTTTTCTGCAGTTTCTAAAAGAAAAATACAAAGGAAGCACACACCTGGTAGTTTGCCCTACATCTCTAATCTACAACTGGGAAAATGAATTGAAAAAATTTGCTCCCAAATTAAAATACCATATTTATTACGGCACCAGCCGGGAATTTACTGATGAACATTTTGAAGATTACGATATAGTAATCACCAGCTATGGTTTGGTAAGAAATGATATGGAACAGATGTTGAAATTTAACTGGCACTACGTTATACTGGATGAGAGCCAAACCATCAAAAACCCCGAAGCGCAGGTTACAAAAGCGGTACAATTGCTTAAAGCAAAGAACAGGCTGGTAATGAGTGGCACACCGGTGCAGAACAACACTTTTGACCTGTATGCACAATTTAATTTTATCAACCCCGGCATATTGGGCAGCAAAGATTTTTACAAAACAGAATTTGCAAACCCCATCGACAAAAATAATGATGCTGAGAAAAGTAAAGCCCTGCGGCAATTAATTTATCCATTTTTACTTAGGCGAACTAAAGAGCAGGTAGCCAAAGACCTGCCTGACAAAACAGAAACAATTTTGTGGTGTGAAATGAGTAAAGAACAACGCAGCGTTTACGATGATTATAAAAATTATTATCGAAAAATGCTGATGAAGAAAATAGCCGAAGACGGGATGGCTAAGGCAGGTATGTATGTGCTGGAAGGTTTGCTGCGCCTGCGACAGATATGCGACAGCCCACAGTTGGTAAAAGATGAAGAAGTAACCACGAAAAAAAGTATTAAGATAGATGAACTGGTAAGGGAACTGGAAGAAAATACTGGCAATCATAAATTATTGGTATTTAGCCAGTTTACAGAAATGCTGTCTTTAATAAAAGATGAATTGAATCAAAAGAAAATTGTATTTAGCTATTTAGATGGCAGCACGCCGGCCGCAAAAAGGCAGGAAGCAGTAGACAAATTTCAGCAGGACGAGAGCATAAAAGTATTTTTAATAAGCCTAAAAGCCGGTGGGGTCGGGCTTAATCTTACAGCCGCCGATTATGTTTACATTGTTGATCCCTGGTGGAACCCGGCCGTAGAGCAGCAGGCGATAGACCGTACCCATCGCATCGGGCAAACTAAAAAAATCTTTGCTTACAAAATGATTTGTAAAGATACAGTGGAAGAAAAAATAGTACAGTTGCAACAACGTAAAAAACAAATTGCTAACGACCTGGTAACGGAAGATGCAGGCTTTATAAAAAAGCTTTGTAAAGAAGATGTGGAATTTTTGTTTAGTTAATAAAAATTGTTAGTGGCTTAATACAATACTTATAAACCAAACAAATACAACAGCAATGTGGAACTTAGGTGGCGTCGCAGCCGATAGCTATCGGCTCTTGTACAATATATCTTTACTGACCAAATTCCATATAAATTATTACAGTCTTCTAATTCTATCATCCTTGTAAATCAAAAGTCTCACTTTGGATTTACAAGGATCTTTTATACCTTAGCAGTATGATACAACGGGCACTACAGGCTGAAATAACAAAGCTGTTAAAATCTTTTCCGGTAGTTTGCATACTTGGCCCAAGGCAGGTAGGCAAGACCACTTTGGCAAAAACAATTGCAGCAACTTTTAAAAAGCCTCCGCTATACCTTGACCTTGAAAACCCATTAGACCGCCGCCGCCTCAGTGATCCTTTTACATTTCTTACCGACAACAGCAACCGTTGTGTTATCATTGACGAAGTACAGGTAATGCCAAAATTGTTTTCAGTACTCCGTTCGGTAATAGATGCAGATAGAAAGAATGGCCGTTTTATTTTATTGGGTAGCGCTTCTCCACAATTAGTAAAAGGCGTAAGCGAATCATTGGCGGGACGAATTGCATACCGGGAATTACCGCCGCTGAATATATTGGAGTTACCTGCAAATATTGATAAAAATAAACACTGGCTAAGGGGTGGTTTTCCATCCTCATTATTAAGCCGCAGCGAATCGGGCTCTACAGAATGGTTAAACGGCTTTATCCGCAGCTATATAGAAAGGGATCTAAGTATTTTGTTTGGCGTAGAATTTACGGCAAGCATTACCGCCAGGTTATTAAGTATGCTGGCACATACCCAGGGACAGTTATGGAATGCCGAAACTTTTGCAAGAAGCATCGGTATAACGGCACCCACAGTAACACGCTATGTAGATTATTTACAAGGTGCGTACCTGGTTCACCGCCTGCAACCCTTTCATATAAATACGCTGAAGCGGTTGGTAAAAGCTCCCAAAATTTACATACGGGATAGTGGCCTGCTGCACAACGTAAGCAATATCACCAGCCTGCACACATTACGTGGTCATCCGCTGGCAGGTAACTCCTGGGAAGGTTATGTGGTAGAACAGGTATTACAAATGCTACCAGCAGGGTTACAATTATATTATTACCGCACACAGGCCGGTGCCGAATGTGATATGGTAATAGCAAGGGGCGTACACGCCATCGCCAGTGTAGAAGTAAAGCTTAACAACGCACCCAGACTAAGCAAAGGCAACTACCAAAGCATTGAAGATTTAAAAACAAAAAAGAATTACGTTATAGTACCAGATATTGAAACATACAAAACCAACGAAGGTGTTGTAGTCTGTAATATTAAAGATTTTATGCAAAATTATCTTCCTAAAATAAAATAATGATCCTTGTAAATCAAAAGTGTGACTTTTGATTTACAAGGATCATTAAATACATTCTTAATATAAAAAAAGCAGTAAAAATCTGCCAATACCTTATTTAGTATTAGCTATGGTGTGTCGTACCTCTTCAGTTTCATTTTAAAACAAGGGATTTTATTTTTTACCCAATCCGCCAAACAACCCACTTAATACTTTCAAGGCATTTTCTACAACGTCTGAATTACTGATAGGTAGCTTTAGATATGTTTGCCCGGTTTCCTTATCTGTCTCTGTAATATTTTTTACCAATCGTTGCGTACTTTCAGGGTTACTTAAAATAGCTAATAACCCTTCTAAAAATCCGGCACCTTTATCTACTACTTCTTCTTCAATTGTTTTACCGGAAGCAATGTCTGATAAACCATTGCTCTGATTTTCATTTAGCTGGTTTACCACCGTTTTCAGGGTATCTTCTTCTTCAATTAATTCTACCTCAATAATATTCCCATCCGGTTCTACAGCCATTTGCTTTTCAATCTCCCTTTCCGCATTTAAATCAGGCCCGGTATGTATATTGGCAAGTCCCGTAGTAACAGATTCTACCGATTTCATGAACTGTTTAAACTTATCATCACCCATAAAAATATCACTATCGCCACCATCTAAAATACCCGCTGCTATCCCTGACTTAAATTTTAACACATCCAGCATCCGATGTTCAATGCTATCCTGCGACACAAGGTTGATGATGCTCACGTTTTTCTTTTGACCAAGTCTGTATATCCTTCCGACCCTTTGCTCCAGTACTGCCGGGTTCCAGGGAATATCCAGGTTGATCAGGTAAGCAGCCACTTGTAAATTAAGCCCAACACCACCCGCATCGGTTGATAAAAATACTTTACAGTTTTTATCGTTCGTAAAGTTTGCATAAAGACCGCCACGTTTCTTACCAGGTATGCCACCATGCAGGTACTCAAAGCCGACATTTCTTTCCCTTAACATAATTGCTACCAATCTTGTCATCCGTTCCCATTGGCTAAATATCACCACCTTCTCATCCGGCATGCCCAATATGTCATCTAAAATATTTTGCAGCTCATCAAGTTTAGTTTGATAATTAGTTTCCTGGTCGATAATATACGTCGTATCGCTTACCATCCGCATCATGTTTAACAGCATTAATAAAATCTGTCTGTCTTCTTCACTTAAAAAATGTATACTTTTCCATTTACTTACCAGCCTTGCCACTTTATCAGCATATTCTGTATGCAGTTCCAACTGTTGAGTAGTAAGTGGTACAAAAAGATTTTTATCCATCCGCATGGGCAAATCTTTCAATACCTGTTTTTTTGTGCGGCGCAACATTACATCCTGCAACAGTACACCTACATCATTCAAATCCTTGTAGCCAATTACTTTATCGGTACCTTCTTCGGTTACCTGGTGTCTTGATAAAAAGTTGTGTAACGAACCGAGCATGTATGGATTTACAATTTGCATCAACGAATAAAGATCTTCAATTTTATTTTCAACCGGTGTACCGGTCAATACCAAAGCATAGGTAGTTTTGATTTTTTTTATTGCTGCGGATGTTTTTGTCTTCCAGTTTTTAATTCGTTGCGCTTCATCCAAAATCAGCACATCAGCCTGCATGTTGTTGAGGTAAATAAAATCATTGGATGCCATTTGATAACTTACAATAATATAGTCAGCGGTATTGGAACTGTATAGCTTTTTTCTTGCTAAAATGTTCCCCTCTATTACGGTAACATTTTTATTCCCCGTAAACTTTTCAATCTCTGTTTTCCATTGATACTTTAGAGACGTTGGGCAAATAATAATGGCGGTACTGATGTTGAATTGTTTTCTCAACACCTCAGTGCTTACAATTGCCTGTAGTGTTTTACCAAGCCCCATATCATCAGCCAGGATGCACCTGCCAGCCGTTACCGCAAACAACACGCCTTTTTCCTGGTAGCGAAATAATTTGGCTTTGCTGATATTCTTAAAAAGTGCCGTTTGTTTTTCACTCACCACCTGTTTGCGGTGCTGCGTGTTTCGTTCCTGTATGATATATTCAAGTGCATCTGCATAGCACCTGAATTCTGGATGAAGCTTATGTGCTTTTTGCAGAAAAGATTCAAATTTTAAAACGCCGGTGTCCACCAGCACTAAGTTATTATTGAAAAAATTTTTTGCCAATAGCTCATAGGTAGCAGACTCCTCCGTTCCGATGCGGAGCTTAACTTTGCGTTCGCCCCTGTAGTCAAGATACACGGATGTGTAGGGTGGTGTATAAGGAATTGCCAGTTGCTTCTTTAATGCAGGCTTTGCATTTATTCTTAGGAAAACTGCTTCAATATGTTTACACGTACCTAACTGGTTCGTTTTGAAATCCGGGCAACTGCAATAGTTAAGTGAATTATCTGCGCTGCGTAGTGCCACTTTATACGTGGAGGCTGTTTTGGTATTTTCTACTTTGTAGTCTGCAAAAACAACTCCTTCGCTTATTTTTTGAATATCAAAATTCTCATCTTCAGCAATTTGCTGGCGTAATATGATTTGCCATTGCATATCTGTAAGATCAACTGGTTTACGGGTATGCGATATCCGTATTTTTATCGGAGGTCGTTTTTTAGAGCTTGCTTTCTTCTTCATTTTTTTTAATTGTAGTGTAATATAATTTAGAAAGCTGTTCCATATAGCAAGCTGATTAAGTTGTGGAAAAATCATACTACAACAATCTTTGGAAAAGAATCTATTAAGCCACTCCGAACCAATCACAAATATTTCATCTTCTTTATGTAATCAATATTCCACCTGCATCAGTAAGCAAAACAAGCTTATGAGAAATATTTTATTTTCCCTTCTGGTGCTACTACATCTTCAACTGGATGCCCAGATACAAACAATTAAATGGAACCGCCCCATGCAACTAAAAAATTGTAGTGTTGATATAAAGGCCGGACAGTTTACAGCCACCACCTTTATTGAAATGGAATTTTATAATCCCAATGAACAGGAGATTGAAGGACTTCAGCAGTTTCAATTAAAGCCTGGTCAGGTAATAACTGCTTTCCAACTTGAGCTGAACGGGAAATACAGAGATGGTACACTGGAAGAAAAATGGAAAGCCACCAACGCCTACAACCGGATTGTTGGTAAAAGAATTGACCCTGCCCTACTAAGCATGGACTACAACAATTATTACCGGTTGAATATTTATCCGGTACCGGCAAAGAGTAGCCGAAAAATAACTTTCACTATTCAACAACTACTTACTTTGGAGAACGGGGACTTGCAATATGCTTTGCCATTCAATATCCCAGATACTGTGAAGACATTTCATTTATCCATAGTATCAACAGCAAAGGAAGCCAGACCTACTAGTAAGCCGGGTATCATTTCAGACAAAATTTTTAGTCTGGCAGGTGACAACCACAAACTAGAGTTTGATGCTGAAAATATAATTTTAAGGACTCCTGTATCATTTGCAATTCCGCTTTTAAAAACAACTGCCATCTGTACAGCAACAACAGATAGTAAAAAGAATTTTGCAGTACGGTTTCAACCCAACACGGATTTAACTTATCAAATTAACCCAAAAGAAATAACTATTTTTTGGGATGCATCCGGCTCCGGAGAAAATAGAAATGCCAATCTTGAAATCAGCTTTCTGCAACAATTTATTTCATATCATGAGATTCGAAAATTGACAATTGTACCATTCAATCATCAATTATTAGATACAGTTATTTTTTTGCTAATAGATGATAACAACAAGAGTTGGAAACAATACCTTCGAAATATAAATTACAATGGCGCCACTCAACTGGGATGCATCAATTTGGGCAATGCCAATCCGGAAATATGCTTGTTGTTTACTGATGGAAGAAATACCTATGGTAACAAAAGGCCTATACCGAATGGCTCGCTATTGTATTGCATTAACAGTTCCTGTAATGCCGATATAAAAGCAATGGATCAAATAGCGGGAAGCAGTGGTGGCAAACTTATCGACCTCACCAGGATTTCACTTGGTAGTGCAATTGACGTAAGCAACAAGGCAGAAAATTGGCTGCTAAATATTAGCTCTTCCAGCGGAAAAATTATTACCCATCAATCGATCCCAATGAAACTGAATCAACCGCTACTCATTAGCGGAACGCTACCGGATCAAACAGATACATTGTTTCTTCATTACGGAAATAACAATGCAATAGTTGGTGTGCAGCAAATTGTTTTACCAGCAAAAAGCAATTGTAACGAGCCACTGATAAGCCGGATAAATATGCTGCAACAATTTGATAGAATAATCCATAGCTCTGACTGGGAAAAAGTATTGGATTTTGGATTGGATGAGCATGTGATAACACCTAACACAGCCTATATCGTTTTGGAACGCATTGAGGATTACATCAAATATAATATTGAGGCACCAAAAGATTTACAGGAAGAATGTAAGTTATTGCAGTACGTAAAATCAGATACCCGTGGATACAGGCAGCGGATAAAACAGCAGGATGCTTTTAGCATACTGAGTGAAGTGGTAAAGGTTTATAATGAACGAATAAAAAAAGGGGACCAAAAAGAAGACTTGATCAGCTTAGCCAAACAGGATCTAGAGAATTTACCACAAACAGAAGAACTTGTTGGCACTATTGAAAAAATACAAAATGCCGAAACTACATTACCAGGTAAAATGCTTGGTATCAATATCACCAATAACAGGCTAGACGAAGTGGTGGTAATAGGATACGGCACTACGCTGAAAAGAAATATAACCGGTTCCGTAACTTATATCCCAAGAAATGAAATAGCAAATGCGATATCTGTGGAACAAGCATTGCAGGGTCGTGTAGCAGGTGTAATGGTAACACAAAATTCTGGTTCGCCGGGAACTGCAGCTAATATTGTGATCAGGGGTTCTGGCTCGTTAAACGGTAACAATGCCCCGCTATATATTCTGGATGGAATGCCCGTTTCCGGGAATATCAATGACATTGTAAACATAAATGACATTGAAAATATCACTGTGCTAAAGGATGCACAAGCCGGAGCTCTTTATGGTTCAATGGCAGTTAATGGTGCCATTGTAATCAGTACAAAAAAGGGACGTAACAATTACTATCATAATAATTATTACAGCAATAAACCTTACCGGTTGAAGGATATGGAAGATATGGACTACCAGCAGGAAATACAGACAGTTCCCGTAAAAGAAAAACCAATAGTTTATAAAAGATTAACAGCAGAATATGGAACTGAAAACGCATTTTATTTTGACATGGCTGAACATTTTTTTAATGTCGGTTTAAAAGCAGATGCGTTCGGCATATTGATGAACGCTGCTGAAAAAATGAATGGCAGCGTAGTAGCACAGCAGGCCATTGCATACATATTGGAAAGCTGGAAAATGTTTGACGAAGCAGGCATCATCTATGCGCAATTAGTAGCAGACGATAGTAGTAATATTGCGTTGCGCAGAGACCTTGCATGGGCACATTATCAACAGGGAAACTCCCAGCAAGCTGTAGACATTTTGTATGAAGCCATTAAAACAAATACCGAACGTAATGACACCAAAAACAGTTCGTTGAAAGCTACTATGTTGTACGAAATGAATGCGATCATTGTGGCACATGAAGACAAGCTAAATATTTCCATGATACCAGCAACAATAATCAAAAATGTACCGGCAGATTTAAGGATCGTTTTAGACTTTAATAAACATGAAGGTACTTCGATGAAAGTAAAAGAACCTGCAGGATTATCAATTGGTTACAATGATACGGTCTCAAAAACGGGAAAAATTATTTACGGAAATAATAACCGCTACTATGACAACGGCGGTCCCATAATTTATCAGCAAACACATGCAAAAAACGGTAGATACAAATTGTCAATAACCTATTACGGATCCTATTACCAGGATCGTAACATTCCATCTTTTGCAAGAATAAAAACATTTAAAAATTTTGGCAAAACAAATCAGTCAATTGAAATAGAGAATATAATACTTGACAACCAATTTGGGGAAATAGAAATTGGAACCATCAATTTTAGTGAATTGAAAAAATAATTTTTCGCCTGAAAGCATTGATTTTACTAGGGTTCAGCATATTCTATTTTTACCTGTTAATAAATATATTAAAAATAAATTTGGCGAATTGAAAAAAATACTTTCATCTTTGCAACGCAAAAGACAAATATCATGCAACGCAATAATTTACATATCGAATCAAAAAGCTGCTTCAGTCCGATAGGATACGATACAGTTTTCGGTGGTGATTATTCGGGTGCGTAATCATAAAGTTTACCAACACTAAGTAATAAAGCCCCGAAATAAAATTCGGGGTTTTTTAATGTTCCGGATTTTAAAGAGGCCAACACAAGTGTGTAACAATTTTGATCATATCTAATTTTAAAAACAAATTGAATAGTCAAATTAATAGTTTAACAACAATACAATTACAGCATTCAGCCAGTATATGGTTGTGGAGCTTGCAAAATTTTTGCAATCGCCTTGATAAGCATACGAATGATCTGTATCCAGACATAAGACCGTGGTGTAAACAGTTGAAGGCATAACGCCTTTTACAATAACGAAGCCCGGTCGATTTAAAAACGACCGGGCTTTTTTTATGTCCGAAAAAATTAAAGTACATGACATTTTTAATAATCGGGTGGCTGGTGCAGGCATTGGCAGAAGCAACATTTAATCGGATTAAAAGACGCTTAAAATATTAAATGCAGCAGGAGGGGTAAAGTCTGTCTGAGCGTTGCCACCGGGCAGGCTTTACCCGCCTATGCCGATGCTTTTGGTATGAGTTGCAACGGGGAAGCTTTTAAAAAACTAGCCCCTGACTCCTAAAGGGGATAAAAAATAACGAACGGTTCGTTGGTGTAACGGTAACATAACAGATTGTCGATCTGTTGCAACGGGTTCGATTCCCGTACGAACCGCAAACCTGGATTGAAAACAACAAGTTGTCTTTAGCTTATTCGGTAAAGCACTGCACTGTGAATGCAAAGAACAGGGTTCGAGTCCCGGAGACAACCAATGCGGCTTGGTGTTCCCGATAATTATCGGAATCCAACATATTCATCTTCGGCTCTTTCTGAGCGGTAAACATAGGATGAATGTTTTCAGTTCAATTCTGAAAGTCGCACAAATTGGTTTATAGTTTAATGGAAAAATGCTGTGCTACGAACGCAGTGAAAGAAGTTCGAATCTTCTTAAGCCAACAGAAAATAAAAATGTGACTTGGTGTAATGATAACACGCCGGTGTTCCCGATAAAAATCCTTACAGGCGAAAGCCGGTAGATGCTAGTTCGAATCTTGCGGTCGCAACAGAATAAATTGACTTGTAGCTCAACGGTTAGAGCAAGAACCTTATACGTTCGAGGTTAACAGTTCGAGTCTGTTCAAGTCAACGAAAAAAAATGATGACTTAACTCAATAGGTAGAGTGCTATCCTGATACGATAGTGGTTAAAGATTCAAATCCTTTAGCCATCGCAAAAAATGGTTCGTAGCCCAATGATTTAGATGTATCCCGATTAAAATCGGGAGGGTTGTGAGTTCGAGTTCCTGCGGGCCAATAATGGATGAATAGCTCAATGGCAGAGCGGTGGCTTGTTAAGCCGATGGTTGAAAGTTCGAGTCTTTCTTCATCCTCAAAAAATAAAATGGAGAGCGTCCGGATGGACGAGGAAGCTGTCTTGAAAACAGTTGGCCCAAAAGGTTCGGGGGTTCGATTCCCTCGCTCTCCGCAATCTTTATTGGAGAGTTGGCAGAGCGGTAATGCAGTGGTTTGCTAAACCATACATCGGTAAAACGATGCAAAGGTTCGAATCCTTTACTCTCCGCAAAATGATGTGATGGCAGACGTGGCGTATGCACCTGACTGCAAATCAGGGGAACAAAGTTCGATTCTTTGGCACATCTCTTTTAACGGACGAATAGCTCCAACGGTAGAGCACTGCATTGAAGCTGCAGGTGTTACAAGTTCGAATCTTGTTTCGTCCACACATATCAGTATAATGTAACGGTAGCATGATAGCTTCCAACACGATCTGTCAGGGTTCGAATCCTTGTACTGATGCAAAACAAAAAATGGTAAAAGATGAACGATGGTATATCGTACAAGGGAGCTATCGGCTGACACAACCCTGCCTGACTGCGTCAAGCAGACAGGGATAATGCCATGAAAAACAAATGCTGGTAAACAAAAAGCTAAAACATAAACCAATGGAAACAGACCAAAAAAAGTGGCGAAAATTGGACGGACGAAAAATTTTAATCCCAATCGAAGATGAAGTAAGGGCTACAGTAATTCGTGAAAAAGAAATGGGTCACGAATTAAAAGTATGCATCGGAACAGATAGCCAGGTGAAGGGTAAAGAAACAGAATTTGCTACAGTGATTGTTTTTATACGAAAGGGAAAAGGTGGCTTCATGTACATCCACAACGAAACAACCACCCAAAAAATGAGCATTAAAGAAAGGATGTTGTTGGAAGTTGGTAAGAGTATTGAAGTGGCATACCCACTGTGCAACATCTTCAGCAGATACAATGTAGAAATGGAAGTACATGCTGATATCAATACCAATCCAAACTTTAAGAGTCAAGATGCTTTGAAAGAAGCCATGGGATACATTATGGGAATGGGCTTTGTGTTCAAGGCCAAGCCTGATGCTTTTGCAAGCTCCAGTTGCGCTAATAAAATTGTGCAGTAGAAGAAGAGAAGCCCCTGAAGGGGACTTGTTAGGAGCTTGTAAAATTTAAAAAGTAAAATGATCTTTAAAAAATAAAAACAATGAAAAAGCAAAATACCAGTGATAATAATTTGATGAAACGAAATATAAGTAAACACAGAAAGATAATTTCTGTAAGCTATAAATAAATTATCATGGCAAAGAAACATAAATCCGAAAGAGAAAAACAGTTACTGAAAACAGTAGCGCAGGAAGCAGTGATTGCACAGGCATTACAATTTTCCCGGAAGAGGTTTAAAAAATTTGACGAAATCATCGGGCAATTGTATTTGGGTAAAAACCTGGGCTTTTCTTTTTCTGACAGAAGGATATCGAAAATAAATGAATGCTTTATTAATTTATCTTCAAAAGTAAAAGCTTCCGAAAGAAACTTGTTCAAAGATGTACTGATACAACTTGATGCAGTAAGTGAATTGGTAAGTGGAGAAACTTACATCCAGGTATTGTACAACATGGTGAAATTTCGTGGTTATTGGAATCAAGATCTGTTTAAATGGAAACCAATATCAAAGCATCCTGTAGCACAGGTAAAAGAGTTGGCCACTTATCTTTTTTGTAAATATAAAATTCCGGATTTTTTATACCAGGGTTTGTATGAAACAAAAAACATGCAGTATATACAATGGTTAATGCACCTTGGAGATGGCGGAAGAGTGAAGGAAATGAAAAACATTCCGATTCCATTTACACAAAAGATGGGACATTACTTTTTGATGGCTCCAGCAAAACTTTCTATTACAGAAGCGCTGCGTTGGGCACAGGTTAAAGGATTGAACGGCGAAGGTAAATTGGCAGAAAGAATTGCTTTTTCATGGATAGGCATAAAGACGTATGGCGATGAGGATTTTTGGGAAAGCTTTATCAGGTTGGTAGTGACCGGGGGAATGTTTAACCTGAATAAACTGACAGAGTTGATTGATTATGTAAGAGAGGAAAAAAGAGCAAACTGCAACTATCATTTAAAAGGAAGAACATTGCTGTCTTTATTTCGGCAAAGTGATGCATGGCATAGCCGTTTCTCAAACAGCAAGAGCAACCAGGTATGGAAGCCTTGCGGCATAGAAGGGTACAGGGTAGAGAAAAAATCGGAGCTAATCGTATTGGAAGAGTTAACAGAATCAAGGAAACTAACGGAAGAAGGAAAATCGATGAAACATTGTGTTAGTTCTTATGCATTCTATTGTACCAAAGGGAAGTCGGCCATTTTTTCTTTGCGTAAATATTCCGGCGGCATATTGCTGGATATTATGGCAACCATTGAAGTGAACCTTGCCTTGCAAAAAGTAGTGCAGGCAAAAGCAAAGATGAATAAACCCATTTCGGAAGAAGCAAAAAAACACATGGAAGTATGGGCAATGAACGAAGGCCTGCTGTTGAATCCCTATTTGTAAAAACAAAATAATTAAAAGAATGGAAAATACTACCAATCAAAAAATGATCAATGCCAACGGCATCTTTGATAATGGATTTTTAAGTGGCAAATCGCTTTACCTATATTGTTTTGGACAAGTACCAAGTGCAAATTACATCAACAATATTGACGGTGAAAAAGCATTTGAAGCCATCAAGGCTACTTACAAACATCTAATAAAATCGGTGCATAGTTACCGGTATTATGATGCTAAAAAAGAGCGGTATGTTTTTGATGAAACTTTCATGATCATGCACAACGGTTGTGTAATGGAGTTTGATAATTATTACTGCGAAATCTATCACAACGGAACGCAGGACGATTTTATAAACGGCTGCACAGGCATGGTGAAAAAGTTCAAGGAAAAACAACGCAGGCAACCGCTTGAGATAAACCTAATCAGCCGTGGAAGAACTGGCCTGGACCTGAAGCAACTGGAGGTAAAACGTACAAAGCTAAATCTGGATCTTTTTTACGAAGATGATTTTAAAGCTGTGAACAATACCATTTGCAAACGTTTGACAAAAGATAAAGACAAAGGCATTGTATTACTACACGGCTTACCAGGAACAGGCAAAACGACTTACCTGCGTTACCTGATTGGCAAAATAAAAAAGCGGGTGTTATTTGTATCTCCCAATGTGGCAGCGGATATTACCAGTCCGGATTTTATTGACCTGCTGGTGAGTAATCCTAACAGTGTGCTGATTATTGAAGATGCTGAAAATATAATTATGGATAGGAAATTAAATAGCAATGCATCGGTATCAAACCTGTTGAATATTTCGGATGGGTTACTGGCAGATTTTTTAAATGTCCAGATCATCTGCACGTTTAATAATTCCCTTACAATGGTTGACAGTGCATTGATGCGTAAGGGAAGATTGATCGCCAGGTATGAATTTGGAAAACTCGGGATTGAGAAATCACAACTCCTGTCAAATCACTTAGGGTTTAATCATTTTATTTCAAAGCCGATGACAATAGCAGAACTTGCTAACCCGAATGAAAATAATAGTGTGTTAGAAAGAACAGAAGTGGTTGGTTTTAGAAGACAGGAAGTGATAATGAATTAACATAATTAAAAAAAGAACCGATGAGACAAATAGCTTCTATACAAAGAATAAAAAAAATAGAACCAATACCCAATGCAGATGCCATTGTAAAAGCAACGATTCTCGGGTGGCAATTGGTTGCAAAAAAAGGCGAATTTAGTGAAGGTGATCTTTGCGTGTATGTAGAGATTGATGCGCTACTACCCGACAAACCTGCATTTGAATTTATGAAGGCGAGAGGTATGAGAGTAAGAACGATCAGATTGAGAGGACAAATATCTCAAGGCATTTGCTTTCCTCTTTCGATACTGCCTGGCATCATAAATATCAAAGAAGGATTGGACGTAACCGAAGTTTTAGGAATTGAAAAATATGAGCCGCCGATACCAGCAAGTTTGTCTGGCATAATGAAAGGTGGCTTTCCATCTTTCATTCCTAAAACAGATGAAACAAGGGTACAGGTATTGCAGGAGCTGTTAGATAAATTTGAACATGAACCTTGTTATGTAACAGAAAAACTGGACGGCAGTTCTGTTACCTACTTTATTAAAGACAATGTGTTTGGTGTGTGCAGCAGAAATTTAGAATTGATTGAAACAACTGATAACACTTTATGGAAACTGGCAAGAGAGATGCAGATAGAAGAAAAACTGCTTGTATTAAAAGGCAACCATGCGTTGCAGGGCGAAGTAATCGGAGAAGGTGTACAAGGCAATAAATATAAAATGAAAGGGCAGCAGGTATTTTTCTTTTCTGTGTTCAATATTGATGAGTACCGGTATTTAAATTACAGCGACTT
>Ga0335394_10003021_pt1 | contig 19025 bp, 10 predicted proteins | sample MAT03_FD_205741 | JGI IMG/M metagenome (GOLD analysis project Ga0335394, IMG submission 205741) | Freshwater microbial communities from Lake Fryxell liftoff mats and glacier meltwater in Antarctica - MAT-03 (spades assembly) (version 2) ... | reverse complement strand
GAGATTTGTTTGCAGCAGTTCGTTCAGTTGTCAATACTGGCAAGCGTCAGGGTTTAACTGCTTATCAATCTATTCAACAAGCTCTCTCTATTGATGGCTCCCTTTTTTGCCCTAGTTGAGCAATTACCGAAATTTTTTAGAAGAAGGTGGAAACGTTGAAATTCCGGCTCACTACGAACTTTACTCGTCTGCCTTGCTAAAGGATTTAGATGTTAACATTGTCGGACACTACCCAATCTCCTGTACGAGTGAACTTGTACAGATTATTGATTTATTATCTCGTTCACACTCTCCCAGCATAATATGTGGAGCTTTTTACGCGACGGAAGGCGTAGCAATCAGAGAAACAAAACTTTTGCAGGACATCACTAATACATATAGCCTTTCTCACAAAGATGAGGTACAATAACAGCAGTGTGTAAACCAGTTAAAAATATTTGACGATGTAACTTGTCCGAACGCAAACCAAGAGGGCCTTTCCTAATTCTTGATAATTAGTAGTTTTGATAGAACGGAGGATATTTTTAACTTTTGACCACAGATTTTCAATTGGCGAAAAATCTGGTGAGTAAGGTGACAAATATATTAATTTTCCCCCTTTTCTTTCGATGGCTTTCTTCACTTGTTCTCCCAGGTGAATGGAACAATTATCCATCACTACACAAGCACCTTTCCATAATTTTGGCACGAGTTTTCTGATAATAAAAGCTTCAAATGTAATTGCATCACTTGAACCTATTAAATTAACCGACGTTAAGATTTCATTGACTGACATTGCTCCAATAATTGAGACATTCTTTCCGCGTTTAGTTGGTTTTGATCCCCTAGCTCTTTGTCCTTTTAAAGACCTAGCATATAATCTAACCATTGCCAAGTTTACTCCTGATTCATCAATAAATATTAAGTCTTTAAAACTAATTTCTCGGATTTTTTCCCAGAACTCAAATCGCAGGTTTTGAACTCTGTCAGTGCCTTTGCCTGAAGGGAAGAGCGTTTTTTTTTGCAAGTTATGTTTAAGAATTTTGTCATTCTTCCCATCGGTTCAGAATGATAAGTCTCAATAATCTTTTGCCGAAAATCAGTTGAATAAGCTTTCATGTTTAAGAATCTATGATGAGGAGTACAAGTAAACGTGTTGTGAGTCAAGCATCGCGTGCTCTGAGTCAAGAAATTCTATGATCTGTGGTATCGCAGGCGAGGCTTTACTGAACCATGTAATTATAGTTCATTTGATCTGATTTTCTCTGTTTGACCCTCACTCGTGAGGGTCAGTAACATGATACCTCATCTTTCTGAGAAAGGCTATATACAACTTGTAAACAGTGGTTGTAAGCTTTTATTATCTAAAAATAGGCAGGAAGCAAAAACCACCATTAATCAGTTCCTCTTTTCTCTAAAAAGTCATGACAAAGCGTGTCTGTAGCTTCTAATAATGGTGAATTTATCTCAAAATATACTCACCACTGGTGAACAGTGTTCAATAAGATGCGTTCCCCCTGGCTTCCATCATTGAAGTCTCCACCGAAACTCGCTACAGGAGTCACCTCATTAACTGAAACAGCCGAACGCCTTGCTCAAAGAATTCGAGGCTATTGGGGAGTCGAAAACAAGGTTCATTATGTCCGTGATGTCACTCAAGGAGAAGATGCTTGTCGCATTCGCACCGTTGGACTCGTTCAATGTTGGGCAATCGCACGGAATTTTGCCTTGAATTTGTATCGCGATTATGGCTTTCAAAACATGGCTCAAGCTCAACGTCTCGCTGGCTTTAGTTGTAGCATACTCAGAGATATATTTAGAATGAAATAGCCCTGGCATTAATTTCCCATAATCTAATAATTCGTTATGGTTAAATATTACTCGATTTGTCATTATTTTTAACAATTATAAACAAAAAAATAAATTAAAGATTAGTTTCTTTTCCTAGTAATTCCATATCGATAGTAATTAACTTTGGTCGTGGAATTATAAATTTGCATTAGGCTATATTTTTCGTGTTTTTTCAAACTATATTTTTCATTATCTTTAAAGTTTGAAGCATACCAAAATAGCAGAAAAATTGTAACTACAGGAATAAATACTAGAAACATCAGCAGCAAGATGAACGAAATCATCATATTATAAATTGTAGAAGTTGGAAAAGTTAGCTAACTTCTGGGGAAAGTCACACCAGTAATCAATCCTTAAATTGACAATGCTCTGGCGATCTTTGCGACCAAAGTAAACCCATCTATCCCATCAAAGCACCGATACCCAACCTTGTCAACAGGATACCCGCCACAGCCAGCAAAGAACGCGTAGATGTCACCACCCTTGTCAATTCCTTCTGACGAACCAGAGAATTGACAGCCTCAGCAATCTGCCCCTCTTGCTTCTCCACCGCCACCCGTTCGCAAGCCGCCAGCGTCTTATTAATCCGCCCCACCCACCGATCAAACGCCAACTCAAAATCCTCCGGTTTCGGACTCTCTTGAATCAGCATCTCCAATCTGCCAGTAGCCAACAAAATCAAAAAGATCGGGTCAGTTGGCTCAATTTTCCCCTTAAAAGCCAACTCCAAAACTTTGCGCCTGTACTCCTCAGATTGCCCCTCTAACGCAATATCAAGCAAAGATTTAGTATCAACAACACCATAACTCACGACAACATCCCCGTAGTTTCAAATGCTTCGTAAGCCGACAACATAAACGACTTAATTCGCTGCCGTCCCAGCCAGCACACCGAGTTCTTGGCTATTCCTTGCCAAATCAAAAGTTATTCCCCTCGCATCGATCGCAATTCCGAGGACTGTGACCGGAACGAATTCGGCAAGCGTCCTCACCCTGGATTTAGATCGGGGTAAATTGCTCAGTGACGACCTGAAACATCACAAAATCGTTCCCAACAGGGTGGTCTACCCTAATTAATTGAGCAGTCTCAGAAAAAACTGAATTTTTGCAATAACCCATTTTTTACGTGCAACACTGCATTCAAAGCGAGTGGATATCTGTAACTTAGTTGCTTAGCTCGCTTAAACAATATCTTGTAAAATCTGGTATGATCAAAGGTTTTTCTTTGCAATAACCCATTATTCAGCCAGCAGTATTGTTCGCACCAACGAAGCTAATCGTCTCCACCTCAACAGCCGACAGCACACGAGCTTCCATCCCGTACAAATCCCGCAGTACAACCTTGACATTGGGAAAGTCAAAATACGATCGTCATTTTTCAATGCAGTAATTAGGGCTTGCTGAATAATCGATCGCATATTGCGTCGCGAAAGGTTTCGATCGCGCGATCGAGAATAAAGTGCAAGATAAACAGGTAAAATAGGTCAAAACCCGTGCATCACCCAGTGCGAACTTGTACAGAAAAGCTGAGTTTGCTTCCCTCTCACCCTCCGACTTTGAACTGCCCTCATGCGGAAAATTGTCAGATTCTAACCGTTGGGTAAAGATAGCCCAAGTAATACCGCGATCAGAATTTGAATCAGAATATGCTGAAAACTTCCCTACAGAAAAGGGGGCACCAGCCAAATCATTTCGGATGGCATTGGGGGCATTGATTATCAAAGAAAAACTGGGAATTAGCTCCGAGTGAAACGCTAGACCAGAAAAAATTATAGACATCCTGTATAAACAGATCAAAGATCAAACCAATAAAAAACCAAGAACCTACCGTAATCTAGCAAGAAAAGACTACTTAGCAGTAGCCAAACAAAGACGGCCCACCCGAAACAAAAGAAGACAGGCACTGAAAAAACAACTCCAATATATTAAAAGAAACCTAGCTCATATTGAACAGCTAATCGAGTCAGGTGCGACCCTAGAAAGTCTGAATAAAAAGCAATATAAAACCTTGCTAGTCCTCACAGAAGTCTATCGCCCACAGCAATGGTTATTTGACAATAACAAACAGAGCATAGAAGATAGAATAGTAAGTTTAAGTCAACCCCACATCCGCCCTATAGTCAGAGGAAAAGCCGGGAAAAGCGTAGAGTTTGGAGCTAAACTATCAGCGAGCTGTTTTGAAGGATATGTATTTTTAGACCGGATGAGCTGGGATAATTTTAACGAATCAGGAGACTTAAAAGCACAAGTAGAAGCATATCGTAGGTTCACAGGGTATTATCCAGAGTCCGTTCACGCAGATCGGATTTACCGTACAAGAGAAAACCGAGCTTGGTGCAAAGAAAAAGGAATTAGAATCAGTGGGCCGCCCCTAGGAAGACCGCCAGCAAACGATAGAATCATACACCAGCGTCGGTTCCAGCGGTCAACTATTGCACCAGCGATCGGAGAAATCAGGATACTGGGTAGCAGAGAAAATAGCAAAATCAGCGAGAATTGGGTGACTGAACCTGTACGTTGGTACACCCACACTCCCAGAGCAAAGTTAGTCAGACCCGATCCGATGAAGGATACCAGTTGTCCAAACCAGACTATAAGAAAAACGCGCATTTGACGTGCCAGGGATTTTGTCATTCGGCACCTTCTCGATTTTTCTCTTGAAAGCCCTCAAACGCAGCAATCTTCATTTGTGGTGACTCAGCCAGCTTTTGCAGGACTTTCTGATAGCAGTTAAACATCCGCTCGATAGTTTCGCTGCCAAACAAATCTGTGCTGTAAAGAGCTTCAATTTCGATTTTTTTAGACTTCGCAGAAGGTGAGGAAATATAAAGCTCTAGAGGAATCTCCTCGTCCCACAGTTCGTCTTTGGGCGTGACTGGTGCTTCGTCCCACCCAGGCATCCGGTCAGAACCCTGCACGGGAGGAACTATGGTAACGCTCGCTGATAGGGTCAGTTTTCTCTGGCGTTTGACAGCTTCAATGACTTGTTGTAAAGGAATCTCCTTGTTGGAGATCGCTTCATTGAGCGTTTCTTTAACCTGCTCTAAAAGAGCTACTCCTGTTTGTTCGTCATCAAGTTGCGATCGCAAAATTACATCATTGATAAAGCAACCGAGCATTTTTTCAATTTCTGGAGTGCTGCGATTGCCAATGGTCGCCACTATCATAATTTCGCTTTGTCCGTGATATTTGAATAAGAGGAGCTTCAGAGCTGCAATGAGAATGGTGGAGATAGTAACGCTGTGGGAGCGGCTTAAGTCTTCCAGAGATGCGACAATATTTTCTCTTAAGACTAGAGAGTAGGAAGAGGCGCGGCGGCTGCTGGAATTTGACTTTGAGTCTTCAGGGGGCAGGTACTCTTGCGGTTGCTCAGGAGTGGCCAGCTTTTGCAGCCAATACGAGAGTTGCTGAGCCAATACTTCTTCATTAAACTGCTGCCGCTGCCAGATAGTAAAGTCAGCGTACTGCAACGGGACTTCGGGGAGGGGTGAAGGTAAGCCAAGAGAGAAAGCGTTATAAAGCGTTTCTAGCTCTTGCAGAAAGATGCCGACTGACCAGCCATCCGTGATGATGTGGTGCATCGGCACTAACAGCCAATGCTCTTCTGAAGACAACTGCAATAAGGTTGTCTTAATTAACGGGCCATTAGCTAAGTCAAAGTGGTGGTTCATCTGGAGTTGGGAAATATGAAGAGCTTCAGCTTCTCGCTGTGCAGTCGGCAGGTCTTGCAGGTTTACTATGTTTAACGGTAAAGTCAGCTCAGGGGCGATCGCCTGCACGGGTTGACCTTCCACGACAGGAAAGGTAGTCCGCAGAATTTCGTGACGGCGGATAATTTCGTTGATGCTTCTGTCCAATACTTCATTAGAAAGCTTTTGAGTAAACCTTAAAGCGACTCCGCTGTTGCAGCCACAACTATCAGGGTTTAATTGCTGAACGTACCAGATATACTCTTGCGAAAGAGACAGCGGTATGTACCCCTCTCTGGTAGCGGGGGCAAGAGGTTTTTGGCTGTCAGACTCCGCGCCGTAGGAAAATAGCTCCAGGTCTTCGGTATCAAGTGCAGTTTCGATGATTTCGGATAGAGAAGCGATGGTGGGTGCTTCAAATAGATGGCGTAGGGGAAGTTCGATAGCAAAAGCTTGCCGGATGCGAGAAATGATTTGGGTGGCGAGCAGGGAGTGTCCGCCCAATTCAAAGAAGTTGTCGTTAATGCTGCTCTCTTGCACTCCCAAAACTTCGGCCCAAATAGCAGCCAGTTTCGCTTCAGTCGGAGTGCGAGGGCCGACAAATTTGTCTTTCTGTTTGTTGTGGAAGCTATCTGGTGCCGGTAAGGCGCGACGGTCTATTTTGCCGTTGGGTGTCAGCGGCAGCGCTTTCATCAGTACAAAAGCGCTCGGTATCATATATTCAGGCAGCTTTTGTTTCAGGTAATCGCGCAGGGAACCACTCAGCGCGCGCTGTAAAGTTTTCCACAAGCCTTGAGTTTCCAACAGATAGGCGAAGCTTTGGTCAACTAATGTCTGTTCGGAAGGTGCAAGCTGAAACTGAACCCCAGCCTGTGGTGGACGCGACCAGACCACTGTCCCTGAAAACCAGCGCGGTTCGGCCTCTCCAGGCAGTTGCAGGTGCAGGCGGACACTCCTACCTTTATCAAGAGCTGGTACGCCCACCAGAGCAACGCCGCCGGTGGAGATATTCTCTGCGTGGAGCGTGATGGCGTTACCGTCTAGTTCTAGTTGGCATTCGCTGTGACAAAGGATGCGATCTGGGATGAGGTTAGAGACGACATAAGCCACGAGGCGCTTATTGCCTGGTGTGTCTTCTCGGTCAATGACTGCCGCAGAGAGTACATCCGGGTGTTGGCCTAATAGTGCTTCAATTTCTCCGAGTTCGATGCGGAAGCCGCGTATTTTTACCTGGTTATCGATGCGACCGAGGTATTCGATATTGCCGTCTGGTAGATAACGGGCTAAGTCCCCTGTTTTATAGAGGCGCGAACCCGGTTCATTGCTAAAGGGGTTGGGAATAAATTTCTCTTCAGTCAAATCAGGACGGTTGAGATAACCTTTTGCGAGTCCAACACCTGCAATGTGGAGTTCTCCGGGAATACCGATGGGAACGGGTTGGAGATGGCGATCGAGAATATAAATTTGAGTGTTGGCGATCGGACGACCAATATAAGGCAACCTATTATCTGTCCCATCGCAGACAACCAATCCAGAAGTCGTGACCACCGTGTTCTCGGTCGGCCCGTAGTTATTAACTACTTTGAAAGGAATTGAAGTTAATGGATAGTTATGAAGCTGATCTCCACCCGTTAGCATAATTCGCAAAGTTCCATTAGAAGGCCATTGCAGAGATAACAGCTTTTCAACTATTGGGGTAGGGACAAAAGTAATTGTTATTTCTTTTTCCACCACCCAACTGCGGAGCTTTTCTGGAGAGAGAAGAATCTCTGGTTCGATTAAATAAATACTCGCTCCCGATGTTAAATAAGGCCACACTTCCCACACAGAAGCATCAAATGCAGTTCCGGCTAGCTGAGTAGCCCGGTCTGATGAGGTTATCTCAAAGGCGCTTTGATGCCAGAAAACTAGATTTAACAGCCCTGAATAGGGAATCAGAACTCCTTTGGGCTTTCCAGTTGAACCGGAAGTGTAAATAACATAAGCTAAGTTTTCCGGTGTCACGCCAGTAATGGGAGGAAGTTCACTTTCAGTAGAGATTTTTTCCCAATCAGAATCTAAGCAAACTACTTGCGCTTGATGCTTTGGTAAGGATGCAACCAATTGTTTCTGAGTTAATAGAACTGATAGTCCTGAATCATCGAGCATATAGGCGATGCGCTCAGATGGGTAAGCAGGGTCTATGGGGATGTAAGCCCCACCCGCTTTGAGTACGCCTAAGATTCCTACAATCATCTCAAAGGAACGCTCTACGCAGATGCCTACCAATACTTCTAGCCCCACTACCTGCGATCGCAGGTAGTGTGCCAACTGATTCGCTTTTGCATTTAATTCTTGATAAGTCAGTTGTTCCCCCTGAAACACCACCGCCACAGCATCGGGCGATCGCTCAACCTGCTCCTCAAACAACTGATGGATACATTTATCCTGGGGATAGTCAATTGATGTATTATTCCACTCGACTAATATTTGGTGTCGCTCTGTCGGTGTCAGCAGTGGCAACTCTGAAATTGGCTGCTTTGAATTGGCTGCGATCGCCTCCAGCAAGGTCTGGAAATGTCCCGCCATCCGAGCGATGGTCGCACGATCGAACAAATCGGTATTGTATTCCCATGACCCGATCAGTCCTCGATCTGTATGTTCCAACGATAAAGCTAAATCAAATTTCGCTATTGAGCTTTCCACTGGCAATGAGCTTAAGGCTAAACCGGGCAGTTCCACAGAATTTTGGGAAGCATTGTCAAGCGCAAACATCACCTGGAACAGCGGTGTGTGGCTTAAGGAACGATCGGGTTGCAATGCCTCTACCAACTGCTCGAAGGGTAGGTCTTGATGCGCGTAAGCTTGCAGCGCAACTTCCTTCACTTTGCCGAGTAACTGCTCAAAACTGGGGTTGCTACCGAGGTCGGTACGCAGCACTAAAGTATTGACAAAAAACCCAATTAACCCTTCGATTTCCGACCAGTGGCGATTAGCAATTGGCGAGCCCACAACAATATCATCTTGCCCTGTATAGCGGTAGAGGAGGGTTTGAAAAGCGGTAAGAAGCGTCATAAACAGAGTTGCGCTTTGGCGCTGACTCAGCGCAACGAGTGCTTTTGATAGAGACTCGGACAATACAAATGACTGGGTTGCGCCTCGGAAAGTCTGCTCCGATGGACGCGGGCGATCGGTTGGCAAATTCAGCACGGCTGGTACCCCTGCTAATTGCTGCTTCCAGTAAGCAAGCTGACGTTCCAAAATTTCACCCGATAGCCATTGCTGCTGCCAAACGGCAAAGTCTGCATATTGTATGGGCAATTCTTGTAGTGGCGAAGTAGCACCGACACTAAAAGCTTCGTAGAGTGCTGTCAGTTCGCGGAAAAATACGCCCATCGACCAACCATCGGTGATAATGTGGTGCATCACCACCAGGAATATGTATTCCTGTTCGTTTAGCTGGAACAGTTGGCAGCGCAATAATGGCCCAACGGCGAGGTGGAAAGGCTCCCCGGCTGCCTCTGTTAGTAGTTCAATTGCTTTGGTTTCGAGATCGCTTTCTTTTAGTTCTCGCAAATCTACGACTGGCAGGGTAAAGTTGCTAACTTGCGCGATCGCTAAGACTGGTTTCCCATCTGCCACGGTAAATGTGGTGCGTAAAATTTCGTGCCGCTTGACAATTTCGCACAGACTCTGATCCAACGCAGCTACGTTGAGGTTTCCACTCAAGCGAAAAGCTTCGGGAACATTATATAAAGAGGTGTTGGGTACTAACTGATCGAGGAACCACAAGCGCTGCTGGGCAAAATACAGAGGCAAGTCTTGGTTGCGGTCAACGAGTTGGATGGGGGGAACCTGCAAGCTAAGTGCTTCTCGACGCGCTTCCTCCAGGCACAATGCTAAGTCGGCAATCGTGGGAGATGCGAACAGAGAGCGCAGAGGCAACTCTACCTGAAAAGTCTGGCGCACTCGCGAGATGACTTGAGTAGCCAGCAAGGAATGCCCCCCCAACTCGAAGAAGTTGTCAAAGATACCAACTCGCTGTAGTGTCAGCACTTCTGTCCAGATTTCTGCCAGCATTTCCTCAATGGGGGTGCGAGGTGCGACAAAATTATTTTGCAGTTGGAGTTGACTTGGGTCGGGTGCTCTTAGGGCGCGGCGATCTACCTTACCATTGGGTGTCAGAGGTAGTGCCTCGATCACAACAAAAGCGCTGGGTATCATGTAATCAGGCAATTGCTGTTTGAGGAAATGGCGCAGCTCGCTAATAGTGGGTGCTGGTTCCTGAAGAAGGACAGTATAAGCCACTAGGCTCTTTTGGCCCGGAATATCTTCCCGAAGCGCAACTGCGACTTGGAGCAAGCTTGGATGTTGACTGAGCGCCGCCTCGATTTCACCCAGTTCGATGCGAAAACCGCGAACCTTCACTTGGTCATCTATCCGACCGAGGTATTCGATATTGCCGTCGTTCAGGTAGCGAACCAAATCTCCAGTTTTGTAGAGGCGCGAAGTGGGGGAGTCACTAAAGGGGTTGCGAATGAACCGCTCATCGGTCAACTCAGGACGGTTGAGGTATCCCCGTGCTAAACCAGCGCCGCCGATGTGCAACTCACCGGGAACGCCGATGGGTACAGGCTGCCCGTTCCGATCTAAGATGTAGGTCTGGACATTCCCCAGGGGACGACCGATCGGCAACTCCTTCAATGTGGTATCGCCTGCCGATAAATCATATATCGTTGCCCCCACAGTGGCTTCTGTCGGGCCGTAATTATTCAGCAGACGAACTCGCTGTCCCGCATATTCAAGCCAAGTTTTCAGTCGTTCGGGCAGTGCTTTTTCTCCGCCAATGATTATTAAGCGCAATGATGGGGGTAATGCAAGAGTTTCTTGACTCAACAAGGCGGTTAGTTCGTGCCAGTAGGCTGTCGGCAAAGCCACTACAGTTATTTCCCAATTCTTGCATTTCTGCAAAAATCCCTCAACGGAGTCAAGCATGGAATCGGTACGCAAGACAAGCGTTGCACCCGATGTCAGGCTGGTGTAGATTTCTTCGGCACTGACATCAAAACTAATTGAGGAAAATTGTAGAATGCGATCGCACTTCTGTATTCCATATTCAGCGATCGCAACCGTTGTGTAATTGACTAGCGACCCGTGTGGGATTAATACTCCTTTTGGCTTTCCTGTAGACCCTGATGTGTAGATAACGTAAGCCAAGTTCTCTGGCTTCACTCCGTTTCCAGGGTTTTCTTGGCTATGGACAGCAATTTTTTCTATGTCTGAGTCTAAACCAATAACACGCGCTGAGTGTGCAGGAAGTTTCTCCATCAGCTTTTGTTGGGTGAGCAGCACTGACACTGAAGAGTCTTTTAGCATGAAAGCCAAGCGGTCTTTAGGATACGTGGGGTCTATGGGGACGTAAGCACCGCCAGCTTTGAGGATACCCAACAAACCAATTATCATTTCCAGCGATCGCTCCACACAAATCCCCACCAAAACTTCTGGCCCCACTCCCAGCTCGAGCAGGTAGTGTGCCAACTGATTCGCTCTTGCATTCAATTCTCGATAGGTGAGTTGTTCCCCTTCAAACACCACTGCCACTGAAGAGGGTAATCGCTCTACCTGTTCCTCAAATAACTGATGAATACACTTATCATGGGGATACTCGGCAAAGGTATTGTTCCACTCGACTAATAGCTGCTGTCGCTCGGCTTCTGTTAGCAGCGGCAATTGTGAAATCGGCTGAATAGGGTTGGCTACAATTCCCTCCAGCAATGAAAGGAACTGTTCTGAATACCGAGCGATGGTTGCCGCATCAAACAGGTCGCTGTTGTATTCCCATGCTCCTCTCAATCCAGAAGCAGTATTCTCCATTGATAGAGTCAAATCGAACTTGGCTGTTCTCGTTTCTACTGGATACGAACTGACAGTTAAGTCAGGCAGATCCATTGAAGGCACCAGAGCGTCGTCGATCGCAAACATCACCTGGAACAGGGGCGTATAGGTTAAGGAACGCTCTGGTTGCAATGCTTCTACTAGCTGCTCGAAGGGAAGGTCTTGATGAGTGTAAGCTCCTAAAGCTACTTCCCGTACTCTTCCGAGTAACTGCTCAAAACTGGGGTTGCCTGACAAATCAGTCCGTAGTGCTAAAGTATTGACAAAAAAACCAATTAGCCCTTCAATTTCCCGATGATGGCGATTAGCAATTGGTGTACCCACTACAATGTCATCTTGTCCTGTGTAGCGATAGAGCAAGGTTTGAAATGCGGCTAAAAGCAACATAAATGGGGTCACTCTCATACGCTTAGAAAGTGAAACAATTGCTTCACTTAGTTCTACAGAAAATTTAAAAGGTTGCTGTGCGCCTCGGTAAGTTTGAATGGCTGGTCTGGGTCGGTCTGTGGGTAATTCTAATAAACTAGGAATACCTTTGAGTTGTTGTTGCCAATAGTTAAGCTGTCTTTGGAATACTTCACCAGTAAACCAGCTCCGTTGCCAAATAGTAAAGTCAGCATATTGTATCGGTAATTTGGGTAAGACTGGAGTTTGATGATTACACAATGCTGTATATATTGTGCTTAATTCGCGTTCAAGTATCTCAATTGACCACCCATCAGCAACAATATGGTGGAAGACTAAGACAAAGATATAATCTTGTTCACCTAATTGAAGTAAAGAGCTTCTGAGTAAAGGTTCTTGCTGGAGGTTGAAAGGTTGATTTGCCAACTGATTAACTAATCTTTGAGCTTCAACCAACATTCTTTACCATTTTGTGAAATGGCAAGCCTTAACGCATTACTCAGCTTTTTCTCACGAGTGGCTAAGTTCTGAACCCGCTCTACGATCACTGGAAACAGTTCTTCTCTCTGCCAAGAGAGCGATTTTTTTACTTCTGGATACCTGAGCGTAATATCACGAGTATAAGTCTGGCATTGTTTAGTTAGCTCCACTTGCTGCCGCACAGTGGCGAAAACTTCTTTAAAATTCTGCTCAAAGTTGATGTCTATATGGCAAGGTATATAGGAGGCAAAAAAAAATTCTATTCTGCTTAACTGACCTTGCAAGTTAATATCTCTAAATCCTATATCAAAACAGCCAATTCCCCCAATACGAGCCAAATACGCAACAATTGCAGCCAGCACAAAGTCACCCTGGTTCCATTCTGGATGACACTTTCCTAGAAAAGTTATGACATTAGGCGGTAAAGTAACGTTCACATCCACATAACACTTTGACTTCAAGTGCGATGCAGTAGACTTGGCATAGGGAACAGTAATGCGCTGTAATGTCGTTAGTCTATCTACCCAAAAAGGTTCGTGTTTGCTTATTAACTTATCAAACGTCTCAATATCCTTCTTTAATTCTGGAGCAATGTCTTTAAACTGATATCCTTCATGTAATCCGAATTGGGCGACTAATTCAGAAATTGATAGATTTTGACCATCAATGGTTCGTACCTGATGCAACGCTACATCATAACTAGCTGTAGAAATTTTAATAAAACCAGGCTCAATGGCTGTTATCGTTCCGGGAGAAAATTCTGTGAGCGAGTCAAGAACTTCAAGCTTGGATACTATAATTAATTCAGTCTTGATAGCAAATTTCGGTGTGCCAAGCGAATTGCGGTAGGGTCCAAAGTCCAAAGCTCGAACAAAGGCATCTATATCGAAAGCGCAACGGTTCCAGGAAAATATATAACCTGCGATTGGTGTCTTGGCACGCGAGAAGTAAGTTCGCTCCTCCAAGTTTTGTTTTCTAGGTTTAACTCTCTCTTCAGATAGCTCGTTTATTAACTCATTAAATGAATGAATGGCAGCTTCATAGCATTTGGTATCTAGACTAAAGGCAGTATCCTTCTCAGCAATTTCAACGGGAAACTGCTTTAAAATATCTCCTTCATCAAATTGATCGCTCATCATATGCCATGTGACAGCATATGTTTTTTCTCGATTCATCAAAGCCCAAGATGTAGCATTTATGCCAGCATATTTTGGCAACGGAGAATCATGGTAGTTAATAGACAGTTTGCGGGGAAGACATAAAATTTCTGACGGCAATCTCAAAGAGTTGGCAATACTAAACAAGTAATCAAAAGAATGTTGACTTAAAAAATCCCTCCAATCGTCTTGGGATTCAATATAAGGTATGCCATTTTTATTAGCCCATTGACCGATCGCTCTATCTGGGGAGATGACCCCCAATATCTGATGCTCTCTCTTTAAAAGAACTTCAGCGCATTGAATTAATAAGCTTGTTTCTCCTATCAGAAAACAAGTAAATTGTTCCTGATAATTCTCAGCGTCTTTCACTGTATAGGGCTTTAACAATGTATTTTTCAAAATATTAATTATTTTTCCCCATGTCTCTATCTTCTTGAATAGGATTGATAAGTAAAGAATTCAGTAGCCAACCAATAAATTCGGCTTTGCTCAAGGCTAAAGATAGCGGATTTCCCAAATTGCGATCGCCACTTTTTCGTGAGCTAGGGCGATCGCATAATTGGGGAAACAGCTACAATTAAGCTACTTTGCCTGTTTGAGATAGCGATCGCGCTCCGGTTAAAATGGCTTTGATTCAAGATGAGGGGCGATCGCACCCTTGACTTTGGGATTTTGATATGTAACTAGGGGGCGATCGCGCTCTCTACTTCTTCAAAGTTGGGTCAATTTCAAGAAAGATAGAGGGGCGATCGCACCCTAGCTGCCCAGACTTTAACACCAGTACCCGATATCACGGCAAAGTTGGGGAAGTTTTTGGTTTAAGAAATAAGCGGAACGTTCACTGGTAAGCCAAGAACACTCGTCTGCAAAGATTTTTCATTCTGGCGGTGAAAAAAGTTAAGTGGCGGTTGAGCGACATAGCGGGCGAGCATCTGCTGAATTTTCGCCTCGGTGGATGGGAGTGGAGGCGTGTCTTTCGCCGTCCGCATATCGAGAATGTACGACTTCTTGGTTGTTAATACATAGTCGATGCCGCGCTGCACGGCAGTTCTAACATCCAGGGGACTCTCCACAATCTCGCCATCTTGACCGCCGAATGCTTTCGCAAGAGCCACGAAGTCAACATTTGGCTTCTCAAGTCGGAGATACTCGGGGTCTTGAGTCTTCGGCTTCCAACCATAGCCCTGTTCCAAGCTATATGCAGCAACAACCTGCTGTAGTCCGAGTTGCAGTGTGTGGTATTCGTGATTGTTTGTAATGATATAAAGTATGCCGAGTTGGCGGTGTGCCGCAGTCCACCAAGTCTGGGGGTAAAACAGCGATGAGCCGTCGCCGACAGCGTTAACGACTAGGCGCGTTTCAATGCCCTGCCAGCCAGAACTTTCGAGTTTAATGCCGAGTGACGCAGGCATTGACCACCCGAGTGAGCCGCCAGCTACGCAGTAGTAGCTAATTGGTGCAGCCCCATCGGTGCCGAGCGGCAGAAAATACTGAAATGGTGCCGGATCGGAGACGGCTTCATGCACATAGACGAACTGCTTCTCTAAGCCGCGCTCCTGAATTGCCTCTCGGAGAGCTTCGGCAATGACGACAGCCCATATCTCATCTTGTTTCAGCGCGTCTTCCAGGTAGTCATGCCACTTTTTGCGTCGCTCGGCGTCGAGCCGCCGCAGGTGTTCATTGCGCTCTGCTGCTTCGGCGGGTGGATTTTGGCGAACAAGCTTGTTGATGAACGGGAGTGTCGCCTTTATATCGCCAAAAATCGCCAATTCGCCATAAAAGTTCTTGCCGATATCCCAGGTGTTGTTCGTCAGGTAAACCTGCCGGACGGTGGGAGGAATTAGAGGGCCATCAGAATACTTAAAGACTGTGACTTGAGCTTGGACTCCAAAGCCACAGAGAAACGCGACATCGTGATTCTCAAATACTTTCTGAATCTTTTTTTGGTCGCCGGGGAGTTCTCCCTGCCAGTGGAAGTCATTGTTCGGGAAATTTGCTAGGCTGCTGAAAGTTTGGAGTAGCACTGGCGCACCAAGAAATTCGGCAAGCTCCTGCAACTCCAACCACGCATCAGCGTAACCAACTGCGTCGCCAGCAATGATAATTGGGTTTTTCGCTTGTGCGAGCAGGGATGCCGCCTGTTCGATCGCATGAGGATCGCCAGTGAAATGAGGCGATATCTGCGTGATGCCTGGGATGCGATCGTTAGCTCCAATGCTACGCATGGTAAATTCCCAAGGGATAGAGACAAACACTGGGCCGTTTGGCGGTGCCATTGCTTCTTTGAAGGCACGCTGCAGAACGAGGGGTATCTCTTCTGGTGTCCGTACCTCGTGCGCCCACTTCGTGTATTGCCGCGCCAGATCGACTAAGTTGGAAGCGAGTAGTGGCTCCTGCGTCACTAACTCATTTTGCTGCTGGCAACAGAGGATTACCAGAGGTATATGCGATCGCCATGCGTTAAAGAGATTGCCAATGCTATGAGCGATACCGGGTGTGACATGGACAACCAGTACCCCTGGCTTGCCGCTCATGCGTGCGGAACCCATCGCTGCACCGATGGCGATGTTTTCGTGCAGACATTCGATGTATTGGACTTCGTTTTCTGGATACGAAGTGCCATCAATGATGGGGATTTCGTTCGTACCGGGAACCCCAAAGATGTAGTGAATCCCAAGTTCTCTCAGAACGTCGAAAACGTAGTCGCGAGTCCAACGCTGTTGCTCTTGCATCATCTTATTTGTCGTTTTATTGATTGGAGCAGTAGGAATTATTGAAATTATTTCAGAGGGGCTTAACCTCGAAATTAGCCAACATCATATTAGCAGTTTCTAAAGCCCCTTCCACCCATCCTTGCCAGTTAGAATAAGCATCCCCGCAAATATAGAGCGGTAAGCCTGAATTGGAATGTGGCTGAATGATATCTTGCATGTATTTTTGACTTTGAACTCCTATGTTCCAGAAGTTCCACCCCCCACCAAACGGATCTTCAGCCCAGTTTTTATAACAAATACTTGTTGGCTGAATCTCGCCTTCAGCAACTCCGTGCATCTCTGACAGTTGCCGTGTCATTTCAGCTTTCATTCGTTCCTGCTTGGGTTCGTAATTTTCCCATTTTGGCGCATTATCCGTCCATTTCAGGTTATTTTTTTGACCTCCCATTAATTTAAATTTTGCGCCTTCCCAATCGCGGTAGCCGCTCCAAAAATCCGGGTTGTTGCCATCATCATAACTAGCCATGAGCATTGCTGGCCCATCTTTTATTGGTTCGCCCTGACTATTAGCCCAATAATAAGTTTGACGAATGGGCAGATCCGTTAGGCTACGACCTAAAGTCAATTTTAAATCTTTCCACCAAGGTTTTTGATAAGTAGAAAATATCTTAAACGCCGGCTGCGGTGTTACGCTCTTAATCAGCTTGCTAGTGGACTCATCGCTCAAATATTTATTGCCACACGAGATGAGTTCTAACGAGCGTCGAGGCATGGCCAGGATAAGTGCTTTAGCCGCGACGGTATTGCCGTTAGAAAATTTGAGCGTAAAAATCTTCCCGTCCCAGTCGAAACTAGCTAATTTTTGACCGCAGACAACATTACCACCAGCGTTGGTCAACAACTGAGCCATATTCACCACTACTTGTCGATAGCCTTGGGCAAAGCCACGGTAAGTTGCGCTAGGACTGAAATCTGCTAAAAACCACGGAATAGCGTCTGCAGCATTCCAGTTGCTCAGAGTTGTAGAATACCCACCAGCGTCCATCTCAAATTTATAGGCTTCATAACTTATTACTTGCGTCAATATATCCCAAAATCCTTGTTGATAGAGAGGTAGACCTTTATAAGTTGCTTGCTGAGCTTTTCGACGATTTACTTCTGGAGAGTCTGTTTCGATAATGCCTGGGATAATTGCTTTTATAGCTTTTAGAATGATGTTTCCCAGCGATTCCCCCCGTTCTGCCTCCTTTAGCTTGTAAGGAACTTTATCAGGATGGTTAGTAATATCTAACCAACGGAATGAGGTTCCTCGCGTGAAGACAATATTGTCAGAAGTTGATTTATCAGGAGTGTATTGGCCGTTCACAGGAAAATTGTATAAATCAAGAGGAGGAATGCCAGAATGGGGATCTTCAGCAATTTTATTTAACTTACAAATGAGCGTGTTAACTAAGGGTTGAATCTTTTCAGGTAAAATACGCATTCCCCCTAATTCAGCGACCATCTTATCGATTTTTGGTGGCTTGACGGAGAGAAGACGACCCCCAATATGGTTGTCAGCTTCATAAACCGTAACTGACTTTTTGCCTCCGTCGGTTAACAATCTCCAGGCAGAATATACTCCGGATATTCCGCCTCCTACAACTGCCACATCTAAAATATTGTTGTCTTTCATGTTTATACTCCTTAGTTTTTCAGTTGAGGAAAGTGATTTTTTGACAGGTGGAGTGCGAGCGCTCGCACTGATACTTGAGAAGGTACGTTACGCTAAAATTCTTCACTATCTTCTGAAGACTACAATTCTTTGATATTCGATTCAGGCACATCTACTGATAAATCATTTTCCTGATTGTTAATTCCTCTTTCAGCTTGTACTCTGTCTCTATTTAGAAGACGCTTTTAGGAAGCACTTGCTGAATTTTTTGAAATCCTTGAGATCCAAATGGGCGATTAGCTTGTTATTATCGGCATCGCCGGTTGCTCCTGATATCGTGGTATTCCTAAACGATTCAAACGGGAAATATAGTTTTGGCGATATTTTCGGTACTATCTCTAGCACTAGCGGCTCACACCAAAATATTAAACAAAGGAAGAGAGCGGGACGATCGCACAAGCACAAATTCTCCCGCAACTTTCCCCACCTGATGCGGTTGTTGCCTCCACAACACTGGCTCCCTTTCACACAGCACCAGATCAACCCACCGGCACCACTCACCCCTTACCTCTAAAACCAATTTTCTTAGACCCTGAAACAGTTGTGAACCTCTAAAACGGTGCAGCCACGATGAGACTGCCCCTACTATCTGTTTCCCGATTAAATTAAATTGGGATAACCTCCCCTCAGCAGTCGCCGCAACAGCAACCGACTCAGAGTGCTGCTCAGATACCGCTACCTCCGGCGATTCCTCACCCCCAACATCCTCCAATTCCGCCACTGCAACCTCTCTCGTCACCGTCTCATCTGCACTGGCTTCAACTCCCGCATTCCTCTCAGGCATTTCCTCAATTACCGACTCCGTTGCCGCCTGTGTCACTGACACTTCCGTTTTTGTCCCATCCTCCCCGATAAAATATCCCCGCAACTGCTTTACCAGAATTGCCCGCGCCTGGGAGATACGCTTGCAGACATTTATCGTAGGAAATCTCTTGCCTTTCTGCTATCCCTTTATGAGACAGTTCTTCATAAAAATGCAGGATAAACGTCTCGCGCATCTTGGTCGGTAACTCATCAATAGCGCGGCGAATTGCAATCTTTTTCTCGTCCATATCCAAAACACTTTCAGGTGTCTCATTCTGGACAACCAGCCCTTGCTCGTCACTAGAGGCATATACTTCTATATCCTCAACCCTATTCGCGCCCCGACTGCGTTCTCG
>Ga0335394_10003020_pt1 | contig 19026 bp, 17 predicted proteins | sample MAT03_FD_205741 | JGI IMG/M metagenome (GOLD analysis project Ga0335394, IMG submission 205741) | Freshwater microbial communities from Lake Fryxell liftoff mats and glacier meltwater in Antarctica - MAT-03 (spades assembly) (version 2) ... | reverse complement strand
CGGCGCCAGCGACCGGCCCACCGCGCTGCCACGGCCGACGGCGAGCAGGAGCGCCATGCCGATCACCGGATGCGGAATCACGAGCGGCAGCTCGAGCAACGCTTCCACCGCAGCACGGCCGCGAAACGGTACCCGCGCCAGCAGATACGCGAGCGGCACCCCGGCCACCACGGTCACCAAGGTGGCGGCCGTGGCCGACAGTACCGTGAGCAGCACCGATTCCAGCACGTCGGCGTCAGCGAACGCCCGCGCGAGGCCCGACACTCCGGCACCAGTGACCAGCGTCCCCGCCGGCAGCACGAGCGCGACGACCAGCAACGATCCCAGCAGCGTTGCGACCGTCGTCAACACCAATCGCGAGCGGGTACCGTTCACGGCGCTGGAACGGAAGGTGCGACCGCCGTCACAACGCGCAGCGTATCCAGGACATCGAGACCGAACTGTCGCATGATCCGGCGGCTCGACGTGTCCAGCAGCCGCACTTGAAGCGCCGCAGCGGCATCGGCGCGTCGGCTCCCCGTCACGATGGCCATCGCATAACGAATCGGCGAGCCGGCAACGGTGATCGAATCACCAGGCGTATTGCCCGTGACGCGTACCGACACGGTGCGGTAGAGCGCGGAATCACTCGCCGAGCCAAGATCGCGCGCATCACCGAGTCGCACGTACCGCAGGTGCAGCGCGCGCGCCAGCGATTCGTAGCACCAGGCTGCGTCAGCGTCACCGCTTTCCAGCAGTGCCGCCAGATCGGCTTCGCTACCGCGCATCAGTGCGGCGGGTGCGGTTGCCATCAGCGAGTCGGCCAGCCCTGGCCTGCCGCTCGTGAGCGCGGTCAACGCCCACACCAGCTGTGTGCGATACCCGAGCGGTGCACGCGCCGGGTCGGTTCGTGCCACGCGCAGGTCGCTGCGAAGCAGTACGTCGGGCCAGTTGGCGGTTGTGATCTCGACCGCCAGGTTGACGTGTGGCGACAACGCCAGGACAACCCGGTTTCGCGCAAAGGTTGCACTGCCCGCGATGTAGCGGGGGAGCAACGTTCGCTCCATCTCGTCGGCATCCGCCGTGATGACGAGGTCCGGGGTGCGCCCCAGTGACGTGATGGCGCGCAGCATCTCGCGCGACCCCATGACCTCGAGCCGGACCGACGTCCCGCTGGTGGCTGCGATCGAGTCGAGCGCCGCCCGCAACGGGCGCGCCAGACTCCCCGCCGCGAATACCGTCAGCGGTTCCGGTGCACCGGCTGTCTTCGCGTTGCACCCGAGGGCCAAAGGAAGCGCGAGCAGCACCAACGCAGACGTGAGAAGGGGTCGCCGCATGCCCGTAAACTATCGCCACCGCGATGACGTGACGCGCCCGTCACCCTGCGCGTCGCGCCCCGCCCCGTCTGCGCGAGTGCCCGGCAGGCAGCGAAACCGGCGGCTCGGACCGACGTAGATTCCTCACGACGCGCGGCACATCTGCCGCACCCCGGTCTCCTCTGGCACCCCTATGCCCGATCTCGCCATCGATATTCGTGGAGTCACGAAACGATACGCTGAACACGTTGCGGTTCGTGACCTTTCGCTGCAGGTGCCACGCGGCGCCGTGTACGGGCTCCTCGGCCCGAACGGTGCCGGCAAGACCACCACCATCCGCATGATCCTCGATATCATCGCGCCCGACCAGGGCTCGATCACGCTCTTTGGCAAGCGCCACACCGACAACGGTGTGCTGGACCGGGTCGGATACCTGCCGGAAGAGCGCGGCCTGTACAAGAAGATGAAGGTGCGCGAGGTGCTGAAGTTTCTGGCCGAATTGAAGGGCATCCCCGGCAACGAGGCCGAAACCCGCATCGTGACATGGATGGAGCGGATGTCCCTCAAGACAGCGGACAAGGACTGGGGCGACTCGAAGGTCGATGAGCTGAGTCGTGGTATGCAGCAGAAGGTCCAGTTCATCGGGACGCTGCTGCACGACCCCGACCTCGTGATTCTCGATGAACCCTTCAGCGGACTCGATCCGATCAACGCGCAGGCGTTGAAGGACACCGTCGTGGAGCTGAAGGCACGCGGAAAGACGGTGATCTTCAGTACGCACATCATGGAGAACGCCGAAAAGCTGTGCGACGCCGTCTGCATCATCGCGAATGGCGAGAAGGTGCTGGACGGGGCCGTGTCCGCAGTGAAGGCGGCGCACGCCGGACGTACGGTCGTGGTGGCCTTCGATGGTGCGCCCGATGCCGCCGTAGACGCCGTGCTGCGCGACCGGTCGATGGTGGCGAACATGGACGACCAGAACCGGTTCCTGGAGCTGGAGTTGGCCGATGGCGCGACCGCCGGGGAACTGTTGCAGCGACTCGTTGCCGCCGGCGCATCACTGCAGCGCTTCGAACGGGTGCAGCCATCGCTGCATCGCATCTTCCTCGAGAAGGTCGGGGCCACCGGCGTGGAAGCGGGGATGAGCGGACATGGGTAAGCTGATTGCGATCATCAAGCGCGAGTATCTCGAGCGCGTACGAACAAAGTGGTTTGCGATTGCGACGCTTCTCGGTCCTGTCCTCTTTCTTGCGATCACTGTGCTACCGGTGCTGTTCGTATCTCGCACGAAGGCATCCGTGGAATCGACGAACATCACGATCATCGACGCCACGGCCGCCGGCCTCGGTGCACGCGTGGCCGCGCAGTTGCGAGACACCGCCAAAACCACTCCGCTTGTGCGCGTGACACTGCCGTCGGAGCTGATCGAGGCTGAATCGCTTGCCACACGGGCGGTCCGCGACAAGTCGCGCGAGGGCTACCTGATCCTCGATTCACTGACGGTACAGGGTTCGAAGGCACGGTACGCAGGCCGAAACTCAACCACCGTGCCGGATATGAGTCGTATCGGCAACGCGGTCGAGAAGGCGGTGCTGGCGCTCCGTCTGGAAGGCACCGGCCTCACACAATCACGCATCGACTCACTGACGCGCGTTGACGTGCGCCTGGAGAAAACCCAGCTCAGTGATTCTGGTCGCGAGAAGTCGGGCGCCGGGAGCACCATCCTCGGATTGGTGGTGGCGTTCCTGCTGTACATGGTGCTCGTGCTCTATGGACAGACCGTCTTGCGCAGCGTCATTGAAGAGAAGACGACGCGTGTGGCCGAGGTGGTGATCAGCAGCGTCCGACCGGAGATTCTGCTGGCCGGCAAGATCATCGGCATCGGTGGTGTCGCAGTCACCCAGATGGCCGTGTGGATGGCGAGCTCGCTCTGGATCGGCGCCAACGTCGTGCCGATGTTCCTCAAGAGTCGCTCCCCTGGAATGGGAGCGGCCGCAGCGGACAGCCTGGCACGATCGAACGATCTGCTCTCCAACATCCCCACCTTCTCTCTTGGGCTGCTGGTGGCGCTCCTGCTGTTCTTCATCCTCGGCTTCATCTTCTATTCGTGTCTGTACGCCGCCGTCGGCAGCACGGTGAACAGCGAGTCGGAAGCGCAGCAGGCGGCTACACCGGTCGTGATGCTGCTGATCCTCAGTGCAGTGTTCATTCAACCTGTCGCGCTGGCACCACAGAGCACGCTGTCAGCCGTGATGTCGATGCTCCCGTTCTCGGCGCCGATCATGATGCCGATGCGAATGAGCCTCGTCGCCGTCCCAGCCTGGCAGGTGGCCGTCAGCCTGGGTGGAATGCTGATCGCATGTGTCGCAGCGATCTGGTTCTCGGCGCGGATCTATCGCGTGGGGCTTCTGATGTACGGCAAGCGTCCGTCGTTCGCCGAACTGTTCAAGTGGTTGCGCTACTCGTGAACGACACGGCGGCCGCAGCGATATCGCTGCGGCCGCCGTCTGGTGCATGCATCAGGCGCAATACGTATCGAACGCGCCAACCAGGTCGTGCGAGATTTCGTCAGCAGAACGGCCTTCGATCTGGTGACGCTCGAGCATGAAGACCACCTTGCCGTCCTTCATCAGGGCGATGCTCGGGCTGCTTGGGCGATAGCCCGTGAAGTAGCTGCGCGCCGCCTGGGTCGGTTCGGGGTCCTGCCCTGCAAACACCGTCACACTCTTGTTGGGCACTGCCGTGTGAGCCAGCGCCGTCTTCACCGCCGGGCGCGCATTACGCGCCGCGCAGCCACACATGCTGTTCACCACCACCAGCGTCGTACCATCTGCGTTCTTCAGCATCTGGTCAACGTCAGCGGCGGTCTTCAATTCCTGCACACCGAGGTCCGTCAGCTCGGCGCGCATCGGGGCAATAAAGCGCTCATCGTACATCGTGCAGCTCCTGCATAAAAAAGTGAAACGGTCCGCGACTCAAAACAGGATGTCGTCGGCCACATTCGTATCGCGAACGAGCGCCAGAATGGCCGCCTGCGGCACCACCAGATAGCGATCCTTCTCGAAAGTGATTTCCACACTCGCCTTGCGGAAGAACAGCGCGTAGTCACCCGTCCGCGCCTGCATCGGCACGTGGCGCGAGCCGGCGGCGGCACCCTGCTGGGCGTTTCTCCACGGCTCATCGCTGTCCTGCGCGGTGAGATCGGGCATTGGCAATCCGGGACCAGTGGCCACAATTCGCCCCCCCTGCACCGCCTGATTGTCCACCGCCGTCGGAGGCAGGTACAACCCCACCGACGAACGCTCCTCGCCATCCTCGATGGCCACGAGCACCCGATCGCCGACGACAATCAGCTCCTTGTTCTTCTTCTTCATACCAGCCCCGGGTAATTCCGGCCGGCGGTGTGTCCGACAGCCCTCACCGAAAGTTACACCGTCACGGTCAAACATGGCGCGCAGCTACCGACGACTCCGTATTGCGCCACCGTTCGGGCGAACGAGATGGAACTTCGTCTGCCGCTGATACCCCCACTTCACCACGCCGGCACCATCCAGGATCACATCCTCTTCCTGCCCCACACGGACCGGTTGGTTCCCCCACTCCGGCACCCTGGACGTCGCCTGCAACTCGATGGAGTACCAGGTGCCGGGCTGCATCTGATGGTCGCCGCGACCCGGGACGCCGTCCTGATAGTCCCAGAGCCCGATCAGCGGACCTGCGCCATGCCCATGCATCCCAATCGGGTGTGAGTAGATCGTCCCGTCGATACTGTCCCGCGACATGCGCTGCCGCGACGACTGGAGGACCTCATTGCCGCTCCGTCCTGCCCTGATCTCGGAGAACACGATGTCCTGCAGCCTGTTCGTCGTGGCCAGTGCACGTTGCAATCCCGGCGGCACTCCCGACTCGCCGTCGCGCAACACGTAGCCCATGTGCTGCGTGTCGGTGTTCAACCGCAGCGCCGTGATCCCGAAATCGCAGTGCAGTACGTCGCCCTTCTGGATGACGGGATCGTCGCCGAGATCGCGATCGGTGGCGCCGCGACGTTGCACATCCACCGATGGCTGAAACCACGTCGTCAGGCCATAGTCGGCCATGCGCTGCCGCATCCACCAGACCACATCACCCGTTCGCGTGACGCCGGGTGTCACGACGCGCGACGAGAACGCCTCCTCGATGATGTCCCATGTCAGACGGTTCATGCGATTGAACGTTGCCTCTTCCTCTGCCTGACGAATCGCGATCAGGTCGACGGCGAGTCGGCCAGCGGTCGTGATCTGCGGCTTCCATTCGCCGTCAGGCTTCAACACGTCACGGGACAGCATCCCGGTGTACTCGCCGAGCGTGAGCCCATCGGCGAAGGCAAACGTGGAATCGATATTGAGCGCGATCTTCCTTGGCTTTCGCTCGCGAATGACTTTCGTCAACACATCCCATTGCGCCGATCCCCACAGCTCGGCGGTCGTGCGTCCGGTGCTGACATTCGTCGCGGCAATCCCGGAACGGACCGCCGTATACATGCCACCCTGCGACGTACCCCCCAGCGCCAGCCGTTCAATGCCTTGGTCACCACCGCGGTCGAAGAACACATAGATCGTCCGCCGACGGGCGGCGAAGGTCGTCGGCGAGACGATCGAGGAGAAGACGGGATCTTCGTTGTACTCTCGCATCGGAACGATCCACATATCCACGCTGTCACGGCGCATCAGCGCCGGGAGTGTGCGCTCCAGCCGCAGACGGAGCCACTCCTGCTGCGTCGTCGACCATTCCCGTTGTGTGCCAAGTGGTCGCCGGGCATCGGCGTTGGGCAGGTGCGGCCCGATCTGCGCGACCAGCGGTGAAGCCACAGCGGCGGCGGCCACCGCGAGACGCATGGCAACACGGCGAGAGAGAAAAGCTCCGGTATTCTTGGTCATGGCGATTGTAAGCGGTGAAGCGATTACTTCTGGTCGTCCTTCTGGTCGTCCCTGGGGTCGTCGATCACGACATCACCGGCCGCAGTCACCGACCGGCGGATGCCCTGTACGACCAGCGCGAGAATCGCGGCGTAGATGCTGAGCACCAGTACGTGCGACGAGAGCACCGTTGTCGCAATGCTCGAGAGATCTGTCCATTCGGCGACGGTGCTCCCGTACGGCTCGCGATTGAGGGCAATCAGGAGCGCCGATGTCGCGACTTCAGCCACCCCCTCCACCAACGCGAAGACCGGCACCCGCCAGAGCCAGCGCTTGAGCGTGAAGTTCCCGATATGCAGCGTCGCGCTGCCGAAGAACACGAGCACACCGAGCGCAATCACCGATCCGAAGAACAGGGGCGACTCGGTGGGGCCCGTGCCGAGCAGCATGGCGCGGCACAACCGCCAGAAGACGCCGGTGACGATCGCCATCGACGAAAGCGACCGGCTGAACCTCCGTACGGCACTCGCCTCGTAGGCGTCCCAGGCGGTGGTAGTGGCAGGGGCGAAACGAACCATGGTGTCAACTTGACGATGAAGGAGCCAGAAAGGCAAGCCGACCGTTCGCTAAGGTACCAGATGCTGCGCGATGAACCGGAGGCTCTCCGGCAGCCGCTGTCGCCAGTACGCCCAATCGTGGCGCCCGCTGAATTCAGCGTAGGTCAATGGCGCCTGCATCGCCGACATCCGATCGCGGAACGATCGATCCTGCGTCAGGAAGCGATCGTCGACGCCGATGTCAACGTACATCGCCGGCAACGAGTCGCCGCGACGGCGCGCGGTCGCGATGAGCTGCGCGGGATCGCGCGACAACCAGGCGATTGAATCCGCGCCGAAGCTCGGTTCGAGCGTCGTCCACAGACCGCCGGCAGCGGTGCGCAACTCCTCGCGTGTTCGCCCGTCGCGCCACACCACCGCGCCACCGGTGGCCACCGCGCCACTGTCGGCGAACAGCGCTGGGCGCAACACACCGCTGTGGCTGGCGGCAACCGCGAAGACGCGCGGATTCCGTGCTGCGATGCTCATCGCGCCGTAGCCTCCCATGCTCAACCCTGCGATCGCGCGCGATGCTCGATACGGCAATGTGCGAAGGCGCGCGTCGGCGAAGGCAATCAGATCGGAGGCCACGTAATCGTCGTATTTCGGCCACGGCACGCAGTACGTGTCAGCGTTCTCCTGACGCGGCGTGCGCCGACAGGCGGCGACGTCGTTCAGGCCGTGCCACGTGGTCCACCAGCCGTCGTCACCATCGGGCATCACCACGATGAATTCTGGCATACCAGCGGCGACCAGCGAATCCATCGTCTCGGCCAGCCGCCCGTGTATCGTCCAATCCGTTTCGCTCCCCCAGACGCCGTGCAGATAGATGGCGAGTGGATACCGACGCGCGGCAGCGGTGGGCGCGCTGTACGACGGCGGGAGATACACGACCACACTCTTGGTGACGCCGAGTGCCTGTGACCACATTCGTTCGGTGTGCACAGTGCCACGCGCCGCAGCCGGTGACTGCGCCAGCACGCGCGACACGCTCACCGCCAGGATCACGAGCACACCGGCACAGCGTCGCAGCCGTGCGTTCGCCAACCACCGGCGTGAGCGAGGCATCTCAGCGAGTGGGCGTGCCACGCTGCAACCAGACGAAGAGCGGTGTACCGGCTACGATCGCCAAGAATCCCCACATGGCTGTGTCTCCCCCAACACCATACATCGTCCACAGAATGAACACGAAGGCGATACTGGCCTCGATTGTCACGCGCCGGACACTCTCTGTCTGGTAGCGTTCGGGAAACCGGCGGACGAGGAGCAGTTCGGCAGCGCACGCATACAGGTGCGGGAGGAGCGTGGTGAGAATTGCCAGCAGCGCCACGAACCTGAACACGTTGACCAACGAGGCCGAGAAGTAGAGAAACAGCAACGCACTCGGAAGCAGGGTGCCGACGAACATCGCAATGTGCGGTGTGGCATAGCGGGGATGCAATCGACCGAGCGCTGGAAAGAACAGTCCATCGCGCGCGGCAGTGACGGGAATCCGCCCAGCCATCAGTACCCAGCCGTTCAATGTCGCCAGGTTTGAGCCCAGCGCGACGACGCCGATCACCACCGCCGCCCACGGTCCGAGAATCCGTCCCATGCTGAGGGCGATCGGACGCGGGCTTTCGGCGAGTTCGGCGGTCGGGACGGTGCCGATCACCATCAGCGCCGTCAGCAGGAAGACAACCGTCGCCACCCAGTAGCCGAGCATCGTCCCTCGCCCCAGAGTGCGCGCGCTGTCCTGCACCTCATCGGCCGGCACGGTGGCTGACTCGACGCCGGAGAACGCCCACACCACCAGCGCACAGGCCGGCGCCAGCGCGCCCCATCCATTCGGTGCGAATGGTGTCAAATAGGCGAGACGCACCTGCGGCAGCGCAATCAACGATCCCAGCACCAACGGCACGACAGTGAGGAACATGAGCGCGATCTGCAACCGCGCGCTGTGCTGCAAACCGATCGTGTTGAGTGCACAGAACCCCCACAACAACAGCTGTGCCAGCGCAAACTGCTGCAGTGGCGACTCACGGAGGCCCGTCGAGAAACCGGTGGCGTAGCCGACCACTGCGGTGACGATCGCGGCGTTGCCGATGGTCGCGCTCAACCAGTAGCTCCACACCGTCTGAAAGCCGGCAAAATCGCCGAACGCCTCTCGCACGTATACGTATGCGCCACCGGTCGTGGGCCATCGTGTGCCGAGCCGGGCGTAGGTACGCGCGATGAAGAAGTACCCAACGGCAGTCACGGCCCACGCCGCCAACGCCAGCGGTCCGGCGATCTTTGCCAAGCTGGCGGGCAGCGTCCAGATCGACGTCCCCACCATGTTTCCCACCGCCAGCGCGACGACGCCAAGGAGCGTCAATCGGCGAACTGGCGCGACGGATTCGGTCAGCGGAACAGGTGGCCGATGCGCGACCACCGGATGTCGGTGATGAACGGCAGCGCGCGATCGGAGTCGTTGGCGTTGTAGCTGTAGTAGACGAAGATCGGTCGCCCGCGAAGGTTGTCGCGCGACACGATTCCCCAGTAGCGACTGTCCTTCGACTCGTAGCGATTATCGCCGAGCATGAACAGGTGGCCGGCCGGAATGACGAGCGGTCCCCAGTTGTCGTGGGTCGGCACCGGTGGCGGGTCACCGAACCTCGACGCCTTCACTTCGTACTGATGCTGCCACTCGAAGAGCGGGTGGGTTTCATCGGCGCCGAGCTTCATCGTGCTTTCGTCGGCGCGCTGCGGAAACGCCGTCCCGTTCACATGCACCACGCCGTCTCGCATGTAGAGGGTGTCGCCAGCGAGGCCCCAGAGGCGCTTGACCAGCGTCGGCTGCGGATCGTTGCCGATCTGCGCTTCGTCGGCCTGATACGGGGACTTGAAGACGACGATCTCGCGCCGCGTCGGTTCGGCGTACCCGGGCAGCGTGACATCGGTGAACGGAATATTGGGACCGTACACCAGATTGTTCACGAACAGCCAGTCGCCCACCATCATCTCAGGCTGCATGCTGGGCGATGGAATGCGATAGGCCTGAAAGAAGAAGATCCGGATGACGAAGAAGATCAGGATCGGCGCGATCCAACTCTTCAGGCCGTCCACCCAGCCGCTTTTCGGGGCCGCGCCGCTCCTGCCACGGGCGGCTGCGACGACATTGGGCGCCGGTGTCGGCGCGGAACTCGATTTCGGATCGGCGGCCACGAGGCGGTGGGGGCAGCGGTGAGCGATGTGCGGCGGTCGGGAGCAGACGCAATCGAGGGCCTGCCCTCAGGAGGACACGCCCTCGATTCGGTCCAGCAAAAGATAACCCGTCCGGAGACGGGTGATCCGGTTCAGCTCAGGTGCTTGGACACAAGCGCCGTCATCTCGAACATGGTGACCGTCTTCTTGCCACCAAACACGGCCTTGAGCTTCTCGTCGGCAAGGATGTTGCGCTTGTTCTTGGGGTCCTGCAGGTCGTGCTTCTTGATGTACGTCCAGATCGCACTGGTGACTTCGGTGCGCGGGCGGGCATCGCCACCGATGACCGCAGCCAGTTCGGGGCTGATCGTCATGGCCTTGTTGAAGGCCGACGCAGACTTCTTGGCGGCCGGTGCTTTCGCAGCAGCCTTCTTCGCAGGCGCCTTCGCAGCGGCCTTCTTGGCCGGTGCCTTGGCGGCAGCCTTTTTCGCAGGGGGCATCGCAGATCCTCGAGTGTGAGGGAGGGGCGAGCGACGCTCGCCGAACAGGGAGCGAGACTCGCGCGCTCATCGTGGCAATCGACGGCGACCGCCGTACAAAACGACCATGACGGGCGGGAAGGTACACAGTGGGTCCCCGGGCGCAACAGGCGACGTCAGTCGGCGTGCACCGCGGGCGCTAGGCGACGACGTCGAAAGAGCGCAACAGCTCGACCATCCGCACGTCGTCGGGATCGGCGCTGGCGTCGTCCTCCGCCATCACCTCGTTCGCCTGCGGGGTCTCGAGCAGGAGCGGAATCGCACGGGTCCGGGGATCGGACAGCAGCCATCGGAATGCCTCGGCACCAATCGCTCCATCGCCGATCAGCAGGTGTCGATCCTTGTTGGATCCGAGGCCACCGAGGCTGTCGTTGAGGTGCAGAAAGGTTGGCGGCTCTCCACACGCCCGCTCAAAGGCATCGAGGACCGCCGTGCAGGCGGTCTGTGACGCACTGATATCGTAGCCTGATGCAAATAAGTGACAGGTATCCAGGCCGTATCCGGCGCGATGCCGCAGCGCTGGTGGGAGTTGCGCCAGAATCCCCGCCACCTCATCGACCGTTCGCCCGATGGTGTTGCCGGCCCCTGCGCTGTTCTCCACCAGAAGCCTGGTCGTGCCGTCGACCGTCTCCAGTGCGCGCGTCATTGCCACGGCCACGCGCGCCACACCGGCCGCACGATCCTGATCCGTTGCGGCGCCCGGATGAAAACACACGCCACGCACCTGCAGCGCCGTACTGCGCTCCAACTCCCTGGTCAACGCCGTCGCCGCGCGCTCCCATTTCTCTGGTTCCGGTGTGGCACAGTTCAGGACATAGCCGGCGTGCACCACCACGGCATCGCGTGCAATGCCGGCGTCGTGCAACGCTGCATGAAACCCGGCGATCCGCTCGGGCTTCACGCTCACTTTCTCGTTGTAGAACTTGGGAACTGCGCTGAAAATCTGGAGCGCCGTCATCCCGGCGTTGCCGGCGCGACGGGCCGCCATCGCAATCCCACCGGTATCAATCGTATGTGCGCCGATCAGTCGTGGCATGGTTGTGTAACGTGGAATGTTTATCGCGAGACGATCCGCGCGCGCCGAACCAGAAACGCGCTCCCCGACTGCGACTGCTCCCGCCATCCGACCCACAGATGTCCGGCCGAAAGCCGCACGATCTGCGGCGCGGACGCCTGCTGCGAACTGGTGCTCACCGGTATCAGCCGCGCCGTCTGCTCGAACAGGTGCCCCCCCGTCAGCGACACACTCATCGCAATGCGCCCGACCTCGCTGTTCGGATCCTCGTAGACAACGGCGACGGTATCACCGCGACTGGCCACCGCCACCCGCACCGGCTTTTCACCGTAGACGATCGCCAACGGTGTCTCGAAGCGTTGCAGTCGTGCATCCATCAGATGCGCGTAGAAAAGCCCCGGCCCTTCCGGCGCCACCATGAAGTAGCCGATGTGGACGTAGCCGTTGATGCTGTCGACAGCGATGGCGGGAGCGGGGCGCGCGCAGCCGACCGAGGCGCGATCGAGTGAGTCGACCGTGATCCGCTGCGTGATCGCGCCGCTGCTGTCGCTCTGCTCGGCGATCAATACGGCGCTGCTGTCGGTCCGGATCTTCCACCACGCCGACCAGCGGCTCCCGCGCACCTGGGCTGCACGCGCCCACGAGCCGGCACAGGCCGCAACCTCGGTCGTCGCGCTGACCACGGTGGCACTCGAATCGCCGCCCGCGCCGCCTGTCGAATCACTCGCCGCGACCACCACCGTCGGCGTCGCCCCGCCTGCGCCGAGTTCCAGCCGCGCCGTGAATTGCGCCGCGGTGTCCACCCGCGACGCGACTGGTGCCGGTGCCTGCCACTCGATTGGCGGCGCGTCCCACGAACAGCCGGCCACCCCAATCGCGGCCACCACACTGCGCAACACTCTCGTCATCCCGACAATCTACGCGGTCCGTGGGATCGTGATCTCCCGCTAGTATTCTGCCATAGTCGGTGCGTGCACCGCCCCCTGCCTCACTCTACTCTGCACAGCCATGACGCCTCCTCTCGTCGCGCCCGTCGGTGCCTCGCAGTTCGCCGGCTCACGCCGCATCCCCGCCCCGGTCAACGAGCCGGTCAGGAACTACGCGCCGGGTTCATCGGAGCGGTCGGAGCTTCAGGCTCGCCTCACCAGCATGTCGACAGAACGGCTCGAGATCCCCATCGTCATCGGTGGCCAGCGAATCCACACCGGCAACATGGGCACGCAGGTGATGCCGCATGCGCACCGTCACGTGGTGGCGGACTGGCACAAGGCGGGCGCAGCGGAGGTCACCGCTGCCATCGCCGCTGCAGCCACCGCAAGGAAGGAATGGGCAGCGTGGAGCTGGGAAGACCGGGCGGGCGTCTTCCTGAAAGCAGCCGAACTGCTCACGACCACGCGTCGAGCCACCCTCAACGCTGCGACCATGCTCGGCCAGTCCAAGACGGTGCATCAGGCTGAGATCGATGCCGCCTGTGAGCTGATTGATTTTTGGCGCTTCAACGTCGCGTTCGCGCAGGAGCTCTACGCGGAACAGCCCGTCAGCAGCAACGCGACCTGGAATCAATCCGATTATCGGCCGCTGGAAGGGTTCGTTTATGCCGTGACGCCATTCAATTTCACCGCGATCGGCGGGAACCTGCCAGGCGCACCGGCGCTGATGGGTAACACGGTGATCTGGAAACCGGCGTCGACGGCGATGCTCTCGGCGTGGTACGTCATGCAGATTCTCGAGGAAGCGGGCCTGCCGCCCGGCGTGATCAACTTCCTGCCCGGCGATCCGGGACCGATCTCGAATACCCTGCTCGCGCATCCCGATCTCGCCGGCGTGCACTTTACCGGCAGTACCGGCGTCTTCAACGGCATGTGGGAAACGATCGGCCGCAACATGGGCGGCTACCGGAGCTATCCACGGATCGTGGGTGAGACCGGTGGCAAGGATTTCATCATCGCCCATCCGTCAGCCGACGCGCGCGCACTCGCCGTGGCAATCGTGCGTGGCGGATTCGAGTATCAGGGACAGAAGTGTTCGGCGGCCAGCCGAATCTACATCCCCAGGTCGCTCTGGCCCACCGTGCGAGATCACGTCGCACAGATGGCGAGTGAGATCAAGGTGGGCGACATCCGCGACTTTTCCAATTTCATGGGCGCGGTCATCGACAGGAAGGCGTTCGACAAGCACGCCGAGTATCTGGCGCTGGCGCAGCGCGAATGTGAAGTGATCACCGGTGGCACCGCCAACGATGAGATCGGATATTTCGTGCAGCCGACGCTGGTGCGCACCGACGATCCGAATCACCGGATGTTGAACGAAGAGATCTTTGGTCCGATCGTGACCGCCTACGTGTACGACGATGACAAGTGGCTGGAAACGCTGCAGCTGGTGGACGCCACCAGCCCGTACGCACTGACCGGTGCGGTATGGGCGCGTGAGAAACAGGCGGTGCTGGATGCGATGTCGGTGCTGCGGAACGCGGCCGGCAACTTCTACATCAACGACAAGCCATCCGGGGCCGTGGTCGGGCAGCAGCCTTTTGGTGGTGCGCGCGCCTCGGGCACCAACGACAAGGCGGGCTCCAAGATGAATCTGATGCGCTGGGTCAGCGCGCGATCGATCAAGGAGACGTTCGTACCGCCGACAGAGTGGCAGTATCCGTTCCTCGCGGAATGAGCGCCGAGCCACTGTTCGTTCACTACTTCACGTTGGATGTCTTCACCGATCAGCGCTTCGGCGGCAATCCGCTGGCGGTGATTCTGGATGGCCGTGAACTCACATCCGAGCAGATGCTGCAGGTGACCCGGGAGTTCAACTTCTCCGAGACGACGTTTGTCCTGCCCGCCGAGTCGCCGGACACCACGCGCCGGGTGCGGATTTTCACGCCTGGGGGCGAGGTGCCGTTTGCCGGACACCCCACGATTGGGACGGCGATCGCTCTCGTCTACTCCGGTGATGTGTCCGCGACTGGTGATGTCGCACACCTCGTTCTCGGCGAGAACGTCGGACCTGTACCCGTCACGGTACGGTTGCACGACGGTGTACCGGTGTGGGCGCAACTCTCCACTGCACAACACCCCGTGGAGCACCCGCCGATGGAGCGAACGGTGGTCGCCGGGCTCCTCGGGCTGTCGGTCGCAGATCTCAATCCGTCGCCCGAATACACACCCGCCGCCACCTCGTGCGGGCTTCCGTTTCTGATCGTGCCGCTGGTCTCACGCGACGCGGTGTCGCGGGCCCGGGTGGATGACGCAGTGTTTGCCCGCACCCTGCGCGGAACCGCGTGCGCAATGGTGCTCGTCTTCGCGACGGTGGACGATGTTCCCGGTGTCGATCTCCACTGTCGGGTGTTCTGCCCCGATGATGGGGTACCCGAAGATCCCGCGACCGGAAGCGCGAATGCGGCGCTCGGTGGCTACCTGGCCGCACGCACGCCACGACAGGGACTTCTCCGCTGGACGTCGCAACAGGGCATCGAGATGGGTCGCCCAAGCCGCCTCGAGATCGAAGTCGACAAGGCGGACGGCGTGATCACAGCAGTGCGCGTTGGTGGAAGCGCAGTGCTGATGTCCGAAGGGCGGCTGCGCGTGGTGTGAGACGCGCCGTGTCGCGCACGGCGCTTCGCTACACTCCATCCTTCACCTTCGTCATTCGATTCTACGCTTTGACCACTACACTAAAAGCGAGCACCCAGCGACAGGTCGACTCGCGTCCCCTTACGTGGATAGATCCCTCGCGCCACATCGATCCGGAACAACCCGTCGACGAAGGACGAGCCGAGTCCCCAACCGGCCATCACACGGCCAGGTGTCGTAAAGTCGACGCGCCGTCCGGCCCAGCCCATATCGAGAAAGAGCGAGCGCTTCAACGCGCTCGACCCGAACGCCAGCTCGGAGCGCGAGAGCCAGTAGGTATCGCCGACGTTCGTGCCCGCGACCTGGCCGCGCACGGTCCGTAACCCGCCCATGTAGAACTGCCGTTGGAGCGGGACGCTGTCGGTCGCGGCGCCAATACTGCCGGTCTGGCCAAACGACAGCTTCCAGAACAACGGACGCGACACCGTGATCTCCGTCAGGCCGCGCGCGTAGTTGAACGACCCACCCGCGCCCTCGGCCCGCACATCGGTCGCCACCTGCCAACCGCGTGGGTCGAGCCCGTAGCTCGCGTGCCACTCGGCTGCGCCACCGCCAATCCAGCCGCGCTGCGCCACGATGTTGTCGAGCATGAATCGCCGATCGCTGAAGGCATTCGCGAGGTTGAAGTTCCAGTTCTTGTCAGCACGCTGGTGGTTCTCGCCGAAGGTGCGCCAGCTCACCTGCCCACGCGTCGTCTGCTTCACCCACGTCAGCTCGGCGCCGGCGGTGCGATAGTAGAAGCCCTCGTCACGTCCGTACAGCAACGTCGCCAACGATGCGCCGACCGACAGCGGATCACCGAAGTCGTTCGTGAAGGCGAGGCGCCGGTACATCGCCCCCTGCGCCGTGCTGCGCCCGTTGCTGCGCGCCAGGCGCACTTCGGCATTCGGCTGCCAGTCTCCCACACCGATGCGCGCCTCGCCCGACGCGGTATACCCAGCGCCCAACGGCCACTTGACCTCAGTACCCAGCGAGAACCCTTCCACGCGATTGTAGCGCTGCTGATTGATCGAGTAGTCGAACTGCAACGGCTGCGGCCCAAACGCCGGCTGCAGCGACAGTCCCAGCGCGCTCGCCAGCGACGAGGCGTCGCGCTGCGCAAATGCTTCCTCGTTTGCATCGTAGGGCGATGGAGGCAACTCCTTTGACGACGCGAGCGCTGTCGAATCGCACGGCAGCTTGACGGCGTACTGGAGAGCGCCCTCGTACCGCGTCTCTACCCGCGTGTAGTAGCCGCCGCTCTTTGCACATTCCGTATCGCGAACCTGACGCCGTGCAGTCCTGATCGAGGAGCGTACGAGCGAGTCACCGTACGCGCGCATCTTTCGCGCGGCACGTGACGAGTCGGCGGCGTCCGGCGCCGGCTTGCCCGCCAGTGCGAGCAGCGAGTCGCGCGAAATCGCGCGCTGCTTACGGACCACCGTGACCAGCGAGTCACGATGATGCGTGTACAGCGAGTCCGCGACGTAGCGCGTGCGCACCGCCAGCGCGGTCGTGTCCAGTGGCAGAGCCGGCTTCAGGCCGTATGCCTTCAACAGCGAGTCCGTCACCGCGAGCCGACGGGCACGTGTCTCACGCAGTTCATTGACCTCGTCCGTGAGCACGTCCTCGCAGGCCGGAGCACAGACCTGCATAGTGCCGCTCGTCCTGCGCGCGCTCGCCAGCGTCGGCATCGGCGGCAGTGGGCTCGTGCCATCGACATCATCGTACTTGTAGCTCTCCTCGATCCGGATCGGTGCGCGGAGAAACGCTATCTGTGTGTTGCCTTCTGCGCGATTCACGCGTGGCAGCCAGAACTTGCCTTCGTAGAGCGCGTACTCAACCGTGACCAGGGTGATATCAAAGCGCATCGGGTTCATCAACCCGCGCACCAGCGCGGGCGGGGAATCTTCCTGCGCTTCCTTGACCCGCTTCGCCCGGTTCGGCGTCGTGTCGCGTTGCGCCTCTTCGATGTCTTTTTTTACATCCGCCAGCGCTTCATCCCAGATCTCGATCGGCGCCGACAGGCGATACGCAGCGCGGACCAGCGATCCACTGCGCTCGTCGAACCAGAAGCTGCCCACGAAGCTCCGCCATTCCGGCTTTCGAGCAATCACCTTCAGCTCGCGCAGCGTCAATCCGTCACCACTCGGCAGTCGGATGCGAATCGAGTCGCCGATCTGGTAGCGGTAATACGCCTCGCTGCCACGCGCCAGCGGGTGCGCGAAGCCTTCCGATTCATCCACATCCTTCTTGACCGTCGCCAGGTCGGTGCTGGGCAACCAGAGCTGTTCGCGTCCCGGGAAGTACGGCACCGGGATCAACGAGGCCGAGACGCCGCTGATGTTGACGTTCCGCGACATCGGTACCGTGTTGCGCGACGCCAGCGGTTCGATCCACATCCCCTGCCCGCGCCGCCACTTCACATTCGACACATTTTCCGTCCGAAAGAGCAGCTTGTTCGGCGTGATCGCCGATGTGCGCAGCGACACCGTGATCCGGGCCTGGGTCCTGGCGTCGTAACCGCGGAGCGCCGAGTCCTGCGCCAACCGCGCGCGTCGCGCGAGGAGGAAGAGTTCGCGCGTGGCACTGTCGGCAAAGGCATTGGCTGCGAGCGCTGCGGTCACCGGGCGGCGACGAACTGGGTCCGGCGCCTGAGCGGGCGCCGGGACAGGCTGCTGCAGCAACAGAATGAGGCCGGTGAGGAACATGCGGTTATCGGGATGGAGGGTCTGGCGACGTCTGCCCATACGACCGTCAGGGCCAGCAGGTTCCATCAGTTCGCAAAACGGTTCGCACGGGATGCTCCGCCCGCATCCAGCGGACGCGGATGTCGGCCGATACTGCCAACCACGCGGAACCTCGCATTAGTACCCTCTTGCCCATCGCAGCATGCATGAACCATCCCTTCCTGGCGCGGCCGATCGGCTGTCTCCCAGCGATCCATCGGGGCTCCAGCGGCGTCTGACGGCGATTCTTCAGGCCGCGCCGGCGCCGACGGTCTGCGTTGCGCGGCGTCGCGACGAAGGGGGCGACCTGATGGTTGCCGGTCAGTCGCTGCTGGAGCATGTTCGCCACCGGGTAGGCAGCCTGCAACGCGCCGGACTACGGCGTGGCGACGTGCTCGCGAGCGACGCACTCGGCGTCGGCCGGGTGATCGACGCGCTCGCCGCCGTCATCGGGGGATTCGTCTACTGGCCGTGCAGCGACCACCGGCGCATAGTGGACGGTCCGCTGGTGTCGGACTCCGGATCGCCGTTGGTCTGGCGACCGAACCCGTTGGTGGGAATCGGTGCGCTTCCTGCCATGCCGCACGAACCACCGGCGGCGCTGCCGATGCGCCTCTCCGTAAAACTGCGCGACATCATGGAGCCGGCAGGGGGCCATGTGCGCGTTCTGGCGGGGGCGGGGACAGACCGCACACCGTTCGCCATCAATGCCCAGACGATCGGTCGTCTCGGAAGCGCACTCCGCCGACGCCTCAACATCCGGCGGCAGAGCGTCCGCTACTGCGCCGCACCCGCGGAATCAGCCGCCGGAACGCTGCTCGATCTCCTGCCGGGCATCGTGGCGCGACAGGTGATGGTGGTACCAACCGAGCTGCATCCCTCATCGACGACGATCGTTCGCGCGATCGGCCGGTACCACCCCGACTCACTCACACTCACGCTGGAACAGGCGACGGGGTTGGTGGAGACGCCGATGGACGAAACCACCCTGTCCGCGCTCCGCAATGCAGATCTCCTGATTGCCGATGCGAACCCTGTGCCGCATAAACTGCGTGAACAGCTGCGACCGATGGTGCGGCGACTCGACATCGCCTATCTCCTGCCCGAAGCCGGGGACGCGTTTCTCGTCGGCGCTGTTCCGTAACTGCGCTGGTACCGGGCGTGAAGTCGCCGAGCTTCGCGACTCT
>Ga0335394_10003016_pt1 | contig 19030 bp, 14 predicted proteins | sample MAT03_FD_205741 | JGI IMG/M metagenome (GOLD analysis project Ga0335394, IMG submission 205741) | Freshwater microbial communities from Lake Fryxell liftoff mats and glacier meltwater in Antarctica - MAT-03 (spades assembly) (version 2) ... | reverse complement strand
GACTGCCGGCCCGCGGATCTGGGGCGACGCCGGTCAGCCCGAGGCCGTTGTGGACGCCTCCGCCGCCGGCCAGTCGGCACCTCTGGTTGTGCTGAAGAAGGAAGTCGCCGCAAGCGGGACCAACTGCACCACCGCGACTTACGGAAAGACCAACCCCGTTTACCGGCCCGGCGACAAGGTCTGCTGGCGGTTGACGATTGACTTCCCGGCCAAGGTCGACACCAAAGAGCTCACCGTGACGGACTTCCTGCCGCTCAATACGACCTACATCCCCGGTTCGGCCGCCAACACGGCCGCCAATACGACCATCAACACGCCTGACTTGAGCAACGCAGCCGCCGGCGTCATCAGCTGGGGAATCAACGGCGGTCTCGTTCCGGTCGGTGGCCAGAAGTTCCAGGTCACCCTGGCAACCACGACCACTCCGGTCGGAGTGATCGACCCGTCCGACATCAAGGGCAACCTGATGAAGTTTGCGGTTGAGAACACCGCGGGGCAGGCCTTCCCGCTGCGCGACCAGGTCAACTTCGAGGTCATCCCGCCGATGGTTTCGATCAAGAAGGGTGTGCGCCAGGTCAACTCGGGTCCGATCCAGAACCCGCCGGCCGACGGCCTCACCGTCAGGGCTGATGACGTCGCCACCTACCAGGTGGACGTCAAGGCGTCCAACGACGACGTCAAGAACGTTCAGGTCTGGGACCGCCTGCCGGCCGCCTTTGACTGCACCGCGGTCAGCCTGATCTCTGATAGTGGAGTCTGCTTCGACGGTGGATCCGGCCGTGACGTGATCAAGTGGACCATCCCCGCGATCAACGACGGCGCGACCAAGTCCCTGACCTACAAGGTCCAGATCCCCTCCGACGTCGGACCGGAGAACACTTACACCAACGATTCCGGAGTGCGCGAATACCAGGGCGATACCAACACCGGCGGCACCTACACCTACACGCCCCAGAACAACATCGATCCGGCCAACCCGAACACGCCGAACATCGGACGGATCGATGACCCGAGCAACGTCAAGACCCCGAACGTCGGCATCAACAAGACCCGCACGACTTCGATCAGCGAGACCGGCAACGACGCCAACACCCAGGCGACGATCGGCGAGACCATCAACTACACGGTCACCACGACGCTGCCTGGCGGCACGACCATGAAGATCAACCCGCGCATCGTCGACACCCCCGACTCGGCCACCACCCAGCCGATCGTCGGCACCCCGACCGCAACACTGAACGGCAACCCGCTGCCCGTGGGCTGGAGCATCACCACGGTCGGCCAGACGGTCACCGTCCAGATGCCGGACAACTACGTGATCCCGAACGGCACCGACCATGTGGTCAGGATGTTCATCTCGACCCGGGTCGCCGACGTTTCGGCCAACGTCCGCGGCCAGAACCGGGCCAACCAGGCGACCGTGCTGTGGAAGGACACGTCTGACCGCAGCCGACCCTCGAATACCGTCTCGACCACGATCGTCGAGCCGAGCATCTCGCAGACCAAGACGAACTCGGTGCAGCCGAACGCCGTTCTGCCCGGCACGACTGTCACCTACACGCTGACCACGAGAAACTCAAGTTCTTCGAACGTTTCGATCGCGCACGACACGGTTATCCGGGACGTCGTGCCGGCAGGCATGACACTGGTCGACGCCGGCAACAACCCCCTTGCCGACGGTGCTGTCGTCCCGGGCACCGGAGGCGCAACCTGGAACGCGACCACCCGTACGATCACCGGCCCGCCCGTGGCGATCAACCCGGGCGCGAGCGTGGTCTGGTCCTACAAGGCGACGATCGACCAGCCCGCAGTCGCCGGCAGCAAGCTGATCAACACCGCTGACGCCAAGACCACCTCGATCAACGGCAGCGATGTAAACGAGCGCACGTCTTCGAGCTCGACAAACACCGGCTACATCGCTTCCTCGAACAGCACCGTCACGATCAGGGGCGCCACCGTCGTCAAGGCGGTTGATCCCGCCTGGGCCACGATCGGCACGCCGCTGACCTACACGGTGGATCTGACCATCCCGAAGGATCTGACCATGTACGACCTGACCGCGGTCGACACGCTGCCGGATTCACTCGACTTCGACGGTTACGTTTCGTCGTCCTGCATCTCCGGCTGCCCGGCCAGCCCCGCGCCGACCGTTCAGAACTACAACGCGGTTGTGACGCCTTCGGCGACCACGATCGCCTGGGACCTCGGCAACATCACCCCGGGCACCACCGACAGGGTGATCCGCTTCACCTTCAAGGCTCATGTGAGGGACACCTACCGGTCAAGCGGAGCCAAGGTGCTCGCCGGCCAGAACATCGTCAATGTGGTGCGCGCCCAGTCCAACCTGAGCGACAAGTTCACCTTCAACCCGGCCAGCCTGCCGGCCGTGAACACCTTTGACTGGGTCTCTCCGAACGCCACGGTGACCACTCCGGTCCGGGAGCCGAGCGTGAGCCTGGACAAGAAGGTCAAGGTCAACTCCGGCCCGTTCGTCGATGGCCCGGTACAGAGCCAGCCCGGGGATACGCTCACCTACAGCGTCGCCGTGAAGAACAACGGCTCCAGCGCGGCTTACGACATGGTCGTGACCGACAAGCCGGATACGAAGATCACCAACGTCGTACTCGCTCAGGGAGCGGCCTTCAACACGGATCCGTGGACCCAGGCCGACCCGACCATGAAGTGGACCATTCCCGGCCCGATCGCTCCCGGTGACACCGTCACCCTGACCTACACCGCCCAGCCACTTCCGGCGGCGCAGCTCTCCAACGGCGACACGGCCATCAACACGGCTGGCTCGAACTACTGGGGCCTGCCGGCGTCGGAGCGGACCAACCCGTGGGTCTACCGCAACTACAACAGCAATAACGACACCGTCCGGGTCGATTTCGAGTTCCCCGAGATCTCGGTGAACAAGACGACGACCGCACCGGGCTTCCCGGACATCGCCGACGCTTCACCGCTCGTGTCGTTCGGCTGGAGGATCGTCGTCAAGAACAACGCGACCACCGCCAGGGCGCTGGACACCGTCGTCACCGACACTCTGCCCCCGGCCTGGACCTACAACCCGGGCTCGACCACGATCACCGGGGCGACCGGTGGCAACCCGGCCGTCGTGCCGAACCCGGCCGGCGACGTCCTGACCTGGAACTTCACCGGTCAGACGATCCAGCCCGGCGCAACGGTCACGATCACCTTCACCGCGACCCCGCAGCTCGGCGCCCGCCTGAACCCGCCGATCCAGGTCAATGACGCGAAGGCCGATTCGAAGGATGCGAGCGGTAGTGACCGCAACGCGGACGGTCCGTACACCGATGACGACGACGCCAAGGCCGAACTCAAGTTCCCGAAGTCCGACCTCGGGATCGACAAGAGCGCACCGGCCGAGGTCGACGTACTCGTTCCGTTCACCTACACGATGAAGGTGAACAATTACGGACCGGATACCGCGACCAACGTCGTGATCAACGACCCGCTACCGGCCGGCCTCGTATTCATCTCGTCAGCCGACTGCAGCCCGGTCATGGTCTGCAACCTCGGAACGATCGCTTCGGGCGCGAGCAAGACAGTCAACGTTCAGGTCAACTCGACCTACGCAGTCGCCGGCACCACGGTCACCAACACCGCGGTTGTCACCGGCACCGAGTTCGACACCAACCCGAACAACAACCAGGACTCGGCTGATACCAGGATCAAGGGGATCGCCGACGTCAAGATCACCAAGACCGCGCTGCCGGGCAACGCCCGCCCGGGCGACATCGTCACCTACAGGCTGAAGGCCCAGAACATCGGCACCGCGATCGCAAGGAATGTCGTCGTGACCGACACCCTGCCGGTCGGAGTCACCTTCGTCTCGGCTGACGCCCCCTGCCTCGAGTCCGCGGGCAACATCAGCTGCGCGCTTGGCTCAATGAACCCGGGCGACGAGCGCATCCTCGAGGTCAGGGTCAGGGTCGACCAGTGGGGCAACGCAAACCCCGCTGCCGACCACCTGCTCGACGTCCAGAAGGTCGAGGCCCAGATCGACCTCGAGGCCGGCCAGCAGAGGACCATCTCGGTCACCTGCCCCTCCGGATACTTCGCCTCCGACGGCTCGGTCCGGATCGACCACATCGATCAGGGCACCGGCGACTGGACCGCCCCGCAGGTGCTCGAGTCCAGGGCGAGCTCGCTCGACACCTGGCAGGGCACCGTGAAGAACACCGCCACGGGCCGCGCCCAGGCGAAGATCTTCGCCGTCTGCATCAGCAAGCAGACCGATGCGGCTGGTGGCCACACCCACAACCTGATCGTCTCCAACCCGATCACCGTTTCCAACACGGTGGCGCCCGGACGGCGCGAAGCCACTCTCATGTGTGGCCCCGGCCAGATCGCGATCCAGCCCGGATTCATCTCCTCCGCCCCCGCGGACCTCGTCTACAGCGAGCCTGAGGGCAACGGCTGGAAGTTCGCACTCGACGTCAAGGCGCCGTCTGATGTGACCTTCTCGATCCGCTGCCTGACCCGTCAGGTGACGATCACCAACGGCCACACCCATGACCTGAAGTTCGAGCACCTCGTCAAGGAGTTCACGATTCAGCCCGGACAGGTCAACGAAGCCCAGCTCACCTGCGCTGACGGCTACAAGGGCATCGTCGCCGACATGGACCTCGACCACGGACTGGTCAGCCTCGGCAACGACCCGCGTCCGGTGACCAGGGCCTACAAGGTCTACAACCCGACCGACCACCCGCTCAAGGCCAGGTTCAGCCTGCTCTGCCTCGGTGACCGCACCGGCGGCGAGCACCTGCCCCCGAAGGTGATCATCAACACCGCTTACATCACCACCACCTCGGACGAGTCCTCGACCACGAACAACATGTCGTCGGCTTCCTTTACCGCGGAGGACACGGACAACTTCACCCCGGTTCCGAACCCGCCCCCGGTCAAGCCGACGCCGAACAGCCCGGTCGCGACAACCATCGTCGGCAAGGGTGTTACTTACGCCGGCAGGCAGGTAGTGGCAACGCTCAACTGCACCGGCCCCTGCAGTGGCTCGGCCAGGCTGCTCTCGACCGCACCGGTCATGGTCAACGGCAGGCAGATCCGCAAGGGATCGGTGCTGGCCACAGCAGCGTTCAGGTTCAACGCCGCCGGCAAGCGCAAGCTGAGCCTCCGGGTCAATGCGACCGGTCGCAAGGTCCTGAAGAAGGGCAGCAGGGCCCTGCTGAAGCTCTCCTCGGGCAAGCAGAGCATCGTCCGCATCCGTTAGCAGGCCGTCAGGCCGCTCCAGCGGGCTACTCGTGGACTTTGAGGTCCGAAGCGAGCTCGGTGCGGCCTGCGCCCTTGTACTGGACGTCGACGGTCTCGTCCTTGCGGTAGGTGCCGAAGAAGCCGAGGTACATCGCCAGCCACCTCGACAAGCCGATCTCTTCCTTGATGATCTCGCGGGTGAAGAGGATTTCGCCGCCTTTGACCCCGTAGTCCTTGCCTTCTGTCTGGGCGACTCCGTTGATGTAGACGACGAACGGCCCGGAAGCGCCTTTCGGCAGGATGACCCTGCGCCCGGCGGCGAAGGAGCCCTTGGGAACTTGCTCTTCTGACTCGCTCATCTGCCCAGAGTCTCGCGCATCGCCGCTACCACCTGCGCGGCTGTCTGGCCTTCGACCGGCTGCCGGCTGACTCCTCCGGCGTAGCCGAGAAGGCTGTTGTCACCGCGCACATCAACTCCGGCGGTCGGCGGGGAGAAGAAGCCCTTGCCTGAGACCTCGATCCTCGCTTTCACCAGCTTCTCGGGCTCGTAGTCGCGGATCGCCTTGACTGTGCCGAGCGGAGGCCGGTCGAGGATCTGCTCGATCCGGGAGAGGGCCTCCTCGAGCGCTGAATCGAGGTCGTCGAAGCTGAGCCGGCTGACGTCGGATCCGTCGCGGACCGTCAACTTCCAGTCAGCCATGAGTTCTTCGACCAACTGGGGAGGCCCGGTGGCTCACGGAGGCCCGGTGGCTCACGGAGGCCCGGTGGCTCACGGAGGCCCGGTGGCTCACGGAGGCCCGGTGGCTCAGGGAGGCCAGGTGGCTCAGGAGGGCCCGGCCGCTCACGGAGGCCAGGTGGCTCAGGAGGGCCGGACGGCGGGCGGGCCGTCGATCAGCTTGCTGCCGGTGCGCTCGCCGATCGGAACGTAATCGGCCTGGCGGGCTCCGGTGTAGATCTGCCTCGGGCGGGAGATCTTCTTCTCGGGGTCATCGGTCATCTCCATCCACTGGGAGATCCAGCCGGCGGTGCGCGGAATCGCGAAGATCACCGTGAACATTCCTGGCGGTATCTTCAGCGCCTCGTAGATGATGCCGGAGAAGAAGTCCACGTTGGGGAAGAGCTTGCGAGAGGTGAAGAACTCGTCGTCGAGCGCCTGCTTCTCCAGTTCGGTGGCGATCTCGACCAGCGGGTTGTACTCGGTTGCCTCGAGCACACCGTCGGCGTGTTCCTTGATGATCAGGGCGCGAGGGTCGTAGTTCTTGTAGACCCGGTGGCCGAAGCCCATCAGCTTCTCTTCGCGGTCCTTGACCTTCTGCAGGAAGCCGGGGATGTTCTCCACCTTGCCGATGTGGCGCAGCATCTTCAGCACGGCCTCGTTTGCGCCGCCATGGAGCCGGCCGTAAAGAGCGGCGATGCCGGCGGCGACGGCTGAGTAGGGGTCGACGTCCGAAGAGCCGACTCCGCGCACCGCGCTGGTCGAGCAGTTCTGCTCGTGATCGGCGTGGAGGATGAAAAGCACATCCAGGGCGCGGGCCAGCCGCGGATCCGGGTCGTACTTGGCCTCGGTCATCTTGAACATCATCGAGAGGAAGTTCTCGGAATAGGACAGGTCGTTGTCCGGGTAGACGTACGGCAGGCCCATGTTGTGGCGATAGGAGAAGGCGGCCAGGGTCGGCATCTTGGCGATCAGGCGGATCGTCGCCAGGTAACGCTCGACCTGGTCGTTGATCTTGTTCGAGTCCGGGTAGAAAGTCGAGAGCGCACCGGTCGAGGCCAGCAGCATGCCCATCGGGTGCGCGTCGTACCTGAAACCGGTCAGGAACTTCTTGATGTCCTCATGGACGAAGGTGTGGTGGGTTATGTCGTGGACCCAGGCTTCGAGCTGCGGACGGGTCGGAAGTTCGCCGAAGACCAGCAGGTAGGCGACCTCGAGGTAGGTGGAGTGCTCGCAGAGCCGTTCGATCGGGATTCCGCGGTGCTCGAGGATCCCGGCCTCGCCGTCGATGAAGGTGATCGAAGACCGGCAGGAGGCCGTGTTGGTGAAGGCCGGGTCGTAGGCCATCATCCCGAAGTCGTCTTCCTTGACCTTGATCTGCCGCAGATCCATCGCGCGGATCGTGTCGTCTTCGATCGGCAGTTCGTAGCTGCGGCCGGTCCGGTTGTCAGTGACCGTCAGCGAGTCGGCGCTCGAAGCCGACTCGGCAACGTCGCTTTCTGCCTTCTCGTCAGTCTTTTCCTCGGTACCCATCCAGCTTCTCCTCGAAGTCTCTGCTCTCTCGGTTTTCGTCAGCCTGCAGTATCGCAGTTCCCCCGCCGTGCCTCGCAGTCAGGCGGAATCAGGTGCGCGCGCTGCCGAAATCGGTCATCGAGCGAAGCGCCTCCATGCGGGAGTCGATCTCGTCCCGGGTGAGTCGAGCGACTCGCTCCGTGCCGAACTCCTCGACGTTGAAAGAGGCCAGCACGGTGCCGAATCCCATCGCGCGGCGCAGAGCCAGTTCGTCGATCGGACCGTCTTCGCCATCGAGATAGCCGAGGAATCCTCCGGCGAAGCTGTCTCCGGCGCCGGTCGGGTCACGCACGTCCTCGAGCGGGAAGCCGGGCAGGGCGAAGAACCCGGCCGGGGTGAAAAGCGCCGCCCCGTACTCGCCCTGCTTGGCGATCACCGCCTTCGGCCCCGCCTCCATCACCGCCCGTGCGGCCCGGGCGAGGTTGGGCTGATCGGTTAACTGCCGGATTTCGGCGTCGTTGATCAGTACGCAGTCGACTTCGGAGATCGCCTGCCAGAGCGAGTCCCGGGCGGTTTCGATCCAAAGGTTCATCGAGTCGAGCGCGGTGAAGCCGGCGCCGCCGCACTGTGCCCGGACCCGCCGTTGAAGGTCGGGCTGGATGTTGGCGAGGAAAAGCACGTCGGCCGCCGATGAGGCCTCGGAGAGCTTCGGATCGAAGTCGCCGAAGACGTTGAGCTGAGTCTCGTCGGTGTGGGCGGTATTGAGGTCGTACTCGTAGTGGCCCTTCCAGAAAAACGTCTGCTCACCCGAGACCCGTTCGATGTCTTCGGTGATGACGCCGCGGTCTTCGAGCACTGCGAGTTCGGTCGCGGTGAAGTCTTCCCCGACCGGGCCGACGACCCTGACGTCAGTGAAGAAGCTGGCCGCAAGGGAAAAGTGCACGGCTGAGCCACCGAGCATTTTCGACCGCTCCCCGAACGGCGTGGAGACAGCATCGAACGCGATTGAGCCGACGACTGTCAACGACAAGGTGGAGCCTTTCGTCCGGTGATTTCAGAGCCGTCCCGCGAGATCACGGGACGGCACCCATCCTAGGGGTTTGTCCTGCGAAGATGGAGCCGTGAAAGCGATTCAGATAACCGAGTTCGGCGGACCTGAAGTACTGGAACTGGCTGAGCTTGCTGAACCGGTCCGCGGACCGGGGGAGGCGCTGGTCAGGATCAGCCGGATCGGTGTCAACTTCGCCGATACGCACGCGACGCGCAACGACTATCTCGCGAAGCAGTCGCTGCCGCTGATTCCCGGGGCCGAGCTGGTCGGGACCACCGAGGGCGGCAGCCGGGTCGCGGCGATCGTGCCGAGCGGGGCCTACGCTCAGTACATCTGCGTGCCGGAGTCCTCACTGGTCCCGGTGCCGGATGAAGTCGACGACGAGCAGGCCGCCGGCCTCCTGATCCAGGGCCTGACAGCCGACGCGATTCTGCGGATCTCGGCGAATATGCAGTCCGGCGAGTCAGTGGCGGTCAACGCCGCGGCTGGAGGCACCGGCAGCCTTGCGCTGCAGATTGCCCGCTCGATCGGGGCCGGGCGGATCATCGCGCTGGCTTCTTCTCCTGAAAAGCGGGATCTGACCCTGAGCCTGGGTGCCGACATCGCAGTCGACTCGCGCAGCGAAACCCTGAAGCAAGACCTGATCGAGGCCAACGATGGTCAGGTGCTCGACGTGATCCTGGAGATGGCCGGCGGCGAGGCCTTCGAGCAGTGCCTCTCGGCGCTGGCCCCTTTCGGCCGGCTGGTCACCTTCGGCATCGCATCGAGTGAAGAGAACCGGGTCCGGACCGGCAGCCTGATGCGGCACAGTCGAGCCGTAATCGGGTTCTGGATCACCCATCTGCTGGCCAGACCGGACCTCGTGAAACCAGGGCTGGAGCGCGTTCTGGGTGCCGCCGCGGCCGGGCAACTGAAGACCGTTCTCGGCGGGACTCACCCGCTGGAAGAGGCGGCCGAGGTCCACCGGTCGATGGTCGCACGGCGTACGATCGGAAAAATACTGTTGGATCCCTTCCAGTGACTGAAACGAAGACTACTTTCAAGGACCTCGGGCTCTCCCCGGAAATACAGCTTGCGATCGACGAACTCGGCTTCGAAGAGCCGAGCCCGATACAGACGGAGGGGATCCCACCGCTGCTCGCGGGCCACGACGTTATCGGCCAGGCGCAGACCGGCACCGGCAAGACGTTGGCCTTCGGCATTCCGATGCTCATGTATCTCGACCCGGACGACGATCAGGTCCAGGCGATCATCCTGACCCCGACCCGCGAGCTTTGCATCCAGGTCACCCAGGCCCTGCGCACCTACGCCGAGCACCTCGACATCAACATCGTCGCCGTTTTCGGCGGGGCTCCGATCAGGAGTCAGCAGGCCCAGCTGCGCTCCGGCGCCCACGTCGTCGTCGCCACGGTGGGCCGGATGAAGGACCTGATCTCACGCCGTTCCCTGGTGCTGACCGCCGCGCGATTCGTCGTGCTCGACGAGGCCGACGAAATGCTCGACCTCGGCTTCCTCGAGGACGTCGAGAAAATCCTGAGGATGTGCCCGAGCGGGCGCCAGACGGCGCTTTTCTCCGCAACTATGCCGCCGCCGATCCAGCGACTGGCAGAGGGCTACATGTACGACCCGATTACGATCAGCATCACCCCCGAGCAGCTGACGGTCGATGCCATTCAGCAGGCCTACGTCGAGGTCGCCGGCAAGGCCAAGACAGAAAAGCTGATCGAGATTCTCAATGCCGAGGATCCCGAGCAGGCGATCCTGTTCTGTCGCACCAAGATCGGTGCATCCCGGCTGGAACGCGACCTCAAGAACCGCGGCCTGGATGTCAAGGCCCTCCACGGTGACCTCAGCCAGGGCACCCGGGACGGCGTGATGATCGCCTTCAAGGGCCACCGGGTCAAGCTGCTGGTGGCCACCGACATCGCCGCCCGCGGGCTCGACATCGAGCACGTCACCCACATCATCAACTACGACCTGCCCAATTCATCCGAGACCTACGTTCATCGCATCGGTCGTACGGGCCGTGCCGGCAGGACCGGTCGGGCGATCACCTTCGTCACACCCGAGCAGCGCCGGGACCTGGTCCAGATCGAAAAGGACGCCAGCACGACGATCACCGCGTGGGAATCTCCGGAAGAGCGGATCGAGCACGCCCCACCGCCCCGCCGGCGCCGGCGTGGCGGCCATGAGCCGGCCCCGCTGGATGAGAGGGAAGCACCCGCTTCCGCGGTAGCCGACGAGTCCAAGGGTGCCGACGAGTCCAAGGGTGCCGACGAGTCCAAGGGTGCCGACGAGTCCAAGGGTGAGGGTGGCGAGCAGGCGAATGGCGTCCCCGAGACCGCGGACGGCATCGCCAAGCTGTTCATCAACCGCGGCAGTCGCAGCGGCATCACCGAAGACGACCTGCGTTGGGCGCTGAAGGAAGGCGCTGTGCTTGGCGACGAGGCGATCTCCAGCGTCAGGGTGCTGGACCGTTTCTCGTTTGTCGAGATTGACGCCGATCAGGCCGAGCGCACGGTCGAGTTCCTCGATGGCTCCCGGCTCAAGGATGCCGAGATCCGGGTTGAGGTCGCCCGCCGGTAAGCAGTTCGATCCGGGCCAGCAGCTCACCGAAGTCGATCGGCTTTGCCAGGTGGCCGTCAGCAAGGTCCCATTCTTCGGAAATCTCCGATTCGCTCAGGGCGCTGACCATCAGCACCGGCATCGCCGGAGCCCGGCTCTTCACTGCGCGCAGGGCCTCGGCGCCGTCGAGCTTCGGCATCATCGCGTCGAGCAGGACCAGGTCGGGTACGAGGGATGCCTCGCCGACCGCGGCCTCGATCGCTTCGGCGCCGTCGCGCGCCTCGATCACTTCATGGCCGGCCCTTTCCAGGCGCCGTCTCAGCAGCAGGCGGATCGAGGCCGAATCTTCAGCGACGAGGACCCTGCTCATGCCGGCCCGGGTGGGACGCGGGTGAAGGTATTCGCGCGGTCCAGGGGCAGCCAGACCTCGAACCGGCTTCCGTCCGGCGAGGATTCGACGGAGATCCTGCCTCGGTGGAGTTCGACCAGCCGTTTGCTCACGGTAAGGCCGATCCCGGAACCGGTCATCTGACCGAAATCGATCGCTCCGCCGTGACGGAAGCTTGCGAATGCCAGCTCGGGAGGATCAAAGGGGATTCCCCGGCCGTCGTCTTCGACCGTTATCGCGACTCCTCCCTCCTGAATCCCTGCCGATACCCGTATGGAGGTTCCAGGAGGGTTGTGAGTCGAGGCGTTCTGCACCAGGTTCTGAATGACCTGGCGAAGCCTCCGGGCATCGACCTCGACCGCCGGAAGACCGGCTTCGATCTCGACCGAGATCGTCTGGTCACGGCTCTCGGCGTTCTCCCTGAGGCAGTCTGCTACTTCCCGCACCGGGTCCGCGACTTCGACCCGGGCCAGGTCGAGGGTGAGCTCTCCGAAGCTGTTGCTGGTCAGATCAAGGATGTCGTTGACCAGGGTCTGGAGGTAGAGGGCGTTATCCCGGATGATAGAAACCGCTTCGACCTGCGCCGGATTGAGGTTGTCCCGCTCCATGTCGAAGATCTCGGCGAAGCCGATCAGCGCGGTCAGCGGCGATCGCAACTCGTGAGCGGCGGCCATCGAGAAGATCGCCCGCCGCTGGACCATCTCGTCGGTCAACTTGGGATCCCAGGCCATCAGGATCACGGTTCCGCCGTCGAGGTTCTCGCCGTTGACCAGCCACTCAAGCAGGGGCAGCCCCGGACCGGCGCTGAACATCACCTTCTCGCCCCGCAGAAGCAGGCGGTCGAGCTTCCCTTCGTTGGCCGCCTCGGACAGCACTTCGTAGAGTTGGGCCCCCGGCACGGCCTGGGGAATCAGCTCCCCGGTCATCCGGTTTGCCCACACGACTTCGAACTCCTGGGTCAAGGTGAGGATCGCGCTCGGCAAGCGGTTCAGGATCTCCCTGTAGGTCTTCACCCCGTGTGGCACCGGAGCCACCATAGCGACACCCATCCTGCCCGGCCGCATAAGCTGGCCGGCGATGAACGCGGAAACGGACGGGCTCTCCCGCGGACCGCTGGAGCAATGGTTTACCGAAAGGGTTGCCACGCTCGAGCCTCCGCTCGACTACGAGAAGATCCACGGCGGCCTGTCGAACCTGACTTTTCTGGTCACCGACCAGGCCGGCGCGCGCTGGGTTTTGCGCCGGCCACCACTGGGTGACCGCCTCGGCTCGGCTCACGACATGGGCCGAGAGGTCCGGGTCGTCACCGCCCTGGCGGATACGCCGGTGCCGGTCCCGCCGGTGGTCGGTTACTGCGAAGACGACTCGGTCACCGGGGCGCCCTTCTATGTCATGGAGTTCGTCGAAGGCCCGGTACTGCGCGGGCCCGACCAGGCTGCCCTGTTCCCGGAGCCGGCTCAGCGCCGGCGGATCGGCGAAGGCCTGGTCGAGACGATGGCCGCGATTCATTCGCTGGACCCGGAGGAGATCGGACTCGGCGATCTCGGCCGGCACGACGGCTATGTATCCCGCCAGCTCAAGCGCTGGTCAGGCCAGTGGGAGAAGTCGAAGACACGTGAGTTGCCCCTGGTGGAAGAGGTCCACCGCCGGCTGCTGGATTCGATCCCGGAGCAGATCGGGACTTCGATCGTCCACGGTGACTACCGGCTGGACAACGTGATCTACAGTCCGCTCGGCGAGGTCGCCGCCGTGGTCGACTGGGAGCTTTGCACCCTTGGCGACCCGCTCGCCGACCTGGGGCTGTTGATGGTCTACTGGGCCGAGCCCTCGGATCAGGACATCCCGTTGTTTCGACCAGCCACGGTCGAGCCCGGTTTCCCGTCGCGCGCCGAACTGACCACCCATTACCAGCGGATCTCCGGCAGGGACATCTCCGATCTCGACTACTTCGTAGCGCTCGGTTACTGGAAGCTGGCCGTGATCATCGAAGGCGTGCTCGCCCGGTTCCGCAATGGCCAGTACGGCGAAGAAAACCGCGATGGCGGAAACGAGTTCGAATCCGCGGTGGAGACGCTGGCAGGCGCCGCCTCGGCCGCGATCGACCGCCTCGACTGACTGCTCAGCCGGCTGCGGCTTCGCGTTTTTTCAGCTGACGGCCCGTTTCGCGACGGGCGATCACCATCTTGTGGACTTCGTCGGCGCCGTCGACCAGTTTCAGCATCCGGCTGAACCGCCACATCATCGCCAGCGGGGTGTCGTCGGACACACCCAGCCCGCCGTGGACCTGGATCGAGCGGTCGAGGACGTCCATGACCATGTTCGCGGCGACCACCTTGATCATCGATATCTCCTGGCGGGCGGCGCGCTTGCCGACGGTGTCCATCTTCCAGGCCGCGTTCAGGGTCAGCAATCGGGCCTGGTCAATCTCTATCCGGGAGAGCGCGATGAAGTCCTGGATGAACTGCTTGTCGGCCAGCGGTCCGCCGAAGGCTTCGCGGTCGGCGGCCCGCAGGCACATCATCTCCAGCGCCCGCTCGGCCGTGCCGATCGCTCGCATGCAGTGATGGATGCGGCCGGGCCCGAGCCGGTCCTGGGCGATCAGGAAGCCGGCACCACGCTGCCCGAGCAGGTTTTCGGCCGGCACCCGGCAGTCCTCGAACAGGATCTCCCAGTGCCCCGGTCCGGCTGAGTGGCCCATCACCGAGATCGGCCTCACCGGCTTGAAGCCCGGGCTGTCGGTCGGCACGCAGATCATCGAGGCCCGCGCGTAGGGGTTGCCCTCGGCCTCGGTGATCACCATCGCGATCGAGAGGTCGGCTCCGTTGGCTCCGGTCGAGTACCACTTGCGGCCGTTGATCACCCACTCGTCGCCGTCAAGTTCTGCCGAGGCGGCCAGTCGGGTCGGATCCGAACCCGAGGTCTCGGGTTCGGTCATCGAGAAACAGCTCCGGATGTCGCCTTCGACCAGCGGCGACAGCCAGGTGGCCTTCTGAAGATCGCTGCCGTGCTCGGCGAGGATCTCCATGTTGCCGGTGTCCGGGGCCCCGCAGTTGAAGGCCATCGGTGCGACCGCGGGACTGCGGCCCATCTCCTCGCAGAGGATCGCGTACTGCCAGTTGTTCAGACCGGCGCCGTACTGCTCTCCGGGCATGAACAGGTTCCACAGCCCCTGCTGCTTCGCCTTGCTGCGGATCTCGGCCAGCTCTTCGGGGTATGGCACCCCGGGTCCGACTTCCCGGTCGAGGGCCTCGTGAAGCTCGGCCTCGCGGGGGAAGATGTGCTCGTCCATGAACGCCCTGACGCGGTCACGGAGCTCCAGTATCTCGTCGTCAACTTGGAAGTCCATGTGGTGGAGGCTACCGCCGTGGCTGGTACCGGGCGAACAGCTCGCCACCGCATTCGAGCAGTTCTGTCAGCCGCTTGCTTCGCGGGTCGCTCAGCGTGCCTTCGAGGATCCGCGGAGATGGCTGCCCGCCGACCAGCTCCGGCGAGATGGTCAGGAACAGATCGTCCACCGCATCGGCCGCTTCGAGCTGACCGAAAGGCAGGTCGAGCTTGCCACTCAGGGTCACCGCCAGCGGGTCGGGCGTCAATCCGATCCGCTCCCGCAGGGCCCGGTCGCCAGCGTCGCTGACTATTAATCTACTTGCGCGGGTTCGGCACGGTGACCGAGGGGACCGTCAAGGGCGATACCGAGCGCTTCGAGCCCGGCTCGGCCCCCTGGCCGCAGGTCGCCAGCACCCGGCCACGAAGCTCGACGCGGTCCATCCACGCGACGACCAGCGCGTGCGGCAGCGTAAGGGCGGCGATGAACGCGAGGCCGATGCCGGTGACGGCGCCCGCCTCCACCGGGACCCGCCAGACGAGCGCCGCGAGCAGGCCGAGGCCGGCGAGGCTCACGGCGGTCAGCGGCGCCGCCTCCCGGTACCACGCGAGGACGGCGGCGGGGACGCGCCCGGCCGCGATCAACTTCGCCTGGGCCGGGTCGGTGGTCATCAGCCGCGCAACGTGGCGTGGGGCGTGCCAGGCGATGAAGTAGACGCCGACGGCGAAGATCGGTGGAACGACGAGCATGGTCAAGACCAACAGGATGATCTCCCCCGTATCGATCCCTCCGGCGCGCGGGCTATCGCTTGCGCGGTGATCGAGCACCGACGCGCCGATCGCGGCGCCGACCGCGCCGCCGACGAGCAGCAAGCCGGCGAGTCGCCAGACCCCGGCCGGAGCCCAGCCGGCGTCGCCGGCGCCGACGGCCCCGAGGATTGCCCCCGTGCCCTCTGCGGCGGCGTTGGGATAGATCAGCAGCGGCAGCAGTACCGGCACGAGCCCGCGGGCCGCGACGAAGGCCACGACGCGCCATCGGCGCCCGAAGCGGGCGCGTCCCGAGACGTTGAGGGCGAACCAGAGGTCGCCCAGGCCCCAGTGGACGACCGCGGCGGTGAGGAAGAGAGCGAGAGCCGTCGTGGGGGCGATCCACCAGAGCGCGAGGCCCGCGGCGGTCAGCGCGACGTACCCGGCCAGCAGCGGAGTGCGGACCGAGGGAGCACCGAGTCGCGCGGGGACGTTGTGGTCGACAGCGCCGTGCGGCAGCCCGAATACGAGCAGGCTGGCCAGCAGCGGCCAGAAGAGGGCCGTCTGCACCGCGCCGGGTGCGGCGAGCGCCAGGACGATGGCGGACGCCAGCGCGCCGTAGGCCAGCAGGGCGAAGGGCCGCTGCAGGCCCATCAGTCGGTCGATGCCGGCGTGGCGGGCACCGCTGCCGACGCGTCGCCGGAGCGACGGACGACGGGCGAGCTCCTCGCCATCGCGGCCAAAAAGGACGGCCGCGCGAGGGCGCGCATCACACGGACCTCGTCGCCGACCGAACTGGCATCTGACATGAAGCGCGCGAAGACGTCACCCGAGGTTCTTCGCGCCAGAGTCATGAACCACTCTGGTGCCGACTGCGGCGACGCCTCGAGCGCGCGCAGGAACCGGGTGTCGAGGGCGCGCCGCCGCCGCGGCCCGAGCGCCGAGGGCGCGGGCGATCCATCGACCAGCGCCCGGGCGAGCGCGGTCGCGTGACGCTGGGTGCGGGCGAACGCGTAGCCGCTCGAGGGCCGCGCCGCGCCTGCGGCCTGACCCGCGGCGAACAGCCGGGGACGGTGACCGGCGGGAAATTCGAAGGTCGTCATGGGCAGTGATCCGCGCTCGGTGCGCAGCACCTCCACTTCGCCGGCGCCGAGCTCGTCGAGGTAGGCCGCGATGGAGCTTTGCCGTTCGGCGGCAGGGACGACAGGCCCACCGATCGACGTGTCCTCGAGCAGCGCGCGCGTCCGTGAGAACGGAAGCACGTACATGAAACGCCCACCGCCCGGCGAACCCGGCACGCGGAAGTCCATGATCGTCGCGGCGCTCGGTTCGAAGACGGGGTGCTCGACCTCGACCTCGAGGCCGAGGAAGCGCTGGCTAAGCTCCACGGATCCCGCGGGCCGGTCGCGCAGCAGCGGCCCGCGGCCGCCCATCGCGTCTACGACGGAGCCGGCGTCGAGATCGCCGCGGCTAGTCCGGACGACCAGGGTCCCTTCGGGCCCGCTGTCGACGCCGGTCACGGTCGTGCCCGTCATCAGCTCGACGTTCGGCGCTCCCGAGAGCTCGTCCAGCGAGGCCTCGTAGAACCGGTCGGCTGGAAGGTGCAGGTAGGGGTGGCGCTCACTGCGCTGCTCGACAGCACCGTCGCGGCCGATCGTGCGCCACGCCGTCCAGCGCGCCGTCGCCAGACCGGCGTCGGGGATCCCGGGGGTCTCCCAGAAGCACCAGGTCCGATCGTGTTCCCAGGCGGTGCGCCGGTCGACGAGGATGATCGGCCCGCCCGGGCGCTCACGCAGCAGCGCCCGGGCGACTGACAGTCCGGAGAGGCCGGCCCCGAGGATGACCGTCGGCGCCGGACCCATCGTTCAGGTCCCGGCGATCGCGCACACGAACAGGCTCGCGGTGGCGTGAGGGGCAATGCGGTCCAGCCCGCGCCCGGTCCCAAGGATCGCAATGTCGCCGAGCGCCACACCGTTTGCACCGATCGTGCGACAGGTATGCTGGGCCGATGCTTGAAGAAGATCTTCCATTGGTTTTCCTGTGCGGCGAATGGGTTTCGGACAGCTAATTTACTTCACTCGCGCAGACTGCAGATTGCTCGCACACCAATCCCGGATGGCCGCGGCGCTCTACGGCCTGCGAGCTGACCGCCACCTGCAGCCGGGGACGGCAGCTTGAGCCGCGTCGTCGTCATCGGTGCCGGACTCGGTGGCCTCGGCGCGGCCCTGCGCCTACAGCGCGCCGGGCACGAAGTGATCGTGGTCGAGGGTCGCGAGCGGCCCGGCGGACGCGCCTACCAGCTCCGCGACAGTGGGTTCACCTGGGACACCGGCCCGTCGCTGATCACGATGCCGTGGGTGCTCGAGGATACGTTCGCCGCGGGCGGCATGGACGTCCACTCAGAGCTCGACCTGGTGCAACTCGACCCCTTCTACCGGATCTTCTGGGAGGGCGAGGATCGCCACCTCGACTTCGTCCCCGGGTCCGAGCGGATGAAGGAGCAGATCGCGAAGTTCTCCTCCAGGGACGCCGCCGCCTTCGACGGCTTCATGGCGGCGCTGAAGCCGATCTACGAGAACGGGATCGTCGACGCGGGTCAGAGGTCCTTCGAGCGCCCCCGCGATCTCGCCCGGGTCACGCCCGAGCTGGCACGCATGGGCGCGCTGCGCACCCTCTACGGGTTCGTCTCCAAGCACTTCGGAGACGAGCGCGTCCGCGAGGCGTTCTCGTTCCATTCGCTCTTCATCGGCGGCGATCCGTTCCGCGTGCCGGCGATATACGGCGCTCTCGTCTATCTCCAGTTCCTCGACAAGGTCTGGTACGCGCGGGGTGGGGTCTACTCCATGGTTGAGGCCCTCGCCGGGCCGCTCGACGTGCGCTGCGGCGAGCGCGTGGCGCGCATCGAGCAGGCCGGTGGCGCCGTCAGCGGCGTTGTGCTCGAAGGTGGTGCGCGGATCGCTGCCGACGTGGTCATCTCGAACGCCGACGTCCTGCGCACCCACGAGTTGCTCGGCCGGCGGGCGCCGCTGCGGCGCCTGAAGCCGACGATGTCCTGCTTCATGCTCTACCTCGGTACCGACCGCCCCTTTCCGCAGCTCGAGCACCACACGCTCACCGTCGGCAAGAGCTATCGCGGCTTCATCCGCTCGGTCACGCGGACCGGCCGGGTGCCGCAGAGCTTCTCGACCTACATCCACGCGGCGTCCCGCACCGAGCCCGCGATGGCGCGGCCGGGCGGCGACTCAATTGCGATCCTCCTGCCGGTCCCCAACCTCGCGAACGGTCCCGCCGACTGGGACGAGACCTCCGACGAGTTGCGCGACACGCTGCTCGAGTCACTCGAGCGCGACTTCGGCCTCGACGGCCTGCGCGAGTCGATCGTCGCCGAGCACCGGATGACACCGGCCGACTTCGAGCGTGACCTCGGCGCCGTCGCGGGCAACGCCTTCGCGACCGAGCCCACGCTTCACCAGAGCGCCTGGTTTCGCACCCACAA
>Ga0335394_10003015_pt1 | contig 19032 bp, 9 predicted proteins | sample MAT03_FD_205741 | JGI IMG/M metagenome (GOLD analysis project Ga0335394, IMG submission 205741) | Freshwater microbial communities from Lake Fryxell liftoff mats and glacier meltwater in Antarctica - MAT-03 (spades assembly) (version 2) ... | reverse complement strand
ACCAATTTTTCTGTGACTAATCTGGACGGTGCTACTTTTTGCAGCGCGAATCCGCCGCCGCAGGGGATGAATTCGGTGGGTGTTGCGTGGTTTGATCGTGTGGTCGAGACGAATACTTTTGCCATCGGTGATTTCATGATTGAGCGCGTCACCTTAAAGCCGATTGTAGTCCTCGCGTATCCGGTACGGGACGACTCAGATCAGATGATTGCTGTTGTGGCGCTGGGCATGAATCTGGACTGGTTAAGCAGTTGGCTGGGGCAGATTGAACTACCCGATCAATCGACACTCAAGATTATCGCGCAAAATACCACCATCCTCGCCGCCTATCCTGAAAACGAGGCCACCATAATTGGTCAGAAGATGCCCCTCAGCGATTTGCTCACGGCAGTCATAAGCCAAAACGACGGGACACTCAACAGCCAGAATGAGCGCGGTCAAAATTATTTTTATGGCTTTACCCAAACCGGCAGCGAAACCAGCCCGACGACTATGATCGTCGGGATTCCGCACTCGGTGGCTTTAGCGCAAGCGAACCGACAGCAAGCCGACTATTTAATTGGCTTGCTGATCTTTACCGCCGCCGCTTTGTTGATTGGGTGGTTCGGCGCAGAATTATTGGTCATCCAACCGGTTGACCATCTGATTACCATCACTGAGCGCTTGGCGGCGGGTGACTTACGCGCACGGACTATTTTGCCCAATAATACCGAAGAACTAGATCGGCTGGCCTTCTCTTTTAACCAACTCGCCGCCTCTTTGGAGCAGCGCGAAGAAGATGTGACTGAATTTACCAATCAGCTTAAGGCCGAAATCGAAGAACGCAAGCAAATGCAGGATGCACTCCACCGCTTTATTCATCGTCTAGCGGAAGAAACCCAAGCCCGTGAAAAAGCACAAGAGGCGGATGAACTCAAGCTGCGGTTTCTGGCGATGATTACCCATGAACTCCGAACCCCGTTGACTTCGATCAAAGGCTTTGCGACTACTTTAATGGCGGACGATGTGGAATGGGATCCTGAGAGTCAGCTCGATTTTATGCAGATCATTGACGAAGAAACTGATCGCCTGCTGGAAATGGTGGAACAACTCCTTGATCTTTCTCAGATTGAAGCCGGAGCGCTGCGTATTCGACGCATCACCTCAACCTTAAATGAAGTGGTGGCGATGTCTCAGGTGCGGTTTAAGCTGCTGACGGAAAATCACGATTTTCAGGTGATTGTGCCAGATCAACTGCCCTTGATGGAAATTGACACGCAGCGCATCATGCAAGTCTTAGTGAATCTGGTGAGCAATGCCGCTAAGTATTCGCCGCCTAGCACTAAGATCGTCCTAAAAGCGAAAGTCAGCGATGACACTTTATTGATTGAAGTGCGCGATCACGGGCATGGAATTTCCGCAGAAGACCGCTCGAAAGTTTTTAAGGCTTTTACCCGCGCCAAAGATAATAAAGCTAAAGGGACGGGGGTGGGCTTGGCGATTTGTAAGGGGATTATCGAGGCACACGGCGGACGCATCTGGATTTTAGAATCCTCATTGGGACAAGGTACGACGATTGCGGTGATGCTGCCGATTAAAGCGCCTTTAGGAATACACGGCTAAAATTCAGTTTCAGCGCCTTTTCACACAAAATTAGCACTTACTTAACCTGAGTTTCGGATAGCATTTTCATTCTATCCCCTCGCCACTTCGTAGAGAGGGGACTTAAAGAACCATTGTGAACCGTTTTTCTCCCCTTCGCCATGCAATGGAGAAGGGGTTGGGGGATGAGGAGATCATAAGTGGGATAAACAGAAAACACGGATTCACTCGTTTTCAGATTCGCCCAGTTCGATGTAGATTTCATGTCGCCCGCCATCACTGCGTAAAATAATATAATCGTTAGGCATAACCTCGCCATCGCAGATGATCTGGCGGACACCTCGGTTAACCCGCTGTGGATTCTGGATATGAATGGCGTAAACGGTTTCACCATGGCGATACGTGAGTTCATAACCTGCCCAATCATCAGGAATACACGGGTCGATTTCTAGCCGATTACCCCGGCGCTTTAAGCCTAAGATGCGCTCGATACCCAAGCGATACATCCAACTCGCCGAGCCTGTGTACCATGTCCAGCCGCCCCGCCCGACATACGGCGCAACACTGTAGACATCAGCCGCGACCACATAGGGGTCAACCTTATACCGCTCGGCTTTTTCCGGCGTGTCGCTGTGCGAGATGGGATTCAATAACTGGAACAAGTCGCCTGCTCGGTTGCCCTGTCCCAATTGAGCAAAAGCCCACACTGTCCAGAGGGCGGCATGGGTATATTGCCCGCCATTCTCGCGGATGCCGGGTGGATAGCTCTTTACATAACCTGGATCGCGGGTTGTCTTATCAAACGGTGGCGTAAACAAAAGCAAAAGTTGATCTTCAGGGCGAACCAGTCGCTCGGCAACAGCAGACATCCCTTTTAAGGCACGATCTGGATCGCCTGCTTCGGAAAGCACTGCCCATGATTGAGCAATCGAGTCGATCTGGCACTCCAGATTTTGTGCGGATCCGAGCGGGATTCCCTTATCGTCATAGGCGCGTCGATACCACTGCCCATCCCAACTTTCGGCCTCCAAGGTGGCTTTAAGCTGATCTGCCTGCGCCTCATACGCCCGTGAGAGTTCACTATCCGCTCTCTGCTGGCAAAGCGGCGCAAAGTGCTTTAACACACTGTATAAAAACCACCCCAACCAGACACTTTCACCGAGTCCCTGAATGCCAACACGGTTCATGCCATCGTTCCAGTCACCCGTTCCCATCAGGGGCAGACCATGAGCGCCTGCCGTCGAGCCGCGTTTGATGGCACGAAGACAATGTTCATACAGCGTGTAGGTCTCAGTTGTGGTTTCATACTGTCCATACCGTTCTTCTTCCCCCGTTTTCAAGAGATCACCGCGAAGAAACGGGATATTTTCATCCAATATGCTTTGATCTCCAGTCGTCTCGATGTAATATGCGACGACGAAGGGCAGCCACAGCAGATCGTCTGAACAGCGTGTCCGCACACCACGACCAGAGGGTGGATGCCACCAATGCAGCACATCCCCTGCTTCAAACTGATGCTGTGCCGCAAGCAAAATATGGTCATGAGCGATTTCAGGCGCAGCCCATACCAGCGCCATCACGTCCTGTAACTGATCGCGGAAACCAAATGCGCCGCTGGACTGGTAGAAGCCGGAGCGTCCCCGGATGCGGCACGAAAGAGTCTGATAGAGTAGCCAGCGATTTAACATCAAATTCATCGACGGATCAGGAGTCTGGACGGTGACTGTGCCTAAAATGCAATCCCAAAATGTTGTGACCGCCTGCCATGCGGATTCTATCTGCTCTGGGTTTTGATAAGCCTGAATAAGCTGTAGGGCATCTTCCCGATTGCTGCCCTCACCTAGAATGAAAAAGACTTCCTCGCTGCCCCCTATCGGTAAATCAACATGAAGCTGAATCACGGCACAGGGATCAAGCCCGGCCTCAACTGTACTTGCGAGTCCAATCCGATTCAGCGCTGCCGGATGGCTAAAATCGCCCATGCGTCCCAGAAACTCAGTCCGATCTGTCGTCAAGCTGTGCGGGGCTTTGTTTGCCGCCAGAAACGCCACTCGCTCGCTAAATTCGCTGTTGTAGCTGTTACGCGCCAGCAGTGCTTTGCTATCTTGGTCATATTCGGGAACAATGTAAGCCTGCGAAACACTCCGGCTGACCCCAAGCACCCATTCTGCATAGTAGGTAACGGTCACACGGCGGGGGCGGTTCCAAGTATTTTCCAGATGTACTTTGATAATCTTGACCGGCTTATCAATAGCAGCAAAAAGCTGTGTGCGCTGCTTTAATCCCTCACTGTGATGTTCAAAGATTGAATAGCCCGCACCATGCCGCACCAGATAAGGTTCCGCGTCACGCACTGGCAGCGGCATAGGCGACCAGACTTGAGCCGTTTCCTCATCGCGGAGATAGAGTGCCTCGCCGGGCGTATCGCTCACCGGGTCATTGCGCCAAGGAGTCAGTCGATTTTCGCTGCTGTTTTCCGTCCAAGTGTAGCCTGATCCCGACTCTGAAACCAGAAAGCCAAATTGTTCGTTGGCGATCACGTTGACCCAAGGCGCAGGGGTCGATTGTCCCGCTTTGAGATAAATCACATATTCTTTGCCATCCGCGCTGAAGCCACCCCAACTATTATCAAATTGCAGGTCGGTGGGGCGAGGCAAAGGCGGTGTCGCCTCTAACGCCGCTAGATTTGACAACGAGGGTGTAAAAGCAGGAAGCGATACACGCTGGACAGAGATGTGTGGCAGTTGTTCGACGACTGAACCCCGCTGACCGTCGAAAATAACACGCGCCGTTGTTTCGATTAAAACGCGGTCATCCTGCTGCATTTGATCGGCATTCACCACAAAAATACCCCCGCGCCTGTTCAACCATGGACTGCTATTTGACCGGGCAATCAGGCGATAAAGCTGCTCCTGAAGTTCCTGTGAATAGCTGCTGTCCCGAAGATTGAGAATCACCACATCAATGCTTATCTGTTGGTTGCGCCAGTAGGTGTGCGCCCGCAATACTTCCAGCGCAAGGGGAAGCTCCAAAACATCACTGATACGCACAAGCAGAATGGGAAGATCGCCAGAAATCCCGTAAGCCCATAAGCCAGACTGCCCCTTCGTATTGGCGCTGAGAACGTCCATCGAAGCCCGTAAGCTGGCATGAGGATAGAGCAGATGGGCGAGTATCTGCTGAATCCGTGCTAACTCTGGGGTATCCAGCTCAAGCTGACGCAGCGCAAGTTCATTTTGCCGTCTGGCAAGCTCAACGGCGCGGTCTAACACAACGTGATTCCTATAACGTTCAGCCAGCGCCAGTGCTTCGGGACGCGAGCGCGTCACTAAGGTTAAATAAGTGATGCTGACCCTGCCATAAGGTTCTAGCTCAACCTCCTGAGCCAGCGCCATGATCGGATCAAGCGTCACGCCGACTGATTGGGAAAGGTCGCCTCCATCATCAAAGATGACCGGGTTCCGAACCGTATGCCCTCTACCCAGAAAATGCAGCCGATTTCCTTCATACGCGCCCGTCACGGGACTCCCCGGACTCGCGATCAGCAAATGCCCCAGATAAACCGGTTCCTCATCGGCACGAGGGCGGCGGTGAAAGAGCAGCATATTGCTTTCGGGCAAATATTCACTTTCGATAAACAGCTTGTTAAAAGCAGGGTGGCGCTCGGACTGAGGCGCAAGCAGCACTTCACCATAACTGGTCAGTCGTAAGCGGCGCGGTTGATCGCCATGATTAATCAGGTTGATCTGACGGATTTCTACGTCATCATCTGCTGCTATCGTCACCTGCATATTGAGGGTGATGTCATAATCGCGGCGCTGGAATTCGGCTTGATGCGGATAAAATGAGACATGCTGATAATCACGCGGCACTGCGGTGGGCTGGTATCCTGCCGACCAGACCGCGCCGCTGGCTTGATCTTGCACATAAATCCACATACCCGAAGCATCGAGCGTCGTATCTGCTTCCCACCGCGTGAGGGATAAACCTTCCCACTGACTGTAGCCGCTGCCAGCATTGGTAATCAACGTGCTAAAACGTCCGTTGGAAAGCGTATGCACTTGTGGCACTGTCGTATTATCCGGCACCTGCCAGGGCGCAATATTAACCTGAACGGGCGGCGTTACCCGTGCAATCTCTTCAACAGGATGCGGGTCTTCGATAGGGACTTGCGTGGGGATTTTCTCCTGTAACAGCAGGGCAAAGCTCTGAACACGCGGATCATTATGAAAGCGCTGAATCATAAGATCATTCAAGAGATAATTCGTCAGCGAAGTCAGAATCATGCCCTGATGGTGCGCCATATAAGAGCGGATAATCGCATGATCTTGGCGCAGCGGCATACGCGACGGGGTATAGTCAATCGCCTCGTAATACCCATACAATCCACGCATGTTGATTGCATCGAGTTCATCCATATTCTGGCTTACGGCTTGCGGACGCAGACGCAGCGCCAGCAGCGACGCATACGGCGTGATGACCAAATCTTCAGCAAGACCGCGCTTAAATCCCAATTCCGGCACACCAAAAGCACGATATTGATACGTCATGCTGTTATCGAAGGCGTAGTACGATGACTCGGAGATTCCCCAAGGGACGTGCTTGGCGTGACCATACGCAATCTGATCGTCCACCGCCGCCCGGCAGCTTTGCGCCAGAAACGTCTGCTCGTAACTTTTAAGAAACAGGTTCGGCATCAGGTATTCAAACATCGTCCCGCTCCACGAAAGCAGCGTGAGCGCATTCGCCACCCTTGCGACGGGTCGTCCCAGATACAGCCAATGACTCGGTGGGACCTCGCGCTTAGCGATTGCCAGAAAACTGGCGAGGCGTGCTTCTGAGGCCAGCAAATCGTAATAATTATCATCCAGTCTGTCGGCTGTGACGTTATAGCCAATATGAAACACTTTGCGCTGGGTGTTGAATAAAAAAGTAAAGTCCATCGCCTGAAAACAGTTTTCAGCGCGGATCGCCAATTCCTGATAGCTCACCAGTAACGCAGTAACCTGTAGGTGTGTTGCAGCGATCTGCGCTTTTAATTGATTACACCAGCGTTGTGCTTCTTGCAGGTGTGATGTTGAACCCGCGTTTTCAGGTAAATGCGATTGTAGCCGGCTGAGTGAGGAAGTAATCATGTCGCACACGGCTGGAAGTTCGATTAATCGGGGCGCAGTGGGGATTACTTCTATCAAATCCTGCCATGCAGCGGCAAGCTGCGGATCAACATCGGCCTGAACAAACAGCGCAGGCGGATGGCTGATAGGCAGCAGCCAGGGCAGCAGCAAATCTGTATCGCGCTGCATATTCGTCAGATGATGATGAAAGCGCTCGGAAGTGACGCGCAGCGCATTTAAGGTCTTGGCATTAGGCGTTGCGGCCTCCGAGTCCAGCACAGCGATGATTAAGCTAGAAAGCGTTTCCCACATTTCCTGATTCAACCAAGAGATGAGTGATGCCGATTGATCGGGAGTCTGTTGAATAACTTGGATGGTTTGTCGCAGTGACATCATATAAGTACGCAAATGGGCAATCGGGGCTTCTTGGCTGGTGCTGTAAAGCGCATCAAGGCTTTCTTCCAGCAGCGCGAGGGTATCCAACAAGCCCTGCCAGCGCTGCGGACGAAGTACCAAAGCGTTGGGAAAGGCCAAGCAAGCCTGCTCAATCACAATCAGGCAGCCCGCCAGATTTCCGCTGTCTACTGTCGAGACATAACGCGGTGGAAGCGATGCGAGAGTCTGCGTGTCGTACCAGTTGAGGAGATGGCCTCGATAATGTTCGAGTTGATCGAGTGTATCGAAAGTCGCCTGCAATCGCGTGGCGAAATCAAGATGTCCGGTATAGCCCAAATCATACGCCGCCAGAGTCGAGGTCAGCAGCAAGCCAATATTGGTCGGTGAGGTGCGATGAGCCGTGAGTTGCGGTGTCTCTTGAAAATGATCCGGCGGCAGCCAGTGATCTTTCGGGCCAACCGTTTGCTCAAAAAAGAGCCATGTTTGCCTAGCAAGGTGACGTAAAGCGATCTTTTCATCGGCTGACAGTTCGGGTTCGATGTGCGTATTCGACTGGCTGATCCAGTACGCAAGCTGCGGCGATATAAACCACAACACCAGAATCGGTAAAGCGAAAGGTAGCGCGGCGGAGTTCATGAGCGCAATCAGAAAAAAAAGCACCCCTGACAGAGATGGAACCAGAATCATCTCACGCCAAATGGATTCTGACCCCTTGTCTGACCTAAAAAAATGGGCAGTTTGCGCCGCCGTCGTCCATTGCAACATGCGTGTGCGGGTGATGAACAGCCGTACCAGCGTCGTCGAGATAGCGTTGAGGGTCAAGAGTGCTTCGTAAGGCATAAAAATCAGCGCAAAGCCCCAGCGCAGTAGGTCAAGGTAGCGTGACCTTAGTGCAGCGCTGATGGATTCCGTCGAGGGGCGGCGGCTTAAACCCGTAACCAGCGAGGTTAAAAACGGAAAACCCGTCATTGCCAGCGCCATCAACGTCCAGAACAGCGGCGAACCAATCAGCCCCAGCCATGCCGTTATCATCAGCACGAGCAGGGCGGGCGTAACCAGACTGCGCCGCAAGTTATCAAAAATTTTCCAGCGATCAAGGACAGAAAACGTATTCGGCAGAGTTACCCCGGCCTGATCTGTCGGGATGCGCGGAAGCAGCCAGGGCAGTAACTGCCAGTCCCCACGTATCCAGCGGTGCAAACGGCGTGTATATGCCACATAACGCGCAGGGAACTCCTCAAGCAGCGTAATATCGCTTACGAGAGCGACACGAGCATGAATACCTTCAAATAAATCGTGGCTCAGGAGTGCGTTTTCAGGAATGCGGTTTGCCAGACACAGCTCAAGGACATCGACATCATAAATCCCTTTGCCGACATAGCTGCCTTCACCAAACAAATCCTGATAAACATCGGAAACGGCATGAGTGTATAAATCTAAGCCCACATCGCCCGCGAAGATTCGGGTAAAACGGGTTTGGTTGGCGCTCGTGGGTTTAATCTCAACACGCGGTTGTAGAATGGAATAGCCAGAAACTACCTTACCGCTGGTGGGATCATACACCGCCCGATTGAGCGGATGCGCGAGGGTGGCAACCAGCCGTCGTGCGCCGCCTTCGGGCAAAATCGTATCCGCATCAAGGGTGATGACATATTTGATCTGTGGCAAGACCCTTAAATCCCCCTCCTGCACAGTGTAAGAGGTCGCTTTACTTACGCGAAGCAAATGGTTGAACTCCACCAGCTTGCCGCGCTTGCGTTCCCATCCCATCCAGGTATTCTGGGCGGGGTTCCACTGACGTTCACGATGAAACAGATAAAACGGAGGTGCGCCCAACCGATACTTAGCGTTTAACGCCACAATTCCGTCTTGAGCGCGAGCGATCAATTTTTCATCATTTGGCATTTGCTGCGTCGGTGCGTCGGCATAATCTGTGAGTAATGCAAAGTACAGTGCAGAGTCGGCATTACGCAAAAAATGGAGTTCCAACTGTTGCAGTAATGAATCAATTTCGGCAGCATCGTTCAGCAGCGTGGGAATAACCACCATCGTCTGGTATGCGGTGGGAATACCCTCTTGGAAATCTAACCGGGGTAAAAGACGTGGCGCGACGTTGGTGGTAGCTACACGATTGATGAAGCTGTTTGCAACGGCTGAAGCGGGCAAAAAAGTAAGTAAAATAACCCCAATAATTTGTAGGATGTTTTCACCAGAGGTCACAGCAAAAACAGCGAATAGCAGGGTGAGTAAAACTGTCAGCAGTCCCATACTGACCAAATAAGCAGAGGTAGGATACGCCAGCAGCCAGCGGCGCAGGGCGAGCCACCCGGATGGATGATAGTGAAACTTATCTTCCAGCGTGCGATAGCCCGCGCCTGCCAGATAATAGCCAATATGACTCTGCTGCGTGGCTGGGTCGGCTGCCTCGCTAAACGCGATGGCCTGTTCCGTAACCTTTTCTTCAGCCTGTTTTGTCAGGCGGGCAAGCCTTTCGATCACGTCCCGATAGCTGTTGCGCGTATCAAAATCCATCGCCCCATACACATGTGCAGGATCACGCCGCAGGATTTGATCGACAAGGCTGACACGTTCAAAAAAGACTTTCCAGTCCTGAACAGCCAGCATCCGTAAACTCGTAATACAGAATCGGGCGGTACTATCGTCAGGCGCTGCCGCCGGATGGGGTGATGTATCAGGTGTGTCAGCAGAGGGGATGAGCGTATTTGCCAGAGCGCTCAGAATCCCTAAGCGCAGCATTGTAGGAAACGCCCACAACTCGCCCATCGTTAAAGGCACATCAGACTGGAACACTTGCAGAAAGTGAACAATCTGTTCAAGATCAGGTTGGTAGCCAAAGTAATCAATAAGTTCGCAGGCTAAGGCGTAATTTCGCGGAATGTTCATCCACGCCGAATTTTTAAGTTTGGGCAGTTCTTTATAGTAGCCCAACGGCAGGTCTTCGCGAGCCTGCCGTATCGCCTTCTGTACGATGAAAAAATTATCGAGCAGCCACTCGCCTGCATAAGAAAGGGGCAGATCCGTTTGAACCATACTGCCGAACTGTTGGTACGCATCGGTAATCAGTTTTTCGTGTTCCAGCAGGCGCTCCAGCAGCAGCGGCTTGCCCGTTGAGGATTCCGCTAGGTGATATTGTTCCGCCAGACGATGCGCCAGCACTTCCATCGGGTCTGCGCTTAAGATTGCTTCCGCTGGGCTGCTTATCTCCGCCACATCAATAATAGGTGGCAAAACGGGGTTATCTGTCATAGGTTAATCTTAAGGGCTGTCTAGTTTCTATGCCTAAACGCGCCGTTTCAGGCGATTCCACCTGCAAATCCTGAACAATCAATAAGGGTGTTGTGCCATTGGTGATAAAGCGATTGGTGATACTCCCGTAAGGCCATCTTGCCTCGCCGGAGTAGCCATGAGCGCTTAACACCATAAGATCAATCTGCTCCTGTTCGCTCACAGTCTGGAGCGTCGCAGCCACATTATCGCTGACCAACAGGCGCGTTTTCGGGTGGACGGGTAAGTGATCGTGCATTTGTTCCAGATATTTGTTCCCTTCCTCCTGATTGCGCTCGATAAAGCGATTGAGCAGGTCGGTATCTTCCTGATTCAGCGGCATGTGACGTGCCATTTCTGGCTTACTGACCACATGAACCAGCAGAAGTTCAGAATGATAGGCCTCGGCGAGAGCCGCCGCCATGATGAGCGCGGAGCCTGCTCGCTGCGACCCATCCAGAGGAACCAAGAGTCTTTGGTAACGGAGATCGTCCGCAAAAACCGTATCAGGCTGGCACGTCCGAATAATCAGCGTTGAAGTCCGTACACGCTGAAGAATTTTCTGGACAATACTGCTCACCCCGTCGCCATCAACGGTTGTTTCGCCATAGCCACTCAAGATCAGCAAGTCCGTTTGGGTGGAAGCTGCCAATTCGATGATTTTTTCAGCGGCATTTCCTTCGAGCAGGTTGATCTCGACAGAGAGCTGATAAGCTTCTAAGCGGGTCTGTATGGTGCTTAAATACAGAGTCGCGGCTGATCGTTTAAGATACCAGTCCAGCGGATCCTGTTTGGGCAGAGCGTGATTTAAGACATGCACCAGTGTGATTTGAGCGTTAAATGCTTTGGCAATAGCAATCACATGAGGCAGTACACATTCTGCAAGAGAGGAGCCATCCAACGGAACAAGGATGTGATCTAACATAATTTCCTCCTGAGAAAACGTTCTTGGCTTACGCCGTGGAAGCCAAAAATAACTGGGAAAGATTCAAGATCGTTATTTACGGTTGAACAGGGGTGGAAGAGGTCTGCGAGTGGAGAAACAAGGTTTTGGCCTGCTTCATCTTGCGATTGTCCACAAGCCAGGCGAGAAATGATGGCTGTTCTGGGCTAAATGCTTGCGTACTTTGTGCGTAGAGTCGCTATCGCTTTGAAGGAGGCTTCGAGGTCAGAGATGGGGCTTCCAAAGCAGTCTAAGATGGTTTCAAGTTGGGTGGAAGAAAGCCATCGCAATACGGGACAAAACGCTATTCGTCATCATCGTACATGCGGATAAGCAGATAGAGAAATTATCCTTAACGGCAGCTTAAAATATTGAATGGCATTTCTCTCTACACCCTGTGTAGATTTTATTTCTTGGCTGGGGTATTGGTCTTTTTCGGTGTCATCACCGGCTTAATCAAGGTCGAAACAGTTGTTTCTTTCTGTACTGGTTCTTTGACCTTTTTCTTCTTCTTATCTTTGCCTTTATCGCCCATGATTATAGATTCCTTATCTGAATGTCGAAAGTTTCGTTAAGGTTTGTCTGGGGGCGGGGTTTGATGGACGAGCGCTACCTGAATCTTGTTTAAGACAATAACATTGATTCGACAGGTATCACCAAACCGACAGTGACATACTCCCCATGCCTGAAGGCAGGGGCTTCTGCCGTGAACGCCGGATGCCGTGCTTTTCGCAGGGACTTCCACCGACTGAGACAGTATGAGATGATGCCCCATCTCAAAACACAGACCTTGTTGGTTGAATATTTTACGTGGCAACCTATTTGCCACAACCGCCTATATTCCATTATTAAAGTGCCTCGATTGGCTCAATTACCGAGCTTTACGCCTCGTGCAATGCGCCAATTGAATGAATGGAAGTATAGCGCCAATGGTTTCAAGCTGCAAGATTTTCTACGCCTTATATCCCCCTATCTAAAGCTAGGGGCTTTACGGCGTTTTTCGGTAAAGAAAATTCAGCGCCCCGGCATATCCATTTCCTTACGGACGGTTTGCAGCAGGGTTTCCGCCTTGAGTTGGCTCAGCGTGTAGCACGGCCCGCCGAGTTTTTCCGCCAATTTGGTCGCCAGCCCTTGATCGAAAGCGATGTGTTCCATGTTGATCGTCACCGTGCGGATATTATCCTCTTTAATCATGGTGGCGATGCGGTGCGCCTCTTCTTGCGGTGAAATCTGCCCACTCATCGAGACATTACCCGCGCCATCCGTCAGGAGGATAATCATCGGCAGAATGTCGGGATGAAGCTGCTTTTCGCGCCGGATGGTTTCGTAAGACAGGAGCAATCCAGCAGACAGTGGAGTCTTGCCCCCCACCTGTACATCGACCAGTGCATTTTTCGCCAGTGTGACGGAGTTGGTCGGCGGCAAGACGAGATGCGCCCGATCCTTATTAAAGACCACCAGCCCCACCCGGTCACGCCGTTGATAGGCATCCGTCAGCAGCGACATAATCGCGCCTTTGGTCGCTGCCATGCGTTCAGAAACTGCCATGCTCCAGCTTGCATCCACCACGAACAAAATCAGATTCGCCGTGCGGCGCACCCGGACTTTACGCTGGAGGTCGCTTTTTTGTAAGGCATAGGCCATGCCTGTTTCGGCTTTTTGATCTTCACGGGATTTCTGGAAGGGCGCGGCGGCGCGTAAAGTCGCATCAAACGCGATGTCGTCAGTTTTGTTCCCGGCAGGGATGGCGCGCACATAACGTCCACGCTTGCGATCTGTGCGTGTGTAAGAGCGTCTGCCGCTTTGCTTGCGCGTAAGTTGGTCGAGCTGCGTATTGAGTTTGCGTGGGGCGAATTCAGCGCCGGTATCGACCTTTTGCCCCCCTTCCCACCAGTTCGCGTCCTGATTTTTGAACACGTCTTGCGGCGCAGGTTGCGCTTGGCTGATGTCCGGCGCTTGTTGTTCGGAAGGATTACCTACCGGCTGACTTTTTTTTTGCTATCCGGGGATTTTTCGTTGGAAGTCTGCGATGTTTCAGCGGTTTCTTCGCCTTCACCCATCTCGGCTTCCATTTGTTCCAGTTCGCCTTGCAGCGCCGCCATATTGACCTGAGCATCCGCAAACGGCCCACGCTTGAGGCGATGGGGGATCGCCAGTTCAATCGCCAGCAGAATATCATTCCGGCTGACCTGACGGCGGCCTTCAAAGGCGGCATGAGCGCGAGCAGCCTTCAAAATGACTAAATCAGCGCGATGCCCATCAATGTGCATACTGCTCGTCATGAGCGCAATTAGCCGTAAATCGCCGCGTGTATACTGCACTTCGTCGATAATCTGGCGGGCAGCGGCGATGCGATCTCCCAGAATGCGTTCTTCTGGTTCCCATTCAAGGCGGAAGGCTTCTGCATTGGTTTCATAGGCGATGTGGCGTTCCAGAATTTCTACGCGCTCGTTCGCGTCCGGGATGCCGTGAACTTCCACTGATAGCGCGAAACGATCCAAAAGCTGCGGACGGAGATCGCCTTCTTCCGGGTTCATCGTGCCGATGAGGATAAAACGCGCCGGATGGCTAAAGCTGATGCCTTCGCGCTCGACGACATTCACACCCATCGCCGCGCTGTCGAGCAGCAGATCGACGACATGATCGTCCAATAAATTGACTTCATCCACATACAAAATCCCGCGATTCGCCGCCGCTAATACGCCGGGATCGAAGTGGCGCTCACCGCGCTGGATCGCTTTTTCGATGTCGAGGGTACCCACAACACGGTCTTCCGTCGCGCTTACAGGAAGATCAATAAAGCGGATTTTGCGCTGTGCGATGGGCAGCGTTTCGCCGCGTTCATGGCGCTCGCGCACTTCATCCGACCAAGTATCGGGGTTATGAGGATCGTCATTAAAAGGCGAATCGGCAATCACGTCTACTTCTGGCAGCAGCGCCGCCAAAGCGCGGGCGGCGGTGGATTTGCCTGTACCGCGTTCACCGCGAATCAATACGCCGCCGATACGCATATCAATCGCGTTTAGGATCAGGGCGCGTTTCATGCGTTCCTGTCCGACTATTGCTGTGAACGGGTAGACCAGGTTGCGTCTGCTCATTAGTGCGCCTCGAAATGAATTCTAAAAAGTTTAAATGACCATTGTGCATTATAACGCAAGGTGAGGGCAAGCGTATAGACCCACGATAAATCTTTGACACAATTTATGTGCCATTTTCTGTTTGCTGCTGCCTTGTATTCGTGATAAAGTGCATTTATGAAAATGGACGGGAATCTAAAGCATGATCGAACAAGTCAAAACGGGCGTGACGCTTGAAGAACTGGAACGTTTTGGACCAGATCGCCGCATCGAAATTGTGCGGGGCGAAGTTCGGGAGATAGATATGAGTGCAGCGTATTTGATCCACGCCGTGATTAATGAAAATCTTAAAGATATTCTCCGGCCTTTCGCCAAGCAGCACAAATTAGGCTTGGTCATTGGGGACAACGCGACTTTTGTGCTGTCGATGGTCGCGGATACCGTGCGTGAATCCCGACTGCCTGATATTGCCTTTATCCGACGAGAGCGCTTACAAAAATTTGATCTGTATCGCACGTTTCCCGGCGCACCTGATTTAGCTATCGAGATCGTCTCGGAAAGTGAAAGCCAAGTAGATTTAGACGAAAAAGTGGGTGATTATTTCATCGCCGGGACAGAACAGGTGTGGGCGGTGTATGTACGTCAGCAAAAAGTCCATGTTTATCTGCGCGAGGAGAACCTCAACCCGACGGAACGCACCTATCACATTTATAAATCCGGCGACACCTTAGAAGCCCCCACCCTTTTCCCCGACCTAAAAATTACAATCGCAGATATTTTTCTTACGGAAGAATAAATAGGGAGACCCTCTACTGAAAGCCGCCTAACGCCGTGATCAACGCCGCGCCAGAAGCGCCCGAATTTGCAACCGTCATAGCATCCACATAACGCACTCGCATTGAACGCTGCGTAGTGCCATGCGTAACATTGATATTGATGTAGCCGGGATTAGGGCCGGGCAGTGTATCCAGCGGGATGGCTGCGATAATCGGTAGAACATCCGTCAGATAATTGCCCAATGCCTCGTCGGAAAGATCACCAGTAAAGTTGATCGTGAAATCGGTCTGCATCGCGGCGAAGCTCGTACCCGCAGCACTGTTACAATTTTCGCCAAAGGCGGCGGCATTAACGACCACGCCGCTGGCTGCCAGTGCGTCATTCGTGGCGATTACTGCCGCGATTTGTGCATCAACATCGGGTAACGGCTCGGTGTGCCAAGTCCAAGCACACGGCATTTCAGCGGCTGCGGTGACAACCAGCGTCGGGACAAGGACAGTTGATGATGAGGGCGTTCTCAACCCAAGAAAAGCCAATGCGCCTAATGCCATCAAGCCTAAAATGACGACACCTTGCGACAAACATCCACGCACTTTTGATCTCCTTATGCGCCAATTGCAGAATCTCGAAGGGTGTTTGAATGTTTTGAACCACCAAGCCACCAAGAATTTGAACTTAAATCTCTGTGTTCTCTGTGTTCTCTGTGCGCTCTGTGGTTAAATCTTTCCCAATTTCTTTCGAGACTCTACATATCTAGCTCAACTCTATGTTGTATCAATGTTTCCTGTAGGGGCGACGCGCGCCGCCCCTACCGAGAACTTCTCTTATTTGTGTAAGGCGCGTTATGGAGCCGATCATGGCCCGCAGTTGGGATAGCAGCGCGGATCAGGGAAGGCATTCCCCCAACTTCCCGGCACACGAGTCGGTTCGGGCGGCGGCGGCACATCATAATCCACCGCGAGCGATTCGATAATGGCCTGCGTTTCTAAGGCGATCATCGCCACCCAGCCCGTCATCCCACCACCCTCAATCTTCACCCAGGGACTATACGGACTCCGCGCCACCAAAATCACTTCCGCGCCCGTCGGCAGACTGCCAATCGCCACAAAGCTGATGTCGGGCGCATCACGCAGCGTCACCCCTTCCGGCGCGGATACCAAAGCCAGCGTACCCACATTACCATAACGCTGCGGCGGCAGCGGCGTAGCATCATAAACGGCTTCAATTGAGCCATGTTGATGATTTAAGAGTTCGCCCAAAATCCAGCCGCTTTGCCCGGTTTGCAGCCGGACGTGATACCAGTCGCCGCCGGAATTACGTCCGAGGATGGTCATGATTTGGCCTGCTGGAACTTCCGCCATTACGCCTGCATCGGTGGACGGCGCGGAACGCATGTTAACTTGGCCTTGCGTGGCGACATAACCCGGCTGCGGCACGATTATCGCACGATCCAGCAGCGGCACGGGGAAATGATGAGTCAGCAGCGGCTCATAGGGAGTCGCCACACCGGGGACATTATTCGGGCGCGAAAAATCACCTGCGTTATAAGGGACGCGCACCATCTGACCAGACACCATCGGCTGCGGCTGTCCGAGCGTAATCACCCGCGATTGCCCTTCCAGTGTGATGAAGATCGTCTCTGTTCCCAGTGTTTGCACTAACGCCGTACCGAGCAGTTCCAGCGATGCACCGTTGATGACGACCTGAATCGCTTGTCCGCGCACGGCATTTTGGATAATCAAGCTGCTGCGCGGCGCATTGGGGCAGATTGATTCTACCTCGGATGTTTGCACGATGAGCGACTGCCAAGCCGGAAATCCTTCCGGACTGACATCGCGTAACAAGGTTTCCCCCACTATGACGGCACTCATGGTCGTATCGGCAACGCGCATCCAGAATAGACCTGCCGAAGCGCAGTCGGGCAAAAAGGCCGTCGTTTGCAACGCATCGACCACGCCGACTTCCACTAATGAGCCTTGTACCGAGAGCGATGTACTGATGGGGCCGGCAGGTTCAGCGCTGGCTGGACTTCCGCCGTTGCAGAAATAGCCGAGCGGCTCTCCGATGCAGTAACGGCTGGCGTTAGCGTAAAATGTCTCTAGCGGTGAGGCTGGGCTGCTCATGGGCGAGTCTTGCGCCACCGTGAAGAGTGTCCCTGTTAACAGTAGACAGCTTGCGATGAGGATTGCCAACGGTGTGTAATGTCGTTCAGATTTCATCAAAAAACATCCTGTTTACAATATCTCGTGGGGAAGAATTCAATCTTCCTCACACATCAGCCATGATTATAGCATTCCAATAAAAATTTCACTGCCCCGGACGGAAACTCTCGATGATGCGCTCAAAGGTCGGGCGCATTTGGTCAAACATGCTTCCATTACCTGTCAAAAACTCGACATAATAAATATGCTCAGCATGGGTAAAAATATAGAACGCAATATGACCTGATGCCAACGCACTGGTCGCTGCCGCAAGCGTAAAATCCAACTCAATCCGCGCCGCTCGCCCAACTGAGCGCACCCACGCCGCCGCTGCCTGCCACACTCGCGCTGACATCGGTCACTGTGCCATCGACCCGCGCCAGCAGCACTTGATTGCCGATCACGACCAGCACCGCGCCGCCGTCAGGACTCCACAAAATGCGCCCCGGCACCGCGCCGCCTAAATCGCCAGTCAGCGCCACGCCGTTCTGATTATATAAACGCAGCGGAGACGTGCTTCCGTTGGGATTGCCGAGCGCGTAAACGCTGCCATCAGGCCGCTGGACGGCACTCTGAATCCATAGTCCCGCCGCCGACGCATTAAAAATGATACGCTCATCGCTGCCATCGCGGTTGATCGAGCCGATAATGACCAATCCATCAGGCCGCCGTCCGCTGACAATAATCCGGCTGCCATCGGGCGACCAACTGGCGAAATCATAACCGAGCGCAGGCGGGACGGTATTATAGAAATTACGATCTTCGGTACGCGGTAGGACGAACAACGCCCCGCGCCCATCGCTTTCTACCAAACGCGCCCGTACCAGCAGCGCATCGCTCCCCGGTGACCAATCAATGCTGACGCTCTCGCTGCGGAACCGACGATTCAGGCCAATATAACAGGCAAGATCGCCTTCAAAGCCGCAGTCCACCAACAACTGAATCGGCCGAAAGCGCCCCGGCGCGTAATACCACACGCCGTCATTGGCGCTATCGTTGCCATCGACGACGAAGGCCACATACTGTCCATCCGGCGACCATGTGATGTAACTGACGAAGGCATTATTTTCCTGTGGACTCTGCGCCGGAAATTGCGAGAAGGGCGACTCATCCACACGCGAAACACCCGCGCCGCTGGATTGATACAAATTGCCGCTGCCATCAGTCAGGAGGAACTGTGATGGATCAACTGGATTCCGCGCGATCAAGCGGATTTCTTGATCGCCCAACGGACTCACGCCCTGCTGCGTGAAAGTGCCGCCGCTCCCGACAAAGATGAAGGCGCGGGAAGAAGTATTTGATGGCGGCAAAATCGGCAGCGGAGTCGGGATCGAAGAACGCGCCACCGTCGCCGGAATCGGCACTTGCACTGCTACCGTCGATGCGGCGGCTTCCGGCGTGGCTTCTGGTGTCGCTTCTTCAAAGGTGAACGATTGCATGATCTGGTCGATGAGTGGAGTCATCGTTTCAAGATTGGTTATGTCGCTATGAGCAAATGGAAACAACACCCAATAAAGTATTGAATCCTTAATAAATAACTCACCTTACGCAGCCAAGAGAATAGGCTGTAATTGACGCAGGGTATCGAAAGCAGAGTGCAAAGCGGACACATAGAGTTTGGTCTTGAGCGCAAAGTGGTTGAGGGTGGTGGTTTTACG
>Ga0335394_10003009_pt1 | contig 19044 bp, 17 predicted proteins | sample MAT03_FD_205741 | JGI IMG/M metagenome (GOLD analysis project Ga0335394, IMG submission 205741) | Freshwater microbial communities from Lake Fryxell liftoff mats and glacier meltwater in Antarctica - MAT-03 (spades assembly) (version 2) ... | reverse complement strand
TTATTTGATCAAATTCCGAGTAAAACTCTTTCGTCTTTTTGCGAGCCATAGTCCCTCCATATTTTTAGAGAAACCATTGTCCACTATAGCGCAATCAGTGTAAAGTATTTTTAATCAAAAGACCCTGAGAACTCATTGGCCATATCGGCAGAAAGAGAAGAATTAATATTGCATTCCTCTATATATTGATTAAATCCATAACTATAAGTTAACTAACGTCTAAATATATTTCCTGTGAAAGGAGCTAAAATAGCATGAAGTATTGAGTCCACAATTTCAGGGCTATTTGATATGATTCTTGGAAGATCATATGGGCCAACTTTTTCAATAAAAGCTAAAATATTTTTGTTTAAGCAGTGTCTCCGTTTTTTTGGCTTAAACCTTTTGTAATGACTATATTTCGCCCATCTAAAGTTTTTAATTTTGCAATAGAATGTTCTAATTTATCAAAGTTCAGTCTACCAATAGCGCATGATATTTTTTCATTGGATGTTTGACCAAGTTGAATATCTGGTAACTGTTCAAATTTATCTTTTCCCCCGCAAATTTTATAAAAGCTTTCCATTAAAGGATCTTTAGATAAGATGTGAGAATAAATTGCCCATCCTGCTATTAACGCAAGTTAAATAACTACTAGAGGGTAAGCTAGTCAGCAGCAGGTAAGGCTTCAACTCTTTGAGGTGAATTTTGTGGTCTTGACACACTTGGGACTTTTGTCGGCATTTCATGAGTTGGGCCGGCATAATAGTATGCTGAGAATGTTAATGCGGCATTTCCGATGATATATTCTTTATTATCAATCACAACAATAGCTTGATATTGACGCATGCCATAGTCTTGGCGAATAAAATCGTAGAGTGAGGGAGTTTGTTGAGTTGTTTTAAACTCGATTGTTGCAAGTTTTCCTGGGGCAATCGATGGAAGAGCCACTTTTTCGCTTATATAAAGTTGGCTTTTTGGTTGATTTTGAAGAGGGTTTGGATAAGTGAAGCGCACGTAAAAGTAGCCTTCTTGACTATTTTGAGTTCCGCTATTTTTCAATTGCACAGAAATAATAATTGGGCTACCAGGCTGAATAATTTCAGAGCCTTTTACTTGCTGTGTCGGTATAAATTCAATTTTAGCCTCAAGATAGGCACCATTTGTTGTCACTTCATCTTTAGTTTCCCCATAAAGTAGAGGCTTTAGGGTGATAAGACAACATATCATCATTAATAATTTTTTCATAAGCACTCTCTTTAATTATTAGATATCCAAAATTATTTTAACCGAATATTTCTAAAAGAAGATAAAATGTTGCGATAGTAATTGCAGCACCGATCGGAATTGTTACAATCCAGGAGATAAAAATATCTCTTGTCGTTCTGAGATCAAGCGCTTCAATACCGCGAGCAAGACCAACACCCACAACAGCACCTACAAGCGTATGTGTTGTCGAGATAGGAAGACCAAGACGTGAAGCTAAAACAACTGTTGTTGCAGCCCCAAATTCTGCCGCAAAGCCCCTCGTAGGAGTAAGCTCCGTAATTTTCTTCCCGATGGTTTCAATCACTCTCCAACCCCAAGTCGCAAGACCTAAAACCACACCAACACCACCAAGAGCTAGTTGCCAAACAGGAACAACTGTAGTTTTTAAAATTTCGCCTGTCATTAAAATACTAATGGCAGCAGACAATGGGCCAATAGCATTTGCCACATCATTTGCACCGTGAGCAAAAGCCATGCAACAGGCCGTGATGATTTGCAGACCGCCAAATATTCTCTCGACTATGGCATATTGGCTGCGTGTTAATTCAGGGTCTTCATTTTGCTTATAGGATGATGAGAGGTTATCGATTTCATCGCTAAGTAAAGATAGCTGGTATCTATGAGATCCGACACTTGAGTTTTGAGCCAATAATAGATTTTTTTTTGCTTTATCAAGCGCTAAAATGACTTCCGGATTATATGGCGTTTGCTTTTCTTTTGAGGCTGTAGGCACCTCTATTCCATTTACCCAAAAATAGCTAAGAAGTGAGCAAAGTGCTGCAAACCCCAAACTAATTGCTACTGTTTGAATAAAATTAAAACGAACATTGATATGTTCAAGCCCGTGAAACATCAAAAGAATAACAAGAATAATCACAAAAACAAAGATTAATATAGGTGTAAGTTTCTTTGCATTTTCAACAGGTTCTGATGTATAAAAAATTTGTTTTCTTAAGATACCAAAAATAAAATAGGCGACTAACCCCCCAAGAACAGGAGAGACCACCCAGCTTAAAAAAATAAAGCCTACATTGTCCCAATAAATGGCATCTATTCCTCCGATAACAGCACCAAACCCAATAATTCCGCCGACAATAGAGTGTGTCGTAGAAACAGGCCAGCCAAAATAAGAAGCTGTCTGCAGCCAAATCCCTGTACCTGTAAGTGCAGCTAGCATACCATAAACAAGAATAAGCGGGTTTCCTGCAAAGACTTCAGAATTAACAATACCGCTTTGAATAGTGTCAGAAACGTGGGATCCAAAAAATAGAGCGCCCGTAAATTCAAAAATTGCAGCCAGGATTACAGCTTTTTTGATGGTTAAGGCTCCTGAGCCAACAGATGTTCCCATCGCATTTGCAACATCATTAGCTCCGATATTCCATGCTGTATAGAATCCGGCAACAAGGACTAAAATTAACAATATAGTTTCAACCGACATACTAACTTCTTATACTCCGAAATTATTTTAGTTCCAACATTAGGCGTACCCGATTGGCAAGTTTTTCCGATAAATTAGATATCGAACCCAATGTTTCAAAAATTTTAAGCCATAAATGAAAAGAGGAATAAGTCATTTCATTTTCTGCTTTAAATAAGCTTTTCAGTAGTTTTCGCTGAATGATATCAGCTTCATGTTCTTTAAATGAAACTTCATCGACCATAGCTCGTACTTTAATCGCTTCAGCTCCTCCGAACGAACTTTCCAAAAGTTCATGCATTTCTTTAATAATGAGCCTAGCGCAATCAAAGGTTTCAATATTTTTATCTAAAAATTCATTAAAGTCATCCTTAAACGTATCTAACATGTCGATTTGTTTAAGCGTTAATAAAATGGCAACTTCTTCTGCACGATCAGCTATTTTATCTTGAAGCCCAAGAACCTCAAGTAAATTACCCCGATCAATTGGTAAAAATAAACTTTTTGGCAAATGATTTCGAATGTCATTCTTTGTAACATCAGCTTCATGTTCAAGTTCTGATATTTTATCTGTAATTGATTGTACTTCATCATAATCTTTTCGTTTAACGGCTTCAAAAAGCGTTTTGAGGTGTCGCACACACTCACTAACCTGATTCATATGAGATTGAAGCGGAGCAAATGGCGATCTACCAAATAAATTCATAATTGCTGACAACATATAAGTTACCCTCGGAATAAGTTCAGGTTAAATATAAAAATACACTATTCCAACTTATTTGTCTAATTTAAGGAAATTTAAGTTGATAAATATCAAATATTTTCTTTAGGATTATTCTAACCTTGAAGAGGAGTATGAAAAGAGAACCTGTTCTTATCGTAAATCAATTGAATGCAAAATTGCAAATCGGCGATAAAATTTATCCTGTTGTTGAGGATTTGTCTTTTGAATTAATTAAAGGACAAACATTAGCTATCGTCGGAGAATCAGGCTGCGGTAAAACAATGACAGCTCTATCGCTGATGCGACTTTTATCAAATCCTCTTAGCCTTCCCCCAACTGGTGAGGTTTTGTATAAAGGCAATAATCTGCTTACAATTCCAGAAAAAGAAATGAGAAAAATTAGAGGCGGTAAAATAGCCATGATTTTTCAAGATCCTTCAAGTGCGCTAAATCCTGTCTATCGAATTGGTGATCAATTAATGGAATCAGTAGCTCTTCATCGAAGACTTTTTGGCGATGAGGCAGTAGCATGTGTTATTGAAGCTTTAAAAGAAGTTCATATTTCATCACCTGAAGAAAGATTATATGATTACCCGCACCAATTGTCTGGTGGTATGAAACAGCGGATCATGATCGCAATGGCTCTAATTGGGGAGCCAGATATTTTAATTGCCGATGAGCCAACAACAGCGCTCGATGTGACCATCCAGCTCCAAGTTTTGGGATTAATTAAGCAGTTGCAACTAAAAAAACAAATGGCTGTCTTGCTCATTACCCATGATATGGGAGTTGTTGCTGAAATGGCAGATGAGGTGATTGTCATGTATGCTTCTAATAAGGTTGAGAGCGGAGAGGTCAATCAAATTTTTGATCATATGGCTCACCCCTATACGATGGGTCTTTTTAATTCTCGCCCGAACGATAGTAGCTCAAAAGGTAACCTTAAGGCAATTAAAGGTTCTGTTCCATCAATTATGAATTATCCTGAAGGATGCAGGTTTCATCCGCGCTGTCCTTTTGTCATGGAAAGCTGTAAAAAGGGATATATTCCCAATTTTGAGATTAAAAACAGCTCGCACCTTGCCAAATGTTTGCTTTATGATGGTTCATTTGTCAGTTTAGAAAAATTAAAAGAGCATAACTTGATATGAGCGTACTACTTGAAATCAAAGATCTGCATGTTAATTTCCCCATTTATGCCGGTATTTTTAAACGTAAAGTAGCTGATCTCAAAGCTTGTAATGGTGTCAGTTTAAACTTAAAAAAGGGGGAAGTTTTAGGTATTGTCGGAGAATCAGGATGCGGAAAAAGTACTCTTGGAAGAGCAGCTATTAGGCTAATTGATCCAACCTACGGGACTGTTAAATTTTTGGGAAATGATTTAATGTCCTTAAAAAAAAAAGAGCTTATGCAATTTAGGCAAGAGGCTCAAATTGTTTTTCAAGATCCTTTTTCTTCCTTGAATCCTCGAAAAAGTATCAGGGATGCAATAGGTGAGTCTCTTTTATATCATGGCATTGTAAAAAATTTGGACGAACAACGAGACCATGTGGCTGAAATTTTAACCCAAGTCGGCTTATCCCCAGATATCATGAATCGCTACCCGCACCAATTTTCAGGAGGACAGCAACAAAGAATTTGTATCGCTCGTGCAATTGCATTAAATCCTAAATTAATTGTTTGCGATGAGGTCGTATCAGCTTTGGATGTTTCTGTTCAGGCTCAAATTCTTAATTTACTCCATGACTTGAAAGAGCGTTTGGGTTTGAGTTATCTTTTTATTTCACATGATCTTTCAATTGTCCGGCACATTTCTGACAGGGTTGTTGTGTTGTATCTTGGAAAAGTGATGGAAACAGCAACAACCAAAGAAATTTTTGGAAACCCAAAACATCCCTACACACAAGCACTTCTCTCTTCAACACCCAAATCAAATCCAAGAGAAGTTAAAAATAGAATATTTTTAAAAGGACAAATTCCATCACCTATTAATCCGCCGTCCGGCTGTCCATTTCGTACAAGATGCCCTTATGCTAAAGCCATTTGTGCAGAAATACCCCCTGACAAAACAATTTTTGATCCTGCCACAGGAAAAGAAGACCATCATTATCATTGCATTTTGTAGTTGATAGAATTTAAATTATTTGATTTTTATTTTAATATATGTCAAAATTAATAATTAATGTTTTTAAATGAAGCATTGTTAGAGTTGGAGAATTAAGTATTTTGACCATGTCACAATATCATGATGAAATAGCACTTAAAAGAACAAAACTTGCGTTCATTTGGACACGTATTTTAAATACCCCTTTTTGGGCTTTATTTATGATGCTCAAATTTATTTTATGCAAAGACTTGCACGCAACTGAATTGCAAGTAACAGTTTTTATTATTCTAGGGCCGCTTGTTTCTATTTTATCTGTCTATTGGAGCTCTACAATAATTGAGCGACGAGATCGCTTACTATCAAATGTGATCTTAGCAAATATTTTAAAGCATACGCCATTTTTACTTTTCCCTTTTGTAGATAATCCTTGGTTTTTTGTTTTCGCAGCTGCAGTTTTTACGATGTTTCACAGAAGTTCTGTGCCTGCATGGATGGAAATTTTAAAATTAAATTTACCAAAACATTCTAGAGAGCAAATATTTTCAAATGGAACATCCATTTCCTTTTTAGGCGATGGAATATTTTGTTTTGTCTTAGGTTGGTTACTTGATGGCTACCACGAATCTTGGAGATGGATTTTCCCTGTTACTGCGCTGATTTCTGTTTTATCGGTCTATTTCCAAACCAGAATTCCTATTATGCTAGACTCAAAAGAAATCGCTAAAGAAAAAATTTCATTCAAAGATCAAGCAATAGCTCCTTGGAAAAGTGCCTGGCAGCTCGTTCAGTTAAGGCCTGATTTTGTCAATTTTCAAATTGGCTTTATGGTGCTTGGTGGTGGTGGTTTAATGATTATGCAGCCAGCACTCCCTACCTTTTTTATGGGTACATTGCAATTATCTTATAAGGAACTTGCTATTGCCTTGACACTTTGTAAAGGTATTGGATGCGCTTTAACTTCATCTTCATGGGCAAAATGGATCAATAAAGTTGATATTTATCGTTTTAGTAGTCTTGTCACAATCATTGGCTGTTTGTTTCCTTTATGTCTTGTCGCATCGCAATTTCATTTAGCATGGCTTTATTTAGCTTATGGTGTCTACGGAGTGATGCAGGCAGGAAGTGAGCTTGGATGGAATATGTCAGGGCCTATTTTTTCAAAAGAAGAAGAAAGTTCTGCCTTTAGTAGCTGCAATGTTTTACTTGTGGGCCTAAGAGGAGCTATATTTCCGGCTCTTGGGGGCGCTCTTGTTGTGATCTTCAATCCATCGGCAGTCATTTTGTTTGGGGGTTTTTTCTGCTTTCTTGCCACCTTCAAACTTTTGAGAGAGAGCAAAAAAGCTGAAACTTTAAGTGTTGTCGCTAGGCTCTAGATTCGTGCAATTTAATCTTTACTTTGCTAGCCATTCGTTGTATCGAACAAAGTATAGGGGTCTGGCTTAAAGTGTTGATTTAACCAACAAAATATGCTTTTTTAAAATGTCAATTTTTGTCTTTAATATAGTAAGAAAAATCTCTCTTTTTATTTTTTCTCCTCTCTCTCTATTATCTGTGGTAGAAATAAACACTTTTTTTTACTACCACAGAGCCCAAAGAGAACAAAGAGAGGTTACTAAGATCAGCACCCTAAGCCAGATCTCGATAGTCTGCCCGAAATTAAAAGTGGATAGTTTTTTTAAAAATAAATGCACGAATTAGTTATTTTGATAGAAATGGTCGTTATAATAGCTTTCAAGCTCGATTATAATTTCTTTTGCAGGGCCTTTCAATTCATCAAGAGAATTAGCCTTAAAATTTGCTATATCCATTTCGATTTCAGTAATAAAATTATCTAAACATTTCTCTTTAGTAAGCGTCGGTAGTTGTAGCTCATTTTGGAAGAAAATCAGCTGCTTGTAAAGTGCCAGTTGAATTTTTTTTTCATACAATTCAAGTTTAGGGGGCAGAAAACCAATTGTTTCAGACATATGTTGAAGCAAGATATGATAGGATGCCTCTGATATTAATTGACCCATGCAACAAATATAATCATAGGCAAAATTATTTGTGTTTTCAGTCGCGTCCGAATCGATAGAAAAAATATGTATCGCTTTTTCCTTTTCAATATTTAGTATCTCTAGAGCTGCAAAATAGCGAATTTTAAAGTGGTTAGAATAAAGTTCGCTATTTTTTTGATCGACAAAATCATCTTTTAATTTTTCAAATGGTTTAACAATAAAGTGTTGCAAGATGGTTTCTTGAGCCTCACTAAGATAATCATAAGAGTTTGTAATAGATTGTAAGTTTTTAAAAAAACGATCGATAATCATGAATCCATTTTCTTGCTTTTTTTCTGTTGGAGCAGCTTTTAAGATAGCCTTGTTAAGCTTCAAATGCTGCTCAAGCAAATAGATTTTATTTTCTTCAAAACTAAGCGACTTCAATTTCAAAATTTCTTTGGCTCTTGTATTTAAAAAACCTTTTGGGAGTAACGCAGAGGCAATTGTTTGTTTTAACTTAAAAACCTTAGAAAATTTTTGAAGTGAGTCGAGTCTTAAAGGGCATAAGGGGATCATACAATCTGCAAAAGCTGTGCCTGTATATTGTTTTGGATGGGGGTATCCTGTTTGATAACAATTGGTCACGATTTCAAAGCTTTCTCGAAGAGGCACACTTTTATCCAAAGCCTCCAAATTTCTCTGAAATTCCCCTTTAAAAGCAATTGTCTCTCCAGGAAATGGTCTAAGTATCTGCGACAGCATAATACGTTTTAAATCTTTTGAATGGACTGTAGCTTGAATAGGGGTTGATCTGATTGTTTGGAATTCTTCAGAGAGCGATGTTAAACGCATTTCAGAATTTCTTAATAATGAAATGGCTTTAACACGAAAAGCGTCTGCTTCATGACCTGTTATGATTTGCTGGTTTTGTAATTTAGTGTGTATAAAAGATACAGCTGTCTGGTTGATTTTTTCATGAGCTTTAAGACTGGCTGAATAATCACTTAAGAGTTCGATTGATAAGTGAATAGTTTTTTTTTCAAATTCCTGATTGTTCGATAAACCGCATTTCTTATAGATAAAATTTGAAATGCGCTGAGTCAAACCCACATCTTTTTTTAAAGAAAATGAGACTATCGTTTGGTTGTAGCGTTTGATGACTTTCAATGTAGAATCAACAAGAGCTCGTTCAGCAACATTGCCTCTTTTTAATTTTTCAATTAAAAGGTAGTTTTTCTGAATAATTTGAATCGCCTTTAAAACTTCGAGCTGAATAGAATGTTCTTTTTTTCTAGCTCTTTCTCTTGCTTTTTCAGAAAAAGCAAGAGAAAGAGAAAAACGCACTCTCTCGATTGTTTGCTGAAGAGAAGAATGAATTTTTGGATGTTGGTTGCTAAAGTTTAAGTGGTGAGCATGCAGATTTGATAAATCATGATGCTTTGTAAAAAATTCAAGTTTTTGGATAGCTAAAGCAAGGTCAACAGTAAAGCTTTTGGTTTTATCAAAATATGATTTCAGTGAATCCGTTTTGTTTTCCATGGCTTCATCTCTAAAAATAATTTAGTATTCTGAATAATCTGAATTTATGTCGTTAAGCGGTTTACCACAAGCTGCAATAACTTTAAGTTTAGTATTTTCTTCGACATCAAAAGTATTTAATTTTTCTTCTGCACCTTCGATTGAAATAGCTTCCCCACGACGTAAATATTCAAAAGCGCGCGCTTCTTCGGGCAATTCTTTTAATCTCGATTCTAAAATTTTCTTGCCATCAGTGCCGCATATATAAAAACGTTTACTCTGTTGAACATCAACAGGTGGGCTTATGATGCGATAAAAATTACCTTCTGGAAGTTCAGGCCATTGCGATTCAGGGTTTTTAAAAATCATGTAAGTCATTTTTAAAGAACCAAGTTTTATGTCTGCACCCCTCTGGATTTCTCGAATAAGATAGGGTTTATTTAATTCTCTTTGTGCATAACATGGGCTTTTTTGAGTCTTCAATGAGGGGCAGTTTCCTCTCCAAATGCATGGCGCTTGAACAGGGACACCTTCCAAAACAAGCCTGTCTCTAAGCTCAAGAACGCGCCTGTTAGCAGTTTCAAAAGAGTCTTCAACAAGCATTAAATACCCTTGAGGTGTCAGGCGCTCTAAAAGCATCTTGATAAAACGGTACTGATCGTCAGGCCAGCCTTTTTTTGTATTTGGAAATAATTCTTCCAAACTGTGACCCAAAGTAATTAAATCAAACTTACCATCAATAGGAAGAGGCGATTTAAGACAATCCCAGTGACGTATGGTAACACTCAAGCCGTAACGACCGCAAACTTCACTTGCAAGAGATAGGGCTGTTGTACTTTGATCGGTTGCAAAAACCTCTTCTGCGCCATGTCTTAAAGCAGCAAAAGCGAAGGCGCCAGGGCCGCTGCAAACATCTAAAACTCTTTTTGGAGTGGTCGGAAGCTCGCCTATAAGCGACATACCTTGCTGATAATTAATGACAAATTGATATAGAAGATAGGCACCAAGAAGATTTCGGTCTACAAAATAGTCTTTTGGAAGAGGATTTTCATCAGAGTCCTGCATTTTAATAAGTTTTTTGACGCAATCTACAACCGAGCGAAATTCGCGTGTTTGTAAAGCATCTTTTGGGCCTGATTGTTTTTGAAAGCGGCGCCATACACCCATTAAAAGTGGCATGATAGTTTCAAGATCTAGAGACGGTGTTCTTTTGGATTTCATAATTCTATATATATTTTTTAATTAAAAATGAGTTCTTTTTCTTTATCTGTCATTTCTCGCCATTCACCAACAGCAAGCTGGCCAAGCAAAAGACCGCCAATTCTAATTCTTGTTAATTCTTTGATTTGAATGCCTGCAGCTTCCATCATCATTCTGACTTCTCGTTTTTTTCCTTCGGAAATGACAATTTTTAATGTCCCTTTACGAACTTTAGTCACGCGAATGGGTTTGACAAAAGTGCCTTCAACAAGCGTACCACTTGAAATTGCCGTGAGGTGATCGTGGGTAATTTCGTTTTCAGTCTTTACCAAGTATTCTTTTTGAATATTTTTAGATGGGTGTATGACACTATTTGCAAAATGGCCATCATTTGTTAATAATATGAGCCCTGTCGTGTCTTTATCTAATCTCCCGATAGTAAATAGACGCTCTTTGACATCTACAAATAAATCATAGACAACTTTCGTGCTTTTCGTCCGTAAATTGGTGCAGATGTAACCTAAGGGTTTATTTAAAACATAATAAACTTTTTTTGTTTCTTGTCTTATCAGTTGATCGTCTATAATGATTTTATCTTTTTCATCGACAAGTGTTTGCGGGACTTTAACAACCACGCCATTGACTTTAACTTTACCTGCAAAAATAAGCTCTTCGGAAGCACGTCTTGACGCAACACCTGATGCTGCGAGAAATTTACTTAATCTTTTTTTTGTGCTAGAATTATTCATAATTATTTTTTCTTTGAGTTTTAAGATTTTCTATCATAATATAAATGTATTAAAAAAGCAACCCTGAGATTTTAAAATGACAAAGACAAATTTAATTTTGATGAGACATGGAGAGTCTGAGTGGAATAAAAGAAACCGATTTACCGGATGGGTTGATATCCCTCTAAGTAAAAAGGGGATAGAAGAGGCAATCGAAGCCGGGAAAAAAATTAAAGATTATCCAATTGATCTGATTGTCACTACAAATTTAATTAGGGCATTAATGACTGCAATGCTTGTCATGTCCGAACATTCTTCAGGAAAAGTGCCCGTTATTTTACATACGGGAGAGGGTCAGCTTGACGAATGGGGGAAAATTCACGCTGAAGATTGTAAAAATGAATTGATACCTGTTATTCGTTGTAATGAATTAAATGAGCGAATGTATGGGGATTTACAAGGTTTAGACAAAAAGGAAACAGCTGAAAAATTTGGTGATGCCCAAGTAAAAATTTGGCGAAGAAGTTTTGACACAGTGCCGCCAGGTGGCGAGAGTTTAGCGATGACAGCAGATAGATCTATCCCTTATTTTGTTGATAATATCGTCCCTTTTTTAAGAGAAGGGAAAAATGTTTTGGTGTCTGCACACGGGAACTCCCTTCGGGCAATCATCATGTATCTTGACAATTTGAGTAAAGATGAGGTTTTGCATTTAGAAATAGCGACAGGCGAGCCCATTATCTACGAATTTGAAAATGAAAAATTTATAAAACAAACTTAAAAAAAAAGAAGTAATTATAAAAATGGCAAAAGGTATTTATCTAGATAATAGCATGACAACGAGGCCATCTGACAAGTCAATAGCCAAAATGCTACCCTTCCTAACTGAAAATTGGGGAGTGCCATCAGCGCCTCATCAAATGGGACAGGAATTATTTTTTGCCATGGAAGAGAGTTACAGATCCATCTATTCTATGCTACATGCAAAAGAAACTGATCATTTTGTTTTCACATCCTCTGGTTCTGAGGCTGTAAATCATCTATTTTTATCATGTTATCACGATATCACAGACCCCACAGGAAAAAACCAATACATTTGCAGCACAATAGATGAGGCTGCAAGTTTAATGTCACTATCAAGACTTAGGAATATGGGCTCGGTCATTAGAATGATAAAACCTGATAGTTCAGGGCAGATAACAGCTGAGAGTATTGCTGATACCATCACTCCAAGAACAGCTTTAGTTTCGCTCTCCTATGCAAATGGGCTGACAGGTGTGATTAATCCCGTTTTAGAAATTGCAGAGCTTTGCAAAAAACGAGGTATCCCGCTCCATCTTGATGCAACTCATATTTTAGGTAGAATATTTTTTGATTTAGAAGAAATTAGTCCGACTTTTCTAACCTTTAACGGCGATAATTTACATGCACCAAAGGGGACAGGCGGTCTTTATATCAAAGAAGGGGTTCAATGTTCAAGCTTCATTTTAGGCGGTCTTGAACAAGCTGGAAGCCGTGCCGGCAATTTAAATGTAGCAGCACTTGCAGCCCTTGGGGTTGCAGCTTATGAGACTACAGAAGCCTTAGACTTCATGTGTACTGAAATTGCACGCTTAAGAAATAAATTTGAAGAGGAACTTTTAAAAAGAATCCCTGATATTACAATTTTCTTTAAGACATCAGAGCGCATTCCAAACTGTACCTGCATTTCATTTCATGGCATTCCAAACGAGCTGATGCTTTATAATTTGAATCGTAAAGCTGTATTTGCAAGTATTGGTGGAGGCCATTTTCAACAGATCGCCCTTGTTTTGATAGCATCAGGAATAGAAATAGGCGTTGCTAATTGCGCTCTTAATTTTACTTTATCGCGCTTTACAACAGAAGATGAAATAGACCAAGCGATCGAAGTTATTGCCGAGTGTGCAAAAAGATTGCGAAAAATGTCTTCAAAACTGATAAATCAAGGATAGCATTTTGACACTACAACAACTCATTACACCATTTCCTTGGGCACGTTATAGTAAAAAACTTCATAATAAGATCGACAATTCAAGGTCGATCGGTTTTTTTACAAAAGAAGAAGCTGATAACAGGGATTTACGCTTTGTAGAATCTTCAGAGGGTAGCATTAAAGATGGCAATAAACTTTGCTTTTACTTTCTTGTAGATAAGGATGATGGCATTATTGTCGATGCTAAATTTCAAGCTTTTGGACAATCAGCATTAATTGGGGCAGCTGAAGCTGCTTGCGAATTACTCATCGGCAAAAATTATGATCAGGCAAAGAGAGTGAGCGCTGAGCTTTTAGATAAGCAATTACGAGATAAGTCAGAGGAGCCTGCCTTTCCAAGAGAAACATACCCCTTTGTTAATCTTGTTCTAAGTGCCATCGAAAAGGCCTCAGACCAATGTCTTGATTTACCCTTAAGCATGCATTATGTGGCACCTCCAGCTCCTATGGATATTGGAGAGGTGCGTGAGGGAGGGTATCCTGGATATCAAGAGCTTTCCTTAGCACAAAAAATAACTGTTATAGAAGAAGTCTTAGATGCTGATGTCAGACCATATATTGCTTTAGATGCAGGCGGTGTAACGGTTCTTAATTTGCTAAATGATTATGAGGTGCTCATTTCTTATCAGGGCTCTTGCACTTCTTGTTATTCATCTGTTGGTACGACTCTATCTTTCATTCAGCAAGTGCTTCGGGCAAAAGTCCATCCAAAAATTGTTGTAACACCAGAGTTAAGCGACCAATTCAAATAAATACTTTGTAAACCGGGAGAATATATGGAACCTGTTAATCATACTTATAAGGGATTGTTATACACTATTTCTGATTCTAACAGTGAACACAAAGGCTATTTATTTGGCATGAGTAATTATGTTGAAGAAGAGAAGTTTGAATACGAAGCTGAAGTAAATCAGTCTTTTAATCAATCTAAAAGCTTGGTTGTTTCTGTTGATTATCATAAACATGAAATAGAAATTAATAGAGCCAAGCTTACCCATTCAACCTTAAAAAACTTAGTTTCTTTAGTGGTTAAAGTTTTGCATAATAGAATGCAGCTCCATACGGGAAGTGAGAAACAATTCATTCAACAAGCTATTACTAATAAGACTTCCATTTATGAATTAGAGGATTTCAATACGATTTTCCCCGTAAGTGAAAAATTTGAACAGTATTTGATTAAGATTGATGAAAATATTGAAGAATTTGAGAAAGCAGAAAGAGAAATGAAAGTTTTAATTAACGCTGTAAAAAACGGTGTTAAACTTGATATTGAATCAATAGGATTAGAAAAATCTGTAATTGAAGAACATTATACACACAATCAAAAAATAGCGTGCAATATAGATCATCTTTTAAAACAGGATGTTTATCCTTTCATTGTCTTAAACTATATTGACCTCCTAGGGGAAAAAAGCCTTGTCACATATCTTAGATCGAAAAACTGGACAGTCACCAGATTAAACGCATAATACATTGGAAGCGTTACCTTGAAAAAAGTTTATAGCTTAAGAGTTAGCTTGGCGTTTGTTTTTGAGGGATTTATCCCTCAAGTGTATAATAAACATGCTAAAATCAAGCTAACCTAGTTGTTAAAATACTTGAGGGATAAATCCCTCAAAAACAAACGCCAAGCTAACCCCTCAAGCTACAAATTCAAAGCTAAAAATTCACCCATTAACTCTCAATTGGAAAGGGTTTTTCACCTGATTCAACCAGGACCTGATTTTCTTTTTCGATCAATTCCTTTCCTGCAAAAATAACAGTTTTTCCTATTTCAAATTGTGGCTGAATATGTTTTTTAACAGCATTAATAACATCATCTGATGTCACAGATAAGATCCTGTCTCTAAATTTTTGCCTAATTTCTGATGTTTTACCCTCTTGAAGCCAACAATAAGCAAGATAGCCACGGCTCCCAGGTGATACCGGTGCATCCATTCCTTGGATCATTTCAAGTCTTGCCTCTTCTAAATCTTCAGTTTCAAAATTTCCATCTATTATTGAATCTATTGATTCTGAAAAAGCTTTTAAGGTAGAAACAATATTTGGATCCCTGTAAGAATAAAAATAGAAGTTTCCTGCCATCGTGTTGCAAACAGCGCCTCCACCATAGGCTCCACCTTGCTCGCGGATTTTTTGGTGAAGGACAATATTATCAAAAAGATGAGAAGAAATATTTAAAGCAGCAGAATCAACATGAGAATAAGGGACTGTTTTAAATGCTTTTCCGATAAAGGCAACAGGAGATGCTATGACTCTTGCTTGTGAGTTAACTACAGGGGCTAAACCATCCATTTTCCATGGAGTAAAGGGTCTTGAATTTAAATCTTGAAGACCAAAGAATTTATTTGTTTTTAAATAGCCATAAAGAGTTTTATCAGATGTCACAACAAGTTCAGGGTGATTGACACAAAGAAGAATTTCTTGAAGTTCTTTTAATTTATAGCAAAGAGCAGGTAGGTGAGTATCTAAATCGGTTGCAATTTCTTTGATGGTTTCATAATAATGTAGCCCGTACCACTCGTCTATGATGCTGCCTGCTATATTAATCGTACTACCGGATAAATTGATCGCATACTTTAATGCATTTTGGTTAAATGAGCTATGAAGAGCTGTGTAATGTTTTAAAATGATTTCTTTGATGCGTTTAACATCGAGAAAATCAGGGGATGAAACTGTATCTGTCACGATTTTAAACAAATGTTCTGCATACCTGTGCAAGGCTTTACCGTGTATATGTAACGAGGGTTTAAATTCATCACTATTTGTTGCTTGCAAATTAAAAACTAAAGAGCTTGATATTCCACCTGTTTTTGCTTGGATATAATCTAAATTTTCAATGTAATCACGTCCACCTGAACCTATTTGTGTTAAAAGAATCGTAAAAAGCCGGACATAAGGCAAATCTTTTTTTGCTATTAGCGGTAGGTGAAAAGTAATATCAGCGTAGACAATTTCATTAGTGAAACATTCGTGATGATAAGCCGTTAATGTATTTAAACGATCAACAGTTAATGAAAACTGACGGATATTAGGGTCAACGTCTGCAATAGTAACTTTTGGAAGTATCGTGAGATCCTCAGATTCTTCGCTCTTTTGAAAAGCTGCAAGTTCAGCTGCTTGATTCACGATTCTTTTGACATCATCTTCATTAAAGTTTGATTTAATATTCTGGAGAATTTGCCTCTCTGCAGCAATTTCTTTAGCGCCAAGAGTTTTATCCGGCATCATGGTGATAGAAACAAAATGTGGGTTGTCCAGCAAATATTTTTTGATTAGATTCGTCAAATATTGCGGATCTTTTGCAATATGATCTCTTAGCTGTTGGAAAAGAGAGTGAATCATCAAACCACGCTCAGGATCTGCGCCATGTTGTTTAATTAATCCAGATCTAAAGAAAAGACTTAAGCCAAACGGTGCTTGATCACCTGTTATTTCGCTTCGATAAAATTCTACGCGATGTAAAGCATTCTCGATCGATTCCTTAGCAATCCCATCTTTTATAATGTTATTAAGAGTCTCTCTAATGATAGATTCTAACTTCTCGGTAGTGCCAGGATTGCATCCTCTTAATGTAATAATTAAAGGAATTTCTGTATAATCGTTTTCTGTAAAGCAAGAGGCTTGTTTGCATAGACCAGAATTCATGAGAGCGCGCTTAAGTGGAGATGCATCGGTGTCCATTAAAACAATTTCAATTACGCTTAAGGCAAGTAATTCTTCTTGTTGAAGGATATTACATGTCAACCAACCAAATGAAACTAACGTTTTATCAATTAACTCTTCATCACTTGAAATAGGGTAGAAGGCTTGTAAAGATTTTTTTTCCTTAAAACGAGGCTGAACAAGAGGTTTTGGTAGTGCCGGTAATTTTTCAACATTTGCTAGTGCATTTTTTTCTATGAAGTCTAAATGTCCCTCAAGTGGCATATTGCCGTAAAAGAAAAATAGACAACGACTCGGGTGATAATAAACATTGTGAAAATCTAAAAGCTCTTGATAGGTAAGATCCGGGATAGATTGCGGATCACCACCTGAGTTATGACCATAAGTAATATCTGGAAAAAGTGCATGATTCATGATTTCAGATAGGCGTGCATCAGCAGATGATAGTGCGCCTTTCATTTCGTTAAATACAATCCCCTTATATTCAAGAGGTGAGTTTGGATCATTAGGAATTTCAAATTCCAATCGGTGACCTTCTTGCTTAAAACTTAAAAGGTCAAGCTTTGGATGAAATACAGCGTCTATGTAAACATCTAGTAAATTATAAAAATCTTGGGCATTAAGAGTCGCTGCCGGGTAGCATGTAAAATCAGCACCTGTTAATGCATTCATAAAAGTATTTAAACTTCTACGATTCATTGAAAAGAAAGGGTCTTTAACCGGAAATTTTTTGGAGCCACATAAAACTGTATGTTCTAAAATGTGAGCTACTCCATTAGAACTATATGGCAATGTTTGAAATGAGAGACAAAATAAATTTTCCGGCTCATCATTGTCGATTTGCATGACGTGGGCGCCTGTCGGAATATGAACAAATTCTCTAAGTATGCACTGTAATTCTTTAATTTCGGTGATTCTGGTCAGTTCAAAATTGTGATATTTTTGTCCGGGTTTTTGTAAATTTTCTGCTTTATTTCTCATTTTCTTATCATTTGTGTTAAAGTTTTGTCGTGGTTAGATTACCCCAATTTTCCATAATTACTCCACAAAAAAGAAAGCCAGCTCACTTTTTATCATATTTTAGTTAAAAAAAAAGAAATAAAAGGTTAAAATCATTGCTTATGAAAACAAAAACTGCAAAACGCATACATTTATTACCAAATGTCATTACGGCATTTGGGCTTTCCTGTGGATTATTTGTCATTTTTAAAATGAACATGACTCCGATAGGTGGAGCTACACTCCAAATTTTAACTGAAATTTCAGGTCTTTTTCTTCTTACAGCTCTTGCAGATTTACTTGATGGTGCCGTTGCAAGGATGATGAAGGCAGAAAGTGAATTTGGAGGCGTTTTTGATTCATTATCTGATGCAATCACCTTCGGTGTTGCTCCTTCAGTGATTGTTTTAAAAAGTCTGTCGCTTGCTTCAGGGACTGAAAGCTCATTTTTATTGACGACAGCAGCTGTTGTCTATTCGGTTTGCGGGGTATTAAGGTTAGTACGTTTTAATGTTGCAAGTCAGCAAAATAAAGATGATGAAGAATTAATATCTGCAGGTAAAAAGAATTTTACAGGGCTTCCTATCACGGGAGCTGCTGTCGCTGCTGTCTCAGGCAATCTTTTTTTAGTCTCCAATGAATTTCGTGCGATGTTTGATATTTCTGATAAGACAAGGGCATCTCTCTTATTCCTTCAAATGATTTTGCTTGGCTATTTTATGATCAGCCGCTGGAAATTCCCAAGTCTTAAGACTCTACAAATTAGAGTAGCTTCCTTTAAGCTTGTGCTCTTGACAGCAGTGTCTGCTGTTTTTATCTTTTATAGTATTCTTCATCACTTCCCCCTCATCTTTTTCATCATTTCATGGGGCTATCTCTTTGTGGCTCTTGTTTTATCTATCATTAGGCTCATTTCCGGCAAAAAATCTAAGACATTAGAAGATTTTGAGCCTGAACCAGATGATGATGACTTGGAAGATTAATTACTTATTTAAGTTTTGCTTTAGGATATAGTGATTATTTTCAAAATGAAATCGTGTTGAATCATGAGATCTATTTAATTAATTCCAAAAACTAGTTTTATAGCCTCATCAACTAGTTTAATTTTAATATCAACTTCTTCAATAAAGCCTGCGATTCTAGATTTATCAATTGCCCTACATTGGTTTAACATTATTTTTGCAGGTTTTCCAGCAATCGTTGCTTCAACCTCAAAAGGGTAGACATTTTTGATTTTACTTGTTATAGGTGCTATCATCACCATTTTTGAGAGTTCATTACCTAAATCATTTGAAACTATTAAACAAGGTCTTAGTTTTTTAGTCTCTGATCCTATAGTTGGATCAAGATTTACCCAGTAAATTTCGCCTCTTCTTGGGAATTTCTTACCAGTCATTTTCACCATCTGCTAACGTAATCGTCCAATCGATTGAAGCCTCTA
>Ga0335394_10003008_pt1 | contig 19050 bp, 17 predicted proteins | sample MAT03_FD_205741 | JGI IMG/M metagenome (GOLD analysis project Ga0335394, IMG submission 205741) | Freshwater microbial communities from Lake Fryxell liftoff mats and glacier meltwater in Antarctica - MAT-03 (spades assembly) (version 2) ... | reverse complement strand
CGCCGTCGATGCGCTCGATCATCTCGCCCGGCGTCTTGTTGTTGTGGAAGGTCATGTCCAGCTTGAGCGCGTGCAGTGCCAGATCGGCGCGCAAGTTGTTGGTGGCCGTCCAGCCCACCAACTCGCCCAGATACACCACAACCACCGACAGCACCTGCACCAACAGCGCGAAGCCGAGGAAGATGCCGGCCGCGATCATCAATTGATCATTGCTGGCCCCGCTTTGGGCCGAGTCCAAAAACTGGCGGATGATCTGGGGATTGACCACGCGCAGGCCGATGGTGGTCAGCAGGATCACGGCCAGCCAGGCCACGCGTTTGCGCTGCGGCTTCAAATATTGCGACAGAACCTGCCAGTACTGCTTCAAGGGAATATTCATGTGTCGTCCTGTTGTCTCAACTCACATTGCGCAACGGCCCCATGCCCCACGCAAGTCCATTGCCGAGCTCAAAAAATTTCAAGCTCACTCATGGGGTGGCGACTCCTTACGATGGGTTCGTCTGGTTGGTCAAAGGAAAGTTTTTGCGTCACCGCGTCATTCCCGCGCAGGTGGGGAATGACGGCCAACGCTTCAATACCCTGATCAATTCAAATGTTAGGACTTACGCAGCAACACGGATCAGACCCTTCGGGTGGCGCATGGACGTATGAATTGGCCCAGATTCGATGTGCGCCACCCGAAGGGTCTAGGCTCACCCAAGCCATTCGCGTAAGTCCTAAGATGTCAGATGTCAGACAGGCTATGACTGCGATCTGGCTTCTGATATCTGAAATCTGATGTCTGACTTCTGATGTCTGACTTCTCATGTCTCTTAATCAATCTGTTTCCGCCACACCGCGCTCTCGCTATACAGCCGGAAGCCCATGTTTTCGTAGAGTTGGAGCGCGCCGGTGGGGTTGGCGGCATCGACGCCCAGCGCGACCTCGGTCATGCCGGCGGCTTGCATGCGGTGCATACTGGCCGAGAGCAATGCTTTGGCCAGGCTACGGCCGCGCCACTTGCGCCGCACCCCTAACGTTTCGATCCAGCCACGCTTGAACCCATAGTGGGCGTTGTCGGCGTGAAAAATGGTGTTCACGCTCAGGCCGGCAATCTCGCCCGCAGCCTCATCCCAGGCCACCTGCCATAGATCATGCTCGATAGTAGGGTTATCGCGCCAGGCCAGAAAGTCAGCCTCGCTGCGTTGGCCGTGGCCCCAATGGTCGGCAAATGCCTCCTCTTTGGCATCCCAGATGGCGCGCAAGTGCGTGGCCGTGTCCACCGGCCGCAACACCAGACCGGCCGGCATGGGCACCTCGGGAATGGGGCTCAGCACATGCTGCATCAGGTAAAAGTAACGCACCGGCGCATAACCCAGATCGCGCAGCAACACAATTTGGGGCTGGGCCGACAGCGGCACCCACTGGCTCATCTGGCTGGGCTTGCGGTCAGGCAATGCTGCTGCCATCTGTCGGGCGCGCATTTCTGAAAACTCGTAGAGCAGGGGCAACAAGCCTAGATGCCGGAAATCGGGATGGACAACGGTATCGGGGTCGTAAAGCCGGTTGCCCTCATCATCAATCCGCCACTCCACTTTCGCGAAGGCGACCAGCAGGCCGTTCACGTCGATGCAGAGCACATCGGCCGCCGGGTCAAAGTGCTCCAAGTGGCGCAGATCGTTGGCCTTTTCTTCGACTGACAGCACCTCTTCGAGGCCGTCGGCAACGTGAGCGGCGTTGATGATCTCGACCATACGCGGCCAGTCTGTCTCACCAAGCGTATGCCGCAAGGTGGCGCCGGGGATGGCCGACGCATCCGGCCAGGCGATGTCGTTTGAGATCAGGTTTGAAATTGGATTCATGGCAAAGTCCCTTCATCAGCGATCAGAATTCAGTGTTCACGCTTATGTCGTCAATGTTTGATTTTTGTCCCTACCCTGCGAAATTTTTGGGATTTGTGAGCCAGACGCAAAAAGCCACAGGGCAAATGTGTTCCTGTGGCTGGGGGACAAAAAAAGCCACAGGTCTTGCACCTGTAGCCTTCGTTGATTTCGTTAGTTGTGTGAAGTTAACTCAACGTTGTGGGAGGCAGTAGGCGCAGTACGGCAAGGCACCGAAGTTGGCAGAGCCAAGCAGTCGGGGGTTGTAGCCGAATGTGTTAAACACCATGTTGACCTCGCGCGAAATGAACGACAAGCGGTTCACTTGCGAGGAGAAAAATAGCATGCGGGTATACCAAAGTCAATACGGAAAATACCGGGGAGGGATCGGGGAGGGGATGAAGGTGTGAGGGTGTGAGAAAGCATGAAGAGATGACGAACGTTTAAACTCTCATCCCCTCACACTCTCACACTTTCACACTCTCACACCTTCATCCCCTCCCTCACACCCGGCTGCTCAGCGCACCCGGACCGGTCGGCGCGGGGGAGCCACCGGCGGGCTCGATGCTGATGCCAAACCGCACGTAGCTCTGAAATGGCCTGGGTGAGCGCACGACCACGGTTGTTGTGCCGTCCGGCTCAGTCACCTGAAAGATGGCGCCGGTGTCGCGGGTCTCGTCGGGGTAGACCAGCCACAGTTGATAGGCCCGGGTCGATTCCAACACTGGCAGATCGTGGGCTTCGAGCACGGCCACCTGCCCCTCCGGCCGGAAACGCAGCGTCCCCGTCGCATCCGGCGCAGCAGGCCGGCCTTTCAACGGCACACTCGACGCTGTCGTGTCGTACATCAGCACCATGGCCTGCCGATAGGCGATTTGCTCATTGGTCAGCCGCACCACCTGGGTACCCAGACCCCCCACGGCCAGCACTGCAACCAACGTCAGGGCCCCCACCGCAACCCGCGGCAACGCCAGCGCGCCGCGCAACCAATCACCCAGGCCAGCGCGGCGAGGCTGGGGGGCCGATGACGTTTTGGCCGGCGCTGCGGTTGCGGGCCTGGCCGTCGTCGCCATAATCTGTGCCATTAATTGCGCTTTCATCTGGGCAGGTGGCTCGCGCAGGGGCTCGGCATTGTTGAGACGCATGAGGGTTTGCCGATGCATGGCCAGCTCTGCCCGCAGCTCGGGTGTGGCTTTCAATTGGACATCCACGGCCGCGTGTTCGGCCGTGCTGAGCATGTTCAATGCATAAGCGCCCAGCAAAGCACTGGCTTCTTCAGGCATCATTGGCCGACCAATTTCACTTCCCATTCCCCGCCCCACATTCACGCTCATAACGAACTCGCACGAACTTGCACACTCTCGTATTAAGAATAACGTTAAACCAGCATGGATCAGATTTAAGCTAAATTTTTATTGGTTTCTCAATGTCGTAACTTCGCCTCAAAAACCACATCAATTGCCTGATCTCTCAGTAAAGTTCGATTTTTCTAAGTGGAAATGCGCTTACGCCACATTTCTAGCTCGACTCGTTCAATAGGTCTAGGTCTCGCAACAGGTCTCGCAACTTTCCCATCGCCAGCCGCACCCGTGTCTTGACGGTGCCGAGCGGCAAACGCAGTTGCGCCGCAATTTCGGTCTGGCTCAGACCGTGGTAATACCCCAACACAATGACATCTCGCTGTTCGGCCGGCAACTGATCCAGCACCGATAGCCATTCGCGCCAGATGGTCGCCGCGGCCTGTTCGGGGTCCACCAGATCGGGAAATCCAATCTCATCCACCGACGACAAATGCTGGTCGCGCTTATCGTGGCGAATGCGATCGATGGCGGCCCGGTGGGCGATGGTCAATAGCCAGCCGGCAAAGTTGCCGCTATCGTAGTGATATTGTTCGGGGTGCAGCCACACTTTCATAAATGTGTCTTGCGTCACTTCCTGGGCCGCGGTGGACTCACCCAACACCATCGCCACGTGGGAGTAGACGCGCCGCACATACAAGTCGTATAGCTCTGCCAGCGCGCCTGAGGCGGCGGCCATATCCTGATCGCGTTCTTGCATGCAACGTAGCAGCGCTTGCTCGTGGCTCATGTATAGGCAAAGATTGTAGTCTGCAATCGAGAGAGGCCAGTGGCGTCCACCTGGCCTCTCTCGACTGGGCCGCTTATACCCCGCTAATATCCCAAAGGTATGCTGCCCAGCAGGAACGCATGCCGGCTCGCCAGCCCCATGCGGCGTGTATCGCTATAATTCCAGTTTCATAAGCACAAACCTCAGGGCACAGTCAGCACACGCACCGGCGGCCTGACCTCTGCCGTTTATATGCAACCAACCATGCTGAAGAACTTTTTGACCAAACTCGTCGGCAGCGACAGCGACAAAGCGCTGGCCCGGCTTAGCCCCATCATCGATGAGATCAACGCGATGGAGCCGGAGTACATGCAACTCAGCGATGCCGAGTTGCGCGCCAAGACCGATGAATTCCGCCAGCGCATCCAGGAAGGCGAGACGCTGGATGATTTGCTGCCCGAGGCCTTTGCGGCCGTGCGCGAGGCCAGCCGCCGCGCCAACACCATGCGCCACTACGACGTGCAACTCGTCGGCGGCGCATTACTGCACCAGGGCAAGATTGCCGAGATGCGCACCGGTGAGGGCAAGACCCTGGTCGCCACCGCGCCGTTGTATCTCAATGCCTTGCTCAACAAGGGCGCTCACCTCGTCACCCAGAACGACTACCTGGCCAAGCGCGACGCGCAATGGATGGGCCGGGTCTACCACGCGCTGGGCATGACCACAGGCATTATTCAAAGCTCCGGTGAAGGCTCGCCCGACACCAGCAGCTACCGCTACGACCCGGACTACCAGGCCAGCGACGATCGCTTTTTGAGCCTGCGGCCCATCAAGCGTGCCGAGGCCTACCAGTGCGACATCACCTACGGCACGAATAATGAATACGGCTTCGACTACCTGCGCGACAACATGCAGCAGAATCTGGCCGACTGTGTGCAACGGGTCGAGGACAACGGCCAGCCATTGCTGAACTACGCTGTCATCGACGAGGTGGACAACCTGTTGATCGACGAGGCCCGCACGCCGTTGATTATTTCCGGCCCCGCCGATGAGCCGTCAGGGCTTTACAAGCGCTTCTCCGAGATGGTGCGCAAACTCACGCCCAGCCGCAACAACGACTTCAAGGCACCGGATGGCGACTACCTCGTTGAAGCCAAGAGCAAGAACGTGACGCTGACCGAAGAGGGCATCGCCAAGATTGAGAAGTGGCTGGGTATCGACAATATTTACTCGGCCGAGCACGCCGAGATGACGCCGTATCTCGACAACGCCCTGCGCGCCTGGGTCATCTACGCGAAGGACCGCGACTACGTGGTCAGCGACAAGAGCGAGATTATCATCATCGACGAGTTCACCGGCCGCATGATGTATGGCCGGCGCTTCTCCGAGGGTTTGCACCAGGCCATCGAAGCCAAGGAAGGCGTGAAGGTACAGCGCGAGAGCTTCACCTATGCCACCATCACGTTCCAGAACTTCTTCCGCATGTATGACAAGCTGTCGGGCATGACCGGCACGGCCATGACCGAGAGCGAAGAGTTCTTCAAGATTTACAGCCTGGATGTGGTGCCGCTGCCGACCCATATCGAATATCAATTTCAGCAGAAAAAGCTGCAAGAGTCCAAGGACAAGTTCGTGGACGGCTCGCCCATTCTGGTCTATGTCGATCCCAAGGCACCGGCCCGCAAATATTTCAAGCGGCTGGACTATGCCGATCTGGTCTACAAGACGCGCGAGGCCAAGTTCCGCGCTGTGGTCGAAGAGATTGCCGAAATGCAAAAGACCGGCCGGCCCATTCTGGTCGGCACCGTCTCCATCGACACCAGCGAAATGCTGAGCCGGATGCTGGATCGCAAGGGCGTGAAGCATGAGGTGCTCAACGCCAAGCAGCACGAGCGCGAGGCCGTGGTGATTGCCCAAGCCGGCCAGTCCGGCGCGGTGACCATCGCCACCAACATGGCTGGCCGTGGTGTGGACATTCTGCTGGGCGGCAACGCCGACGGCATCGCCCATGATCGGGTGCGCCGGCAGGGCAAGGACCTGACCGAGATCAGCCCCGAAGCGTGGGCGGCCGAGCTGGCCAAGGCCGAGGCCGAGGTGCAGGAGAACCGCAAGATGGTGCGCGAGATCGGCGGTCTGCATGTCATTGGCACCGAGCGGCACGAGGCCCGCCGCATCGACAACCAGTTGCGCGGCCGGTCTGCCCGTCAGGGCGACCCCGGCTCCACCCGCTTCTATGTTTCGCTGGAAGATGAGCTGATGCACCGCTTCGGCGGCGAGCGCGTGAAGGGCCTGATGGATCGCATGAACATGGAGGATGACGTGCCGCTGGAGTACGGCATTCTCAGCAAGTCCATCGAGCAGGCCCAGGAGAAAGTCGAGGGCTACAACTTCGACATTCGCAAGCACGTGATTCAGTACGACGACGTTATCAACAAACAGCGCGAGGTGATCTACGCCCAGCGCCGCACCATTCTTGAAAAAGAAGATTTGCGTGATGTGGTGACGGACATGGTTGATGGCGAGATCGAGAGCATTGTCAAAACCCACACCCTGGGCGACCTGTCCGAGAACTGGGATCTGTTGGGCCTGTCGAATGAGATTCGGCCGGTGGTGCCGCTGCCCAAGGACTTCGACACCAAGCAGTGGGAGAAGGGCACCCGCGACGAGATCATCGAGGACCTGAGCGCGAAGGCCGAAGCACGCTACGACGCCGGCCTGGGTGATTTCGCCCGGCTTTACATGACTCAGATGAGCCTGGGTGGCGTGACTCTGGCCGACCTGAAGGCGTCCAAAGATGCGCTGCAACGATGCATCTACATTTGGGCCAACAAGATTCTGGGCGAGCAGGCGGTGGATGATCTGGAAACCGCCCGCACCAGCTTGAATGATCTGCCGACGGATTTGCAGGACAAAATGCTGACCGCGTTCAACAACGGCGTGCGGCTGTTCCGCGACCGCGCCATTCTGATCCAGACCGTGGATCAGTTGTGGGTCAAGCACCTGACCGACCTGGACGAGCTGCGCGAGGGCATCGGCCTGCGCGCCTACGCCCAGCGCGACCCGTTGGTGGCGTATCGCACCGAGGCCAGCAACACCTACAGCGAACTGCTCGCCACGATCAACTCGCAGGTGGCCCATCGCATCTTCAATGCCCAGTTCAACGTGCAGGCCCCGGCCCAACCGCAATCCCGCCGGCAGCAGCGCGCGGCCAATGGCAACAACGGCAATGGCACCGCCGCGCCGGCCGAGAACGCTGCTGCTGCTGCGCCGGTGGCCGAGCGATTGGCCCCGGTGCGCTCCAATGTGGACCGCGCCATCAACCGGGCGGCGCTGCGCGCCAGCGGTGGCGGCGCAGACAAAGCGATCGTCAACAAACCGATTGCCGCCGCCGGTAAGAAGATTGGCCGCAACGATGTATGCCCGTTTTGCGACAGCGGCCGCAAAGTGAAATCGTGCGACTGCGCCGACGCCAAGCAGTGGCGTGGCGAGGCATAGTGTGTGTTAAGTGATGGCAAACACGTTTGCAGTTTTGGATGTGGTCACGTTGATGCGAGATTTGCCGGAGCGAAACTTACGGCAAGGCGCGGTTGGCACTGTGTTGGAGACATTGGGCAGCAATGGCAACACGGCCTATGAAGTTGAATTTATCAACGACGATGGGGTTGTGATTGAGACATTTGCAGTGTCTGCAATAGATCTGGCACAAGCCAGTGATGCACAACGCCTCATCCACTCCATCTATGATCTGCTGCGCCAGCTGCCAGCGCAGCGACTGCGTTCTGTGTATGACTTCACGCGATTTATCGCCGACAGCTCAGTATCGAAGACGCCGTAGCATGATGGATGTTGACATGCCAATAAAAAAGTGCCTGGCTCATAAGCCGGGCGCTTTTTTATTGGCATGTCAACATCTTTATTTGGGATTGATATTGATCTGAATTTCGATGACGGTCTTCTCTAGCTTCTTAGGTGGAACCAGGTCGATGCGAAACGAGCCCAAGGTGTACTCGCCGGCCGCGTCCACCTTGAACCGCGTCGAGAGTTCGCTGGCGGCCGTGAGCGTGGAGAAATAGTAGGTGGTGTTGGCGTCGAGCAAGCTGTACAGCCAGTTTATCAATTCCGTTGCAAGGTAGCGAATACACATGTTGACCGACGAGTTCGGTGGGTGCAACCGCTAAAATGCTGGTGATACCAACGGCATGCACAAAAAATGGATTGCCTTCGTGGCCTGGCTCGCGATCACGGCGCTATTCAGCATCGCATCTCTGCAAACGCCACAAGCCCAACCGCCCGACGATCTGGCGCGCGCCGTAGCCGCGGCCCTGCGCGCAAGCCCCACATTTGGCAACACCGCGTTTGCCATCACGGCCGTGCACCTCGAAGGCGATTGGGCGCTGGTGTCTGTGGGTGCGCTGGAAGGGCCGGCCGTAGTTGAAGGCTACATCGGCACCCAAGAATCGGGCCGGTTGTTGCTGGCGTCCAGAACAAATGGCGTCTGGCAGGTCAGCATCGAGGGAGACTCCGTCTTCGCTAAACTGCTGGCACAGGCTCCTGATGCGTTGGTGTCTCCTCAGGCCAAAGCGCTATTAACCCCGAAGGCAATCACGTCTCCAGCCGGTGCCAACTCGGCCCAGACCGTGAGCTACAAATGGCCGTGGGCGGCCGGCCGGTCGTGGCGCTGGTTGCAGGGCTGGCACGCGCGCGCATTGGATATTGGCACCGATGGGGCCGACCGGCGCATACTGGCCTCGGCCGATGGCGTGGTGACCTATGTGTGCAAGGGCAGTCTGGGCGCGGCACTCAAGGTGCGCGATGCCGATGGGGTGGTGCTGGAATACTGGCACATCGACAGTGCGCGGCTGAGCGGGGCCGTGCAGTTGGGCGCAACGGTGACGCAGGGCCAATGGCTCGGCACCCTGCGCCCTGGCACCTGGACCGATAACACGGCCTGCGGCACCCAATACACCAGCCAAAACGCCAACAGCGCGCATGTGCATTGGGTCTTGCCAACCGACCGCACGTTTACAGTCGAAGGCTGGTCGATTACCTCGCCCAACAGCACACTGGCCAACGGCACCGAATCGCGAACGTGCAATGGCGGCTGTTGGGGCAGCGCGTTCTTCTTCACCTCATCGAACCAGTCGAGCGATGAGCCGAATCCGTCGACCTCGACCTCGACCTCGACGATTCCCCCCACACCCACGGCCACCTCCACACCCGAAGTCACCGCGTCCCTGTCGATTGAGCCGGCATCGTTGATCACACAAGCGGGCCGTCTCATCACCCTGAGCGTGATGCTGAACGTGGCCGGGCCTGTGGATGCGGCTGCGGTGGCATTTCGCCTGAGCTACGACCCGGATCTGGCCCGCATCGAACGCCTTACTTCAACGGAAGCGCTCACCGACGTCGTGATCAGCAACACGCTCAGCGGAGCCACATTCGCCGGCACCCTCATCACCACCACGCTGCAACAAGCCGCAGGCCCAATTGCCAGTCTGACGCTGAGCACGACTGCAGTGGGATTGAGTGCAGTCAGTCTCACCTCGGCCACCCTCATAGACCGCTCCGGCAACGCGCTCACGCCAACGTTACGCAACAGCCTCATCCTTGCGGTGGCAGAGTGGCCGGCCCCGCGAGTGTATTTGCCGTTTGTGACGCGGGATACGGCGAATGAGATTGCGCCAACAGCGACGCCCAGACTCACGGCGATCTCTACGTTTACGCCAACGTCGACGATTACATTTACGTCGACGTCTACGTCTATGCCGACTGAATCGTCGACGTCGACGTCGACGATCTCATCAACAACCACTGCTACGAACATTCCCATCGACACGCAAACACCCACACCCACCTCGACCCTGGTCGATGGGCGTTAGAATCGTCGGCGACATGTCCACGACCTCTCAGCTCTTCGCCCTGCACTTGCTCACCGACGGCACCAGTTATTGGGACGGCGGTGGCACCTTTGGCCTTGTGCCGCGACCCAAATGGATCAAGCTTTTGCCGCCCGATGATCAAAACCGCGTGCCGCAGGAATTGCGCTGCGTGTTGATTCAGGCCGATGGCAAAAATATCCTGGTCGATTGCGGCGTCGGCAACAAGCCCAATGAAGTCCTCGCCACTCAGTACGATGTGCGCCGGCCGACCGGCACGCTGCTCGATGATCTGGCCCGCCACGGCCTGCAACCCGATGACATCGACCTCGTCATTTTCACCCACCTGCATGGCGACCATAGCGGCTGGGCCACCCGGCTCAGTGAAGATGGCGCTTCGATCGTGCCCACCTTTCGCCACGCCCGCTATGTGGTGCAACGGCAGGAATACGAAGATGCCACCCACACCAACGAGCGCACCCGCAACACCTATTTTCCAGACAATTTTGTGCCGCTGTTGGAGCAGGATGTGCTGGACTTACTGGACGGCGACACACAAATGACGCCGTCGGTGCGCGTGGTGCGCACGCCCGGCCACACGACCGGTCATCAGTCCGTCATTGCGCAGGACCCAGCCCCATCCACACCGCCCTATTTTCTGATGGGCGACATGGCCTCGTACATGATTCACTTTGCGCGCCTGCCGTGGGTGACGGCCTATGATGTGTTGCCGCTGGTCACCATCGAAAGCAAGCGCGTCTGGCAGCAATGGGCGCTGGAGCAACGCGCCATTCTGATCTCGTGCCATGACACCCAGATGCCGGTCGGCACGTTGATCCGCGACGCCAGGGGTTACATCAACGTCGTTGCAGCGTAGTTTTCGTGGTGGAAATCCCCAGCCATCAGAAACCTGGCTTGGAAAGCCGGCTTAGAATCTCACCATCATGCCTTTCAACTTCACACGGCTCGCCATTCCCGACGTCGTCCTCATCGAAGCCCGCGTTTTTGCCGATAGCCGCGGGTTCTTCCGCGAGACTTATAAAGCTTCTGAATTTGGTGCATTCGGGTTGCCGACACAATTCACTCAGGGCAATCACTCGCACTCGGCCAGGAACGTCTTGCGCGGCCTGCACTATCAAAAAGACCCCCAGGCGCAGGGCAAATTGCTGTCCGTCGGCAACGGCGAAATCTTCGATGTGGCCGTCGATATTCGTCAGGGTTCGCCCACCTACGGCAAATGGGTCGGCGAAGTGCTCTCGTGCAAAAATGGCCGCATGTTGTGGGTGCCGGCGGGGTTTGCCCACGGCTTTTGCGTGCTCAGCGAGACGGCCGACCTGTGCTATCAGGTGACAACCGAGTGGGTGCCTCAGCTGGAAACCGGCATTGCATGGAACGACCCTGCCGTCGGGATAACCTGGCCCATAGACCAGCCCATTCTGTCGCCCAAGGACGCCGTGCTGCCGACGCTGGCCCAGGCCGACAATAACTTTGTGTATTAATTTGATGAGCAGACTGCAAAATAAAGTCAAAGCAAAAACAGGTGGCGCCACCAGCACCATGTTGCGTCGCCACCTGCATGCTCTCGCCTCAGTCGCATTGGCGGTTGTGCTGGTGATGACGGCCGCGTGCAGCCAGCGACGCAACATGGTGCTGGTGGCGTGGCACACATTGGATGGCGCGCGCGAACAAGCCTTGTTGAAACTGGTGGATGAGTACAACGCCACCAATACCAGCGGCAGCTTCGTCGTGCCCGAGCGCAAGACGCTGTCCGTCCAGCACAATGCCTTGCTGCGAAGCCGCACAGGAGCGGCACTGCCGGCGCTGTTGCTGGTTCAACCCATGCAAGCCGCCATTTATCATCAGCAAAGTCTGCTGGCACCGCTCGACCGTTTCATGGCCGAGCCTTCATCAGGCTGGCTGGCATCCGATACCAGCGACTTGTTTCCATTTGTGCTGGAGGCGGGCCGGACAGCCCAGGGCAATGTCATCGGTGTGCCGATGGGCGGCCGCACGCGCATCTTGTTTTACAACCAGGACCGCCTGGATCAAGTGGATGCAGCCAGCACCAACCCGATGCGGACTTTTAGCTGGCAGAGCTTTTCCGATGTGTGCAGCCAGGTGACGGATCGGACACGCGGCAACTTTTGCTTCTCGGTGCCGGTGGATTTTCAAACCCTGGCCGATTGGGTGCTCTCCAACGGCGGGCGCATGGTTTCGGCCGACTACACCCAACTTCAGATCAGTGATGCGCGAACCATCGCAGCAATGACACAGATTCTGTCGTATTTGCAAACCGGCCAGGCCTATCCCTCTCCCAGCACCGACGAAGCCCGGCAACAACTGGCCCTGGGCCAAAGCACATTCGCCTTTGGCTGGACGGATGAGATTCCCGCCTATCAAGAGGCGATTCGGAATGGTGAAAACTTTGCGTGGAATGTGGCGGCATTGCCCCAGGCCAGCCTGGAGATCACCGCCAGCACAGGAACCAGCACGACGCCGGGTGCTCCCGACGCGGTCTCTTTTGAGGCCCCATTGTGGGTGATGCCCAACAGCAACGATACACAGGAAGCCGCCGCATGGGCATTCATGAAGTGGTTGCTGAACACGCCTCAAACGGCCGAGTGGGCGCGCAACACCGGCGAATTGCCGGCCCGCAGATCGGCAATCGCGCAGTTGGCCACACTTTCTGGTGAAGATGCAACAGCCAGTGCCGCATTTGCAACCGCCGTCAGCGTCACCGCACCGATTGCTCAACCCTTGCCGCTGGTGGGCGGCTGGCGCTGCGCCCAGGACTCCATCACCACCGGCCTGCGCGAAATTTTTGAGAATCGCCCCATCACCGACACCCTGCAAAATGTCCAGATCAGTGCCCAGCCGGAGTTGGTGTTGGATTGCACCCTGAGGTAGAGTTTATCAAGGGAACCACAAGGGTTGCCACGCGTCACCGACAAACCGGCGTCGGCTGCCGGTCTGGGTATCGATCAGCCAGATTTCGGGAATGGCATTGGGTTCGGTCAGGTTCCATTGCAGTGCCGCCAGCCATTGCCCATCGGCGCTCCAGCTCAACGCGCCGTAGTTGAAGCCAGCATCCTCGGTCAGCGCATGTGCGTTGCTGCCATCGGCGTTCATCACCCACACCTGCGCGCCAAAGCCGCCCGGCCCACCGCGCACCTGACGGCCAAACGCAATGCGGTCGCCCTGCGGAACCCACGCCGCGGATGCGTCATTGGTCATGCTCAACGTCAACACCGGCGTGATGACACTGCGCGCCAGATCGGCCCGCAAGAGCTGATTGTAACGACTCTCTTCCACAGGCACCAACTCCGAGTACACAAGCTGGTTGCCGTCGGGCGACCACGCACCCGAATCACCAAACACGCTGGGCAGTTGTGTCTCCTGTCCCGTGGCCACATCAAACACCATGACGGCGCTGCGAGTGGAATCGTAAAACGCCAACTGATCACCCAGCGGCGCAAAGCGTGGCAAAAATCCCAGGCGCTGCTGATCGTCCAGCAATGGCATGGCCTGCTTGCTGGCCACTTCCACGACCCAGATGCGCGACGGCCCTGGTGTTTTGCCGACTGCGCCAGTGATCAGCGCACGCCGCTCGAAGGCCACCCGCGAGCCATCGGCCGACCATGAGGGTGCCTGGCACACCTGCTCATCACACGTCAGCAACGGTTCGCGGCCGTTGCCATCGGCGTTGACCAGCCACAAATCCATCTCGCCATCGGCGACACGTTTGGCGCTATAGACCATGCGGGTGCCGTCGGGGCTGATGGCAAAGTCGCGCACACCGAACTGTTCTGTGGTCAGACGTTGCGGGGTTTGGTTACCCTCAGCGCCGGCCAGTGTTTGCACATAGATGTCTGAGGCGCCATCGACCGGCGACAGATAAGCCATGCGCGGCTGGCCGGTGCGAAAGTTCATGACGTAGTCTTGCAATAGGCTACGGCCTCGCTGGCTGGTCGCGCCGGCCTTCACGATCAGTTGATAGACCGTATCGGGTTGGAGCGCGCGCGATGGCACGAAGAACGCGGTGTTGCCGTTCCAATGCACATCGCCGGTGATCTCGGGGGTTAAAGAGAGCCGACCCTCCAACGTGCTGGTGATCAACGGCTCGCTAAACGCCAGGCTGATCTGGCCGCGCGTCGGCACGTTGCTGGCATCGGCGGCCGGGCTGCTGCGAACGACTTGCACGCCCACTTGATCACCCCGCAACAAGATGACGCCGAGCAGAACCAGTGCGGCCGCGACCACGATGAAAACGGTTTTGTCCAGACGATCCAAACGCATGTGGCCGTTATTGTATAAAAGTTCAAACGATCTTTTCACCACAAGGCACGAAGGTAACACAAAGAACACAAAGTTTTGCTTCGTGTCTTTGTGTTACCTTCGTGCCTTGTGGTGAAAATTATCCGACCTCGCCGTACACGGCCGCTACAATGGCGCGGCATGAGTTACCAGGTTGATACCGTCTCGTTCAGTTGGCGGTTGCCCGACAACACGCGCACTGGGGCCGTTTTTGCCGCCCACACCCAGGGCTATGACGAAGTGCGCGACCGCATCATTGTGACACTGGCCGAGTTGCAAACGCCGTTGGATGCGCACCTGGATGAGGGCACCAAAGCCTTGATTTTGGGCCTCACGGGCACGTGGGTGCAAATCCCATCCGAAGCGCGGCTGGGCATGACGTTGCCGCTCAAATATGAAACGCTCACCCGGCAAGTGCGTTACTTCTACGATCAGGACCCGCGCACCCTCCCACCGCGGTTCTCACCGCGGTTCTCACCGCGGTTCTCACCGCGTGACCGCGCCACAAAAGATGCATCCGGCACATTTTCAGTGCCGTCATCAAAAGCAACCGACAACCCAGCATGAAGCGGCAAACCCACCATGCACTGGCTTATTACCAATTTGAAAGCTTCGATACCAGTGCCGTCGCCCACGGCCTGTTCACCCGCCTGGGTGGTGTGAGCGAGGGTCAATATGCGTCGCTGAACCTCAGCCGCAGCACGGGTGATGGGGCCGAGCCAGTGGCAGAAAACCGCAATCGCATCAATGATGTATTTGGCCTGAAATACGAGGATACCCTGACGAGTTGGTTGGTGCACGGCAACACGGTTCGTGTGGTGAACTGGGACGACCGCGGCCACAACGATGTGCATGCCGACGGCATGATCACCAACACGCCGGGGCTGGCGCTCACCCTGCGCTTTGCCGATTGCATGCCGATTCTGCTGCACGACCCTGTGCGCCGGGCCATCGGGATTGCCCATGCTGGCTGGCCTGGGGTGGCCGGCAACGTCATTGGCAGCACGGTTGAGGCGATGGTGAGCACCTACGGCTCGCGACCTGAGGAGATCCTGGCCGGGGTGGGGCCGTCCATCGGCCCAGACCAATTTGAGGTGGGGCTGGATGTGGCGAACAAGATTCAAGCCGCTGTGCCTGAGGACATTGTGCTGCCGCATCCCAATCCCGAGAAGCACTATGTGGATCTGTGGCGCTCGGCCCAGGCGCAACTCAACGCATCCGGGGTGAGACAGGTGGAAGTGGCCGGCCTATGCACCGCCAGCAACACGCACGAGTGGTTCTCGCACCGCGCCGAGAAGGGCAAGACCGGCCGGTTTGGTACGCTGCTTCAGTTGATCTAGGAATCAATTAAACAGGGCAAGACCTTATTGACATGGTGTAGAGACGCCAACGGCGATTCATCCATTTCAATTTTGTTTTCTATGGCTCTCCCGAATTAAACGGGAATCGCAGTGTAGGGGCAAAGCAGCGGGCTCATGTATGGGTTTGATCTGCGATGAGCCCGCTGCTTTGCCCCTACAAAAACCATGATTTCCCGCCAAAGTTGGGAGAGCCTTTTCTATTTGGCTCAATGTTAGTTTGTTAGTTATTGACTGATGTTACGCAGTTTGCGAAATTTCCTGCGCAAAAGCGGTGGTAGGGGCGCAGCATGCTGCGCCCCAACGTCGCTCCATGAGATAGGAATGCGCAACATCAGTTATTGAGTCAGCCACTTTGGCGCATATGCGGCTACGAACGGCTCATAGAACGCGCGGGTGTTTGCATTCAGTTGTGCGAGGTAATTGGGCTGCGAGAACCAGGGCTGATTGGAGAAGTAATCGAACCACGGCTCTGAGGTTTTAGTGTAAGTGAGCATGAGCGTGCGGCGCAATATGCCGGAGCGATAGCGGCCACGATGCAATGCCATGGGATTGAACAGGATCGCATCGCCGGCCTCCTGATGCACCCGCAGTGCGCCGGGCATGTGATTCGAGCGATTATTTTTGCCGCCCTCGGCCTTGCGAATGGCATAGTCCTCAGCCGTGTCCCAGCGCAAATGCGAGCCCGGCACAATCTCGATGTCATCGCTAGGCACCAGCGCAATCTGAAACTGCATACCCGAGCCGCCATCACCGGCCGCCGTCAGCATCGCCTTCTCAGCCTCATCATCACGCGCACTAAACTGCGAGTCGCGGTGCCAATTGCCATCGAGGTCGATGCCGCCGGGGTTGAAGAACAAGCTGGTGCAGCGGAACAGCGGCGGCTCGCCCAAAATGGCTTGCACCACGTCCAGCGCATGCGGATCAGCAGCCGCATCCAACACCTCACCCAGCCACTTAGGATGTGCCTGAAAATAGGCAGGATGATTGAGGTGCCGCATGACGGTGGCATCGGGTTTGTCGCCGGGCTGGCCGGTCTGCGGATCTTGCGCGCGCCATTGGGCCAGAATGTCGTCGCAGATGATGCGGAGCCGTGCGGCTTGATCGGCACCCCACAATTGAGGCACCACCACGTAGCCTTGGGTTCGCCACTGAGTGTAGATGTCGTTGCCCGGAACTGTGTCCGAGGCTAGTGGGTCCTGATTCGATTGATTCGCCAACATGGGTGAGCGCGATTATAGTTTCGGCATGGCATTCAAAATCAAGCAACGCGGCAAGCTGACCTACTACTACGACGGCGACACACCCGTGCTCTCGGCGCTGGTAACTGAAGCCCAGTCCGACGGCGACCTGCGCATACACTTTGCCGGCCTCACCGGCGGCTACTCAGCCAAGGGTGTTCTGGGGCTCGACGAATTAGTCTTCATGGAGCCAGAGAAGGAAATACCCCTTGTTTTCCAGTGCTGGGAGAAGTGGTTGCAGGCGGCGAACATCTGCCAGTCGATTAGTGAAGTTGACTTCATCGAGATGCACGCCTTCGGCTGCCAGCCCAAGACCATTAATCCATTGGTTGATCCCACCGGCTACGCCAAGGAGATTGACCGCCTGCGCAAGGCCTATGCCAAAGCCTATAGCACGTGGTGGGTCACAAACTGTCCCGACAACGGCGTGCCGTGCCGCTTCACCGTGCATGTGGTCGATGTGCCGGATCAGGCCGCATCGTACGAGTTCTACAGCGTGGGGCTCTTGCAGCGAAAGCGCTAAGTGAAAGAGATGGAGTCCACCTCGGAGGTAGAGCCCATCTCTTTCACTGCCGCCAAGCCGCACTCTTGCGCAACTGCTCACGCACGGCCATGAGCGTTTGGCCAAGCATGTTCCTGCCCGTGCCGTCACCGCCATCGCCCCAATAAAAATCATTGGCCGTGTGCTCGGCCAGCAGCGCATCGCCGGTGTCCAGCAATAGCTTTTCCAAGTGCGCGTGCTGGGTGAACTTGGCTAGCACGGCCTCGCGCATCACCTCGTCTTTCACGGCGTCCCAATCGGCACGCGATGGATGAGCCGGGTCGCGAGTCATGTCTTTGGAGTTCTGCGGTGAAGGCGCTTGCCGCACGGCTTCCTCCTGATCGGTGCCGGCATACTTCTGAGCCTGGTAATAGTGCTCGGTCGTCGGCCACAGCTTGCCCTTCAAAAAAATGGGGCAGGCCGCGTAGTTGGAGAAGTAGCCGTAGTCTTTGAACTCTTCGTAGAAGTAAATAGGTTCCATCAAACTCTCTCTAGTGGATAGTCGCTGGTTGCTAGTGGCTGGTTCGGAACTAGCAACCAGCAACCAACCACTAACCACTCAAAATCCGCATCGCGGCATTGCGGCCGTTCATGGCGATGACGCTGCCGCCGGGATGGGTGCACGCGCCACACAAATACACACCGGTCATCGGCGTCTTGTGGTCGAGCCGGTTGCTCCACATGTATTGGGGCAGGCACTCGCCTTGAAAAATGTGACCACCGGTGAGGCCAACTTTCTTCTCGATGTCCGGCGGCCCCATGACCTGCACATCGACCACAGCGTCTGGGAAATTGCTGACGAAGCGGCCGATGGATTCCAGACCCAGTTGCTTCACGTCCTCGCGGCGACTGTCCCAAGTGCCTTGTGCGAAGGCATAGGGCACATACTGGCTGAACACGCTCATGGTGTGCATGCCGGCATACGGCGAGGCTTTGCTGATCACGTTCTCATCGTGGGCAGTCTGGAAATACATCTCGGTCCACAGGCGTTCGGGCAGCTCGCCGCGTTGGGATGCGGCAAAGGCATCCTTCCACTGCTGATGCGTCAACGGCGTGTTGAGCTGGCCGAGGTGATGCTCGCCATGAGTGCCGGGCCGCGCCTTGAAATTAGGCAGCTCGCGCAACAGCACATTGAACTTGACGGTGCAACCCTGGATGGGCACGGATTTCACTTGAGCCGTCCAGTCTGGTTCAGCCGCGTCGCCGAGCAGGCGCAACGTCACTTGTGGGTCGGCATTCGACACCACCACGGGTGCGTGAATCTTCTCGCCACTCATCAAGACCACGCCCTCACCCGGCACAATCTGCGCCACCGGCACGCCAGCCGCCACGACGGCACCAGCCTCGCGCGCAATGTCGCACAGGATGAAGCTGACCATGCCCATGCCGCCGCGCACATAGCCCCACGTGCCGACGCTGCCGTGAATGCGCCCCGATGAATGATGCCAGCGAATGAAGGCGGTGCCGGGGTCGAACGGGCTGGCGTTGGTGCCGATGACGCCCTGGCCGAGATAGCCCATTTGCAAGCGTTCGTCCTGCAAATAGTGCTCGACGAATTCAGCCATCGACCAGTCAAACAACAAGTGGCGCGCTTCTTCATCGTCGCCCAATCGATCCTCGATCTGCTCACGAGTCGGCGCGCGCCCAATCCACATATCGCGATCATCCAGTGGCCGCACCGCCATGAGACTGCGATGCATCAAGTTGCTCATGGCGCGCCAGCCGGCCACATCACCCGGCGCAAAGCGCTGAATTTCAGCCTCGCAACGTGCGTTGTCGTCATATAGCTGGACG
>Ga0335394_10003006_pt1 | contig 19052 bp, 19 predicted proteins | sample MAT03_FD_205741 | JGI IMG/M metagenome (GOLD analysis project Ga0335394, IMG submission 205741) | Freshwater microbial communities from Lake Fryxell liftoff mats and glacier meltwater in Antarctica - MAT-03 (spades assembly) (version 2) ... | reverse complement strand
TCTGGGCGCGCGGCTTCGAGGGCGGCGGCCCGCATGTCCAGCTCTACCGGCGCATGGCGCACTGGCTGATGAAGGAGCCCGAGCTCGAGGAGGAGCGCCTTGTCGCCAACGGACGCGGCATGACGCTTGACGTCATCCGCCAGACCATGTCCGAGGACCCTGGCCCGGCGACGGTGATCTCGCCGTCCGGCAAGGCGATCACGCTGCCGCTCGCTTCCTCGCAGCCCGGCGTCTTCACCGGCTCGGCCGAGGTCGACGAGATCGGGCTCTACCAGGTGGGCAATGGCGACCTGTCCGCACTGGCCCATGTCGGCCCGATCAACGCGCCGGAATTCGCCGACACCGTCTCCACGGAAGACGTGCTGCGCCCGGCGGCCGAGGCCTCCGGCGGTTCGGTGCGCCGCATCGCATCGCTGACCGGCGTTTCGCTGCCCGGCATCGTGCCGGTGCGCAGTTCCGCCAACGCGTCGGGCAATGACTGGATCGGGCTGAAGACCACCGACGACAGCGTGCTCAAATCGGTCAGCCGCGTGCCGCTCTTCGGCGGCTTCTTCGGCCTCGGCGTCCTGCTGCTCGCGCTCGGCTCGATGTGGTACCGCGAGGGACGCTAGCGACCGTGTTCTTCCCAGCAACGTGCGGCCACAGGCAGGAGTCCTGTGGACCGATATGCGGCGGTGTTTGTCGAGCGCCGTTGTAAATATCTGAATTAGCGGTACATTTTGTTTTCGCCGTGTAGTTTTAGCCGCGTTTTTTCCGCATCTCCATAACTGGCTTGATAATTCTCGTCCGTAATGAGTGGCGAGAACGATGGATAGTAGCAGCAGCACGGCAACTCTGAGAAAACTGCGAAGTATGCGCGATCATATCGCCGCATATACCTTGATGACCCATGCAAGACGGCTAAGCCTTCTGACCGCAAAGGCAGGCTATCGACCCAATCAGGCTCGCCTGCCACCTGGAAATCGCGATGGCGGACAGTGGACGGACGAAGGGAGTGCCGGCGAACAGATCCCCCGATTGTGGTTGGCTGGCGATCAACCGGATCTGCCGCCCGAGGTTCCTGACCAAGAACCGCCGACCATAAGGGAACGCAACGGCTGGGGCGTTCGGGTGGCCAAATATCTTGCTGCCACGTCACCGACTCTTGCCGGTGGAGTTTTGGTGGAATGGCTTGTCAGACATGGCGGCCACCGCATCCGCGCTTACATCGAGCCGCCGCGAACATTGCAGGAGTTACAGAAAGCGGCGCTCTTCCCACGACCTGGCTTCGACATTCACCATATTGTCGAGCAGACACCGGCGAGGCAGGATGGGCTGTCTTGGACCAAGATTGATGGTTCAGACAACAAAGTCTTGGTCCCGACTTATCGCCACTGGGAGATAACGGCGTGGTACCAGACAAGGAACAAGGACTTTGGCGACCTATCGCCACGTGACCATTTGCGTGGACAGGGTTGGGAGGCAAGACGTGCAGTGGGTCTACTCGCGCTGAAACTATTCGGGGTTCTCAAGCCATGACCAAGAGACCGGAAAATATGTCCCTAGAAGAGTTGGTTGCGTCCTTTGTGGAGATCGGGATTGCGCAAGGCGCGGCCGCTGAAGAATTCCGGACTGCGACGTTCAACCGGCTTTTTGCCCGGGAAAGCAAAATTCTCGACGAACTCAAGCGCCGTGGCAACGACGAACGGCGAGTGCTGATTTCGCTCTACGACCATCCGAATGTCCAAGTTCGGCTGAACGCAGCGAAATCGACCTATGCGCTGAACACTCCAGGCGCGAGGGCGGTAATCCAGTCCATCGCCGACACGAAGTTTCAGCCGTGGGCTGGCAGTGCGGGCATGACTCTATGGGCGCTTGACGAAGGTATCGGCAAACTCGACTAGGAGCGAACCAAGGCCTATTCTTCCGGCTCGGTCGTGAACATCAGCGGATAGCCCTTGGCCTTGCCGGCGTCGGTGGCGAGGGTCGCCTTGGTTTCGGCGACATCCTTGGTAAACACCGCGACCACGCACACCCCGCGCCGGTGCGCGGTGATCATGATCTTGTTGGCAAGATCCTCGCCGACATGAAACTCGGCCTTCAGCACCGCAACGACGAATTCGCGCGGCGTGAAATCGTCGTTGATCAGGATGACCTTGTGCAGCTTCGGCCGCTCGGTCTTGAGCGTCGGCTTTATGCGTGGTTTCGTAAGATTGTCTGGCATTCTTCGTCAGGCTCGCGTCGCTTGCCATTTCTCGCACGACAATGCGGCACAATCCACTGCGTCGGATCGCCGTCAGCCCAATCGATGAAATCTGCGGCGAAAGCTACCTTCGCAACACCGCGCTCAGCACGTCGCGCACGCCGATCGCGCCGACGAAGCGGGACTGGTCGTCGAACAGTGCCACCGGCGCGGTCTGCGAACGGTGCATGGCGAGCATCACGGTTTTCAGCGGCGTGCCGGGCGTTGCCCAGAATACCTGCCCCGCCTCCTCTTGCTGCCCTTCGACTTCGGCGCAGGAGACCCAGACCGCCGGCTTGCCGTCGCGCTCGGCCTTCGCCACCAGCCCGTCGGCATCGACCTTGAACTTCGTCGTCTTGCGGCGGTCGAGCCATATCCAGCCGCCATCGGTTTTTTCCAGCTCGTGAATGCCGCGCATGACGTTCCAGGCCGTCAGCACCGAGAGCGGATTCACGTTGGCGATGAAGTCGCGCACATAGTCGTTGGCCGGGCGCAGCACGATGTCCTCCGGCGGACCCGACTGAACGATGCGCCCGCCCTCCATGATCGTGATCGTGGTTCCTATCTTGAGCGCTTCCTCGAGATCGTGGCTGACGAAGATGATGGTCTTCTTCAACGTCTCCTGGAGCTGCAGCAGTTCGTCCTGCAGCTTGGTGCGGATGAGCGGGTCGAGCGCCGAGAACGGCTCATCCATCAGCAGGATCGGCGCCTCGGTGGCGAACGCCCGAGCCAGCCCGACGCGCTGCTGCATGCCGCCCGAGAGCTCGTGCGCGTATTTGTTCGCCCAGGGCGTCAAATTGACGAGGTCGAGTTGCTTGCGCACCTTCTGCTTGCGCTCGGCCTCCGGCATGCCGGCAAGTTCGAGGCCGAGCCCGACATTTTCTTCCACGGTCCGCCAAGGCAGCAGCCCGAACTGCTGGAAGACCATCGCCACCTGATGCTGCCTGAGCCGCCGCAGCGTCGCCGCGTCGCAGGTGACGACGTCGACCATCTTGTCGCCGTCCTTGACCAGAACGCTGCCGCGCGCCACCAGATTCAGCCGGTTGACGGCCCGCAGCAGCGTCGATTTGCCCGATCCCGACAGGCCCATGAGGACCGATATCTCGCCCTCGTTGACGGTCAGGTTGGCGCCGGCGCAGCCCAGCACGTTGCCTGTCTTCTCGAGGATTTCCGAGCGGGTCGCGCCTGCGTCGATCATGGCCAGCGATCCGCGGGGATCCTCGCCGAAGACGATGTCGACGTTCTTGAAATCGACGGCGATGGTCATTTCTTGCCTCCAACGCCGATCCGCGTCATTCGGTCGAGTATGATGGCGAGGATGACGATCGCGAGACCCGCCTCAAGCCCGAGGTCGATCTTGCGCGATCCGAGCGCCCGGTTGATCTCGGTGCCCAGGCCGCCGGCGCCGATGAGCGCGGCGAACACCACCATCGAGAGCGACAGCATGATGGCCTGCGTGAGCCCCGCCATGATGGTGGGGAGTGCTGCCGGCAGTTCGACCTTCCACAGGAGCTGGCGCTTGGTCGCGCCGAACGCCTCGCCGGCCTCGATGATGGCCTTTGGCACCGAGACGACGCCGAGATGGGTCAGGCGCACGGCGGTCGGGATGACGAAGATGATGGTGACGATCAGGCCGGGAGCATTGCCCAGTCCGAACAGAGTGAGCACCGGGATGAGGTACACGAAGGTCGGCAGCGTCTGCATCAGATCGAGCACCGGAAGCATGATGCGGTAGACTTTCGGCTTGTGCGCCGCCCAGATGCCAAGTGGCACGCCGATCGACATCGAGGCGACCGTTGCAGCCACGACCAGCACCAGCGTCTGCACCGTCTGCTTCCACAGGCCCTGGTTGATGATGAAGAGCAGGCCGATGAAGACGGCGATGGCAAGCGGCCTCGAGCGCTGCAGAGCGTAGGCGAGCGCTGCTATCGCCAGCACCAGGATGACAGGCGGAACCATCAGCAGGAGGTCGACGAGACCTTCCAGCACATAGTTCAGGCCACCCGAAATGCCCCGGAAGAAGGCGTTGAAATTGTCGGTGAGGAACTCGAAGAACGCCTTGCCCCAGGCGCCGATCGGGATCTTGTAGCTTGCAATAAATTTCGAGATCGGATCCACGGTGTTCCCCTCGCGGTGCTGCTATTGGTATGCAGCCTATCATTACCCGACGAAATGCAAAGGGCAGCCGAAACGTCCGTTCGGCTGCCCTTTGCTTAAACTCCGCTGCTGTCTCAGCCGCCGATGGCCGTCTTCACGGCAGCCGCCGCGTCACCGCCGTCGAAAGCCGTCACGCCGGCAAGCCAGGGAGCCACCGCGCCGGGGTTGGCCTTCAGCCACTCGGTCGCCGCCGTGTTGGCGTCGGCGCCCTTCAGGATGGCGTCCATGATGGCGCCTTCCATGGCGAGATCGAACTTCAGGTTGGAGATGAACTTGCCAGCGTTCGGGCACTCGGCGACGTAGCCCTTGCGGGTGTTGGTCTCGACGGTTGCCGCGCCGAAGCCGGAATCGCCCATGCCGTCAAGGTAGGCGATGTCCATGGCGCCCATGACCGGATGCGGCGTCCAGCCGAGGAAGGCGATCCACTGGCCGTCCTTGATCGACTGCTCGGCCTGCGTCAGCATGCCGGCTTCCGATGATTCGACCAGTTCGAAGCCTTCGAGATTGTTCTCGGGCTTGGAAATCATGTCGAGGATGATGCGGTTGCCGTCGTTGCCGGCTTCGATGCCATAGATCTTGCCGTTGAACTTGTCCTTGAATTTACCGATGTCGGTCAGCGTCTTGACGCCGCCGTCCGCAACATATTTCGGCACCACGATGCCGTAGCCGGCGCCTTCGAGGTTGCGCGAGATAGTCTCGACCGAGCCGTCGGCGGTGTATTCCTTGATATCGGCGGTCATGGAAGGCATCCAGTTGCCGAGGAAGACGTCGAGATCGTTGTTCTTGAGCGACGCATAGGTGACCGGCACCGAGAGCACGATGACCTCGGGCTCGTAGCCGAGCGCGGTCAGGAGCACCGACGCAACGCCGGTCGTCGCCTGAATGTCGGTCCAGCCGACATCCGACAGCCGCACCTTCTTGCAGCTTTCGGCATCAGCCGCGAAGGCTCCGCTGGCTACCAGTGCCGACAGGGCAAGGCCCGTGGCGAATGACTTGATACGCAACATGGAATTCGTTCTCCCGTTATTTTGCATTTTATTTGCCCCTTAGCGGCGATTTCGCCAGCCAAACACCATTTTGACGCCGATTCAAGCGCAATGACGCAGCGTACAGCGCCTCTCGATGATCCGCATGCGACATGCGCCGCCGTATGCGCCAAATAGCCAAATTGCGGCGACCCGTCTTTCAATCGCCAAGTGAGCCCCATATATTCCGGGCCGCGCAAGCTTCACCGGGGAGACCGTCCGCCATGGCGACACTGCAGAATTTCGACGCCGAGATTGCCAAGACAAAGCAGGTCGTGGAGGAAATGCGCTCCAAGATCGAGCAGTCGGGTACGGTGCTCGACAAGATCGCCAGAACGGACGCCAAGATCGGCGCCTCCGATTTCGACATCGAGAACGCCCGCATCGAGGATGTCATCCGCCAGCAGAAGGTGATGGAAGGCAACATCGCCGACCTGATCATCGGGCTTGAAGACGCGACCAACGTGTTCGGCACCGAATTCGAAAGCATGAAGAGCTTCACCGGCTGGGAAAGCTTCATCGGCATCTTCTCGCCGCAGTCCAAGCAGCGCATGCGCACCGAGCGCGTCCGCAACATGTCGCTCGCCGGCAATCTGCAGGAGCTGCTGTCCAAGTCCGACACCATCGTGGGCATACTGAAGGCGCAGAAGCAGGTGCTGGAGCAGCGCTATGCGACTTCGGAAACGAGCCTCGCGCAGGTCATCGAGCGCCGCAAGTCGACCATCGACAACCTGACCGGCGTGCAGAAGCGCATCGAGGAATTGAACCCGATACTGCTCGACATCGAGAACAAGATCGCCGCCTCGACCGACCAGACGCAGCGTACGCAGCTCGAAGGCGAGCGCTCGAAGCTCGCCACGGAATACAACGAGAAGCAGGCCAAGGAGCAGGAGCTCCTGGCCGAAAGCCAGACGCTGGAGCGCTACACCTCGATGTTCCAGACCTTCGTGGATTCGCTGAACAACCAGATCGCGGCGCAGAACACGCTGATCAACAAGCTGACCATCGATACCGAGCAGCGCATCGTGCTCTACAAGGCGCTGGAGGATTCGCTGAAGACGGCAGCCCAGCAGGACGTGGCGCACAAGATCAATACGCTGGGCTCCAAGGTCGACAACACCGCGGAGGAGACGATGGCCGGCATCGGCGCCGCGGCGCAGAAGCACATTGGCGACCTGCTCGAACTGCACGAGAAGAACATGGTGGCGACCGCCGATATCCAGCGCCGCAAAAAACTGGCCGACGACGCTTTCGCGCGCCGCTTCGACGACGTGCTGAAGAAGCACAACGCCGCGAACTACGTGCAGTCCTGAGACAGGCGACGACACTGCCGGAACGCCGCGCATGACCCCCCAAACCGATGCCGCGGCGCTCTATTTCTCGGCGATCTCAGCGGCCCTGCGGGGACTTGAGATCTTTATGCGCGACGATCGCTCGCCGCTCTACCGCCATGGCATTGTCGCCAAGGTGGTGGCCGAATACATCGCGCGGCTGGAGACATCGTTCTACTGCTGGAAGCACCGTCTGGGCTTCATGGACAGTTTCCGCATCTCGCGCGCCGAAAGCGGCTTTCCGGTTTTCCAGAACCTGCTCGAACTGGAAAACGACCGTCGCCAGGCCGACCAGCGCCTCGCCGGCATTCCCGCCGCCGACGAGCTGCGCGTCGAGATGGCCGACTTCATCCTGCGCCACAAGGAATTCCCGGCCGCCCTGCAGAAGTCGATGGCCGAGCGGCTCTATCTCGAAGCGGTCAGGGGCGGCGACATCTTCGGTCCGTTCACGCTGGCCAAGACGGTCAAGGTCTCGGTCAACCCGAAGACGCAGCGGCCTTTCTATTTGGTCCACTGGGCGACCTTCGACGGCACCGCCAACCTGCCGCTGATCTACATGGCGACCGTGGAGGATTCCACCGAGGCGATGCTGCGCCAGCTTGTCACCAGCGACGGCAAGCTCAACGAGAAGGTCGACATCCCGCTGCCGGTCGACGGCCTGCTCAATCCGGAACTGGCGCACCGCTTCGACGACTTCACCGAGAAGAACTCGGCCTATGCGCTGTCGCCAACCACGATCGCCACCAATCTCGACAAGGATTTCGCCGACCTGCACCCCAAGCAGCTCCGGCGCGTCGTGCTCGGGCCGTTTTATTCCGCGGGCATAACCGAGCACAATTCTGCTGTGTCCGACGTGCTTTCCAAGGTCCGCAAGGCGGAAAACGCCTGGCTGCTGACCTGGACCATCCAGGAGGTTTATTCGAAGGCTGAAAAGCCGGGACGCAAGGGCCTGTTTTCCAGCGAGCAGGCGGCCGAGGAGTTCCATATCAACACCGACGACCTGGAAGCGGCCCGGCAGGGCGTGTCGAGCTATGAGAAGCACGCGCTGATCCCGCACGAGGCGTACCAGGCGCTCTACGCCGCCGGCGAGGCGCAGAAGATCTTCCTCGGCTACAAGGTCCACATCCTGTCGAAGGGACAGGTGATCTCGGATGTGTAGGATTCCCCCCAAAGCGCCACGCGGTTCGGCCGCCAAAACAAGGCACGCTTCATGGACACCGGCCTGACCACCATTCCCGAGGCGGATATCGAGAAACACCGCGCCACAGCGCAATCGATGATCACCCGGATTGTCGTGCTGGAGGATTCTTCGCGGGAGTCGGGCACCGCGCTTGCCGGCACCGGCCGTCGCTTCGTCTCGACGGTTTCGGCGGGCTCGGTGCGCAAGACGCGCGAGGTCGAATTGTCGAAGACAGTCGCTTCGGTGCGGCCGGACGACCAACTGTTGTCGATAGTGCAGCACACGCTGCTCTATCGCGCGCGGCGCGGCATCGCGATCGCCCTTGCCGTGGCCGATGTGTTTTCCCGCGCCGGCGAACTTGAAAGCCTGCAGGCCAAGAACGCGCGCGCGCCGCTCGAAGGCGACGATGCGACCCGCTTCAAGAAGCTGCTTTCGGCCTCGGCCTATGTATCCGCTTTCGCCTTCGCTTCCTATCTGCTGCAATTGATCGACAGCGATGGCGAGGCGCCCAACGACATCAAGGAACCCGACTTCCTGTTCGATACGCCGCAGGATGCGCTGAAGTCGATGGTCGCCGGGCTGGACGCAGCACTTGGCGGCACGAAGGCCGATGCCGACCTCGCCTTGCGAGCCCGCAGCTTCGCGCGCGCCGCCATCGACGGGCTGCTGACGCGAAAGGGCCGCTTCGACGGGCTTGGCGAATTCGACAGTGCGCATATCCGCATCGAATCCGACGACTTCACGCTCGACGGCTTCGATGTGGCGCCCGGCAAGCGCTCCAAGCCGCTGGTGATGACCTTCAAGAAGCCCGACGAGGTGATCGGCAACCACATCGCCAAGTACCAGTCGGTCAAGCTCGCCAAGATGTTGATGGCCTACGACTTCGACAAACAGATGAACCCGTTCGTCGAGCTGGGCGGATTCCTGTTCACATTCATCGGCGACGGCGCGCCTGGCACCGGCAAGACGACGCTGATCCAGATGATCGCCGGCCTCGTCAATGGCTATTGTCAGGTCGCGGGCTATCCCTTCGCCTACGAGAATTTCGGCGTCGACCAGATCTCGTCCTACCAGGGCAAGTCCGGCCAGAACTGCCGCCAGTTCATCGACAACGTGCTGAACCCGCGCGCCATCGGCTTCGGCACGATCGACGACATCGATCAGGTCGCAGCCAAGCGCTCCGACGACCGCGCATCGGCCGGGCAGCACGAAATCACCGGCGTCTTGATGTCTGCCTTTTCGGGTGCCATGACCGTCATCCGCGGCAACTGCTCTTTCGGCATGTTCTCCAACTATCCGGAAAATGTCGACGATGCGCTGCGCCAGCGGGCTGGCGCACGCTGGCTGGTCGACGGGCCGCAGACGCGCGACGACTACATCGACATCTTCGTGCTGCTGGCGGGCAAGAACCACAAGATCGATCTCGGAGACCACAAGCTCTACGCAGCTCAGGAAATCCAGCGCGCGGTCTCCGACGCCTATGAATCCTTTGCCAAGCCGCACGAGGACGGCCTCATGCAGGTCTATGAACGCTTTACCAAGGACAAGGGCCAGCCGAAGACGCTGGCCGACGTCGGCACCTATCTGCACCTGATCAAGGAGGCCGAGCCGCGCTTCACCGGCCGCGCCATCAAGAACGTAACCGACGCGATCAAGATGCGCGCCATGGACATCGAACTCCCCGACGACTGGTTCGAGAAGCCAGAAACCTTCATGCACAAGTCCTACGACGATAAGAAGGCGATGGTCGAGGACCTGCGCGGGCCGTTCGACATGGACATGATCATGCAGGAGATCAACCGCTATGCCGACAGCGAGTTCCGCTATTCCGACCGCGCCGACGACGCGGCTGTCGACAAGCTGCTTCGCGACGCGCGCCTGCGCGAACGTGCCGCCCGCGAGATGGAGGAGATGAAGAAGAAGGGGCTCTGGAACGCCTGATGAACCTCCTGCGCGACAACGAGCTGATCTACGGCCGCCTGCTGCCGATCGAGGAGCCGCATCTGGTCGACCGCTACAACAAGGCGCTGGTTGCCTTCGGCCTGAAGCCGACCGCGCTGAAGTCCTTCGAGATCGATCGCACCGGCTTCTCGCCGCAAATTGCCGAGGAACTGGGCGACTACCAGTATCTCGACCCGAACGAGGTGAACCGCCGCTTCATCATCCTGACGCCGTCGCAACAGGACCTGCCGGTCGTCCACACCGCCTTCTCCAATACCTCGCAGCTCGTCTACGAGTTCTTCCAGAAGAACGCGCGCGCCATCGATGCCCTCACCATCAAGGACGTCATCTACGGGGAGATCGAGGATTCGGTTTCCAAGGTAGAGGACATCGAGGACCTGCTCTCGATCAACCAGGTCGAGTTTCGCGTGCTGTCGGCCGAGGATGTTCTGGGCAAGGCTTCCGAGCTTGGCCGCCTCGTCGACCGCCTCAAGCAGGAACCCGACGCCTGGCAGGACAACGGCATGCTGAACCGCATGGTGGAACTCGCCAAGGTGACCGGCGACATCAGGGAAAACGCGCTCGTTCCCGACCAGGTGATCTTCCGCCACAACGCTTACTGGACGAGCCATTTTGGGGGACTCTACGTCTTCGTCGACCCCGACATGACGACGGTGATCTCGGATCCGGCGGCGCCCGGCTTCCGGCGCTCGCGTCCCTGGCAGGTGAGCTATCTGTCGATCCGCGACGCCGACCGCGTGTTCCGCTTCCTCGCCTCGACCGGCCGCATAGAACTGCCCCGCGCCTCATGGCTCGAGACCTCGGGTTATCTCGAGCATCGCGCCGAAATGGCGATCCGCAACCTGATCCGCGATGCCGAGCCCAAGCGGGACCTGCAGAAGGTCGACAAGGTCTGGCTGCAAACCTGGATCCACACAAATTCCGAGATGATCGCCAGCCAAGGCACATTCCCCTTCCTGAACGCCGCCAAGCGCGAGATCGCGCAGTACGGGCAGTTGAAGCTGGAGGAGGTGTTTCCGCTGCACCGCTTCCTTGTGGTGAGGGCGAAGCCGGACCATCCCGACGCCTGGCTGACCAACCGGCTGATCTCGGACTTCGTGCCGTCGGATTTCGTGTCGCGCTATATCTTCAACAAGCAGGGTTTTTACGCCGACTACCAGGGCTGGAGCGAACTGTGGCGGGCGCATGTTGTGGACACGCTCAAAACCACATATCTGAAGGACAAGGCGGGCTATCGTGCGCGCCTCTACGGGCTCGTCGACTAGAGCCAGCCCGGAACACGCCGGCAACGGAGGGGACGAGATGCTTGATCCGATCGTGAATTTCTTCACCCGGGTCTTCCAGTGGATCGGCCGTGGCATAGGCTTTGTGATTGGCATCGTCCTGTGGCCCTTCCTGTGGGCCGGCCGCTGGTACACCCATCGCGGCTGGATCCTGAAGGCGGTCCTCGGTCTCGCCATGCTTGTCTTCGTTGGCCTTTACGCCAACCTCTTTTACCAGACCCAGTTCTGGCGGAACTTCAATCCCGACTACATCGACGCCTACAGCTTCCAGAACCGCAACGTCTCGGCAGGCGAGCAGGTCGCGGCGGGCGCCGGCACGGATACGACGCGCACCTGCGGCAAGTCGGCCGTCACCGAGATCACCGCCGACCTGACCGATTTCAACGTGAACCAGAACGCCTGGATCTCGTCGATGATCCTCTACAAGCTCGGCCTGTTCGGCGTCGACTGGGACCACACGCCCTTCATGGACAACAAGGCCTCGTTCCAGCGCGGCATCAATCAGGCGGTGCGCCGCACGGCGACCGAACTCGCCGACAATCTTGGTCGCATCCGCACCACGTCGCAGATCGACAACGATCTCCAGGACGCGCGCGGCAACATCCAGTTCGACGAGGAGACATGGTATTTCGGTCTTCAGCCATTCGGGCCGAAGACGCCGACGCCTTCCTACTACCGCGACGCCATCGCCAAGTGGCGCTCGTTCAACACCCGGCTTGAAAACTGCCAGGCTGCCTTCGATGCGCGTGCCGACAACCTCAAGCAGTACATCGACCGCATCGCCTCGGACATCGGCTCGACATCGGCGATTCTCAAGGACCGCGCCGAAAACAACAATCTTGGCCTGTTCGACCCCCGCGCCGACGACCGCTTCTGGTTCGCCTATGGCCAGCTGTACGCCTATTACGGGCTGATGAAGGCTTCCGAGGCCGACTTCGAGGACGTCATCAAGCAGCGCAACCTGAAGAGCCTGTGGGACGCCATGGACCAGCAATTCGTGGCGGCGCTTCGCATCCAGCCCGCCCTCATCGCCAACAGCCGCGAAGACGGCCTGTTCGCGTCCCACCTGACCACGATGGGCTTCTACGTGCTCCGCGTGCGCTCGAACCTGGTCGAGATCAGCAACGTGCTGCAGCAGTAGGTTCTATCACTCACAGCCTCAACCGTTTAGGTGTGTCGCTTTCCGTTCATTCCGCGGCTGTTTTGAGACGGCGCAATCGCTGCCTGTCAGGCTCTATGCCTCACGCCAAGCCGGAGCGGCCAAGGCCGACCGGCATCGGCGTATAGTTTCTTCCAGGGAAACAATTTTGCATGCTGGTTGACGGGGCGTTGCGGAAGGCTTACATCGCCGCTTGCGCGGTTGCCTGACGCGCCTTTCCATCATAGCCAACGCCACAACCGTCCAGTTCGAGGGAATGCCGTCATGGCCGAAGTAAAATCCGACATCGAGATCGCCCGCGCGGCAAAGAAGAAGCCGATCATGGAGATCGGCGCCAAGCTCGGCATCCCGGCCGAGCATCTTTTGCCCTACGGCCACGACAAGGCGAAGATCTCGGCCGAGTTCATCGCCTCGAAGAAGGGGCAGAAGGACGGCAAGCTGATCCTGGTGACCGCCATCAACCCGACGCCCGCAGGCGAAGGCAAGACGACGACAACCGTCGGCCTCGGCGACGGCCTGAACCGCATCGGCAAGAAGGCCATCACCTGCATCCGCGAGGCGTCGCTCGGGCCGAACTTCGGCGTCAAGGGCGGTGCCGCCGGCGGCGGCTACGCGCAGGTCGTCCCGATGGAGGACATGAACCTCCACTTCACCGGCGATTTCCACGCCATCACCACCGCGCACAATCTGCTGTCGGCGCTGATCGACAACCACATCTACTGGGGCAACGAGCTCGGCATCGACATCCGCCGCGTGGTGTGGCGCCGCGTCATGGACATGAACGACCGGGCGCTGCGCGAGATCATCGTGTCGCTCGGCGGCGTCGCCAACGGCTTTCCGCGCGAGGCGGGCTTCGACATCACCGTGGCTTCGGAAGTCATGGCGATCCTCTGCCTCGCCACCGACCTGAAGGACCTCGAGAAGCGCCTCGGCGACATCATCGTCGCCTACCGCCGCGACAAGACCCCGGTCTATGCCCGCGACCTCAAGGCCGACGGCGCCATGGCCGTGCTGCTCAAGGACGCCATGCAGCCGAACCTCGTGCAGACGCTGGAGAACAACCCGGCCTTCGTGCATGGCGGGCCCTTCGCCAACATCGCGCATGGCTGCAACTCGGTCGTCGCCACCACGACCGCGCTGAAACTCGCCGACTATGTCGTCACCGAGGCCGGTTTCGGCGCCGACCTGGGCGCGGAGAAATTCTTCGACATCAAGTGCCGCAAGGCGGGGCTCAAGCCGGCGGCGGCCGTCATCGTCGCCACCGTGCGCGCGATGAAGATGAACGGCGGCGTCAAGAAGGAAGACCTCGGCAAGGAAAACATCGAGGCGGTGAAGAAAGGCTGCGCCAATCTCGGCCGCCACATCGAGAACGTGAAGCAGTTCGGAGTGCCGGTCGTGGTCGCCATGAACCACTTCACCACCGACACCGACGCCGAGATCGCGGCCATGAAGGACTTCGTCAAGGCGCAAGGCTCGGAGGCCATCCTCTGCAAGCACTGGGCCCAGGGCTCGGCCGGCATCGAGGAACTGGCGCACAAGATCGTCGAACTGGCCGAATCCGGAACCGCGCAGTTCTCGCCGCTCTATCCCGACGAGATGCCGCTGTTCGACAAGATCAACACCATCGTGCAGCGCATCTATCGCGGCTCGGAGGCGATCGCCGACAAGTCGGTGCGCGACCAGCTCAAGGCGTGGGAGGACGCCGGCTACGGCAACCTGCCGGTCTGCATGGCGAAGACGCAGTATTCCTTCTCGACCGACCCGAACCTGCGCGGCGCGCCGACCGGCCACACCGTGCCGGTCCGCGAGGTCAGGCTCTCGGCCGGCGCCGGCTTCGTCGTCGTCATCTGCGGCGAGGTCATGACCATGCCCGGCCTGCCCAAGGTCCCCTCGTCCGAAAAGATCTTCCTGAACGAAAAGGGCCAGATCGAAGGGCTGTTTTGACCGCGGATCGAACTTCAACAAAAAGGCCGGCAAAAAGCCGGCCTTTTTTGTTTCAAGCCGCTTTTGGATCGACGCGCTCGACCTTGATTTCGCCCGCACGCTTCATCGCCTGAGCGAGATCGTAGGTCGTCTGGATGCGCAGCCACGTTTCAGCCCCGCCGCCAAAAGCCTTGTCCAGCCGAATGGCCATTTCGGCGGATATTCCAGCCTTGCCGTTCACAACGTTATTCAGCGCCTGCCGCGACACGCCCAGCACCTTGGCGCCTTCGGTGATCGAGAGATTGAGCGGTTCGAGACAGTCGTGCCGGATGGCAAGACCGGGATGGGGCGGGGCAAACATCGGCATCAAAACATTCCTCAATGATAGTCGATCAGGTCAACCTTGCGCGGCTGACCTTCCTCGAATCTGAAGACCACGCGCCAGTTTCCGTTCACCGTTACGGACCAAAAACCCTTCAGATCGCCGGTTAGCGGATGCAGACGATAGCCAGGCAAAGCCATCTGCTCGGGGTCGGTGATTTCGTCGAGGCGCTGGAGAATGCGCTCTACTTTGGCGACCATATCGGGCCTGATGCCCGACCGGTCGCCACGTTCATACAGTCGCTTCAGGCCGCGATGCGCAAAGCTCCCGATCATCCAATAGTTTTATATTGACAATTGTCACTTGTCAATATGCCCGGAGAATTTTGCGTCCCGCCATTGGCGGGCACGACCCTCATTCAGTCGATAATCTCAGTCCTTGGCGCGTTCCACATAGGCCCCGTCGGCCGTCATCACCACGACGCGCGTGCCGACGGCGATATGCGGCGGCACGGTGGTCTTGACGCCGTTGGACAGCAGCGCCGGCTTGTAGGAGGACGACGCCGTCTGGCCCTTGGTGGTCGGCTCCGTATCCACCACCTCGTAGGTCGCGCGCTGCGGCAGCACGATGGCGATGCCGACGCCGTCATGGACGGACAGCGATACGCTCATTCCTTCCTGCAGGTAGGGCGCCGCGTCGCCGATCACATCCTTTGACACCGCGATCTGGTCGTAGCTCTCGGGGTTCATGAAGTGAAAGCCCTCGCCGTCGGCATAGAGGAAGGTGTGCTCGCGATCCTCGACATGGGCGCGCTCGACCTGCTCGGTGGTGCGGTAGCGCTCCGACACCTTCACGCCGTCCGAGATGCGTCGCATGTCGAGCTGGGTCACCGGCGTACCCTTGCCGGGATGGATGTTCTCGGCGAACAGGATCACATAGAGCTTGCCGTCCTTGTCGACGACGTTGCCTTTGCGGAGCGAACTGGCAATGACCTTCACGGGCGGACTTTCCTGAAACAAGCGATCGATGTTTGGGCTCAAGAGCCGTCGGACGCCGATTACCCTATCTTTCAAGCTGCCGCCAGCCCTGCCCCCTCCCCGCAGCCGCCGGGAGCGGCTAAGGAAACGGCTGCAGCATGAACTGGAAGCAGCCGCCATGACCGAAGCCTCGCCCTGGTGGGCGCCCCACCGACATGCCGACCGGCGGCCGCGCCTGCTGCAGCGCAACGCGATCGCCGCCTCCATGCGCGAATGGTTCGCGCGCCGCGACTTCGTCGAGGTCGAGACAGCGGCGCTGCAGGTCTCGCCCGGCAACGAGACGCATCTCTCGGCTTTCGCCACCGAAGCCATCTTGCCAGACGCGACACGCTCCCCGCTCTATCTGCACACCTCGCCGGAGTTCGCCTGCAAGAAGCTGCTCGCGGCGGGCGAGCAGCGGATCTTCAGCCTGGGCAAGGTCTGGCGCAACCGCGAGCGCGGTCCGCTGCACCATCCCGAATTCACGATGCTCGAATGGTATCGGACAGGCGAGGCCTATGAGAGCCTGATGGACGACTGCGCGGCGCTGCTGGCGCTTGCAGCCGAGAGTACCGGCGCGAAGACCTTCGCCTTCCGCGGACGCGAGGCGGACCCCTTCGCCGAACCCGAGCGACTGACGGTGGCGGACGCCTTTTCGCGCCATGCCGGCATCGATCTGCTCGCCACGGTGGCAACGGACGGCACGACCGACCGCGACGCGGTCCACGCCGCCGTTCACGCCGCCGGCATGCGCACGGCGCCGGACGACACATGGACTGATCTTTTCAGCCGCGTGATGGTCGAGCGGATCGAACCCAGCCTTGGCATCGGCCGCGCAACCATCCTCCATGAATACCCGATCTGCGAGGCGGCGCTCGCACGCCCCAGCCCGCGCGATCCCAGGGTCGCCGAGCGCTTCGAGCTTTATTGCTGCGGCGTGGAACTCGCCAACGCCTTCGGAGAACTCACCGACCCGGACGAGCAGCGCCGCCGCTTCGCGGCCGACATGGACGAGAAGCAGAAGATCTACGGCGAGCGTTATCCGATCGACGAGGACTTTCTGGCCGCGCTCGCAATCATGCCGGACGCTTCCGGATCGGCGCTCGGCTTCGACCGGCTGGTCATGCTGGCGACAGGCGCCCGCACCGTCGAAGACGTCATCTGGACGCCGGTGGCGGGGTGACACCAGAGCCGCTATGTGCCGATTTTGGTGATCGCCGTCCTGGAGATTTCAACGAAACGGTCGAGCAGCGAGAAGAAAATCTCAATGCTGAACCCGATGACAAAGGCGAACGTAAAGAGACCGAGCCCGGCAGATTGGAATTCCGAATTCGCACCGAAGGCGGGCTCCCAGAACCATCCTGCAATAACACCGGCAAGCGCAGCGAGCGCCATGCGGTGGACGACCCGATTCAACCGGGGGCTAGGTTGGGTCGGATCGACCAGCAACCGCAGGAAGTAGATCATGGCGCCGAGGCAGGCGAACAGCGCGGGCAGTATCCATGTCGCATAGGGCGCGATCAGGCCCTTCACCTGGAGCGCCCAATTGTTCACCGACGGCACGGTCATCGAAACGTAGCCCAGTGAATAGTCGCAGGCCTGCGTGGTGATCTGCTTCATGTCCATGCCGAGAACTTTCACGACTTTTGGAGCCTTGCCTGCAATGCCGGCGCCCGCCGTCCCACAGAAATGATTCGTCGTGAATACCTCGGAAGGCTTTGATGGCGTTTTCGGATCGGCCGCGCCAGACCCGGTCTTTTCGGATTCGCCGGCCGCTACAGCTTGGTTGGGTGCTGCGCTGTTCCAAAGTGTGCCCGCCCAGTTCCATACCCTGCCAAAGCCGGGCACCGGCGCCGTCGCCAGCTTGTTGAAATCCGCCAGCCTGCCCTCGAGAGAAACCAAAATGAAATTGAGATCGCGCAGTTCGTGAAGGAGCGCGTAGGAAGCTTCCTGTGCGAGTTCGTCGATTGCCTTGCCGGTGACCTGCGGTGTCGGACAAGGCGCCGCCCCAGGGGGGCAGTCGACTGCCGCCAGTTGCACCGCATCCGCCTCGAACAACTCCGCCCTGGCAATCAGAAGCTGTCGTTCGAGTTGTCCAAATCGCCTGTCCGGCTGCTTGGTCGACAGGGTCTGCATTTCGGCAAGCAGCGCCACTCCCTGATTGTAGAAGACGTAAAGCGAGCCGACGACAAACATGAGCAACAACGAGATCGCCACGCAGACATAGGTCATCTTGCGCGCGCCGCTGCGATTGACGGCGCATTCCCAAAGCCAGGCCTGCTCGACTTCCTTGCGCAGCGCGGTGGCTTCTGGGGCGTTCAACGCAAGATTGTCGATGCCCTTCGTCTCCACGGCGAGCCTCGCGTTTTCCAGCGAAGCATGGTTCGGAATGTTGTCGCCCGGCCAGCGCCTGAGCAAACCCGTCGCCTCCGCGTGAAGCTCCTTGGCGTCCATTGCGTCCGGAAGCGACATCATCGGCTTACCCCAGCATGCCTGGAACATATCCATAGGCGCTCGGACAGCCGCAGGGTGCGCCGGGCGGTCCGGGCCACTGCGCCCAGCACCAGAAGCTGGGCGTGAAGCAGATCGTGCCCGGAACATGCGGCGGCACTTGAGCAAGGGTGGGACGCGTCAGCGAGAGCCACGCGACTGCGGCACACAGCATAACCGTCTTGAGCAATTTCATGGGCCAACCCCTCCACCCATCTGCCGAACAACTAAAGCGCGAAACTATCGTCGATACAACTATTATTTGTTCTCTTGTTACTATGCAACCAAAAAGTGCATCCGATAGCGCAGCCGGAGACGTCTTCGCGACACCTTCTAAACATCGGTCTGCTGGCTTCCCCTTTCCGTCTCGGTTACCGTGGCATCAGCCGGCCTGTCCGGTATCAACTTGCTGTTGCGGATCGCTCCCACCCGCTCTGAAGATCGAGGGACGATCATGCTCAATCTGCTTGCGTTGCCGATTGGCGTTGTTGTCGGCCTTCGCGCCATGATCGCGCCGGCCGGTGTCGCCTTGGGGGCGTACCTGGGCTGGCTGCCGCTGGCTGGCACCTGGGTCGGCTTCATGGGCCACTTGATCGCGGTGGCGATCCTCACGGTGCTGGCGATTGCCGAACTGATTTCCGACCAGCTTCCCTCGACGCCGAGCCGCAAGGTGCCGCAGCAATTCGGCGCGCGCCTTGTGAGCGGCGCCTTCACCGACGCGATCATCGGAACGGCCGGGGCGGTTGCCGGGGTAGCCATACGCCTGCTCGCGGGCGTCGTAGGCGCGGTCATCGGCACCTATGGCGGCGCGGCTGCGCGCGCCCGCTTTGCAATGGCCTGCCACAGCGACTTGCCTGCGGCGCTCAGCAAGGGCGCTGTTTAGATCCCGCTAACGTTTTGGGGACGACAAGGCCGCTTCGCAGTGGAACAATCACAGCTCAACAATAGGGCGTTTCAACTACACTAGTGGAACGAATTTGACA
>Ga0335394_10003005_pt1 | contig 19053 bp, 15 predicted proteins | sample MAT03_FD_205741 | JGI IMG/M metagenome (GOLD analysis project Ga0335394, IMG submission 205741) | Freshwater microbial communities from Lake Fryxell liftoff mats and glacier meltwater in Antarctica - MAT-03 (spades assembly) (version 2) ... | reverse complement strand
GCAAGGACCTCGTTGACGGTGCGGTTTATCACCGCAACCCCGACGAATTCTGCACTGACCCGGCGGTGATTTCGTCGCTCGGATTCGCGTCGAAGTGGCCGAACGAAATGCTCGACATGGTCTCGCTCTACTTCCACTACCGCGAGATGAACTTCCCCTTCGTCAAGCAAGAAACGGCAGTGAATGAGGACCTCAACGTGCTCATCCACCAGCAAGCCGACGATGTTTGCGGGCTCTCTTTCGCGCTCAGCAAGAAGCGCTGCCTGCAGATGTACGAAGACGGTTACAACCACTCGAAGGCCATGCTGATCAAGGCCATCGCCGAAGGCAAGTTGCCCAATCCGGCGGCTCGTTAAGCGACCGGGGCGACACGTCTGAAAATAGTTCTCAACAACAAGCTCACCGGTAGCGGCATTGCCCAGGACATAGAAGCCTGGCAATTCCGCAAAGCCGCCATCATAAAATTGGAGAAGGGATGATGATTGCTCAAAGCCACATTCTTCGTGGCCGAGTAGTCTAAAAAAATCTCCTCCAATTTTTCTTTCGTTTTTTCAACTACATTCTATAGTCTTACAAAGGTTAAGACTATATGCATTAATATTCAAAGGCAAAAAAACGAGACTGAAAAAGGAGAGAAGGCGCCGGCCTCCTCTCCTTTTCAGTTTCTCGAGTTATTTCAGCACACCTGCACAAAATGCGATGTCTGTTTGGCTTTGAGCCGCAGTTCGGTAGTGACGCCGGCATGCACCCGAATCACTTCCGCGCGACGCGGGAGGAACTTACGATTTCGACTGGGCGCCTCCACTTCGAAGACATAGGCTTCAGCCAGGCGTCCACTCACTTCAGGAGCACGGCAGCAATAGCCCAGAACCACCTCTTTAGCAGGCAGCGTGAGCACCAACTGGCCGGGATAATCACGACTGTAGGTCGTCACATAGATTTTGCGCATAGCAGATCAGATTTATTACTTAGCTTGGTTGAGGTTTGTTTGTTCAGGCGGCAGCAGACAAGCTGTCCACCAGCTCGACGTTGGCAGGGCAGCTGAAGCGACTCCAGGTATTCCCGCGATCGTCATTGCAGCCGGGTTTAACCACCGCAATTTTTGAGTCTGGCAAAAGCACTGAGAGTTCACTGATAGTGTCCTGGACGCAACCGTGAGTGTTGCAACCGCAGACGAACACCTGACCATAAGCGAAGCCGTTTTCGGCCAGCCCAAGCCAGACTTCTTCGCCGCCACCATCTGTCTCTTTTTCGATAGTTTGCGTTTGCGCATACTGTGAAAGCAGAGCCGTCACTTCAGAGAGGGTATTGCCCGCTCCGCTGTATTCGAGCACGAGAATATCCCATCCCAGCGCAATTGCATTTTGCACAAGGCCAACAAGCGATTGCTGAAAGAGGGGATGCCGGGCTGCTTTGAATTCGATTGGTTGAGCGTCGACAACGACAAGCGTTGCACGGGAATGTTTGGTAGTCATAGTAGGTAGTTAGTTTTTGGTTTTTATTCGTGTTTATTTGCTGGTTGGAAAATATAAAAGATAATTTGAACCTAGCTCAAAGAGATGCCCGCATCTATGACTAAAGAGGGGCCTGGAGATTAGATCAGGTCGAAATAGTAAAAGTACGCGTGGGCAGAGGGCTGCCACAGCCGGCTCACTTAACTCGCGCTAATCTTTAACTGGTGGCTGGCTAGACCTGTGCCCTGTGGCAAATTTTCTTCCGGTATCGGAAGAAAATCCTCCTTCACCACCCGGTAGGCAACACCTAATACTATATCGCCAAGTATTAGAAACGACGAAGAAAAGCGTTAGATCTTCAGCTGCCGCTGGATCACGCTTTTCTTCGTCGTTTGGGTCGAAAGTGAAGTAAAGAAGCTGCCGGTGCACCTCGAATGTGCCTTCGTCGCCGGCAGCGTGTTTGATTTCCCATAGTCCTCATTTTTGTTGAGCTAGAAACTTCACTAGCGTTGATTTGAACAAACTGCTGTCAACCGGGTCAATATTGACGTGAGTGGAGCTTGGGCAAAGGACGAACTGCTTTGCACCAACTGCTCGCCGGAACATTTCTTCTGAATGACTGGCGTCAATAATGTTGTCTTTTCCACCATGCATGATTAGCAGCGGCAGCCGATTCTCTTCCAGAATCTCAGCATTGTTCAGCGATGGACTGTGAGGAAAGAGCAAATTGGGATAGATTTTCAAAAACGGCACATGTTCGCGGGCGATGCGGGGCAATGATGCAAATCCAGATTGCAGGATTAGTGCTCTGGTGGGGCGCACGCTAGACAAATGGGTGGCCACTGTGGTGCCCAGAGAAATGCCGTAGATGAAAATCTGATTGGCTTTGTAGCCGAGTACTCCAGTCAGGTAATCGTAAGCGGTTTCGCCGTCTTCGCAAATGTGAGCTATGGTTGGACGACCTTCACTTTTTCCGAATCCGCGTGGCTCATAGGTGAACACTGAAGCACCGGTAGAAAGCAGCAGCTGGATGAACTCCAGACGTTTGGGAATATCGCCGGCGTTACCAGGGCAAACCAGAAATACTTTTCCAGAAGGAGTGTTGCTCTGGTTGGCAGAGAAAATCCAGCCACGCAAGCGACTGCCGTCTCTTGCAACAAAATCGATTGACCGGTTGGGAACAGCGCTGAAATGAGCGAGATTGCTCACATCTTGCGCGGTGCCGTTGTCTTTATCAGGATGGAACAGTCTGTGTGTGTACAGCCCTGGCAAAACCCGTGGGGAAAGACATAACCACAAAAGTGTTAGAACCACTATGGCTCTAATCACACGACGCAGCCACACGAGGCGCACGCCTTTTGATTTTGAAATCATAACGTTGAATTTTTAGTGAAAAATACTTGTTAGCGTTCTTTCGAAAAAATGGCGCTGAATAATGCCCACATCATGGCGGCCATAATCAGCACAACAATGGTGTTTCCTAGAGGGCCCGGTTTGAGGTATGCATGCGTGGCCATCATGGCGACGACACATCCAAAGGCCACTGCGATTTCGCGTTTCATCGTTTTAAATTTTCAGGTGATAAAATCCGCACGCCAATCGCGCACAGTTAAATAGTCAGGAGCTAATAGAGCTATTGATTGGTGAAGAAAAGCTCCAGGAAATTTGAAAAGACATGAATATGTCTTGAGCATAGAAACAAAGAGGTCATGATCAAAGCTCTTTAAAAGCCAAAAAGGGAATTTTCTTCCGATATCGGAAGAAAATTCTCAACCCATGGCCCTTCCCAAACCTGCCAGGGGGCAGAACCGGCTAATACATGGTTTTAGCAGTTAAGTCGCTACAAAGCTGGCGTGGTTCGCGCAACGCCCAGGCAATCATGCCAAAGGCAGGCAGATAGGGCAAATCGCAGACTGGAAGGGGATGAAATTACCGTGGGGGACGGTGGGGGGAGACAAAACAGAAAGAGATCAACGGCAGTGCCCTGTCTTCTAGTTATTCCCCTCAGCAGAAGATATCAAGCATATTCGATATTGAAAGTGGAAAAACCTGGCAGACAGCGCTAGAATTTGCTATGCAGTTGCCTACCGGGGCGGCAGAATAAATCGGGGTTACGAACTTGAAGAACGAGACCAGCAACAAAAATCTCAATCTTGCGCAAAAAGTCGCCGATGAGATGCAAAAACTCGACAAGCATGGCCAGTATCTCGGCATGCAAATCAAGCAAATCAGCCCTGGATACGCTGAGCTTTCTCTTGTAGTTAGAGAAGACATGGCCAACGGCCTGGGCATTTGCCACGGCGGAGTAACTTTCAGCCTGGCCGACACGGCCTTTGCTTTCGCTTGTAATTCTCGCAACAACCGCACCCTGGCATTGAACTGCTCAATCACTTACAGCGCTCCGGCGCGCACGGGCGATGTACTTACAGCTGTGGCTCAAGAAACAGTTTTGAATGGTAAAACCGGCGTCTATGACGTCATTATTTCCAACCAGCACATGGAAAAAATTGCACTCTTCCGGGGTGTTTCGTATCGCACCAGACAGCAGATCGTTAGCAATTCCAACGACGACTAACGAACTTTTTTCTCTTTGTACCAGTCAGCGTCGCCGCCCCCTAGCGGTACAGTCAATGGTCCAAATTGATTAGTTGCTGAAAGCGACTGTCCTGCTTTCAAAATCATTTTAAAACTTTCTTCCAGTGAGCGCGGTCGCGCGGCATAGCCATTGGTTAGTTCATAAATGGCCCACTTCCCTTCGCGATAGAGAATAGTAAGTTTGAGGTCGGGCCGGCGCTCGAAATCTTTCATGTGTGCGTCATCACCAAAAACAAGTTGCTTACGTCCAGATGCTGTTCTGCCCACCACAAACTGACCCAGCGAAGAAAACGTGTCTATGGGGCGCTTCAGATAGTAAATCAAGGACGGCTTGAAGGGTCCGTATAAAGCTATCTCTTCGTGATTATCAGGCAAGTAGCCCGCTAGTTTAACCATCTCATCTTGTTTGGTGCGCGCATATATTTGCAGAGCAATCGGATGTACATAGGCGACTAAAACGCAAATAGTGAGGGCGGCAGTTAACAGTTCGCTCTGCAGCTGCTTCTTGAGTAGTTGCCGCAATTGTGCCGCTGCACCCAGCAAGGTAATCAAGCCGCCAATGGCCAGGCCGATGCGCTGACTGCCTGTGGCTGTTTCAATGCCAAAAGCAAGCACAGGCAAAGTCAGGGCGGCGCCGAAAGAAAAAAGACAAATTAGCCAGAGCACAATTGTAAGCCAGAGCCGATCCCATTTTTCTTGATCTTCAAGATCAAATTTCTCCTCGACTGCAGCAGCCTCACCTTCTTTTTTACTGCCTGCCAGACTGAGCATTGATATTGCCATCAATACTGAAAGCGGGGCGATGAGGGGCATAGCGTAAGTATCAAGCTGGGTCTTAGAGACGCTGAAGAAAACAAATACCGCCACCGTCCATGATGCCAGATAAAAAATTGAACGCTCCAGCAACAGCTTTTCGTTGAGATATTCTACCCGATAAGTTTCGTCATCGCCAACCGGTTCTTTAGCCTTCATATCTTTAGCGTAGGGCCGATAAGTAGACTTGTACGACAGTCTTTTTCCGCCAAGCCAGATATTAGCTATCGGCTGAAAGAAAGTCATTTTAAGTGTCTGGGGCAGCATCAAAAACCACGGAGCGATGCCGTAAGCGAGAACACTGACAAAATAAAACAAATTATGCCGGTGCATATTGGTTTTGCCTTGAAACCTGGCCAGGTTTTCGTAAACGAAGAAGACTTCAAGAAAGAGACCCTTAGTGGCTTTCCAGACCATGAAATACCATGGAACCACCAGAGCAAAAAAAAGCGGAATGCCGAATATGGGCTTCGTGCTTTTGAACCAGAACCACAGCCGCGCCAGACCCGGCTTGGAGAGCAGCAAATACAAAGTGGTGCCGATGGCAAAAATCAGCAGTGCGGCCGGGCCCTTCGTCAGCATGCCGAGACCAAGCGAGCCCCAGAGCACAAGCCACCAGAGACGCTTACCGGCAAAAACACTGAGAATAAAAGCGTAAGCGCCTAAATTGAGGAAAGTAGTAAAGACAATATCGATACAAGAAAATTTAGTATGCGCCACCAGGAGCGGTGCGCTGGCACAAATTAATCCCGCCAGAAGTGCAGCGCCCTTGCCGGCTATTATCCTGGTGACATAATAAGTGGCAAATACAAGCAGTGTGGCCAATAGTCCAAACGGCAGACGGGCAGAAAACTCGCTGACACCAAATAACAAATACGATGCGGCAGTAATCCAAAAAGTCAAAATCGGCTTGGAGAAATAAACCTGATAGTTCAAGTGCGGCACGATATACTCGCCGCTTTCGATCATTTCCCTTGCCGCTTCAGAATAGTACGTCTCGCCGGGATCCATAAAGGCCCAGCTACCGAGACTATTGCAATAGAGTCCAAAACAAACGCAAGCCAGAATAAGCCAGGGGGTAAATCCGTGAGCGAATTTCACCAGCGTCTTGTCCTGGCCATTTTCACTGATGTCAGGCGATTGCGCCGTATTTGCTTTCACCGCGCCATGTTATCACTGGCAGATTTCAGTGCCAAGGGCTGAACAGCTGAGGGCCCGATCTGATAGCGGAGCTATACTATATGAATGAATAGAACAGGATCAAAAACAGGGCCCCAGAGTGGGCCCCTGTTTTTGATGATTGAATTCGATTTCGCCAATTTTTGTTTACTCATCGCTTTCACATTTTTGGTAAGCAGCTCACAATGAGGCCTATCAACCCGCCGATGATCACAGCCGTGGTATTGGAGACGATATGGACGTCAAAAATGCGTTCGAGCAAGCAATTAATTAGCAAGCCGACACAAAGTCCGTCGAACGCTGCGTTGTTGTTATTCATGTGTGGTTGTGTTTATGTTGTGAATGAATGACTATGAGTGAGCACGAATGAATTGGATAAGGAGCAAGCACACCACAGAGGTTTGCTTTTAACATCTCCATAAGCCGTTGTTTAAGGAAATAGATTCCTTAGCGATCTTTTCCTCCAGGCTTGCTCAATAAAAACATCCTGTGTAGCTTTTTCCAACGCAGCTTTGATCGCTTTCCACTCTGCCTCTTCCAGCTCTCGCGCTAATTTCGGATCAATAGCAAACTTATAGCCATGCTGCACAAGGTCGTCTGCAATTTTTGCAGGCATTGGGACAACTATTCCAGCCGAAAAGAACGATTACAGGGTGGCCTTGATCTTAGCCTGGTGGGATGCGGCAAAATGATCGCTGCCGACGACGCTGACTGGTCAGGTATCAGTGAATCACCCCAGTGGCGGCGAGCAAATTAAACGAGACGTACACCGCATTCCCCAGTTCATTATCACTGTTGGTGGAGTGGATACCCGCCACCCCCACAACTTCATCGGTAAGAATTGGTGGCGCGGCAAAAAAATAGCTGGATTTTTTACTCTTAGCTTCCTCGATAATTTCTTTGACTTCCGCTTGGCTCAGATGTGGGCAAAGTTGACCAACAATCTCCGGAGTCGCGGCAAGGTCGCGCGCTGTAGAAAAAAAATGCCAAAACGTTTTGATAGACACTCTTGTTCATAGAATAAAAATTGATTTGTTGAAAATATTGTTTGGTGAATCGAATTAAGTTTCTCGACTTAGAAGGCAAGGCTTTACGACAAGCCGGTTATAGCCGGATTAGTCAGCTTGGCCTTTCGGCTTTTTTGGGCTTCTTGGCTTCCTTGCGTGATTTGATTAATTCTCTGTTGCTGTTTCTTCTTGCTGCAGCTACACGCTTTTGCCGCAGTTCGGCGTCGTCCTTGGCGTCGTCGCTCAATCTGTGGAGCAGCTCACTGATCTGGTAGATCTGAACTTTTGCTTTGCGCTCTTGCTCACTTGCGGAAGTGAGCTGAGCGGTCGCCAGTTCTAATTGTCGCTTGAGGTCAATAATGCGCTGAGCTTGTTCCTCTTGAATGCGAATTGACTGACTCTGAGACCACTTTGCCGCTTCGAAGTGGCGAGCAACGGCCGGATCGATGGCGAATTGATGACCGTGTTGCACCAGGTAACTAACGATCTTTTCCGGCAAGGGTGTGTTCCAACCGCAGCTCCAGCCGTCATCTTCAAAGTTATGGTTGCAAGCGGTGCATACCGTCAAAAATAAACCGCCGCCGCAATGAGCACAACAACAATCATTACCATAGCAGCCTCCCTCGTTTCCCAATTCCATCGCTAGCGCCGCGACACTGGTGATGTGCAAAATGCTGTTGTTAATCAGCTGACTTTGTGGTGCCGAATGGTCAGCAAGCAGATCTTGCCAGTTCCGTGCCGTTGTGAAATGCACGCAAGTGGTCGTAGTTGCAGAACCATTATCATCAAGCTTTGTGGGATCCTTCACGCATATGGTGACATACGACTTAGATTTGTCTGTGACTAGTGAATCACCCCAGTATCGACGAGCAAAATTAAGAGCTCGTTTGGAATAGCGCACGCTTTTTGGAGTGACTTTTTGCGCGAAGACAAAAGAGATGCTTGCCACCTGCGGCTCACTTCCGTCCTTGCTGGCGGGTTCAATGCAGGCCACGCCGACCACATTGTCAATTAAAAGCGGCGGCATGGCGAAGTAATAACTGCACTTTTCGCGCTCGGCCTTCGCGATAATCGCTTTAACTTCTGCTTTGCTTAGATGCGGGCAGAGTTGACCGACAATCTCCGGGGTAGCAGCCAGTTTGGAAGCTGTAGAAAAAAATGCCAGGATGTTCTGATAGATATTCTTGTGCATAGGGTAAATGCTGTTTTTTGAAAAAAATAAAAGTTGTTTAGTATCCAGAATGAAAATAAGTGAGAGGACATTGTCCTCCCACTCACTAATCAGCTAATCGCAGCCAGATCTCCTCGTTATTTCTTAGCCGGTTTTTCTTCGGCGCCGGGCGAAACAAGTCTTAACTCGCGCACGGAGACTTGCGCTTGGTGAGTGTCCATAAACGTACCGCTGACGTGGTCACCGTCGCGCAACAGGGGTGTACCAGGGAAAACCTGAGTGGTGGCATCATAGTACTGCGAGTCGCCCACCAGTTGAAAGCGCCACGAGCTGCCGCTAATGGCGATACGCCAGATAGCACCGTCGAATTCTACGATCTCATTATTCTGCGTTGCCTGCATTCCGCCTGATCCCTGAGCCAGCTTCACCGCATATTCGCGCAAAGCTGTGGGCAAATCTGAGCCATAAGCTACGTCAGAGACTTCTTGCGACTTGGCGTCCATAAAACCAATGGCACCACCGGTAGAGCCAAGCGATTGGCTTCTGGTGTAAATCGCAACCCAGGTGAGATGGCCGTAGATGTTGTAAAGCTCAAGATTCTCCACGTCATATTTCTGAAAGCCGTTTTCTTTGGCTCCAAACATGGTTTCTACGACACTGCCGCCGTGATTGAATCCGCGCAGGCCGGGATAGAACACCGCTTTATTCTGGTCGGTCTCAAATGCCAGAACGCCTATCACACCATGGTCTGATGAACTGGCCGAAGTCATCGGTACGACAAAAATGCTGTGCTCATCTTTGGTGTATGAGAGCAGAAGCCCTTCATCGCCTTCAGCCGGTTGCATTCTGTCTTGCTTAGAAATACCGAGAAAAACTTTGAACCAGGCCCCAAATCCGGTCTGCGAATACGGCTGGCCATACTTGCCCCAATCTTCGGCATACTCTTTCACCAGGTCGGCGGACACAACGCGGTCAACCCATTTGATCACCGAATCGCCTTGATTGTAGGCAGTGAGCTTGGGCTCGGCGGTAGCTACATCGATGAGCAAAACTTTGGAGATTTTTTGACCGACGATGTCGCCATAAGCCGGAGTAATGTAAGTGATGCTCCAATGCGGCTGAAAGTTGTTGTCTACTTCGAAAGTTGCGTTCTCCAATTGACCGTTTTTGTAACCTTGCTGATAAGCGTAACGCTCAAGATTCATGCAAAAGTTACCGTCTTCAAAAAGAGTGATATGAAATCCATCACGCAACTGCGCCGGCGCTTCTTTGTCTTCAGCATCAACCAGTACAAACCCCGGGCTTTCGCTGCGTGTGCCGAAAAGCGGTGTCCAGTAACTGTCGTTGTTATTGGTGGGCACCAGGGGAGCGGCATAGTAACGGTGGCGATTAATGGCCTGCAGAGTGAGGTTGCCCACCGAATAGCGGGTGCTGTAGTTGCCTTTGCTTGATACCACTGTGCGTGCTTTTAATTCAGCCATTTTCGGAGTTACCTGCACAATGTGCTGCTCGTCGGTGGGCGGAATGATGTCGGTTACTTTGGCGACAGTGATGTTGGGCAGAGTGGCGAAACGCTTGGCGTTATAGGGGCCGACAGTGTTCCATGTGGTTTGCAAAATCGGTACGCCAAACAAAATCGACACGAACAAAGCCGCCCGCAAAATTGCACTTTTGCGTCCGCCCGCGTAAATCAAACCCACAGGAACAGCCACCAGGACGGCAAAAAACAAAGGTGTGAAATATCCGCCAAAGCTGCCGGTCAGTGCGGGCTGCATGTAATAAAAGCAGATGCGCTCAACAACCAGGGCAATAATGAAGGCAAGAATTGCAGCTAGACGAGCCACAGATTTTTCTTCTCCATCCCATGAGTTTTTTGGTTTCTTGGCGCTAAGCGGAGCAAGATAACCAAGGTAACCAGAAAGCAAAGCAGAGATTGCGGCGAATAGAAGGGCCAGGGGCCAGTAATGCAAGTCGAAAAGCATAGTTCTTTGATTTAAAATGTTTGTTTGAAAACGCCCGAAAGAGTATCGAACGCCAATTGACTCATCTTGCTCGAACCCAGTGCACAAGCGCAATACAATTGACCGGCCTACTAACAAACAACAAAGTTGTCTGCTTTAAGTAGCGCGGAAATGCTGTTGGTTTAAATTGCTTAGGCTTAGTGCACGGGTGTGGAGTATATAGAGCGATACCCTTGACTACCAGAGGCTAGGGCGCCGGGGTAAGGCTTAACGGGCGGAATATACTCAAATTTCGTAGGATCAACAAAAAAGAGCGCTCACTGCTCTCGCGTCATTCGAGTGTCTTTACAAATGACTTGTTTGCGTTGTTGCCTGCACAACGGCGGGCTTTTGTGCTGGTCGGCTGGAGAGTTTGCTGTTGTCTTTACCCACAGTCCACGAACAACCGGCCAGAACGCGGCAGGGCAAAGTGTAGCGGGTGCCCTGAAAAGGACTGCCCGAATTAGCAGGCATACGTTGGTTCAATGCGTTCTCAACTCGCACATCGATGGCGGTTGGCAGAAAGGCATATTTTTTGCGCAGTTTGGGCGGAAGCTGCCAGCCGCCGCTCACACCAAGCATGGTGAGCGTCGGTGTGCGCAGAGCGTGAGGCCCGAAAATTGCTTGATCGATACCATTTTGCAGCCCGGTCAAAGTCTGAATATCACCAAGCATCCACCAGTTTGAGCGGCCTCTGTAGCCGAATCCAGCCGTACCTTGAAAGCGCCGATCATGATCGGGATATTTGGCCAGGGGAGGCTCCGGATAATCATAAAACCCGCCGGATACTCCGTGAGTGCCGCGTAGATAGGCCACTTGTACGGTACTGGACAAGAAGCCGTTAAAACCGTAGCCATTTCTTGCGGGCTTAAGGTCGACCCGTGTCTCTACACCATAGGCTTCTTGAGCGCTATTAGTGAGCCGATTATAAATCGGTAAATTGCCAATCACTCCCGAGTCACCGAAGTTTCGCAGTTTTTTGTAAAACAAATTGGTGCGAGTAACCAGACGCGGTGAAAGTTGGGTCTCCAGGCTGACATCTACCAGTCGTCCGCGGGTTGGTTGCAGCGGGCGGGGAGTGCCCTGGTAGATACCATTGACGATACCACCGCTGAGCAAGATCGGACTTAGAAAATAATCTACTGGAGTAGGTGTGAAAATATCAGAATATGATCCACGCAACACCGTCTTTTTATTGATCACAAAGGCGACACCGTACCTGCCGCTCGCTTGCGCTCCCGTGATGCGCTGAGCCTGGAAAGGCTTGAGCGAAAACGGTTCGACTCCAGGCGTTTCAGCTACCTTACCGGCTAAGGCCAGGGCATTGCCATAGACGCTGTGTTGCAAATCGAAGCGCACGCCGGCGTCTACTGTGAGGCGTTTCCAAAAGCCTTTTTCTGGTTTCCAGCGGTCTTGCAAAAAGGCGCTTTGCAAAAAACGAAAGCCTTTATAGTTGCCGGCATTTCCCTGCATTTGAGGCCCTTCAACCTGGCCTGTGAAGGGGCTGAGCATGGCACCATAGGGAAACGGGTTTGGGTTTACCTGAGCCGCAGCGTCAAAATCGCCATTGGCTAAGAGCCCGTTAAGCTGACCGCTAGCCTCATTTTGCGCCTGGGCCGAGGCCACGTAATCGGCATTGTAATAAGTAGCGGCAAAGCTGGTTTTCACCGGCCTGACTTCGCTGAGAAACCCGGTCTTTAAATGATGAGTCTTAAAAGCGGTTTTGGTGAGATCGCCTTGAGCGGAAAAAATGTAGTTGAAACGCTTAGCATGAACGGCAATTGACTGCAGGGGCTGATCGGCATTGAAATTAGGGCTGGGGTCAAAACGGTTGGTTGAGCGAAATGTCTCACCATAAAATCCATTAAGTAAATGCAAATTGAGTTCGTCGAAGAATTTCTCAAATTTATGCTTATAGCTGAGAGTGAAATAGTCTTGTCGATCTTGCTGAAATTGACTGACGCCAAATTGCCGTGAAAGCCTGGCGGTGGGCACACCAAGAAAGCTTTCGTTGATGGCTACTGTAAGCTTCAAATTGTCGCGGGGAGTAAGCAGATATTCAAGGCGCGCCAGCACATTAATGTCAGCGCCGTTGTTATTGGCAAAGACTTTTGTCGGTGGCGCGATGCGAATGGAAGAGCCGCGAAAAGATCCGGAAGATTCAAAACGCAATCGATTTAACTTGCGAGCCGGATTCTGACTGAACGCACCACTGCTGTTATAAAAAATACTGCCGGCCAGGGGGCCGCCGATCTGTTGTCCGATGGTAAAACTGGGTTTGCTTAAAATCGGCAAGGTCTTCAGGTGTGCCACCGCCCCCAGTGGCCCGCCACCATCCTGGGCCTCGTAGCCGCCGATATCTATTTGCGCTGATTGCAGCGATCTCGGACTGACCGGCTGGGTTTGCTGTAATACCCCTGCCGCCTCCGGAATCACTACACCGTCGACAACGTAGTTGACGGCATTGTGTTCGCCACGAGTAATAATATTGCCGTAGCTGTCATTCATGACGCCTGGCGTGCTTTCCAACAGCTGGCGCAAGTCATTGCCGCTTTTATATTCTTGAATGAAGCGATGATCAAGGTTGGTTTCGCTGCCGATTTTTTCAGGGTGAATCAAGCTGCGCTTGCCTGTCACGCGTAGAACGTCCACGGGCTCTAAATCATCAAGGGCCACAGCTATGTCTTTGGCCTCACCGGCAATGAGTTTGACCGAAACCGTATGCGACAGCATTTCTTTTGCTGATGTTGTGATGTGCCAGTCGCCCGGTTCAATATTATTGAAATGAAAAAATCCATTTTCGTCGCTGTCTGTCTCAAATCGCCTGTGGTCAGCGCCATCTTCAGTGAGCACAAGCTGCGCGCCGCCCACCGGACGATTGCCTTCCGCCGACAACACCTGCCCTTTAACTGATGACAATTGAATAGATTGGGCTGCGGCAGCAGAATTACCTTTAGCCCGGGCGTCGGCCGCCGACTGGCGCTTGTCAAGTAATTCTTGAATCGATTCACTCTGGGCCGTAGCGGGCTGAAAACTGGTCAGCAAAAATACACAAGCTGCCGCTTGTAAGGCGCCAGAAACTGAGGCTTTCGAGGGGGTAACCCTTCCAGGCAAAAAGCTATGGCGAAATCGATTTAGCTTTGACATTGGACTTTTAGAAAGATTGGTAAAAGGCCCGGACGGAATGAAAATGATTCCCATTTCCGAAAGCTTAACACAAAATGGAAATGGTTTCCGTTATAATTTCCGTATGCAAACAGTTAGACGTCACTTAAAGAGCGCCACTCTTACAAGCCTGGCTGCCATGGCACTGGCTCTTTTCAGCGGCTGCGCCGACGCTGACGCCAAGACTTTTCAAATGGGCACTCAAGAATCAAAACAGCTAATCCCGGCTGAGGCGGTAAGCTGCCCACAACCGGCCATCTCCTCCGATATGCTCGAACAGGGCATCAAAGCTAACTGTCTGGCAAAATTTGCCATTGCCCCCACCGGCAAGCACACAGTGCAACTACTAAGCTCCACGGGCTCCAGCGAGGTCGACGAATTGACTCTGGAGACTCTGCGTACGTGGCGCTTCCTTCCGGCCAGCCTGGGCGGTGAGCCAGTACCTTCTGTGCGCAAAATCAAAGTTGAATTTGAAGTAGATTAACTAAAACCTTTTGCTCATACCCATGCAGGGAATGCCGACGCCATTGCGCTCTTCGCTTTTCAGGCCACCGGTATTGACCCAGCCGTATCGTACATAAAAATTTTGCGCCGTCAAAGTGGCATTGAGGAAAGCTTCATCGTAGCCTGTGCCCCTGATTTCATCTTCCACAACTTGCAATAGAATGGCCCCGATACCGCGCGCCACATATTGGGGATGCACGTAAACCGAGCAGACCTCATCGTCATAGCAAGAAGAAAAACCGACAACTCTATTCTGGTCCAAGGCGACGAACATACTTTCGCCGCCTTCTTCCATGGCCCACCGATATCGCTCTACTTTGCGATCCTTAGACCAGGCTTGAATCTGCTCAGCAGTATAATCGGGCGCGCAAGTTTTGCGTATGGCCGCCACGTGCAAATCTCTGATTTTGATGGCGTCTTCCACGCGCGCCCGGCGTATTTTTATTTCCACTGTAGCCCTGACTCTGACTGGCAGCACAGTTTTAACTAACTGGCGCTCAGTTGCAATAACTGAGTCATAATCGCACTCTTTTGCAATTCTTGCATTGCCCAGTCTTTTTCATGAAAAATCTTCATTTCTTGCAGCCGTCTTTGCTCTGCTCCCGCGAGACTAGAGCCGGCAAGCTTGAGTTCAATCTGATGGGCTATAAAAACGTCCTGACGCATAGCAAGATTGCAGCGGTCTAATTGCAACTTTAAAAAATAACACTGGTGCTCCAGTTTATTGGCCTCACTTTGGCGCCGGTCAAAATCACTTTTGCCCACCGCCAGGTCTGTTGCCGGAAGCCCGTGAACTTGCAGAGTCAGAATTTTACTCGGTTGTTTTTTTGCCTGCTGCGCCTGCCACGCGAAAAATAAATCGATCAACAAAATTAGAGCAATAGCCACGTAAAATCGTCGTCTTTTTGTGTCGCGGGTAAGCCTAATTGGCTTGCCATAATCATTTAGAGCGTCATCTACGTTGACCTTCTTATCCCATTTTTTCAGTGCCGGTTCTATTTCCATGCTCCAGGCAGCTTTAAAAGCCTGCCAGCCCGAACCCGGGGCGGGCGGCGGTGTTTTAGCGTTTGCAGTAGCGGCCGCAGTTAGGGGCTTTGCCTCCACAGAGCGCCAATACTTTTCAATTATTTCTTTAGCAATAATGATTTGCTTCAACTTCGCTTCTGCATAAGCTTTCTTTTCCAGACCGCTAAAGCGATCCGGGTGGAAAGCCTTCACCAGTTCTCGATAGCGCGCCTGAACAAGCTTCCAGTCAGTGCCTTGCGGCAAGCCCAGAATCTCATAGGCCGCCGGCAGATCTAAAATCATGCGCAGCTCCTCCAGGTTTTTCCTGGTTCAAATTTTTTGTATTCTCAAAAGAAAAATTCTCGCGGTCAGGCCGGCGATTGTAGACTTACGGCGAAATGCCAAAAATTAGTAAGGAATGGCAAAGAAAAAAGTAGTGCCTGCTTCTTCCTTGCTCTCGAACCAGATTTTGCCACCATGAGCTTCTACGATCTCTTTTGAGATATAGAGCCCGAGGCCGGTACCGGCCTGCTTACTTGTGTCTACGCTCTGATCTACCTGTTCGAAGCGAGCAAAAACTTTGTTTTTCATAGCAGCGGGAATTACTTTGCCTTGATTGTGAACTGAAAATATCAGTTCCTCATCTTCGCGGCGGCACCCCAGTATGATTGGTTTTCCAGGGTAAGAAAATTTGATGGCATTAGCAAGAATATTGGTTAGCACCCTTACCAGTCTTTCAAAATCACCACTAAAAGCAAAATCGTATACCGCCGTATTTTGCGGTGCATCCACCTTAATGGGGCAGCCTTGCGCAGCGGCCAGTTCTTGCACCAGGCTTACCGTTTCATTGAGTAAATCTCGCGGAACACATGGAGATTTACGCAGGGCAATTTTGCCCGATTCTAAATTTTCAATATCGATTAGCTCGCTAAGCAACACAATTAATCGCTGTGCCGATTGCCTGGCTCCGGCCAGTCGCGCCCGGCCCTGGTCGGTCAAATCGCCAAAGATTCCACCACTAATAAGACTGACGGCACCTTTAAAGTTAATCAGGGGCTCGCGCAAGCGGTCTTCAAAAAGCTCGATGAACTGGCGTTTTTCGATCCCGGCAAAATCGAGAGCACGAGCCATTTTGTGAAAATGATTATCGAGAGTGGTTAATTCATCTTTGCCCCCCAGTGGCGGCAACAACTGTTGATGTTGGCCGATGCGCTCAACATTCTCGCAAATAATTTGCAAACGCGTGGAGACGTCTCTGTTGAAAAACCAGGCAGTAGCAATTGCGGTGAGCACATTGAGCGTCAGTGCCACCACTACCAGAGTGAGAATAGCATGCTCTTGAGATAGCAGCTGCCAATCTTTGCGCTGGTCACTACTCTGTTCACTACTCTGTTCATTGCGCTGAATTTCAGTGATGGCGGTGGCTTCTTCTAGAAGTATGTTGACTCCGGCATTGAGCCGTTTGAGCATACCAATTCTATCTATAGCACCGATTACACGGTTGGGCCGGTTGATCTCTTCGTTGTACATGGAAAATTCTTGAATCAAAGCGTGACTGGCTTGTTCCATTCTTGTCACTCGCGCCATCAAATCGGGGTCTCCTTCAGCTGCCTGCAAGAGCTGCTCAGACAGGCCGTTTAAGCGCTTCACCGATTGAGCGGCCTTGCGCGTACTGTTAGTGTTGTGAAAGAAATAAGAAGTGACGCATTGATGACCGCACTGCAAAAGCGCTTGAGGCAAAACCGTGGCGATGCGCGCCACATCATTGATTTTGGCTTCTCTCAAATAATTAGTTCTGGCTTGAAAAAGAATAGTGACGAGAAAGGTCACCGTAACAATTTGAATCAGCAGCGGCAAACCGATGACGGCGAAACCTTTTTGCTCGAGGCTGAAACGCAAACGCGAACTTTTCATACAGTGCCTTGTGGCGCTGACCACAACTTTTGTCTGACTAAAAACTGATGCTGCCGCTGATCACATAAGACTACCAGCTCGCCGCCTAACTCTTCTACAAGAAGCTTACTCAGAGCCAGCGAAATGCGCATGGGCTCAAGATTGTCATCATCGCCGCCGCGCCTGCTTCTGTTTCTTTCAAACAAAAATTTGCGGCTGGGCTTCGGTTCACTCGTGTGATAAAGCACCGATGCCGTGCCATATTGGCCGTCGATTTTGCCGCCTACAACTACTTCACCGGGTCCGCTATCAATTAAAGCCGCCTCGATTAGTCGCTGCATCACCAGTATAAATTTATCGCTGTCACTGGCCACTCTGATTTGCCCGGGCAAATTTCGAAAATTCAATTTCTCCAGAACGTCATGCTTATGGGCATACTGTTCATGCACTTTTTCTTCCACCATGAGCAATATCTCGCCCATTTCACAATCTTCGGCAATCACTTCCAGCTTGCTTGCTTCAAGCCTTTCCAGAGCCAACAAATCGTTTACTGTTCTGGTCAAAAAGCCCAGCTTCACACCTTCGCCCTGCGCCGCGGCAACTCCGGCCGGCGACAGCGTGCCATAAAGACCGCGGGCAGTGGCAGACATGGTGGCAATTAACGACGCCAGCGGGGTGCGAAAATCATGAGAGATTGCGGCCAGATAATCTTGCTTAGCCGCAGCTATTCGCTCGGTGTCGCGAGCCATAGTAGTGAAAGCATCCTCCACCAGTGACAGCTCATCACTACCTGTCTGGAATTCCAGTAAGGGCAGTGCGGCGGGCAGGCGAATGGCATTCTCACTTAATATATTGATACGGCCGGTCAACCCATAAATGAACAGCCTGAACAAAACTACCGTGAGCAAAATATTGAGAACGACAGCCAGAGCCAGGGTGACAAAAATTACAATGAGCTTCTGCTCCATGTCGGCTTTGAGCTTTCGTAATTCCTGATATTTAATGGCAAGCAGCCGATCAAGCTGTACCGCTGCCGGCTCCGAGATACTATAAAAGCGCTGGTGAGCGAGCAACGATTCCATTTTAGAAAGGCTGCCTGCCTGCTGTGATTCCACCAGATCAAAACCGAATTTACATGACTTATCCAGCGAATCGGCCAGCAGACGGCGGCGAGAACTGAGGTCAGGGTCTTTGTCTTGCAGCTGACGCAAAGATCTGGACATCTCTTTTAACACGGCCAGCGACTGCGAAAAGCGCGCCATTTCTTGATCGTCTTTGTTCACTACCCAGTTGGCGTAGATAAAAGAGCTCTTAAAAATTTCGATGAAAACCTTGTACACTTCAGCTATAGCCACTCGACTGGCCCGTTCTTCCGCCACCGCTTTGTTCAGATCAAACAGCATAGGTATTAAAATCGAGACGAACAATATGGCAAAAATTACAGGCAAGGCCACAAGCATCAAGCCTTTTTGCTTAACGCTTAGTCTATTAAAATTGAAATTAGTTACTGCCAAAAGATCACTTCAATTGCTAAATGGCATGTTTTCATAAGTCTCGGCATTCAACTTCTTCTCGTTGACCTCGTCGAGTCGGGCGTGGGTGGTGTCTCCCGCCAACTTATATGCCATTGCCCGGCGGTGAAGCACTTCTTCTTGCGGAATACTGTCCCTGGTCAGTTCAAAAGAATAATCGGCGATGGCAGCCTGATAATTTTTCAGCATCATATAAGCATCACCACGAAAACAATGCACCTTCGGCAAGGTCGGACGCATTTTTAATGCCTGGCTGAAAAACTGCACTGCGCCAGCGGGATTACCCAGCCGCATGGCAAACTTGCCCAGCGACCTTTGCTTATCGTCATCATTGCGCTGCGGATTGTTTTTTAAAAGTTCGACCAAATCGCCATTTGCTTCTTTAATCAGACCGGCCTTCTCATATGAGCGGTAGCGCACATCCAACAAGTCGGCCCTCTCATGGGGGGCCATTTTCATTGCCAGAGTGTAATATCTGATAGCCTCGCTGTCTTCCAGCAAATCATTGGCAATCAGGCCACGCAGGCGCACGGGAAAGTATTCTTTGCCATCAAGAGCGCTGCTTCTCTTGGCGTCTGCCATTGCTTCTTCTGGCTTCTTAAGCGCTCTCAGTGCTTGTGCCCGCACATAATAGACAGCCCAATCAGTGGAACCCCCATCGATCAATTTAGTTGTGTGGCTGTAAGCAGCCGTGGCCTGCTCTTTTGTTAAAAAGGCCGCCATGTAATTTTTCAC
>Ga0335394_10003001_pt1 | contig 19074 bp, 13 predicted proteins | sample MAT03_FD_205741 | JGI IMG/M metagenome (GOLD analysis project Ga0335394, IMG submission 205741) | Freshwater microbial communities from Lake Fryxell liftoff mats and glacier meltwater in Antarctica - MAT-03 (spades assembly) (version 2) ... | reverse complement strand
GCCATTCCTATTAGCCTAATTTACCAAAAATGGCTGTAGTTCACTTCAACTCAGGATCAACCAACCCAATGATAGACTTCAACAATAACAGGCGATCGCATCTTGCTCGTCAGCAGGCAACGTTTTCAATTGAGCGATCGCTTGTTCGAGCAATTCGGTCATTGTTCTAGTTCTTTGCAAAGAGATACTAATTTAGTATGGCTCACTGAGCTTCTGAGCAGGCGCTCGTCTGGCTTGGAGCATATGCCTAAGCTGCGATCGCCAACAGCAATTGTTTGATTTTGCCTCCTGAGCGATCGCCTACTGCACATTCTCAGAGATCGCGGATTGGTATTAACTGCCGTCTTTCACTGTGAAACGCTGAGGGAACCAGTCGGGGGTGTCGTAACGTACCCTGCGAAATTGGCGATCGCATCTGGATGACATAACGTTCTTGGTCAGCGGCTGCTAAGAATCTTTGCAACACCACAAAGGGCTTGGATCAGTCCGCTGCACCAGAGGTGTTACGCAACGTGTGCTATAAATCAGCCTTTTTCTCAACCAAGACGGTGAGATGTATAGAGACCAATGGTTATACGCTTTTTGAACAGGTAGAGGTTACAATCGAAGCTAGGAAGGCTATGGCTTTAGGACTCAAAAACTATGCAGATTCAGCAAATCTCTGTTACTGGTCTATTTGGAATTTTTGATCATGTGATCCCCTTGAATATGGATGAGAGAATTACAATCATTCATGGACCTAACGGCTTTGGAAAAACAGCAATGTTAAGGATGTTGAATGGATTTTTTAACTCTCGATACCCAGTGTTTCGTAATATTCCATTCAGCAAGTTTCGAGTTGAGTTTGATAATGGTAGCCGTGTTGAGGTGATAAAAGCTTCCGATGGTTTTGGAGAAAAAAAAAGAAAAGAGCGTATAGATCTCGAATTTTATAAACCTAATTCGGAAAGACAAACTTATGCCTTAAAAGAAACAAAAGGTTCCCCAGATTTCGACTTTCCAGTCAGTATCCTAGAAGATATGGTTCCGGGACTAGAACGAGTGGCAGCTAAAAGATGGGTCTATATTCCTACCGGTGAGACTCTCTCTCTAAGTGAAGTTATAGATCGGTTTGAAGACATTCTTCCTCCAAAAATAAAATCACGAGAAGAGCCTGAGTGGCTAGAAAGCCTGAAGAGTGATATTCATGTTCGCCTAATAGAATCGCAGCGTTTACTAAATGTTGTTTCTAGTCGTTCTTCCAGAGTCTATTCTGGGGCATCTCCAATGTTACCCACTGTTTCTGCTTATTCGGATGAGCTTGCCAAACTTATTCAATCTAAACTTGCTGAATATGGCACAACGTCTCAATCTCTTGATAGAACGTTTCCTGCAAGGGTCGTACAAAAATCTCTATCTCCTGATTTGTCAGATGAAGCACTTCGCCAGCAGCTAAATGAGCTTGAAGAGAATCGCTCTCGTTTTATAGAGGTAGGTTTATTAGATAAGGATGAAAACTCGGACTTTCAAATCCAACCAAAATCTATAGATGAAAGCACCAAGAATATCTTGTCCGTGTATGTTGAGGATGTAGAAAAAAAACTCAGCGTCTTTAGTGAAATTGCAAGCAAAATTGATCTTTTAAGGAGAATTGTTAATAATAAATTTGCTTATTCTTATAAAGAAATGAATTTCAATAAAGAGAAAGGATTTGTCTTCAAGACACTCTACCATCCCTCTTCCTCTAATAGAGATACCATTTCTCCAACAGACTTGTCATCTGGCGAACAACATGAGTTGGTTCTTCTCTATGAACTGCTGTTTAAGGTTCAACCTAATTCTCTGGTCTTGATTGATGAACCTGAATTGTCGCTTCATGTAGGATGGCAGGCTCAGTTTTTGAAGGACTTGCAAGAAATCACAAAACTTGCGGACTTAAATGTTTTGATGGCCACACACTCTCCAGACATTATTCAAGATCGCTGGGATTTGACTGTGGAACTGAAAGGGCCAGAAAAATGAGGGATTACCTTTCAGTTGACCGTGACGCTAACGCAATTCGACTACGACGCAGTACCTTTTCTGGTACTTTTCTATTAGTTGAAGGTAGCTCAGATAGAATCTTCTATGAACGTTTTGTTGGCCAGGTGACGTGTGTATTAATCAGTATTTCGGGAAAACCATCTAGTAAACTTCGAGTTATTGCAGTTCTGAGTACTTTAGAAAAGTCAAATTTTCAAGGAGTCTTAGCTGTTGTTGATGCAGATTTCGATCATCTCAAAGTTTCTTCGCATCGTAGCCCTAACCTGATTCGTACAGATACTCATGACCTTGAAACCATGCTGATCAATTCATCTGCTCTTGAAAAGGTGCTTGCTGAATTTGGTTCAGAGGAGAAAGTCGTCAAGTTTGGTCGGAATATTAGAACAGCATTGCTTGAAGCTGGAATGCCAATTGGTTATCTTCTATGGATTTCTCAACTTGATGAATTAAACCTGACTTTTGATGGCATCAAATTTAGTAAGTTTATCGATGATCAAACATTGCAAGTCGATGAACTAAAACTTATCCAAGAGGTGAAGAATAAATCCCAAGCATTTGCTTTGAAAAGTGAAGATTTGCAACAACGGCTAACGAACCAAAAAAGTGACAGCCATGATCCCTGGCAGATCTGTTGTGGTCATGACTTAGTAGAAATATTGTCTCTTGGCTTACATAGGGCAATTGGCTCTGCCAAAACTTCTGATGTTGAATCGCATAGTCTTGAGCGCAGTTTACGGCTTGCTTATGAGGAAACTTACTTCTGCAAGACACAGATGTACTTGTCTATTTGTTCATGGGAAAGTAAAAATCAACCGTTTAAAGTTTTGCGGAATGACAAATAGTCCCCACAAGTAGCCGAAGCCGCATAACTTGATTATTAGGCGGAAAGTTTCCGTATATCATCCCAAATTGGGTGGATAGGCCGATATTTTCTGGATATCATCCAGATTTAAGTGGATCAGAGGAAAGTTTCTTCATATTAGGCCAATCCGGTGGATCGGAGGAAAGTTTCCGCATATCTTCAAATGTATACGGACAGCCTATTCGTATCATTCAGTCACATACTGTATTGTCATAACTCGACCATTCTCATGGAACCGCGTCCTTAAAAAGGTGTTAGCTCAAGTACGAGATGCGCTTCGCCTCAAGCACTGTGCCTACCGTACCGAAGAGACCTACGTGCAGTGGATTCGTCGCTCCATTCTATTCCATGACAAGTGCCATCCCCAGCGAGATGGAAAGAGCTTCGTCTCCTATTGGCTTTGCCTGAAATGTAGCTGGCTGAATTTTAGAAGAAATCAGATGTCCAAGGGGGCAGTCCGGCAAAGATCTGGGTGGCGATCGCCCTCACTTCTTCCGATCCGCTCAACAATCCCATAAGCTGTAGCTGGTGAGCGTTGAATAGACCTGTGTAAAGGGGAGCTAAGCCGCGAATGTTTAGCCTTAGCTCACCGCTACCGCCGGGAACTACTTCGCCTCTCCCATCCGCCACCGTCAGCACAAACCTGCCTGTATTAGCGGGGATCACGTCGTCTTCCAGATCTAGATGCAGTTCTGTTTGAAGATGGGATGGATAGCCCCGCTGCTCTAGCGCCCCTTTAACATTCACAATGCGGAGCATCCAGCGCTCGACAAATAGGGGTTTCGTCGTATCTTCTGGCAGCACCAGCGTTAAGGGATCAACGACAGAACTTTTCCATTGAACGGTGTCAATTTGAGAGCGGTGATCGGCCAAAAATGTCCAAAAGGTTTGCAGGGCGGCAGGGGTTAGCGCCACCCAATCGTTGACCCGAAGGCGGGAATTGGGCTGCTTGGTTGTCTGAGCAATCACCAGATACCCTTCTGGATGTTCGGGCGATCCCAGCCCATAGGCGCTCAGGATTTCGTTACTGTCGGGCTTCAGCAGCCACGTCCACAGGGCAGGATGGCGATCGAGGTTGCCATTGTTGTAAGGTGCGTGCTGCTGGTAGATCACCTGCAAGGCTTCTGGGGTATGGGGCAAAGGATAAATTGGCAGCGATCGCTCTCGCATGTCTAGCGACTTTGTAGAAGCCTCCCAGCCCACACTGAACCCACCCTGTTCGTAGCCTGCTTTACGATACAGCCGTTGAGTGGCGGCGTAGAGCATGGAGAGCGGCACCCCCTGGCTATGCAGTTCTCGCAGGGTCTCGCGCATGAGGGCGATCGCTGCACCGACTCCGCGATGTTCGGGAGCGATCGCCACCGATGCGATCCCCGTCATGGACACCCGCCGTCCACCCCACCACTGCCCCATCGGCATGAGTACCAGTCCACCCAGCAGTTTTCCCTCTTGACAAATCACGCGAGCGTTCTCCACCCCAACACAGCGGAGATAAACCTGTTCTGGGTCTAGCGGCGAATTAAAGCACTGAGAATGGATGCGATCGAACGCGGTTCCATCAGTGGCCAGGTTCAGCGGGCGATACTCAAAGGGAGAAGCCATAGGGGCGGTAGGATGAGGGCACAGTCCTAAACAGTCCTAAAATTACCGATAAGTAGTTCGACCTAAATAAAAACAAGCTTCTAAAAGTCTGTGCCGCCCGCGCAGCAGGCGGCACAGACTTTTAGGATTTTATGTTTAATTACGCCCATCTACTTACTGCCGTCACTAATCGTGACTAACATCATGGAAACAAACACACCGCTTGATTGGGTGCTGGGCGGGTTGGCGATCGCCATCCTGCTCGGTGGATTAGTAATGCTGCTGAGTGGTGTCAGCGCCATGAATAAAAAGGATTAGCATGATAGCTCCGGCTTTTTCAAAAAGCCGGAGTTCTGCCGCACGGCTACAGCACGCCTTTGGAGCTGGGGATCGCGTGGGCGCGACGGGGATCAATTTCTACGGCCATGCGGAGAGCGCGGGCGAACGCCTTGAACGTGGCTTCGATAATGTGGTGAGAGTTGATGCCGTCGAGCTGGCGAATGTGAAGGGTAATCTGCGCGTGATTCACCACCGCCACAAAAAATTCGCGCACAAGCTGAGTATCGTAAGTGCCAACTCGCTGCGTCGGAATCTGTAGCCCGTAGCTGAGGTGGGGACGACCGGAGAAATCGAGCGCTACTTGCACCAACGCCTCGTCCAACGGGGCTACAAAGTGCCCAAACCGAGTGATGCCTTTGCGATCGCCCACTGCCTGCGCTAGCGCCATTCCTAGAGTAATTCCTACATCCTCATTGCTGTGGTGATCGTCGATCTGAATATCTCCTATCGATCGCACTTCCAGATCAATCAAGCCATGGGAGGAAATCTGATCCAGCATGTGATCCAAAAACGGAACGCCCGTACTGGCTACACAGCGACCCTGCCCATCTAGGTTGATGTTCACCTGCACGTCGGTTTCTTTGGTGGCACGGCTCACAGAGGCTGTCCGGGCACCCTTTACCAGCGGAGAAGCAGAGACGGGCAGGATGTCCTGAGGGAGAGAATCGCGGGTTTGCATAGTGCAGTTGGGAAAAGGTGACAGTCGGTACCAGCGGTGGAGCCAAGAAACTAGGCCAGAAAAATGGATAGCCAGGAGAAAAATGGATAGCTAGGAGGGATAAAGGAGGGCGATCGCATATATCACGTTCGCAATCCCCGCTCCCACCTACATCCCCATTATCTCGTACCCTGCATCAACATACAGCACTTGACCCGTTACACCGCTAGACAGGTCGCTGCACAAAAACGCGGCGGCATTTCCTACCTCTGTCTGCGTTACTGTGCGGCGCAGAGGAGCTATCTCCTCCACATGGTGGATCATGTCTAAAATACCGCCCACAGCAGACGAGGCCAGCGTGCGAATTGGGCCTGCTGAAATAGCGTTGACCCGAATATTTTGAGGCCCCATCTCCGCTGCTAGATATTTCACATTCATTTCTAGCGCTGCTTTGGCAATGCCCATGACGTTGTAGTTGGGCACCACTCGCGCCCCCCCCAGATACGTGAGCGTTACGATCGCCCCCCCCTCTGTCATCAAGGGCTTAGCGGCACGGCTAAGTTGAATCAGCGAGTAGGCGCTGACGTCCAATGCCAGGTTAAAACCATCGCGTGACACGTTGCTAAAATCGCCGCTGAGGTCATCTCGGTTGGCAAAGGCGAGGCAGTGAATCAAAATATCGAGCTTGCCCCACTGATCGCGAACGGTTTCAAATGCCGCATCGACCTGAGCTTGATTTTGCACGTCACACGGCAAAAACAGTTTGGGTTCTAATGGCTCGACCAATTCGGCAACTTTTTTTTCAAGCTTACCTTTCTCGTCTGGCAGGTAGGTCATGCCCATCGTTGCTCCAGCTTTGTGGAGCTGCTGAGCAATGCCCCAAGCAATGGAGCGATTATTGGCAATGCCTGTAACGAGGGCGTTTTTTCCAGTCAGGTCTAGCATGGTGATTTGCTGCAAATGCGCGAATTAGGACAGATAATCATGCAGGGCGACCATATATTTGGATATTTGGTCATATATGATCGTAGCGATCGCACGTCACAAATAGAAGCGATCGATTTAAGAGCCTGAAGCCAGATCATTACAAATTCAGGACTAAGTAGGTGGGCTTAATTAAATATAGGGTTCTAAAACCCTGCGCCGCCCGCTGTGCGGGCGGCGCAGGGTTTTAGGATTTGGTTTTTATTTAGGTTGAACTACTTATTCAGAATACTAGATCTCCTGCATGAATCCTTTTTGGAGGGCGTGAATCGTTTCCCGGCGAAGTCGGGAAACGATTCACGCTGGAGGTCTACTGAAAAACGAACTGTAAAAGATTGAAAAGTGAAGAATCTGCGGCACTTGTTGGGAGTTTAATCAATATTTTTTAGAAAAAATGCAATCTAAATTGTATCTGCTTGTTACACTTAGCTCGTAGTAGCTGTGGCCAGCGTCCGGTAAGGAGCCGACCAGACCTGTCCAAGAAGCACTTATCCTACCTCACCCCAAATTTTGTATAAACTGAATCACTCTAGGATACGTTAAGTGATCTGCGATACAAAAATCTGCTCTAAAGTTAGATTAAGTGTTCTAGCAATCAGAAATCTACCCCAGGGTATACCTTGGAAGCTTCTGCTCGGTGATGGTTCAAAGTATGTGGTTGATTTTTAGAGCGCAGGCTGTTCAAGAAATCAACAATATGGCTAGAACATTATCCTTCTGCTCTAACGTTTATTTGAAGGCGCTTGGAAGGCGAAACGTATGGTCGCGGCACATGAAAGACCCTTAGCGGACGTGTTCCGCCAACTCAGCGGTGGAGCGTTTCCACCCATGGTGGAAACCTTCGAACGGGGAAAAACAATTTTCTTTCCGGGAGACCCGGCAGAACGGGTTTATTTTTTGCTGAAGGGGGCAGTCAAGCTATCTCGAGTTTATGAAGCGGGTGAAGAGATTACAGTGGCGCTGCTGCGAGAGAACAGCGTATTTGGCGTACTGTCGCTCATTACAGGTCAACGCGCCGATCGCTTCTACCATTCAGTTGCGTTTACGCCGGTAGAGCTGCTATCGGTGCCAATTGAACAGGTTGAGAAGGCGCTGAAAGAAAATCCTGAGCTTTCAATGCTAATGCTGAAGGGCTTGTCGTCTCGCATTTTGCAGACCGAGATGATGATTGAAACACTAGCCCATCGAGACATGGGATCGCGGCTGGTCAGTTTTTTGCTTATTCTTTGCCGCGATTTTGGCGTTCCTACCTCAGATGGAATCACGATCGACCTGAAGCTGTCGCATCAGGCGATCGCCGAAGCGATTGGCTCTACACGGGTGACGGTAACGCGTCTGCTAGGCGACTTGCGCCAAGACAAGATGATCTCGATCCACAAGAAAAAGATCACAGTCTACAACCCTGTAGCGCTAAGTCAGCAGTTTACGTAAGATGCAGTGAACGAAGGGCAACGTACCCTCTTGTCAGTTTTCGCCTTTGGTTTGGTAGGTTGAGTTAAAAACCTGGTAGTCCTAAATTGGTAAGGATTTTTTGATGGGCGGGCTTCGCCCGCCCATCAAAAAATCCTTGCATCAATACCACTACCAAAAACCTTGTGTCGAAGTCCAAGCCTTTTGTGGTCACAAAGAGGGCTTTGCATGACGATTTTCTGGTTTATTGGCGTGAAATGCCCACAAAATCATCCAAATAGGTCAGTCCTGGCTAAAACTCTTGGTTCGCTGTTCAAAACTCTAGGCAGAATTAAAGTACGCTGTATCTGAGTTTTGAGTATTACCAAGAATGACCACCGGGCTGGTCTTGATTGCCGCAATTTTAGTATTGGGGGGTGTGATCGCCACGATGGGCGATCGCATTGGCATGAAAGTGGGAAAATCCCGCTTGAGTTTGTTTGGGTTACGGCCTCGGCAAACGGCCACTCTGATCACGATTCTGACGGGTATTGTGATTGCAAGCAGTACCTTTGGAGTTTTGTTTGCCGTTGATGATCAGTTACGAACGGGAGTGTTTGAGCTAGAAGACGTTCAAGCAGAACGCGATACGGCGCTGTCAGAACTGAAGCAGGCAGAGCGCGAAGCGGCACGGGTACAGCGGCAGCGTGACCGGGCAACAGCAGAGCAGCAGGCGGCTCAAAAGCGGCTCAGGCAAATTAACCAGTCGTTGAAGCAGGCGATCGCCCGACAAAATCGCACCCGCCAAGAATTGGATAGCACCCAAACCCAACTGAATCAGGTTGCCACAAATTACCGCCAAGCCCAAACGCTGCTGGGCAGTGTGTCTCAACAAGCCGAGCGGTTAAGGGCAGATATTCGCAAACTTCAGGGCGATCGCCAACAGCAACTGGCAGAACGCGATCGGGAAATAGCAGAACGGGATCAAGAGATCACGGTACGCACGCGAGCGATCGCCGAAAAAGAGGCTCAGCTTCGCGATCTAGAAACCCAGCGCACAGCCCTCGTTCAGGAAGTGCAAACCTTGGAGCAAGAATTTCAAGGTCTGCGCCGAGGCAACGTAGCACTCCTGCGTAACCAACCGCTAACATCGGGTGTTGTTCGCGTTGTTGCGCCCACTGCTGCCCCCCAAGCCGTTGATCGCCTGTTGCGAGAAGCGAATCGGTTTGCGGTGCAGCGCCTCCAACCTGGCAACACCAACGTCGATAAACAAGTGATTCAAATTACCAACACTCAAGTTGAGCAACTGATCAACCAAATTCAGGCAGGCGAAGATTACGTGGTTCGCATCCTCTCTGCCGGAAACTACATCATTGGTGAACCTTGCGTCCTGGCCGGAGAAAGCTGTATTCAGGTCTATGTTGCGGCTGCTCCTAACCAAATTATCTTCCAACCGGGTGATGTTGTAGCGTCTACCTCGTTTGATCCCAGCGGCATGACCGATACTGGTTTGGTTGAGCGGATTAACCTCCTGATTGCCAATGCTCAGTTTCGCGCCCGTCAAGCGGGAATTTTAGGCGACGTGCTGCAAATAGCCGACGGTAGTACCGAAACTGTGATTAATTTCTTTCAAGCCGTCAAACAGTACAACCAACCTGTAGACGTGAACGCCGTTGCATCAGAAACAGCCTACACGGCAGGGCCAGTCCGTTTAGAGCTACTTGCTCTCGAAAACGGTCGCGTTGTGTTCAGCACTACTTCTCTCGGCGACAATCCATCTGGCGATTCTCCTAATCAACCTCCGGTGTAATCGTTCCCCAGGTTTGGTCGTGATGTAATAATTTTTTGGCAGTGCAGGCAATACTTGCACTGCCAAAAAATTATTACAAATTTAGAAGTGCTCCCAGTCGTTTCTCCTGTCCCCGTTTTTGCCCCAAATCTTATGCCCAACATTCCCTCTCAGCCCGTTATCCTTGGATTTGATCCAGGGCGGCAAAAATGTGGATTGGCAATTGTGGGGCTAGACCGCAATTTGTTCTACCACAAAGTCGTGGGGGCTGAGCAGGCGATCGCCACTATCCAAACCCTACGGCAGCAGTTTCCGATCTCTCTCTTGGTGATGGGTGACCAAACAACCTCACAAGAATGGAAACAGCGGCTCATAGACCAAATCTCCGATCCCCTGCGAATTATTCTCATAGACGAACGCTACAGCACGCTTGAAGCACGCGATCGCTACTGGCAAATGTTTCCTCCACGAGGCCTACAGCGCCTGCTCCCCCAAGGCGTTCGCACCCTCCCTCGACCAATTGACGATATCGTTGCCATTTTATTAATTGAGCGATATTTAGAGCGACTGACAGAGTAGTTGGCCTGCCCTACCTAAATTTCTGCGCGAATCGTAAACGAGTAGTCTCCGCCCAATTCCAATTGATAATCACAACTTTCTAAAAAGCGTTCTAGCGGATCTTTAATTAACGCCCGACCCAGAGACGGTTCTACAATCAACTCTCCCCGGCTGAATCGCCATTGAAATTGCCATTCATAAGAGTTTGCTCGAACCTCGCCATCAATCTTGCCTTGTTGCCAAGACTGATGGGTGATTCTTACATAAGCTGTCGTTTCAGGTAAGCGCCTAGAACTCAAAACTTTTCCCCATATCAGCCATCACGTTAGGTTGGTCGGTAGTCCGTAATCTGAGAGGTCATGTTTTTTTGGCACGCTGCGCCCAAAAAAACATGACCATGCATTTGCTATCGATTGGTATCGTACCTGCCACAGTGGGCAAAACCAGTGACACTTGTGGGGCACATGCCTACCTAAATGCACTGTTTAGCACAACGACAACCCAAACTCTGCACCTTCCATATTTGGTAGTGGTATTGATGTAATGATTTTTTGAAGCGCGGGAAAATCCCGCGCTTCAAAAAATCATTGCCAATTTAGGACTACCCCATATTTAACGATTGTGGCAATGGTATCTACGGCACGCAACCTTATGAGTTGTCTTTATACAGCGTTAAAGTAGTTCAACCGAGATAAAAGACCAGCTTTTGAAATTCTGTGCTGTCCGCATAGTAGGCGTTACAGGGTTTTAAAGCCTAATTTTGTGCCTAATTTTGTAATAATGCTCATTTGATGACGTACATTTCGATAAAATGACCCAAAAAAATTGAATGCTGTTGCAGGCGCTTCGTGCCTGCAACAGCATTCAATTATGTAAGTCTTAATTAGATCGAATTAGGATTAGATCGAATTAGGTCGAGCTTGAATTAATCAATCCCTTCAATCCGATCCTCAACTTCCTGATACAACTCGCGCAGCATATCGAGATTTGCTTCGCTGGTTTCCCAGTAGCCCCGCCCGTTCACTTCTAACAGAGTGCTAACGATCTTACGGAACGAGTGGGGGTTGAGGTTGAGCAGACGTTTCCGCATTTCTTCGTCTTGAATAAATGTGGTGTTCACGTCCTCATAAACCCAGTTGTCCACCGCTCCGGCAGTTGCAGACCAGCCCGTGGTGTTAACTAGGCGCTTCGATAGTTCCCGCACGCCCTCGTAGCCGTGGGAGAGCATACCCTCGTACCACTTAGGGTTAAGCAGTTTGGTACGCGCATCTAAGCGAACAGTTTCGGAGAGGCTACGCACTTGGGCGTTGGCTGTCGTGGTGTCGGCAATGTAGGCAGCAGGTTGCTTGCCGTCGTTACGCAAACGAGCCACGACCTTGGTGGGGTCTGAGTCGAAGTAGTGGGAAACATCGGTCAGGGAAATCTCTGACGAGTCGAGGTTTTGGAAGGTGACATCCACCGTCTTTAGCGCCGTCTCGAAGATTTGGCGAGAGTCGTCCATCACGCCAGGATTATCGGAGTTGAAGGCAAACCCTTTCCGCGCCAGATACATGTCTTGCAGCTCGGCTTCGCTGTCCCAGGTGCTGTTTTCTACTGCCAGGTTGACGTTAGACGAATAGGAACCTGAGGCATTGGAGAAGACGCGAGTGGCAGCCTGACGCAGGTGAATGCCCATCGATTCGGCCTGCACCAGGGCGTGCTTGCGAACGAAGTTCATTTCCAAGGGTTCGTCGGCTTCGGCAGCCATCTTGATGGCGCGATCGAGTAGGTTCATTTGGTTGATGAACAGGTCGCGGAAGACACCGGAGCAGTTGACCACCACGTCTATGCGGGGACGACCGAGTTCTTCCAGCGGGATCATCTCCAGCTTGTTGACTCGGCCTAGCGAGTCTGCGACTGGCCGCACGCCGACCAACAGCATCACCTGAGCCAGGGATTCGCCATAGGTTTTGATGTTGTCGGTGCCCCACAGGACGAAGGCGATCGTTTCGGGATAGGTGCCACCATTTTCTGCCGCTTGCCGTGCCAGCAGGCGATCGACCACAATCTGCGCCGCTTGCACGGCTGCGGTAGTGGGAATCGACTGGGGATCGAGGGCGTGGATGTTTTTACCCGTAGGTAACACATCCGGGTTGCGAATGGGGTCGCCGCCGGGGCCAGGAAGCACGTATTCGCCTTCTAGAGCCTGTAGCAGTGCGCCCAGTTCGTTGTCGGCCACAATTTGCTTGAGGCAGAATTCCAGGTATTCAAACAGCGGCTTGATATCGTCTGAATTGACTTGAGGATAGCCAGATGCTGCCAGGGCTTCAATCCAGGGTTCTTTTTTACCCATGTTGAAGAAGTTGAGCATTGTGACGCGAGAGACACGTCCGTCGGCATTAATTTGCTCTTTTACCATGGCAGCTACCGCGCTGCGAATGGCTTGGGTAATGTCGAATAGCAACTGGACATCGGTTAAAACGCCGCGATCGCCTCCTTTGTACACCTCGTCAATGTCGCGCCCTAAACCCTCGGCAATAATCCGCTGTAGGCTCTTGAGGCCATCTTCAGGGCGATCGAGTCCGGCAATGTTAACCAGGGTGGCGATCGCTTCTTCAGCGGTAGGAGGCTTGCCGACAACGTGCAGCCCACAGGGCAGCAAGCGCGACTCAATCTCCATTAGTTTGATGTAAACCTTGCCTACCAGGGTGTCGCGCTGCTCGGCGGTAAATTCGCTAGCATCGGTTTCGGGCAGGGTAATGTCCTTGTCCAGATTGACGATGCGACATTTATCGACAATGGCGTTGACGATGGGAACGCCACGGCCAGTATCTTTAAGGGTTTGGTAGGAAGCAATCAGTTCGCTCAGTTCCTTCAAACCCTTATACAGCCCAGCATTTTCGGCGGGAGGTGTCAGGTAGCTGATGGTTTCGGCATAGCCTCGGCGTTTGGCGATCGTGGCTTCCGACGGATTGTTAGCGGCGTAGTAATAGAGGTTGGGGATCGTGCCGATTAGATTATCGGGGTAGCAGTCGTTCGACATCCCCATCTGTTTACCCGGCATGAACTCTAGCGACCCGTGGGTGCCAAAGTGCAGCACTGCATCTGCTTTCCACAAGTGCTCTAGGTAGGTGTAGTAGGCAGCAAAGCCGTGGTGCGGACTAGCCGAGCGGGAGAATAACAGCCGCATGGGGTCGCCTTCGTAGCCAAAGGTAGGCTGAATGCCGATGAAGACGTTGCCAAAAGACTTGCCGTAGATCAACAGGCTTTGCCCATCGGTGTTGAGGCTGCCAGGTGGCGGCCCCCAGGATTCTTCCAGACGGTGAGAATAGGGCGTGAGCGATTCGTACTCTGGCACTGACATGCGATAGGCGATGTTTAGCTCTGGGCTGTTGTACTGCGCCTGAGCGTCGTGAATCACCGCTTGCATTAGTGCTTCTGCCGATTCGGGCAGATCTTCGATCTCATAGCCGTTGTTCCGCAGGGCTTGCATCACTTCGTAGATAGAGCCGAACACGTCCAGATAGGCGGCGGTGCCCACGTTGCCCTTGTCGGGTGGGAAGCTGAAGACGGTGATCGCCAAGCGCTTCTGAAGCCGAGGCTTGCGGCGCAGGTTGGCCCACTTCATAGCGCGCTGAGTAATGGCCTCGATTCGATCTTGGAGGGCGATCGCCTTCCCAGTAGCCCCGTCACGACCCGACAAAATAATCGGTTCGATTGCCCCATCCAGCTCAGGCAAGGCAATTTGCAGTGCCACTTGAATCGGGTGCAGCCCCAGATCGCTATCCTGCCACTCTTCGGTGGTTTGAAACACCAGCGGCAGCGCCACCATGTAGGGACGGTTCAGCCGTTTCAGGGATTCGATCGCCTTGGGGTGATCTTGTCGAGCGGGGCCGCCCACCAAGGCAAAACCTGTCAGCGAGATCACGACATCTACCATCGTGTTTTTAGTCAGGGGATCGTAGAAGTATGCGTCTACTGGCTTAGAGAAATCTAGCCCCCCAGCAAACACAGGGATCACTCGTGCGCCCAGAGATTCTAGCTCTTGCACAATGGCTACATAGTGAGCGTCATCTCCCGTGACCAGGTGCGTTCGTTGGAGCACCAGCCCCACGGTTGGAGCCAGCGGATCTTTCAGATCAGCCTCAATGTCGTACCGAGACCCGTGCCAGTTAAGGTATTCTTTTAGGTCTTCATACATTTGCGGCGCGAGGGGGTGCCAGACACCCATGTCGGGGTAGGTGACTGGATCGCGATACAGCAGCGGCTGATCGGGCGCTGCACCGGGCATAGTTTCCACTGTGCAATACTTATCGACCAGCATCAGCAGGAAACTTTCCAGATTTTCGGACGAGCCGCCCAGCCAGTATTGGAAGCTCATCATAAAGTTGCGAGCGTCCTGCGCCTTATCCATTGGCAGGTATTTCAGCACCTTGGGCAAGGTGTTGAGCAGCTTTAGCATGGCATCTTGAAAGCCCGCCCCAGACTTCTCTTTGCGCTTACGCATAAACTGGGCGATCGCGCTTTTCGACTGACCCAACTGCGCCATTGAGAAGCTGCCCATTTTGTTGAGGCGCATCACCTGGGGCATGGAGGGGAAGACCACGGCAACGTCGAGGCGATCGCGTACGGGTTCGACCGCGGCCACCACTTTTTCTGCTAGCTCTTCAATGAAGATCAGTGAGGCAATGAAAATATTGGCTTCGGAGACATCTTTCTGAAACGCTGCGTAATTTTCGGCGCTGCGGAGTTCTTCCAGCAGGTAACCACTAATTTCAATGGCCAGGTTGGGACTGGCATCGTTAATCGAGCGCACTGCCACAGATAGGGCACTTTGATACTGCGGCTCGAGCACGACATAGACCACCTTGATCAGCGATCGCCCCTGGAGATTATCGGGCGCAATGTGTCTGATCGTGGGCTTGACGTGTGTGAACATGCAGGCAAGCTCCTCTCAAAAGGGTTTGTAATGACGGATCTGATCGGGAATGGACAGGCTAGACGCAAAAATGATGTAGAACTCTGGCTCATGATTCGATGCCTGAGCCTAGAGATGCGTCTTTAAGAACCTTGCTTACAACACAGCGTTACATTTGATTTATATCAGAAAACCCTTGCCAAGTGAGCGATCCAGGGTCTAACTGACACAATTTGATAGAAAAAATGAGATGTTTCTTTACACTTATTTGCAAATTTTGGGGTAATCACTCAACTTTTGTTAAGTATTCGTAACCTTTTCTCTACCTTAGGGAAGATGCAAAATATAAAATATGACACCGATTTAGAAAATAGGTAGTCCTAAATTGGTAAGGATTTTTTGATGGACGGGCTTAGCCCGCCATCAAAAAACCCTTACATCAATAAGTAGGTGGGCTTAAGTACATATAAGATCCTAAAACCCTGCGCCGCCCGCTTAGCGGGCGGCGCAGGGTTTTAGGATCTGGTTTTTATTTAGGTTGAACTACTTACCACTACCAGAAAATAAATCCGACAGATGTTTCTGTGACAAGTGTTTGGATCGATACGAAAGTTGCGACACAGAAGGTAGTTCGTAAATTCGTAAAATATAGGGCGATCGCGATTTGTCTCCACGAAATCTTGAACATTACGCGCTCGTTTATGCGCTCCTCAACGGCTCGATAATTTTCTCAAGCGCCAGATGTATTCTGCATCGCGCTGAGTCGGTTGCGTCAGGCGTTCACCACTCATAACCTGTACTAACTGCCATTGCCGTTGAGCCAACCTATCTCTCAGTTGCTTAGACGTGCGGAAGATCAGCAGATCACTACCCTTGTCATGCTCTGCCTCAAATAGCGCTAGGTCAGGCGTATCGGTGTTAAGTAGCAGCAATTTGACCTTGGGATCGAGGCGATCGCTCATGGCAATCAAGTCGCCTGTGTTGGTGTAATCTTCTCCCAAATCACTAATCAGCACTGGGGCAGGCAGGCTATTGATGTAGCGGGCGATTTTGCCGTTAGAGTAGCTTAAGTCCTTGCTCCACCACGTATCGGACGCAGCGCTAACGGTGCAGGATGCAATACTACCCGCCAGCACTAGCGCTAGCACGCCCTGCCAAATCCGGCGGCCTGACCGCAGCCCCACCATTAACCAGTAGGCCACCGCCAGTTGTATCGCTGGAAAGCAAGAGATCAGATAGCGAGTAACAGCCGACCGTTTGCCGCCCTGAATTACATCGGGTAGTGCCAACAGCAAAAACGGAATCAGAGCAGAGGTGAGAATAAATAGCCAGGTAATTGGCGGTGTCCGGCGGCAAACCGTGTAGAGCGCCCAACCAATCATCACCAGAAACACGCCCCGCACCACAAACGTCCAGGGGTTGTCGAACCCAAAATCCAGATCAAAAAACAGGGATGTGAAACTCAGTGTCCACAGTTTCGCCAGATACGGCAATCCGGGCGACACGCGGCTCCAGTCTGTAGTTGCCAGTGCCCGCCCCATATTGGAAAACAACACCCATAGCCAGGGGGCATAGAGAACGAGGGCAAGGGCGATCGCCCCAGAAAATCCCTTCAGCGTTGAAACCTGGCGTTTACGCCGAAATGGATCAGGCAGCGGCATCCAAATGCGTACCAGCGCATAGGCTCCCTGGGCAATCACCGTTAGGCCAAAGAAAGGGTGGGTATAAAGTCCCAAGGCAGTGGCGATCGCATACCAGATCCAGCTCCGCCACTGCGCTAACCGCAGCGCCCGCAATAGCAGCCAGTTGCTGCCAATGATGGCGACCGTCAACAAGCCATACTGCCGTGCCGTCTGGTCAAATAAAATGTTTACAGGCGACAGTGCTAGCAATCCCATTGCCAACAGAGCCGCCATTGGTGAAGCAAATAACTCCATCCCCAACCAATACATCAGTGGCAATCCCAGCAGACTTAACACCGCCGATAAACTGCGCGTTGCCGTGTAAGAACTGCCAAATAACTGCATCCACCACCGCGACATCAAAAAGTATAGGGGCGGATGCTGCGGGTCTTCTACCGCTAGGGATTGAATCGTATCGTTAACCGTACTGCCCGGTTTGATTTGTAGAAACTTCTGTAGCGTTGACGCGTCTACTACCTGGTTTCGGAACAACTCCCGGTCAATTTGATCGCGGGTGTAGGCTGCCGCCCGCATGGTCGTGTAGACCTCATCGTGCCAATAAACTTTGTAATCTAGCCGAAAAAACCGGAAGAATAGCCCTAACAGCACTACTGCCAGAATCACGCCCAAAAAACTGGGGGTAAGAAATTCCGCTCGTTTGAACTGATAGCGATTCATTCAGAGAGTCTCACAGCGTAAGCTTCTCAGTTTACCGGAACATTGCCGGAGAAAATATCAGGGCTAGACAAGATTAGAGCTAGACAAGAGTGAGTCTAAACTTATTCAAGGCATTCTAACGGCATCACCATGACCAACCAAGCCCACCCAACAGACATCCTCATTCTCTCAAATGGCCCTGGAGAAGTGACAACTTGGGTGCGTCCTGTCGTTAAGGCGCTACGGCAGCAATTGGGAAACGATCGCCAGCTCGTACGACTATCACTGGTGCTGTCACCCTGCGCCAATGCTAGCGGCAAAGAAGTGGCGATCGCCCGTACCTATGCCGAACTCGATCGCGTCCAAGCTGCCGATCAGTTCTTCCCGTTTTTGTTTTGGGGAAAAACCCAGGAAAACTGGGACTGGCGCGATCGCGGTGTTGTCGTATTTCTCGGCGGCGATCAGGTTTTCCCGGTTGTGATTGGCAATCGCCTGGGCTACCGCACTGTTGTCTATGCTGAGTGGGAAACCCGTTGGCACCGCTGGATTGATCAATTTGCCGTGATGAACCAATCATTGAGCGATCGCGCTCCCTACCAACACGCCCATAAATTCACCGTTGTTGGCGATTTAATGGCAGAAGCAGGACGCAAAGATGTAGGCGACATAGAAACTGAAGCAGTAGGGATGGATACAGGACGCAACTTTGCCTCTATCCCTACTCCCTCATCCTTTCTGATTGGTCTTCTACCTGGTTCTAAGCCAGCTAAGCTGGCTCAAGGAGTACCGTTGACCTTGGCGATCGCCCAGCACCTTCACGCGGCGTTGCCCCAAGCTCGCTTTGCTATTCCTGTTGCACCCACTCTGAATGTGTCTACGTTGGCAACCTATGCTGACCCAGAAAAGAATCCTGTAGCCCTTTACTTTGGCGACGTTAGCGCCACCCTAGTTACCGAAAATGGGCAGTCCGTTCTGAAAACAAATGGCGGTCTGACGATTCCTCTCTATACCGACTTTCCCGCCTATGACCTACTGAGCCAGTGTGCTCTCTGCTTGACGACGGTGGGTGCCAACACCGCCGAATTGGGTTCCTTGGCGGTACCGATGCTGGTGCTCTTGCCTACTCAACAACTTGATGCCATGCGCGCCTGGGATGGTTTGCCAGGATTGTTAGTCAACCTACCTGGCGTAGGCTCTGGGTTAGCCAAATTGGTGAACTGGTGGTTTCTCCGTAAACCTCGACTGCTGGCGTGGCCGAATATCTGGGCTGGAGAGGCGATCGTTCCCGAATTAGTTGGAAATCTGGAGCCTGAAACCGTTGCGGCGATCGCCCTTGACCTTATCACTCATCCCGAAAAACTCACCGCTATTCGTACCAAACTGCGTCAGGTTCGCGGCGAACCGGGAGCAGCCACCAAATTGGCGCAGTTAGTCGTGAAGCTGCTCTAAAAGCAATTGGGTAGTGGTATTGATGTAAGGATTTTTTGATGGGCGGGCGAAGCCCGCCCATCAAAAAATCCTTACCAATTTAGGACTAAGTAGGTGGGCTTAATTAACTTTAGTTTGGACTAACTTTGAAGAGAGAGGCAGTCAATGAGAGCCACCGACTGCCGTAAGGTCAATGAAGTATTCATCACATTGACCTCATGATTTTCA